>Ga0208414_1001376_pt1 | contig 18696 bp, 20 predicted proteins | sample AntAceMetag02UKE_FD_184770 | JGI IMG/M metagenome (GOLD analysis project Ga0208414, IMG submission 184770) | Saline lake microbial communities from Ace Lake, Antarctica - Antarctic Ace Lake Metagenome 02UKE (SPAdes) (version 2) | ecosystem: Environmental > Aquatic > Non-marine Saline and... | reverse complement strand
GCAGCAGGTGAAATAGTGGCAAAAGAGTCGTCTGACATGTACAAAAACCGGGTGCATCACAAGGCGGTAGGCCTGTGGATAGTTATTCATTAATAGGCATAAATTGTAGCCCTAAAAGAAAGTTATCCACAATCTGGGGCGTACACCATTGACAAGCTGTGTTGGACTGTGGCTAAAGTTTGCCACCCCAGATACAAGCGCTACAACAACTTTTTTATCAAGTTACACGGATGAATTGCAGCAAGTAGTTGGTAAGACGTTGAAAATTTGCCATAATGCTAGGTTTCCTGCGTAAAAACTTGACTTTGTTCTAGTTGGTTATCACCCGTTGATGTCCAGCTGTATAAAGCGGTCAATGTGTGCAGGCAGTGTTTGCCAGCTTAACCAAGGCGCTTAGCTAATTTTTAGCTAATAGGCTTGTCGTGACGCGGCGTTTTTAATTTCTCGGATGTCATCATGAAGCGTACATATCAACCCTCCAAAATTCGTCGTGCACGGACCCACGGCTTTTTGGTGCGTATGAAAACCAAAGGCGGTCGCGCCGTGATTGCTGCACGCCGTGCCAAAGGTCGCAAGCGCTTAGGCCTGTGATTCAGGTTATTTGCCTCAAAAGCTAGAACCAGCTTTCACGTAGTTTTGTCTGCATTGCAACGGCTGAAAAAGCCCAAGCAGTTTCAAGCGGCAATGGCCAAAACGCCTGTGTTGCATACCGCACACTTCGCACTTCACGCCGCATCCGTTGCAGGCGTGCAGGGGCTGGTCGATGAGCCAGCAATCGGTGTTGTGTTGCCAAAACGCTGGGCCAAGCGCGCTGTCACACGCAACGGCATGCGCCGTCACGTTTACATGCAATTTGAAATGCTGGCCGCCCAGCTGCCAAGCGCTGCTTACGTTGTGCGCCTAAAGCGCAGTTTTTCTCGTGAGCTTTTTGTTAGCGCATGGTCTAAGCCTTTGGCTGGCGCTGTGTGCGAAGAGTTGTCACAGATGACAGCCTTTTGTGCCAGCGCGCAGCTGTTGCGAAGACTAAGCCATATTTCGGAGATGCCGCGTGATCAACCCTGACGCTTCCACCATGCCAGTTCGCGTGACAAGTCGCGCTTGGTTGTTGCCAAGACAGGTGTTGATTGGTTTGGTGAAAGGCTACCGTTTGCTACTTAGCCCATGGTTGGGAAGCAGTTGCAGGTTTGAGCCCACATGTTCCATCTACGCCATTGAGTCGTATGAGCGCCATGGCGCCGTGGTAGGCTCTGCGCTCACTGCCTCGCGGTTGCTACGTTGCCAGCCATGGTGCGAGGGTGGGCACGACCCAGTTCCGGTTGCTGCCCGATTATCCTCTTCTCGTTTATTCACCGGGCTTATTGCCCGCGCTACAAAAAAGTCATCCTCATGAACGAAATTCGTCGCTCTTTGCTGTGGGCAGTGTTTGGTATTTCCTTGGTTATGCTGTGGGACCAATGGCAAATTCACAACGGTAACGCGCCGCTGTTCTTTAGCCAAGGTGCCACCCAGCAAGCCTCTGGCGCTGGTAGCAGTGGGGTGTCCGCAAACACAGCGAACAACATGGTGCCAGCAGGCAGCTCAAGCGCAGTGAGCGCTACTGCACAAACACTACCTGGTGCGGTGCCTGAAGGCGTTACACAAAAGTTGGTAACAGTAAGCTCAGACGTGTTGGACCTGACGTTTGACGCTGTAGGGGGTAATTTAGTGGGTGCACAATTGCTCAAGCACTCCGCTGATGTGGGTGGTAAAAAAGGCCAAACACAAGCACTGACACTGCTGACGCAATCAGCTGCACACACCTATGTTGTGCAAAGTGGCCTGGTGGGTGGCAAGCCAAACCACATCACACGTATGACCCCAGTGGTGAGCGCCAACGCACTGACCAGCGGCCAAGACAGCCTTGAGGTGCGGTTTGAGTCAGAGGTGGTCGGTGGCTTGCAACTGATTAAAACGTACACCGTTAAGCGCGGTGATTACACACTTGATGTGCGATTTGACGTGTTGAATAAAAGCGATCAAACCCAATCCCCTGAGTTGTACGTGCAGCTCGCCAGGGACGGTATGAGTGCGGAGTCGGAAACGCCTTTTTACAAAACCTTTACTGGTCCAGCGTTTTACAGTGACGAAGAAAAATACCAAAAAGTAGATTTTGAAGATATAGCGAAAAACGACACCAGTTTCGTGGCAACCACCAGTTCAGGCTTTGTTGCCATGGTGCAGCATTACTTCGCCAGCGCATGGGTGTTGCCCGCAGGCCAGTTGCGCGAGAACTATGTAGCAAGGTTCGCCTCAGGCATTTACACCGCCGGCAGCAAAGCCCAGATGGGCAGCTTGGCGCCGGGTGCAACCCAAACCTTGCAAACGCGTTTGTTCGTTGGTCCTCAGCAAGAAACCATGCTTGAGACCGTCACGCCTGGTTTAGAACTGGTAAAAGATTATGGCTGGGTCACTATTTTGGCCAAGCCTTTGTATTGGTTGCTGGACAAGATACATGGCTTTGTAGGCAACTGGGGTTGGGCCATCATGTTGTTGGTGGTGTTGATCAAGGCTGCCTTTTACTGGCTGAATGCCAAGGCCTATCAAAGTATGGGCAAGATGAAAGCGTTAAGCCCACGCATCGCAGAGATGCGCGAGCGATTGAAAGACAAGCCACAACAAATTCAGCAGGAGATGATGCGTATTTACAAGGAGGAAAAGGTCAACCCGTTGGGCGGCTGTTTGCCGATCATGGTCCAAATACCTGTATTTATTGCCTTGTACTGGGTGCTGCTGTCTAGCGTGGAAATGCGCAACGCACCATGGATTCTTTGGATCACTGACTTGTCGACCAAAGACCCATTCTTTATCCTGCCTGTGATCATGACCTTGACCACGTTCATACAAACGGCGTTGAACCCCACCCCTCCAGATCCCCTACAGGCCAAGCTGATGTGGATCATGCCTATGGCGTTTTCTGTGATGTTCTTCTTCTTCCCAGCAGGTTTGGTGTTGTACTGGATTACCAACAACACACTGACTATTTTGCAGCAGTGGCATATCAATAAGGGCATGGGTATTGACATGAAGTTTCAACTGCCTAAGTTCAAGTAACAAGTGCTCACGTAAAAAACAGGGCCGCCGCTGAAAAGTGTGCGGCCTTTTGTTTGGTCAGCACCAGCCTAAGCTTGTGCCACGATAATTAACACATGCTGACCAACAACTTGGACCCCATTGTCTCGATAGCCACAGCACCTGGGCGAGGTGCCGTGGGCATAGTGCGTGTATCCGCTGCCAGCGATACGTTCAATGACTATGTGCGCGCGCTGTTAGGTAAGCCGCTGCAAGCAAGAGTGGCAACCTACTGCCCTTTTCCAGACGTGTTGGGTGAAGCCATAGACCATGGTTTGGCCATTTCGTTTGTCGCGCCGCACTCCTACACGGGAGAGTCCGTGCTGGAGCTGCAAGCACACGGCGGCCCAGCTGTTTTGCAGCTGTTGGTGCAGCGCTGTTTAGAGGTGGCACAGCAGCAGGTGGGTGGACAGCTGTTGTTGCCCAACTTGCGGCTGGCCCAGCCTGGCGAGTTTACGCAGCGTGCATTTCTGAACGGCAAGATGGACCTGGCACAAGCAGAAGCAGTTGCAGACTTGATAGATGCCAGCACGGCTCAGGCAGTACGCTCGGCCGCCCGATCGTTGAGTGGCGCGTTCTCTCACGCGGTCGCCGACTTGCGAGAGCATCTGGTTACATTGCGAATGTTGGTGGAGTCCACACTTGACTTCCCCGAAGAGGAGATCGATTTCTTACAGCAAGCAGACGCCAGCGGTCAGCTGGCACGTTTGCAAGCGCAGCTCCAGCAAGTCATGCACCAAACACAGCAAGGTGTGTTGCTGCGCGAAGGCATTACAGTCGTGATTGCGGGTCAGCCCAATGCCGGTAAGAGCTCGTTGCTTAACGCGTTGGCTGGCGCTGAGTTGGCAATCGTTACGCCAATCGCTGGCACCACCCGGGACGTGGTGGCTCAAACCATTCAAATTAACGGCGTGCCGCTGCACATACTCGATACCGCCGGGTTGCGCGACAGCACCGACGAGGTGGAGCAAATAGGCATTGCCAAAGCGTGGGAAGAAATACAAAAAGCCGATGCGGTGTTGTTCGTGTATGACGCCAGTCAAGCGCACAACCAGCCGGCACAAGAGGCCAATGTAGCGCTGCGTCAGCGCCTGCCCAGCGGTGTACCCGTGCTGTCGGTTTGGAATAAGTCCGATATTGCCAGCCATGGCGCAGCGTTGGGCAACGATCACGCACAGGTGGTGTTGTCAGCGAAAACGGGTGCAGGTCTAGCGCATCTGCGCGATACCCTGCTCAAATGGGCGGGCTGGGACACGCCAACAGAAGGTCTGTATATGGCGCGCAAGCGCCACGTGGTGGCATTAGACAATGTGTCTACACACTTGCAGGCCGCAAGCGTGTGGCTGGATGAGCATACCGGCGATCACCTCGATCTTTTGGCCGAGGAGCTTCGCTTGGCGCAAGTGTCATTGGGCGACATTACCGGTGAGTTCAGTGCCGATGACTTGCTGGGTGAGATTTTCTCGAGGTTTTGTATTGGTAAATAAGCGCGTCTGGTGTGAACATGTGTGCGTTTAATGCCCTGCAAAATCAAGCAGCGTAAACAGTTGAAGTCCGGATGCTTTGAGCTTGTCAGAGCCACCAAGCTCCGGCAAGTCAACAATAGCGGCACCTTCAATCACTACCGCGCCTAATTGCTCCAGCAGCAGTTTGCCAGCCATCATGGTGCCACCAGTTGCAATCAAGTCGTCTACCAAGACCACGCGCTGGCCAGGTAGCACGGCATCGGTGTGAAGTTCGACAGTGGCACTGCCGTACTCCAGCTCGTAGGTTTGCGCGACCGTGGTGAATGGCAGCTTGCCCTTTTTTCGAATGGGTACAAAACCAAGTCCCAGTTCGTAGGCCAGCACAGATCCCATAATGAAGCCGCGCGCATCTAAGCCAGCCACCACATCGGGGCGCATGTCAGTGTCCATGTAGCGGTGGACAAACGCGTCCATAAGGACCCGAAAGACCCGCGGATTCTGCAGCAGTGGCGTGATGTCCCTGAATGCGACGCCTGCGACAGGCCAGTCGTTCACGGTGCGGATGTGGGATCGTAAATAGTCTTGGGTATTCATGGCGTTTAAGGCGGGTTAAAAAGCGGCATTGCTAGACATTTAATGGATGATTCAGCTGCCCCGCAACAAGCGGTCTTCGGCGCGGCCTAAGCAAGCTGGAGTACCACTTAAAACAATGGTGTCTTGTGCCAGCAAGGCAACTTGTGTCCAGTCGTTTACAAACTGTTGACCGTTTCTGCGCAACGAGATGACCACCACGTCTATGCCTCCAAACGACAGCTGGGCAATGCTTTTACCGACCGCGTAAGCGGTAAGCGGTAGCGCCACCGTTTTAAGGCGCTCTTGGTCTAGCTCGTCAATGGTGTCGTCATCAGCGCCGTGAAAATAGCCGCGCAACATGCTGTATCGCTTGTTGCGTTGCGCTTGCACTTGACGAATGACACGGCGCATGGGTACACCCACGAGGGCCAGTGCGTGAGAGGCCAGCATCAAGCTGCCCTCAATAGCTTCAGGCACTACTTCTGATGCGCCGGCTGCGATGAGTTTGTCTATGTCATGGTCGTCAACAGTGCGCACAATGACAGGGACCTGTGGTGCATGTTCTTTTGTGTTGGCCAGCACTTTGAGGGCGGCATGGGTTTCTTTGTACGTCACCACCACCGCGCTGGCGCGCGCAAGGCCAGCAGCCATGAGGGCCTGCAACCTAGCCGCGTCCCCGAACACGACAGAATCACCCGCCGCCGCGGCTTGACGCACACGGTCAGGGTCCAAGTCCAAGGCCATGTAAGGTATGTGTTCTTGCTCCAACATGCGGGCCAAGTTTTGACCGCTTCGCCCGTAGCCGCAAATGACCACATGGTGATTGACGCTGATGGCTTTTTTAGCAATCGACGTCATCTGCACGGATTGCATCATCCAATCGCTGCCGGCCAAGCGAGAAACAGCCTCGTTGCTGAACATGATCATGAAAGGTGTGGCCATCATTGAGATGACCATAGCCGCTAAAATCGGGTTCAGCATTTCAGGCGCTATGAGGTTGTTTTGTGATGCCAGCGTGAGCATGACAAAGCCAAACTCGCCCTGCCAGCGTGAGCATGACAAAGCCAAACTCGCCCGCTTGCGCCAAGTACAAGCCCACGCGCAGAGATGTGCCGACTGGCGCACCCCACACGCGTGTCAGCCCAGCAATAAGTACGAACTTAAACAGCACGGGCAGCGTGGTGAGCAACAACACCAAGGGCCAGCGCTCCAACACAATGCGCCAGTCCAGCATCATGCCAACGGTAATAAAGAACAAGCCCATTAGAACGTCATGAAACGGGCGGATATCAGTCTCAACTTGGTGCTTGAATTCGGTTTCTGAAATGAGCATGCCGGCCACAAAAGCACCAAGCGCCAATGACAAGCCAGCATGCTCAGTCAGCCAAGCCAGGCCAAGCGTTATGAGCAACAAGTTGAGCATGAACAACTCATCGCTCTTGCGCTTGGCCACCAGCGTGAGCCACCACCGCATGACCTTTTGGCCTCCTGTGAGCAGCACCGTAATGAGCACGACAGCCTTGAGCAAAGCCAGGCCAATGGCAATAGCCATCTCATCACCGCTGCTGCCCAAGGCGGGAATCATGATGAGCAAAGGGACTACGGCCAAGTCTTGAAACAGCAAAATGCCCACGACCCGCTTGCCGTGTTCGCTCTCAAGCTCCAAGCGCTCAGCCGTTAGCTTGATGACGACGGCGGTGCTGCTCATAGACATGACGCCACCCAAAGCCAGTGCGGTTTGCCAGCCCATGCCCCACGCGCTTGGCCAGACCAACGCCAACAGCAGCGAAGCAGAAGTGGCAACCACGATGGTTGCCAATACTTGGGACAGTCCCAAACCAAAGACCAGTTTGCCCATGGTGCGTAATTTGGGCAGGCTGAACTCTAAGCCGATGACAAACATCAGAAACACCACGCCGAATTCAGCAAGGTAGCGAACACCTGCGGAGTCTTGGGCCAATGCCAAGGCATTGGGTCCAATCAACACACCGACTACCAAATAACCTAAAACGGGGGGCAAGCGCAGATAGCGACAGCCCACAACGCCTATAACGGCAGCCAGAAGGTACAGCAGTGTGATGTCTAATGAATTCATAGTTGTGTAGAGTAGGTGCTTCAATGGTAAACGCTGGACAAGGCGCAACAAGCAATACCCGTGATTTAGACGCAATGACCGATAATTCTCCTATGCAAGCGACAACGCCATAGTCTATGAACACAATTACCTTACAAGCCTTGGCAATTGCCCGCGAAACGCTGACCATTGAAGCGCAAGCGGTGCATGCCATCGCGCAGCGCTTGGACGAGCGGTTTGTGGAGGTGGTGCAAGCCGTTTTGAATTGCCGTGGCCGTGTGGTCGTCATGGGCATGGGGAAAAGTGGACATGTCGGCAACAAAATTGCCGCCACACTGGCCTCTACGGGCACTCCAGCCATGTTCGTGCACCCTGGCGAAGCCAGCCATGGCGACTTGGGTATGATTACCGAGGTCGATATCGTACTGGCCATCAGCAACAGCGGTGAAAGCGATGAGCTCAACGCGGTGTTACCTGTTATCAAGCGCATGGGTGTTGGCCTGATTGCATTGACTGGACGGCATGACTCGTCATTGGCCAATTACGCCAACTGGGTGTTGGACAGCAGCGTGGCGAAAGAGGCATGTCCACACAACTTGGCACCGACGGCCAGCACCACTGCACAAATGGCTTTGGGTGACGCATTGGCTATGGCGCTATTAGATGCGCGCGGCTTTAAGCCCCAAGACTTCGCGCGGTCACATCCCGGCGGCGCTTTGGGCCGAAAACTACTGACCCATGTGAGCGACATCATGCGCAGTGGCGACGCAGTGCCCCGTGTGCTGGCCACGACCTCGGGCATGGCGTTGATGCGAGAAATGAGTGCCAAAGGCCTGGGTGCCACCGCCATTGTTGATGAGCGTAACTGCGCCATAGGTATATTTACAGATGGTGATTTGCGCCGCGCCATTGAGCAAGGTGTAGATTTACGCGCTGTTGTTGCGGGTGAGATCATGCGTCCTAACCCCCACACCATCAGCAGCCAAGCGCTGGCCGCTCAAGCAGCCGACCTGATGGAGGCCCAAGCTGTTACCAGTCTATTGGTGGTTAATCTAGATGGTGAGCTTGTTGGTGCGGTCAACACCAACGACTTGATGCGAGCCAAGGTAATTTAAGCTATGGCTTCTGTACACGCCGCCGCGAACCCACGTTTTCCAGCACAGCTGCTGGCCAAAGCGCGTCCCATTAAGGTCGTATTTTTCGACGTAGACGGCGTCTTGACCGACGGTAGTTTGTGGTTCAGCGATGCTGGTGAGACCATGAAGCGCTTCAACACGCTCGATGGCCACGGCTTGAAACTATTGCAACGTGCGGGTATTACGCCTGCCGTTATAACTGGACGCGACTCGGGCGCGCTGCGCAACCGTTTGACAGCCTTGGGCGTGACCCATGCCCGTTTTGGTACAGAGGACAAACTACCAGCTGCCAACGAGTTGTTGGCGGAGTTGGGATTGAATTGGTCGCAGGCTGGGGCCATGGGAGATGATTGGCCAGACCTGCCCATGCTGGTAAGGGCCGCGTTGGCTTGTGTGCCTGCGACAGCACACGTTGATGTTCTGTCTCATGCGCACTTCACGCCTGCCGCCAGTGCTGGCAACGGTGCAGTACGTGAACTGTGCGATCTGCTGCTACACGCCGCTGGCACTTTTGATGCCATGTTGCAAGAGGCCCTGCAGTGAGTGCGTCGCCCGTGTTGTTAGACATGGTGCCAGCGCCCAGCTTGGTCGGTAAGCAGTTGCGCGCTAAGCGCACGTGGGTGCAGTACATTCGTCAGTTGGGTGACAAGCTGACAACCTACGTGCCTCTGGTATTGATGGCTGTTTTGGCGGGTATGACCTTTTGGTTGCTGCGTTTGTCACCAGTTCCAGACGAGGCACAAGCAGCGCGTGCAACGCCTACGGTGCCGGACAATTACTTGGTCAACTTTGTGGCTAGAAGCTTTGATGTCAACGGCGAGCTAACAGCCCAGGTTGCGGGTGCCGCCGCGCAGCATATGCCGCAAACGGGTGAGCTGCACATACAAACGGCGCGCATAACAGCTTGGGGTAAACAAGGTGCATTAACCCGCAGCCGCTCAGATGATGCGGTGGTGAACAAAGCACAAACGCAATTTGAATTAACGGGCAATGTGGTGGCCAACCGAACCCAAGCCAACTCGCCGGATTTTCAAATTACAAGCGAACAGCTGTTTATCGATACCGACCTCAACCTGATGAGCTCTCAATTGCCAGTGCGCGTGTTGCGTGGTGTTGATGAAATTAAAGCGCAGCGTATGGTTGTAGACAACAACACGGGTGTTGCCCAATTCAACGACGGGGTTGAAGCTGTGGTGCAAGCTCGCGAGTAACTATTGTCATGACACACACCACACCATTGGTTTTTATCACGGGCGGCTCAAGCGGCATTGGGCAAGCGCTGGCCCAGCATTACCTAGATGCCGGTTGGCGTGTCGCGCTGGTGGCCAGGCGGGCGCATGACATGGCCGCATGGGCCAAGTCCTTTAACCAAGACACCCTGCGTGTGGGCGTTTATGGCGCAGATGTGAGCATCGCGCAGCAAGCGCGCAGCGCAGCGCTGGCTTGCATCACACAACAAGGTCTACCACATGTGGTGGTGGCCAATGCCGGTATCAGCGTGGGCGTCGACACAGCAGAGTTCGACGATTTAGACGTGTTGCAGCGTACCTTGATGCTCAATATCGTGGGCATTGCCAATACATTCCATCCCTTTATTGCGCCTATGCGTGCACGCGGCACAGGCAGCCTGGTGGGCTTGGCCAGCGTGGCTGGCATTAGAGGGCTGCCAGGCCACGGTGGGTATTGTGCCAGCAAGGCTGGCGCCATTGCCTATCTGGAGTCGTTGCGTGGTGAGCTGCGCGGCAGCGGCCTACACGTCGTGACGTTGGTGCCTGGGTATGTCGCCACGCCATTGACTGCTAAAAACACCTACAGCATGCCGTTTTTAATGCCGGCAGCAGACTTTGCAATGGCTGCCGCCAAGGCCATCGCCAAGCACAAATCTTATGTGGTCATTCCGTGGCCTATGGGTCTTGTTGCCGCGTTGCTGCGCATACTACCCAACGCCTTGTTCGATCGATTGCTAAGCGGGCGCGCGCGCAAGCCCCGCCAAGTCAAAACGCCCCATTAACGCGGGCTTTGCATACGGCTGGTGCGGTGCAACCTCACATACAAGAAAGAGCAGTTGGTTTATGGACGTCGTCGTATGGTTTTTCTTACTGGGCGTGCTGGCTAAGTTGGTTAAAAGCGACCTTAGGTTGCCAGAGCCGCTGTATGAAACGCTCTCCATTTATTTGCTGATTGCCATTGGTCTTAAAGGTGGAATAGAGCTCAGTCGCCAGTCCTTGTGGGACTTGCTGCCGCAAATCGCGCTCTGTGTAGGCTTGGGATTGCTGATACCGGTGTTGGTCATGCCCGTGTTGCGAGCACTGGGCTTGCGTGCCATAGACGCAGCGTCAATGGCCGCCCATTATGGCTCTGTCAGTGTGGTCACTTTCGCGGTAGGCTTGGCCTATCTCAATACAAAAGGCATCGCGACTTCTAGCCATGCACCGCTGTGGGTTGCGGTGATGGAAGCACCTGGCATCGTGGCTGGCATTGTGCTGGCCTATTGGTACGCCAAAGACGGATCAACCTCAGCATCTGGCGATGACGGCGGTTTGCGCAGCGTGTTGCACGACGTGTTGTTCGGTAAGTCTGTGTTGTTGTTGATGGGCGGTTTATTGATTGGTGCGGTCATGGGTGAGCAGGGTGTCGCCCCAATCGCCCCCTTGTTTATTACGCCCTTCAAAGGCGTGTTGGCTTTGTTTTTATTGGAGCTTGGACTGGTGGCTGGCGCGCGTTTGGGTGATTTGCGTCGCTATGGCTTGCGCTTAATTGCGTTCGGACTCTTTGCACCGCCTGTGTTGGCCATGTTGGGCATGGCGGGTGCCCGAGCCCTGGGCCTTGGGGTCGGTGACATGGTGGTATTTGCGGTGTTGGCCGCAAGTGCCAGTTATATTGCTGCGCCTACAGCTATGCGCATGGCGTTGCCCAAGGCCAATGCGGCGTTGTCTATTACCGCGTCACTGGGTCTTACATTTCCGTTCAATATTGTGGTGGGTGTGCCCTTGTATACCCACATTGCCGTTTGGTGGGGTAGCGTATGAGTCAGTCTTCAGAGTCCGTTGTGACAGCAAGTACATCAACATTTGAGAAAACATTGCTGGTGGTGTTGGGCGAGGCATCGCTTGAAAAACCGCTGCTCAAACTGGCCAAACTCATGGGGGTATTGGGTTACACCGTGCACGATGTCAGAGGCGGTGGCTCGTGGGGCACGCGGGACGCTTTATGGGAGGTGGCTCGTGGGGCACGCGGGACGCTTTATGGGAAGCAGATCGCAGCATAGAGTTGAAATTCATTTGCGCACCGGACGTGGCGCACAGCATGGCCAACGCCATTATTGCCAACTACGCTGAGCACTTTGCCTTGAGTTTGTACTTAAGCCCTGTAGAGGTATTGCGCGGGCACAAGTTCTGAGTTCGTGTCGAGCAGCGCCTAGACGTAAAAAAACCGGCTGGCACCAAGATGCAAGCCGGTTTTTTGGGGTGAGGTTTTAAACTCTAGACGAATCTAGTGCTTAGTAACCGCCACGGCCACCGCCGCCACCACCGCCACCGCCATCACGACGACCGCCGCCGCCGTAGGGGCTGCGGAAACCATCGTTACCGCCGCCGCCGCCGCCGCCGAAGCCGCCGCTACGTGGTGGACGTGGCTCCATGGGGCGAGCTTCGTTCACCACCAGGTTGCGACCGCCCAATGCTTGGCCGTTCATGCCATTGACGGCAGCTTGCGCTTGCGCATCATCAGCCATCTCTACAAAGCCGAAGCCCTTAGAGCGACCGGTGTCACGTTCCATCATTACTTTTGCACTTGTTACGGTGCCGAATTCGCCGAAAGACTGGCTCAGGTCATCGTCGCGTACCGTGTAAGGTAAATTTCCGACGTACAGTTTGTTGCCCATTCTGGGACTCCTCAAAAAAACACACTACTTAGCGATGGAAGTCCGGCAAGCACAAACTGAATTGACTTCGTCGGGCACGCAAAACTGACCTATCACCTCTATCCACGTAACACAATGTGTTACGCAAAGTAACTATAACGGTAAATATGAAGAAATACCGGAAATATCAAGCGCAAACGTGTTAAAACCTGCTAAATGTGTGGCTGCAATGCTAACTTTGGCTGCGGAGGCTTCATTTTTTGAGTTGAGCATATGACGGCATCTGGCTAAGGTCGTGGGTTTCACCAACTCACCTCACGTTCGGGCGTGGCACTGATGTGATGAATGGCCAGGTCAGCGCCTTGAAATTCGTCCTCGTTTGACATGCGCAAACCAACCGTGTATCTCAGGATGCCGTAAACAACGACACCAGCAAACAAGGCCCATGCCACACCCAAGGCCGTTCCAATAAGTTGTGCACCCAAGTTCACGCCGCCCAGTCCGCCCAAGCTGGTGCTGCCAAAAATACCGGCGGCAATACCGCCCCATGTGCCGCACAAGCCATGTAATGGCCACACGCCCAATACATCGTCTATTTTCCATTTGTTTTGTACTTGTGTGAACAACCATACGAACATGCCGCCGGCCACTGCACCTACTACCAAGGCACCAATGGGGTGCATCACGTCTGAACCTGCGCACACAGCGACCAAACCCGCCAAGGGGCCGTTGTGCACAAAGCCTGGGTCGTTTTTACCAACAACCAGCGCGGCCAAGGTGCCGCCAACCATGGCCATTAAGGAGTTCACAGCTACCAAGCCGCTGATGTTGTCAATGGTTTGCGCGCTCATGACGTTAAAGCCAAACCAACCCACACACAAAATCCATGCCCCCAGCGCTAAAAATGGAATGCTGGAAGGCGGGTGAGCGCTCAAAGAGCCGTCTTTTCGGTAGCGGTTGTAGCGCGCACCGAGCAGTACCACTGCCGGTAACGCAATCCAGCCACCAACAGCGTGAACCACCACAGAGCCTGCAAAGTCATGAAAAGGTGCGCCCGTGAGCGACTCAATCCAAGCTTGCACGCCCAAGTTGCCATTCCACACAATGCCCTCAAAGAAGGGGTACACAAAACCGACAATCACCGCAGTTGCCATGAGTTGCGGCCAAAACTTGGCACGTTCCGCTATACCGCCAGAAATGATGGCGGGAATCGCCGCGGCAAATGTCAGCAAGAAAAAGAACTTGACTAAGTCATAGCCATTGCGCTGTGCCAGCGTTTCCGCGCTTACAAAAAAGTGCGTGCCGTAGGCCACGCCGTAGCCGACCACAAAATACACCACGGTAGAGAGCGAGAAGTCCACCAAAATTTTCACCAAGGCATTAACTTGATTCTTTTTGCGAACCGTACCCAGCTCAAGAAAGGCAAAGCCGGCATGCATGGCCAGCACCAAAATGGCGCCTAAAAGAATAAATAAGGCGTTCACGCCCTGTTGTGGTGCGTCCATCGAGTAAGCCTAATTAAGAGTTGAATGCGGGGCATTGTTTTGGTGCTGAAAGCGCCGGTTGGCGACATTGCACCAAAATAAAGCAATAAATACGCCACTTGGGTGCAAAAATACCTGTGCTGTCGTATGGTTGGACGTGTGCGCAGCTATGGCTATCGCTGCGAGGCGCGCGTCACCACCTTCGCGTAGGCTCTGTACTGGATGTGCAAGCCATATAGCGTCGCGTGGTTTGCAAGTTATCAGTTGCTATACTGAAAGCCTTGCGCCGATTTGCTCCAGCTTGCGGGCGCGTTTTATAAATGCAGCTAAAAACGGGTCATGTGCATGTACAACCCGATACCGTTTTTGGTTAACTGGGTTTTTTTGTGCCATGACTTTAATAGCGCTTGCCAAAACACTAGACGTTGATGAGCCGCTGACCATGCGCAGCGGCGCTGTGTTGGCCGGCTACACCTTGGCTTACGAGACTTACGGCGAGCTCAATGCCGATGCCAGCAACGCCGTGCTGGTTTGTCACGCATTGAATGCGTCTCACCATGTGGCTGGGGTGTATGCCAACGCCGATGGCAGCTTAGATGGCAAGAGCACGGGTTGGTGGGACAACATGGTGGGCCCTGGTAAGCCAGTGGACACAGACCGATACTTCGTCATTGGCGTTAACAACATTGGCTCGTGCTTTGGCTCTAGCGGCCCGGCCACTGTAAATCCTGCAACTGGGCAGGTGTGGGGGGCAGACTTCCCCGTGGTGACTGTGCAAGATTGGGTTAACACGCAAGCCGTTTTGCTAGATGCGCTGGGGATTACTCAATTGGCCGCTGTGATGGGTGGCAGCTTGGGCGGCATGCAGGCCTTGAGCTGGGCACTGCAATATCCACAACGTGTTCGCCATGCTGTTCTTGTGGCCAGTGCGCCCAACCTCACCGCAGAAAACATTGCTTTCAACGAGGTCGCGCGCCGGGCGATTGTGACAGACCCAGACTTCTTGGCTGGCCACTACCGCGCCCACAACACGTTACCCCGCAGAGGTTTGCGGATTGCCCGCATGATTGGCCACATCACTTACCTGAGCGATGATGTGATGAACGCTAAATTTGGCCGCAACTTGCGCCGCGCCACGCAGGCACTGCTTGATGGCAACACAGGCACAGACTATTTGTACAGCACCCAAGAGGTGGAGTTTGAAATTGAGAGTTACTTGCGCTACCAAGGCGACAAGTTTGCGGAGTACTTTGATGCCAACACGTATTTGTTAATTACGCGGGCTTTGGATTACTTTGACCCTGCGCGTGAGCACGGAGGCAGCTTAAGCGCAGCCCTTGCCACAGCGCGCGCGAAATTTTTGTTGGTGAGCTTTACCACCGACTGGCGCTTTGCGCCAAGCCGCAGCCGGGAAATGGTGTGCGCCTTAGTGCAAAACAAGCATGCAGTTAGTTATGCCGAAATAGATGCGCCGCATGGTCATGATGCCTTTTTATTAGATGACGCACGCTACCACGGCGTGGTGCGCGCCTATTTTGAACAAGCCGTAACGACACAGGCGGACGTGCAATGAGTACCGATCAAACCATGGAAGCGTTGGCCAATTTGGTGCCCATGGGCGCACACGTGCTGGACTTAGGCTGTGGCGACGGTGCCATGCTGGCTTACTTGCAAACACACCGCCAGTGCACGGGCTATGGTGTTGAAATTGACGACGCCAAAGTCAAGTCGTGTGTAGCCGCAGGTGTGCGCGTGCTGCAGCTGAACTTGGACGAGGGCTTGACCATGTTTGACGACAACGCCTTCGACGTGGTGTTGCAAATTGACACGTTGCAGCACCTTCGCAATGCCGAGGTGATGCTGCGCGAAACGGCAAGAGTTGGTCGCATTGGCGTGGTGGCTTTCCCGAACTTTGCGCACTGGCCGAATAGACTCCAAGTGCTGCAAGGACGCATGCCTGTGACCAAGCGTCTGCCTTACCAGTGGTACAACACGCCCAACATACGGGTCGGTACGTTCACAGACTTTGAAGTCTTGGCCACGGCCAACGGCTTGCACATCGCTGACAGCTTTGGCTTGCATGCAGGCAGAGTCAGGCGCTGGTTGCCGAATGCGCTGTCTAGCACTGCTGTGTTTAAGTTTCACAAATAAGCCGGACAGCCGGGTTTCAAAGCGACTACGAAAAAACCATGCAAGCTTTCGCCTCTAACTCCCAGCCAAGCCTAGCGGTGCGACTGTGGCCTTGGCTGGCAAGAGTCAATCCGCACAGCCTACGCTTAGATGCACAAGCGGGCTTGCTGGGCATGGTGCTGTCGCTGCCGCAAGGCATAGCGTTTGCTACGCTAGCAGGCCTGCCCATTGAGTACGGCGTTTACACATCTATAGTGCCGTGCATTGTGGCGGCGTTATGTGGCTCAAGTTGGCATGTCACATCAGGGCCAACCAACGCAATTTCTTTGGCCATGTTGGCCATGTTGGCTCCGCTGGCGGTGGTTGGCAGCGCCAACTACATTGCGCTGGCGTTGACACTGACTTTCATGGTGGGTGCGATTCAACTGGCTGTGGGTGTATTTCGCCTGGGCAGTGTGGCCAACTTTATTTCGCCGGAGGCGTTGTTTGGATTTACCGCTGGTGCGGCCTTGCTTATTGCAATGAGCGCCACGCCAGATGTGTTGGGCTTAAACACAGGTGATGTGCACGGTGCGGTGTCGTCTGTGTCATTTGCCCTGATCCATGTTGCCCAAACGCATTGGGCCAGCGTATTGGTGGCGGCCACCACCATTGTGGTGGCGTTGCTGGTGAAATACTGGCAAAAGGACTGGCCTCATTTGTTGCTGGGGCTGGCGGTAGCCACATTGGTGTCGCTGCAATTACCCAACGCCCAGGTTGCTACTGTGGGGCATATTCCCTCACCCTTCCCGCAACTGTCGTGGCCTTCAGTGCCGCTGCGCGACTTGCCTGAGTTGATTGGTTTGGCTGTGGCGCTAAGCTTGGTGGCCTTAGGGCAAAGTGTGTCTATAGCCAAAGCGCTGGCAGATCGTTCAGGTCAGCGCATTGATACCAGCCGCGAGTTTGTGGGCCAAGGCCTGTCAAATGTGGTGGGGGCCTTTTTCTCTTGTTACGTATCGTGCGGCTCGCTCAACCGGTCTGTACCCAATTTCGAAGCGGGCGCACAAACGCCTTTGGCGGCAGTCTTTTCTGCTGTGTTGATGTTGGCCCTGGTCGGCGTAGCTGCAACGCAGTTGGCGTACATACCAGTAGCGGCCGTTGCTGGCTTGTTGATGTTGGTCGCGTGGAGCTTGTTAGATGTGCGTCGCTGGCGCTACTTGTGGCGCGTCAGCCAACGTGACTTTATCATTGCGGCGCTCACTTTGTTGGCCACTGTGACCTTGCGCCTTGAGTACGCCATTGTGTTGGGTGCACTGTTGAGCCTGATGGTTTTTTTGTACCGGACGGCTCATCCAGCCATGCGTCATATGGGCTTTGACACCCGCGAGCAACCCCGCCGCTTTGTGGATGTGGCCAACAACGAAGCCGCGTTGGCGCAGTGTCCGCAAATTAAACTGTTGCGCATGGAAGGCGACGTCTACTTTGGTGCGGTGCAGTCCGTGAGTGACAGGCTGCAGGTTTTGCGTGGCACACCAGATGCACCCAAGCATCTATTGGTCATGGCCAAAAGCATGAACTTCATTGACTTGGCTGGCGCGCAGCTGTGGGCTCATGAGTTGGCTGCACGTCGGGTTATGGGCGGCGACTTGTACTTCCACAGGCCGCGCCCAGCAGTGACGGCCATGTGGCACACCACAGGTTTTGACCAAGCTTTAGGTGAACACCATGTATTTGGCGACAAATACACCGCTATTGCACACTTGGTGCCGGTGGTAGATCCCGGTATTTGCAGAGGCTGCACAGCCCGCGTGTTTGACGAGTGCGCGAATCAACCTGGCGCTGACCTAAGCGACTCCCAAAGAAAAAACCATGAGTAGACCAGCCGTAAACAACTTAACCATGTCGGACGGCCACAACTTGGTTGCGTTGGCCTGGCCATGGCAACGTGTTGATGCGCCGCGTGCCCACGTGTTGCTGGTTCATGGCTTGGGTGAGCACGCTAACCGTTACAACGCCTTGGCCGCATGGCTTCAACAGCAGGGCATTTCTGTCTGGGCTTACGACCAGCGTGGTCATGGCGCTAGCGACGGCGCGCGAGGTGTGTTGCCTAAGTCTGACACCTTGCTGACGGATCTCGACAGTGTTTGGCAATCCTTTGCCAAGGCACACACGGACGGCGCGCCACTGCTGGTGTTGGGCCACAGCATGGGCGGCTTGGTGGCTATGCGGTGGTTGCAGCGCGGCCCCATCATTGGTTCTGCTGCTGGGCCGCTGGCAGCCATAGTGTCATCACCGGTACTGGGTGTGCATGCACGCAGGCTTGAGCAACATCTAGCGCGAATATTGGCGCAGTATGTGCCAAACATCAGACTGCCAAATGGCTTAAAGCATGGCGGCTTGTCCCACGACCAAGCGGTTATTCAGGCCTATACCCAAGACCCCCTGGTACACGCATACATCTCGCCGAGGTTGGGGCATTGGTTAATCAGCACTGCACAGCAAGTGTTGGCTGGCGCTGCTGCTTGGCAGGTACCGCTGTTGTTGATGTATGCCGGCGCAGACGGGTTGGTCGACTCTAAAGCGACCGACGCATTTGCCCTCAGCGCGTCCTCAAACGTACAAACGCAGCGTCTAGACGCCGCATTTCACGAGATATTTAATGAGACCCCGCTGTACCGCGATGTTGCGCTGACCACTTTGGCCAGTTGGCTGGATGCCCTTTTACCGCGCTGAACCTGCCTGAAGCAGATCTTTACACGCTTGCAATGTCTTTAAGTCTTTATAAACTTGCTCAAAAGGCCAGTGATGGCACCAAGGTCTGGCATGCCGTCACCGTCAACGCCGCCCGCAGGTGTGAACTGGTCTATGAGGGTGGGGAGCATGG
>Ga0208414_1001375_pt1 | contig 18701 bp, 7 predicted proteins | sample AntAceMetag02UKE_FD_184770 | JGI IMG/M metagenome (GOLD analysis project Ga0208414, IMG submission 184770) | Saline lake microbial communities from Ace Lake, Antarctica - Antarctic Ace Lake Metagenome 02UKE (SPAdes) (version 2) | ecosystem: Environmental > Aquatic > Non-marine Saline and Alkaline... | reverse complement strand
TGGAAGTAATACCTTTAAATGGACGAGTCTTTATGGCGATCCTTTAATTCCAGGAGTAAACTGGTTTCCAGACACGAATATTGGCGTGGATACAAATAAATTTGTAAAGTTTGTACCTAGTGTAACGTCTGCCCTAGCGATTGAGGTACCAAACGTTAGAGGATTATGTGGTGAGATTGTACAGAATTGCTTTGTGAAAGATACGATTAAGATATATGTTCCTGAGGCTTATCAAATTACTATGCCAAATGACACAGTAATATGTAACCCAGCTGCAGGTCCTCTAGATGTTTCAACATCAAAGTCCAATTTGAAGTATACGTACCAATGGTCACCAAGCAGAACGTTAAATAACGATACATTGCGTAACCCTAGTTTTAGTAAAGTATTGAAAAACACGAAGTATACAGTAACAGTAACAAGTGATTCAGGGTGTTCACGAGAAGGTTCTATTCAGGTAGATGTAACGAACCCATTTCCGCAAAATATGCGCGCAATGGCGACGGATACTTTGATTTGTTTACAAGATACCATCGGTCTTTATGTCAATACAGGATCAATAAACTATGGAAGTTGTGATACGAGTATCTATCCCTGTTTAGGAAATACTGTAGACAAGACATTTGGAACAGGAACTATCCGAAATCAGAGTGGTCAGAACAATTCTCCTGCGATATACGCGAGTAGAAACCGTTCCCTGCGTACACAGTTTTTATATACAGCGGCAGATTTAAAGGCAAGAGGAATAGGAGCGGGCCCGATAACATCAATAGGATTTAATATTGTACAAATAGGAAATCAAGGAGCGAACCCCTTCAATGGTTTTACGATAAAGATAGGTTGTACAGGATCAACAAAAATGGCGACATCGTTTGTTACCGGTTTAAAAGTGGTCAGCGATGCAAAGGCACACATTCCAGTTTTAGGTTGGAATACTCATTTATTTGACAGAGATTATGTATGGGATGGAGTATCGAACCTATTGGTAGAGATCTGCTGGGACAATGGCCCAAATCGTTATACTTGGGATCATATTATGACCTTTGATGCGGTAACTTATGCAAGCTCAATACGGTATTATTCAACGACAGCGAATGCGGCATGTAATGCCTCAGCTCCAACAGGCGCAGCTATGTTCTTATTGCCGCGCACTAAATTTGGGGTGTGTTCAGGAATTGATGGAGCGAATTATAAGTTCCAATGGTTACCCGACCCAGTTACAGCCAATGGCGGATTTATTTCAGCAACGAATTCAGACAGCACAAGTGCGAGTGTGAACTTAACGACAGCAGGAAACTATAAGGCTTTTGTTTCAGATACAAGCGGCGTCTGCTTTGATACTCTAGATTTAAAAATAAATGTAGTATCAAAGTATCAAGTTAAGCCAGATACATTAGGGGAACAATGTTTAACAAGTGGCATTATCCAACTTACCTCACCTACCCCCCATACGATATCTAATCCAGGCGGAAGGTGGAGCGGATCAGGTATTATAAATGATTCATTAGGTCTTTGGGATCCATTGATTTCAGGAGCAGGAAGATTCCCGGCAACGTTTAATGTAAGTGGAGATGCATGTGCAAATGCAGGAACAACTTATTTGAACATAGTAGGATTACCTGATTTGAGTCTAATAACTCCCGATTCAGCGTGTAAGTTAAATGGATTAGGTCTAAGAGATTCCTCACAACAAGAGTTGATCGGTATCTATACAGATACCAATATAGCAAAATGGTATTTCAGTGGATTAGGCATAGATTCAGTTAAAATGGGTCAAGGTCTGGGTAAGAGTAAAACCCATAACTGGTATTATATAGATGGAAGCGCCTTTAATCCAACAGTAGGAAACCCTGATACCGCAAGGATCCGTTACAGAGCATTTAAAGGGTGCTGGCACGATACAATTGTAAAGGTACCGGTAGTAGCGCCATTTGATCCTACCTATTTGGGTGTTATGAGCAATGGTTTGCCAATTTTCACGAATCAATTTTGCTCTACGAGTAAGTCAGATACCCTAGCCTCTATAGGAAAGGGGGGTAGCTGGAAGTCCTTTCAATCAACATCAGGGGCCCAAGGCATTCAAAATCAAGGAATCATAGATCCTATTCGAGGAGTATTCAATCCAAGACTAGTAAACAACGGTAGTGGCGGAGAGGCTTATATCCAAGTAGCACGCGGTGGGTTTTGTGGAGACAGTGCTAGTTATAAGGTGACCATATTACGCGCACCAGAAGTACAGGTTTTAGCAGAGAACTTTTGTTTCAAATCACCCGGAGATTGTATCGACAGTGAAATACCTGCAAGCGAAAGGAAGAAGTTGATTAAAGTACGAATAGCCAAGAATCCATCAAGGTTAATTGATAACAGTGATCCGACAACTTATGTTGATGTAGTAACAGCAGATAGAGTACAGACAGGATGGCCAGATTTGATAGAATCGGATAAGATAACTAAGTGGGATGGAAACCCCTGGATGATATTCCCATACAAGTGTGAGTACCCTTTCTGTCAGTTACCAATAGGAAGATATCCGATAAGCTATACAATGGCAACAGCGTATCGAAAAGGCACGAATCATCCAGATTCGATATGTGCATTTACACATGATACAGCGATATTTATATCAAAAACTCCAGATGCACCGATTGCAACAGAGGGAGATTATAGAATCTGTTTAGGGGATAGTTTGCCAGAGTTGAAGTACGAAGACTTTGATGGTAACTTGACTTTAGAGTGGTACAATGATGAGTTGGATGATAATAAGGCAAATGCTATATCATCCGGTAACCCAATACAATCGGACCCAAATTTCGAAGGATTTGTACCCGATTTAGATGGCCAGTTTCATGCAAGGTTGCGAGATGCTGCCGGTTGTATAAGTAAATCTGCTCCGATTGGATATAGCGTATTTGGCTATCCGGATGTGTCTTTTATCCGTAGTTTGGATACGGTAAGAGTAGGAGACGCAGTAGAATATACGAATACAACCGAGTACAATCTATTACCAATAGAATACCAGTGGAAGTATGGTCGTGGACAAGGCGGCGAAGTAGAGACTTATTCGTTTGTCGACCAGCCAGAAATCACACCATGGCATACGCTACCATCAGAAGAGTACAATCCATTGGTGTATTCGGGCAGCACATTTGGGATTGATTTAGTTCGATTGGTCGGAGTAAATGATATCGGTTGTTCAGATTCGACACAGTATATTTTGTATGTTGATCAGATAGTAGATCCAAAATTCCCTAACGTGTTTACACCAAATGGAGATAAGATCAATGATTGGTGGTCAGCTATAAGCCCGAAAGGGAATGGGGACTATGATGAGCAGATGTTGCGACAAGCATACCAAGACCAGTTCTTAGAAATCGAGGGTTATATTTACGATAGATGGGGTCGAAAAGTACGAGAGTTGAGTATGGATGATCCGTTTTGGAAAGGCGATAATAAAGCTGGAAATGATCAGCCCGATGGAATCTATATGTACATAATTGAGATGAAGATACGAAGTGCATCGCAAGAAGTATTTAAAGAACAAGGTACGATTACTTTAATTCGAGGCAAATAGTTTATAAATCGTAAGTCTCAAACGACAAATTTTGAAAAGCACCCTGCAAATGGGTGCTTTTTTTGTTTGTATTAAACAATACTTTTATACTGCGAAAAAGCGCATTTTAAAGAAAATCATAAAATGGGAAATTATTTAACTGTTGGAACCATAAGGGCAATATTTACAAGCTTAGTTCTATTGTTAGGATTTGGGATTACTTCACAAGCCTCACACATTTCGGGGGGAAGTATTAAATATAAATCGTTAGGTAATAACCAATATTATATTGAGGCTGCTGTTTTTAGAGATTGTAATGGTGCTGGTTATTCTTCATGGACAGAAACCGTTGACGCGGTTTGTACTTCAAATTCAGGTGCTGGTTGGACTGTGCATACAGTTAATCATTTGGCTTTTGTAGCACCAACTCCGGCACCATTTGGCGGTCCTTACGGTGGTATATCTGTTAATGGTGGTGCATCGCGAACACTAATTGCAGAAGAGGTTTCGGATGTTTGTGATAAGTTATTAGACCCTTCTAGGTCTCCAAGTACAAAATGCCGAAACAGAAGTAATACTGCACAAGGATATATGCGTTTTAAGTTTTCCGCAGTAATTACATTGTCATCATGCAATTGGTGGCGACTTGGTTTTTCTCCGGTGTGCTGCAGGAATACAGGTTCAAGTAATACAAGTTCAGGTGGAATGTACGTGCATACGTTTATAAATACTAAAGACTTTCCAACGAACTCGGCTCCAGATTTTGCAGATGAAGTTAAGCCAATACCATCTGCTTGTGTAGGAAAAAAAGTATATTATGGAATTGGAACAATAGATTATGACGGAGATAGTTTGCGATTTGAACTAGCTTGTGCAATGCAAGATTCAACAAGATGTGTAAGTTATAGCTCTGGCTTCTCGGCTAAAGTACCAGCCGCTGGAATGAAAATGGATAGTGTTACCGGATTATTGTCATTTACACCAGCAACAGCAGGTAAGCGAGTTGTAGCATTTTGGGTAAAAGAATATGAAAGATGTACAGGAATATTGAAAGCAAAAACACTGAGAGATGTTCAATTTAGGGTAGAATCTTGTTCTAATAATGTACCGCGAGATGTTTCAGGGATATCTAATATTCAAGGAAATAATTTCACACTACTGGATAGTTTTAGAATGGAGGTTTGTAATGGTGAATACATAACATTTGAGGATACGATCGTAGATATTGACTCCGCTGCGGGTACACCAGACACATTACTTTTTAGCTCGAATTACGATAAAGTATTAACGGGTGCGACAATGACGATAAATTACATTACTAAAACCAAAGCAGTTGTTAAGTGGAGCTGGAGAGCATCAATTGGTATAAATCCAGTAAAAATATTTTATTTGGTATTTAATGACGATTTCTGTGATTATCCAGGTAACGGATTCTCTGTATTTGAATTAAATGTAAGGAATAGTACCAATGGAGGTCGAGATACGGCAGTTTGTCGAGGAGATACTGTTCATCTCAATGCATCTGGAGGTAAGCTATATCAATGGAAAAGTGTTTACGGAGATTCATTGCACTATAGCGGGCCAAAGCAAAATATATGGTCTGATACTACGATAGCCGATACTAACAGAACAATGAAGTTTTTGCCTTCAAAAACAACCTTGTTGGAAGTCTGGTCAGATTTGCAAGAAGGTTGCATAGCAGCGCAAGCATGTAGTGTAAGAGATACGGTTAAGATTGTCGTTGCTGATACTTTTAACGTTAGTATGCATATGGATACGTTAATCTGTTTTAACGATTCAACGATTCCAATTTTTGTAAAACCGGACAGAACAACCTCCACTTATAATTATAAATGGAGTCCTTCAGGATATGTTGATTACGATACTGTTAGAAACCCTAACGCGACACCAATTCTAAGTAAACCGTATTATGTAACGGTTACTTCAGACTCTGGGTGTGTAAGGACGGATTCGATGAAACTGAATGTGACCCCACCGTTTCCATCAAAGATTACAGCTACGGCTTCAGACACAGATGTTTGTCAGGGAACAAAAACTACTTTGGACCTAGAAATGGGCTACAGACCAACAGCTTGTGGTTTAACAAAAGGAATATGTATTGGTGCTGTTCAGAAGCTTGATCTAGGAAACGGAACGACTAAGAATGCATCTACAGGTGGAGTTGATACCACAATGTGGCCTTGTCCTTATGGTAATGATAAAGAAAGCTCAAGACAGCAATTTCTATATCGTTCTGGAGAACTTGCTGCTTCAGGTGTTAGTAACGGAATAATACAAGGTATTGGTTTTTATGTGGAAGAAATTAAAGGTACCAGTATATATTCAAAATATTCTATAAAATTGAAGTGTACCAGCAAAAGTGCTTTATCGCCAGCATTTGAGACAGGTGCAGTGCAGGTATTTACTCCAAAAACTGTTACTATTCAAAAAGGGTGGAATTATCATGCTTTTAATACGGGCTATGATTACGATGGCAGCTCAAATTTACTTGTGGAAATATGCTATGAAAATAGTGGAACCTCGGTGAATAGTGAAGTAAGATATACAACGACTTCTTTTCACTCGTGTGTTGTAGCTTATGGTTCTTCAGGAATGTGTGCAACACAATTTATTAGTCTAAGTTCTTACGTAAATAGACCAAATATTCAGTTTTCTGTATGCCAGGCTCCGGATCCAGGTGCATTTACATACAAATGGACACCGAGCACGTACTTAAACCATGACACTATTAAGAGTCCTCTCGCTACCATTGGCGACTCAATTACTTATTACGCTTTTATTGAAGATACTTTTAAGAAGTGTTCAGGGGTTTCAACAAAAATCCATATCGATTTAATAGCATTGGATCTTTCAAAAGACACGATTCTTTGTCCATTAGATACCATAGGAATTGACGCTAAGCCAAGAACTACCTGTTCAGGTATTAGAACTTATAAGTGGACAGCAAGCGATACATCATCATATATTTCTAATGATACGGTTTCTAATCCACAAGTAATGGCTCAGGTCAATACCGAGTTCTATTTATCCTTTAGTGATACTTGTGGTTGTACCATAAAAGATACGTTCAGAATTGATATTAGGAAACTTGCTCCGCCTACAATCAATAGGACTCCACCGAATTGCGGCAAAGACAATGGGATCCTTCAAATTATTGGAAATGGTGGTCTTTCACCTTATAGCTATACGTTAGCTGGTGGTGGTAAGAATTTGGCCAACTCTAATGGTGTATTCAACACATTAAACAATGGTTATTACACACTAAGAGTAACTGATGCTGGAAAATGCTTTACTGAGTTTGTTGATACGTTTACTAATACCGCTCCCATAATTGATAGTATAACATCCGAAAATTTAACTTGTTATAAACAACTAGATGGCGAGATTGATATTTTTGCTTCTGAAGGTATTCCTCCATTGGCGTATTCTATAGATGGCGGAGCAAACTATCTTACAGCTAAAAGTTTCTCAACTCTTGAAGCAGGAAAATACTCAGTAATTGTAATGTCTAATGATCTGTGCACTACGAAGCCGATTGACATTACCTTAGCTCAGCCCGATTCTTTATTTGCAAAATTGTATTATTCTGAAGTCACTTGTAATGGAGATGCTGATGCTTGGGCTCATGGAGTCGCTTTTGGAGGAACAACACCCTATAACTATAACTGGGGTAATGGATCCATACAAGATTCTGCGCTTAATTTATCTGGAGGATTAGATTCATTGGTATTAACCGATGTAAATAGCTGTAGATACTCTAAAACCATAAATATATTAGAGTTTCCTGAGGTAGTTTTAGACAGTGTTGATTATACAAATAGCAGCTGTAATGAATACAACGACGGGAAAATTGAAATGTTTGCTAGAGGTGGAAAACAGGCTCTTTTTTATAGCAAAAACCAAGGTGGAACTTATACTCAATTTAATATCTTTAGTAAGCTTGAGCCAGAGATATATTATCTAAGTGTGCGTGATATAAATAACTGTGCTGCTTACGATACTATAAAAACTATAGAACCACCAGAGGTTAGGTTAACAGCAGCATTTGATTCTACAAGAATTTGCGTAAGTTCATGTGCAGATATGGTAGTAAATGGCTCAGGAGGAAACATATCTAAGTATTCGTATCATTGGACACCAGGGATTTCAAGTACGCTGCAAGTTCAGAGAGTTTGCCCAGATGAGAGCTCGACTTATTGGGTTTATGCTAAAGACACTGCTGGTTGTATCAGTTTGACTAAAAAGATTAGAGTAGAATTATTCGATTCTCTAAAAGTTGAAACCTCAGAAAACCGCGAAATTTGCTTGTATCAAAACACAGAACTTCCAGTAGTGGCTAGTGGAGGTGATGGAAGAGGTTTTGTATATCAATGGTTTCCTCAAATTGGACTCAATAATCCAAACCTACCGAATCCTATAGCGAGTCCAGATAGTGCAACTACTTACACAGTAATTCTAACGGACTTGTGTGGCTCACCAAGCGTTTCTAATACTGTTAGAGTTGAAGTAAGACTTTTGCCAATGATTGATTTCACTGCAGATGTTACCGAGGCATGCCATCCAGCTAAAATTATCTATAGAAATACAAGTCCGAATCAAGGTTTAGATTGTGTTTGGGATTTTGGAAATGGTATTCAATTTAATAGCTGTCTTGAGGCACCAACTATATATAATAGACCAGGAACTTATAACGTTACTTTATCTATAAGTGATGAATTTGGATGTAGAGATAGTCTGACCAAGGGGTCTTTTGTAAATGTTCTGAGATCACCACTTCCTTTGTTTGATTGGGAGCCTAAAAAGCCTACAACACAAAATCCAGATGTTCAGTTTAGCGATCTATCGGTATTGGATATTGTTGAATGGGAATGGACGTTTGGGTCTTTTGGAACTAGCAATGAGCAACATCCAAAAGTAAGTTTCCCTGAAACTCATGAGGATAGATATCCTGTAAAGCTTTCAGTTAAGGGGGAAAATGGTTGTGCAACAGATACAGTTTACATAATAGAAATTGGACCTGAGTTTTCCTTGTATATTCCAAAAGCATTCTCTCCAAATGGAGACGGGATCAATGATGTTTTTATTCCAGTAGGAAAAGGTATCGACCCCGAAGAGTTTCAAATGTTTGTTTACAATCGATGGGGAGAATTACTATTCAAGTCAAATGATCCTTCTGAAGGGTGGGATGGAACAGATAGCAGAAGCGGTGAAGTAATGAAGGCTGGTGTTTATCCATTTCGTTTCTTAATTGGCGACACGTTCAATGACAAAGAAAGACATGAATATAGAGGAACAGTTACGATTGTTTATTCTGCAAAACAGGAGTAGTTTTCAATACTCAATACTTTAATTAAAAAGACTGCTCTTATCAGAGCGGTCTTTTTTATTTTTGAAATTTTCAATATCCTTTAAAAACTAATTATGCAAGAAAAAATTCGCGATCTTAATGCTAGAAAAGAAGAAGCAAAACTTGGTGGAGGCACTAAAAGAATTGAGTCTCAGCATAAAAAATCTAAGTTAACTGCTCGCGAAAGACTACATTTTTTATTGGATGAAGGTTCCTTTGAGGAAATAGGAATGCTGATGACACATCGCAGTTCTAATTTTGGTCTAGAAAATCAAAAGTTTTTAGGAGATGGTGTGGTAACAGGTTATGGGACAGTAAATGGTAGACTTGTTTATGTCTTTTCTCAAGATTTCACTGTTTTAGGAGGTTCGCTTGCAGAAGCGCACGCAGAGAAGATTTGTAAAATCATGGATCTTGCGGTTAAAAATGGAGCGCCAGTTATTGGCCTAAATGATAGTGGAGGTGCGCGAATTCAAGAAGGGGTAGTTTCATTAGGTGGTTATGCAGATATTTTTTATCGCAATACCAGAGCCAGTGGTGTTGTACCACAAATTTCTGCTATCATGGGACCCTGTGCTGGAGGTGCGGTTTATTCGCCTGCTTTAACGGACTTTGTGTTTATGGTTGAAAATACCTCATACATGTTTGTAACGGGTCCAAATGTGGTTAAAACGGTTACTCATGAAGAAGTGAGTGCTGAAGATTTAGGAGGAGCCTATGCGCATTCTACAAAATCTGGAGTAACCCACTTTAGCTGTGCTAATGAAATTGTAGCGATTAATAATATTAAGCAATTGCTAACTTATCTTCCACAAAACTGTGAGGATCAAGCACCAGCTGACGACTACGAATTAAAAGCATCTGAGGAGCGAGAAGGTTTAAACAATGTAATTCCTGATAATCCAAATCAACCTTATGATATTCGAGATGTAATTGACTTAACGATTGACTCAGAAAGTTTCATGGAAGTACACAAAAATTTTGCTGAAAATATTGTTGTTGGGTTCGCAAAATTGGGAGGCAAGTCTATAGGTATTGTTGCAAATCAACCGGCTGTTTTGGCTGGTGTATTAGACATTCAATCAAGTAGAAAAGCTGGACGATTTGTTCGTTTTTGCGATAGCTTTAATATTCCATTACTTGTTTTTGAAGATGTACCGGGGTTCTTACCTGGAACAGATCAAGAGTGGAACGGTATAATTACAAATGGAGCAAAGCTATTATATGCATTTTGTGAAGCTACGGTTCCACGTATTACTGTTATTACGAGAAAAGCATATGGTGGTGCTTATGATGTAATGAATTCAAAACACATTGGTGCAGATATGAACTTTGCTTGGCCAACAGCAGAGATTGCTGTAATGGGAGCGAAGGGAGCCGCGGAAATTATCTTTAAAAATGAGATTAAGTCATCTGAAAATCCTGAGGTAAAATTGAAAGAAAAAGAAGCTGAGTATGCGGAATTATTCGCAAACCCATATAACGCTGCTGCAAGAGGTTATGTAGATGAAGTTATTGAGCCAAAAGACACGCGTTATAAGCTTATAAAAGCGTTTAGAATGCTATCTAATAAAGTTGATACGTTGCCAAAGAAAAAGCATGGGAATATTCCTTTATAGGCTTACTTGGTCCATGTAACTTTTTATGTATTTACCTAGAATATCAAATTCTAAGTTTACTGAAGATCCAATTTTAAAACTCTTAAAGCAAGTGTGTTCATGCGTAAAAGGAATTATTGCTACTGTAAACCCTGACTTAGAAGAGTTGAAAGCGGTGAGGCTTACCCCATTGACACAAATAGACCCCTTTTCAACCGTGATGTTTCCTGTTTTTGAACCATCGTATTCAATGTCATAAAACCAACTTCCATCTTTCACCGAAATATTTTTAATGCTACCAATTTGATCCACGTGTCCTTGAACTATATGTCCGTCAAGGCGACCATTCATTTGCATACATCGCTCTAAGTTTACCACATCACCTATATTTAAGACTATTAGATTACTTTTTACCAAGGTTTCTTCAATAGCCGTTACAACATGACTATTTAATTCGGGAAGTTGAACCACGGTAAGACATACGCCATTATGAGAAATACTCTGATCTATTTTTAGCTCATTTGAAACTTTACTTTCAATTGTAAAATGAATATTGGTACCTTCTTTGGAAATTGCCTTAATTACTCCAAGATCTTCAATAATTCCTGTGAACATTTATTTTGCATTTACGGGTTTGTAATCCGATTGATTCATTAGTGTAATTGATCCTTTAAGCTCTTTAGGTATTATTCCCGCAAGCCTTATTTCATTAACAACACATACATAGAAATAGACACCTGTAGGGCAGGTTTTGTTTGTGGTTTGATTGATTCCATTCCAGTTGATCTCAGGGTTATCAGTTTCAAATACAACTTGCCCCCACCGATTAAAAATCACCATGTCAACGTTTTTTACATATCTCCAAGGATAAATAGGATGGAAGATATCATTTGACCCATCTCCTCCTGGAGTAAATACATTCGGTAACTCATATATAGGGCAATTATCAACACACACTCTTGGACTCAATCCAGATTCGTTATTGAAACTATCAATTGCAGAAATGGCATAGCACCCAGCAACTGAGATTAATTCCTCAAATCGAATTACAGTATCAAATTGGCTATTAAGAGATGCAATTAAATCATAATTATTACCAACTGCGGGTGAATAATAAACATTATATCCTACTACGTCTTTGTAATTACACGTGTTATTTACGTTGTTCCAGCTGAGTTCATTCACAAAAAGCTCGCACTCACTTTCTATTTCAGGTTTTTCAGGAACACAAGGTGGAATGGTGTCTTTAGGAATGCCATCTGCAATTTGAGAAAAATTAAAAATTGTATCAGGTAATTCTTCTATACTATACCTGCCAATAGTTTTCATTTTGTACCTGTATTCTCTATCGTTAATAAGGTTCGAGTCAATATAATTTGAGGACTCTGAAGTATCAATAAGTACAAATTCGCCTTCTATCTCTCGATAAATTTCAAATAAGAAATTGTCCCAAGGAACTTGAAGATCAAGACTTAGATGAAGCTTTCTATCATCCGGTGAAATTTTGAGAAAAGGAGAGCTAGCGGTGTGCGTAGTTCCTATCAATGAGTCTTTGCTAAAGAGCTCAACAAGATAGGTTTGTGGGGTTGTTTGAGTGTTTATCCGTTCAAACTTTAATAGAGTATCAATTTCATAAAAATCCGGAAAATCATTTGAAGTAAAGATTAATTCAGTCGCAGATGAAATCCCCTTAGATCTATAAACATTGTAAGAATACGGAGCAATATATTGCAGTAGAGAAATGTCTTGCGGCTTTGCGAATGCGATGCTATCAATGCCATTTGTTACACCTGTTTCTGCCACCGAATTTCTATTGATTATCGGTACATCAAATGGCAATTCATTGCATGTTTCATTCGAGCCATAGCCGGGTGTTTTCCCTGGGTAAATTGCAACGACTCTATAGCAGTAAATTTGACCATGAAAAAGCCCTATTCCTCCGTTGTCATCGGTATAAGTTGTGGAGTTCCAATTACTAGTGCTTCCGATATACTCATAATCTAAGTAACTAGGAATTCCAATTTCACAACTGTCGGGTGTCCAATCTGTAGAGTCAATTTTTCTGTAAACATCATATCCAATAGCATTACTGCAACTAGATGCATCCCAAGAAATAATGAATCGGTTTTTTCCGGCTGCGCTTCTCACATTTTTTGGGGCAGGCCCTACTACCTTAATTCCCAAGTTCATAAAGTTCACTAATCGCACAGGGGTCCCGTTGTCTTCCGCCTTAAAATTCATTTGGTAATTTGAGGAGCGAATGTGCTCACAAGTGGTTTCCCATACAAATGGAGATGTTACTTTTCCGTTTTGACCAATGGCTTGGTTAAATAAAGCTGGGGATGAGTTTAGAAAGAGCGGTTCTCCGGTTCCTGTTAGAGTAACGCTTTGGAAAATTGAATCTGTGGCAACAATATCTCTATTTATTCGCATTCCAGCTTCAATGCAAATATTATCGGTTTCCTTAAATTGAGGAGGCGCATTGTTGCATTTCAGTACGTTTATTTGCATATCCCTAAGCACATCTCCAATCATAAGCCAATTTCCTCTGCTATCTTTCCTGTATTCTGAAATAAGGATACACGCATTATATACACCTTCAATAAGAGGGCCCTCCCAAGTCAAAGTTCCTGTAAGAGGGTCAATTTCAAAGGTTCTTCTTGGACAAAGAGCTTGCGGATAAGTATATCCTGGAATTGGGGCTCCATTTAATCCGTAGCACACTGAAAGACTATAAGCGAGAGAATCACCATCGGGGTCTACTGCACCAGGATTATGATAAAAAGGATTACAAATACAAGCGTCATCTACAGGCGGAAAGGTGAGTATGGGCGAGTTATTAGAACCAATCAATGGATTAATGACAAGGGTTGATCGAATAAAAAACGGAATACTTACAGATTTAGGAATATTCACTACTTGATCAACCCGGTTGGGGTCTTCCATCGTTATGATATAAGTTGATGGCCCTGGATAAGTATGCTTGGTTCGGTAAACGTTTTTTTGAATACTTCCGGGAACAAGAACTTCTCCTGCACAGTTGCAGCTAATATTAGGGTCACATGGAGCGGAACTATTTATTCTAGGAATTGTGTCGCTGTCTCCATCGCCAAAGAATATTCCCAACTCACATCTATCAGCTTGGCTCGATCTAGGATCAGTGTAAGTTGTAATTGTTATTTCGTAAGTAAACCCATTGAGTTTACGGTAAGTGATTTCCCCGGCTTTGTTGTGAGTCGCATTAGCCACAGTTACTTCTCCGAATAAGGAAAACAACAATGCAATAGCGGATAGTAGCCAAAAGTTTCTCACAAAAGCAAATTTACCGATAATCAAGCTCCAAAAATTGAAAATAGGGTTAAATGAGTGGTCGGTATTTTAGGCAATCTTGAATGTGTTTTTTTTGGAAAAACTGTTACAATGAACGTTGCCTATATTTAGGAGGCCCTGATTGTTTCAGAAAATACTTTGGTACACTATTGAGCAGTTGAAATTGATGTGGAATTAGTAACTGGATTAAGAGGCCACGCGTTCAATTGATTATGACAAAAACATAAAAGAATCCACGAACACTGCTAGTGCTAAGTACTTGAAGGGATAAGCTGAACGCGAATAGATGATGCCAGTGAAAAAGATTCAGATAAATCAATTATTTATAGAATGATATTTAATTGAGAAATTAAATTGTTGTAATTATGGACAATTATGTACGATTTAGCAGAAATAAGGGAAATGAGTGGCAATGATCAGGACTTCATTAAAGAACTGATTCAGCTTTTCGTAAAAAATAATATTGAATACCTTCAAGAAATCAATATTGCGTATGAGCAAAAAGATTGGGTTCAGGTTAAGTTTTTTGCACATAAAATAAAGCCCTCAATTTTGGTGATACACGCTGTAGGATTAAAACAACCAATTTTAGATTTAAATGAGTTTTCAGGAAAGCAAATTAACTTAGAAAAGATACCGGCGTTGCTTGAATTGTTGAATGAACAGCTACCCGTTATTTGTTCCGAATTAAAAAAAGAAATTAAATGAATATTAAATGTAGGTTTAGTATAAATAAATATCTATCTTTGTATCTCGTTCTTTAAACAAAGCAGAAAACAGTAGTTTTCAAAGATTGGTTGGTTGGGACCTCCCTTCGGTACACCCTATTACTGAGGGGGCTCAAGGTCCTACAAGCAGAAAACTACTTTTAAGATATATAAGATTGGTTGGTTGGGACCTCCCTCTGTATAGGGTTTGTGCTTGCACAAGCAGAGGGAACCTCAGGTCCCAAATCGAAAATCAAAAAATAGAGCCTTATTCGTAATGAATGAGGTTTTTTTTTAACCAAATTTTACCAAAAAAAAGTCCTTCCAAATTAATGAAAGAACTTTTCATAGCGTTTGTTCTAATGCTTATTGAACTAATAGTTTTAGTGTGGTCTTAATGTTGTCATTTACTCTTAAGAAATAAATTCCAGGTTTTAGAATTGAAACATCCAAATCTTCATTTGGGGCAAAATAAGCATTAAGTACTTCTGCTCCTGTAATATCAACAATAGAAATTTTCGCAATCTCTAAGATTCCATTTACCGTTATCAAACCATTTGAAGGGTTAGGATAGATCGAAAGTTCTTTGTTCAGCTCAAGAGCTTCAATACCGACGGTAGTGCTGATTTCCTTAGTTAATACTTTGGCACACCCCTTCACATCCTTAATTGTTATTGTGTGCACACCACCTTCTAAATCATCCGCCAATACTCCGGTGCTAGAAGACCTATCCCAAGAATATGTGTACGGAGGAGTTCCTCCACTAGCAAAGACCTCAATTTTACCATCTTTTCCTGCTGATGTTTCAGAAGAATCAAAGACTATTGAGGCTAGCAGTGAATCCGGGTTTGTTAAGACTACAGTATCAATAAAAGTCTCTGTTGTCCTCACATCAGTAACCGTTAAAATATGAGTTCCCGCTTTTAGGTTTGTTGCTGTAGACGTTTGCTGATTATTTGCACTAGCACCCCAGTCATAGGTGTAATTTTTTGATCCAATTATAGTTTTAAAGCTTGCTGAACCATTAGACTCTCCAAAGCAATTAGGATTTTTTTCATCGTTAATATAACCGTACAGAGAATCTACTAACAAGAACTGGGCAGTTAAAATATTTTGATCCATACTATCGGTTGTAACTTCAGCAACCTGATAACCTCTGTTTTTTGCCAACCATGTATATCGGTTAGTAACAGTAATTGTTTGTTGAACTTGGGTCCAAGTTCCTGTAGTAATTTGACGTCCAAATGCGGTAACTGTTTGTTTCTCGACGGTTCTAAGTCGAATAGTGTTGAATGTTGTTTGAACAGTTTTAAGATCACCATAAGCATCACAAGTTGTGTTTTGTTCCAACTCGGCGACAACCCTTAGTTTATTAAAAGCGGGGATTCCGAATACTAAGATGGTTGTATCAATAGTTGAGTCGATTACGGCTTTAGTATTGAATGTGTTTTGGTAATTAATAGGAAATTCCATTAATTTCAGATCTGGGTCAAGATTAACATCAGCTTTAATATTTGCATCAAAGTTAAAGTCAGCGATACCATCCACTGTTAATGAATCTTTCGTGAGTATTAGATAGGCATTACCTTCTCCCGGACGTTCAAGCACCATTTCGGCATCTTTAAACTTGTTGTCAACAGGGTTACTGCTGCTCAAATTTCTAAGATAAACCTGCTGAACCGAGTCTGCTTTCATGGAACGAAAATCCCATGTTTGCATTCCTGCAGTTTTGATATCTAAAGACCCCGCGTTAGTTGTTTTTACAATATTGAAAGTATCTGGAGAAACATACATGTCAGAACTATCAATTGTGATTTGTGCTTGAGTTACAGCCCCAAATAGGATAACAGCTATTAAAGTTAAGTAGTGATTTGTTTTCATAATTTGATTTTATACTTGTAAGACGTTATGCGAAGCTTTGAAGTTGGCAAAGGTTGAAATATATTCCCTTGAGTTCCAACAATTCAGAATGAGTTCCCTGTTCAGCAATTTCTCCTTTGTCCATTACTAAAATTGTATCAGCCAATTGAATAGTTGATAGACGATGCGCTATTACTAGAGAGGTCCTGTTTTTCATGAGGTTGTTTAAAGCTGTTTGCACCAGTTGTTCAGATTCAGTATCTAAGGCAGATGTAGCTTCATCTAAAATCAATATTGGTGGGTTTTTTAAAATAGCTCGAGCAATACTAAGTCTTTGCTTTTGCCCGCCTGATAGTTTACCACCACCATCACCAATATTGCTCTGATATCCATCTGGAAATTGAGAAATAAAATCATGAGCATTGGCAATTTTAGCCGCCTCTATGACTTCAGCTTCGGTTGCATTTTCAGCTCCAAAAGCAATGTTTTTATAGATGGTATCATTGAAGAGAATAGATTGCTGAGTTACAATGCCCATCAAATTACGAACGCTTTTTACCGTTGCCATATTTATGGCAACCCCATCAATTGTTATAGAACCACTAATGGGATCGTAAAATCTTGGCAGCAAATCGGCCAAAGTAGATTTACCACCACCACTAGCACCAACTAATGCAATGGTTTTTCCTTTTTCTATTTTGAACGAAACATTTCTAAGAACAAGGTCTTTATCGTATTTGAAGCTTACATTTTTGTATTCAATTGCGTCGTCAAACCCAATAAGTATTTTAGCTTTCGGAATATCTTCAATAACATTTTTGGCATTTACTAACTCTCCTAATCTATCTGCACTAGCAGCTCCCTTTTGTACATTGTACCAAGCTTTAGCTAAGGATTTTGCTGGTGAAATAATTTGGGAAAACAGCATGATAAATGCAATAAAGACGGAAGAATCCATTTCTCCATCCAAAACAATTTGACCGCCAAACCAAAGAATAACCACTAAAATTCCAACGCCCAAAAACTCACTCATAGGAGAAGCAAGGTCTCTTTTTCGATACATCCTCACCATTAAATTGAAGTACTTTAGATTAAGTCCCTCAAATTTTCTGATACTACTATCTTCAGCATTAAATGCTTTTATTATTCTTAGACCTCCTAATGTTTCTTCTATGGAAGCTATAATATCACCTGCCATTTGCTGTCCTAAGCTAGATGTCTTTTTAAGTGAATTTCCGACCTGCCCAATAACAAGGGCTGTAAGTGGAAGCATTAGAAACACGAAAATTGTGAGCTTGGGGCTCATATAAACCATGGTGCTTAGAAATAATATGATGCTTAATGGTTCGCGAAACACCAATTCTATTCCCAATAAAACCGACCATTCAATTTCTACAACATCATTACTCATTTTAGAAATAATGTCTCCCTTCTTTTCTTCACTGTAATATGAAAGTGGTAAAACCAATAATTTCTTATAAGTATTTTCTCGTAAATCCTTCAGAACCCCGTTTCGAACCTTGGCCATTACAAAAAGGGCTAGATACCCAAATAGGTTTTTAAAGAAAAAGGAAAAGACAATTACAATACACAAAAACAATAATGCACTTGCTTTTCCATCGGGAATAGAAGGCGCTTCCATAATGAGTTTGCTTAGATGATAATTGAACATATCGATTGCACTTTCGATAGAAAATTCAAAATTGCCAGCACCCTTTTCATAATATGCCTTAAACTCATCGTCACCTTTTACAAATATTAAATCCAAGAATGGAATTAATAAGGTCATTGAGAAAAGCGAAAAAACTACCGCTAATAAGTTGAAAAACAGGTTCATATAAGCAAATCGCTTATAATTCTTTATGAGACTTAGTATTTTTATTAAATTCTTCAAGAGAGCAAAATTAATCAAACACTTTACGAGCAAAAGTTATTGATATTTAATAACTAACACCATTCCGTTTGAACCATGAAGACACCAAGAAGAACATTAACTTTGTGCCATGAGCGGATTTAGACAAAACAAGGTTGAAAGTCTTTTGAAAAGAGACTTAAGTTCAATTTTTCAATTGGAAACTAAAGGAATGGGAATCAATGAAATGGTTTCTGTAACTGTTATTCGTATTAGTCCAGATTTATCTTTTGCTAAAGTTTATTTGAGCATTTTCCCTAGTACAAATGCTAGCATGGTCATTGAAATTGTAAAAAAACATGGATCTCAAATCCGAGGTATTTTAGGTAATAAAATTGGAAAACAAGTTCGTATTATACCAGAGCTGGCCTTTTAT
>Ga0208414_1001370_pt1 | contig 18728 bp, 19 predicted proteins | sample AntAceMetag02UKE_FD_184770 | JGI IMG/M metagenome (GOLD analysis project Ga0208414, IMG submission 184770) | Saline lake microbial communities from Ace Lake, Antarctica - Antarctic Ace Lake Metagenome 02UKE (SPAdes) (version 2) | ecosystem: Environmental > Aquatic > Non-marine Saline and... | reverse complement strand
TAAAATCATGGTGCTGCGCATCAAGCACGAAATGATGCCTCGACTCTGTGGATTTCAAATCTGCAGTTGACGACGTCTGGGGAACTTTCCGAAAGCTGTTCAAATCTGAGATAAACTTATAGTTGTTTGATATTATGAGAAAGTCAGAGCCAACGATGAAAGCAACCCTCCATGATGTCGCGCGTCTAGCCGCAGTGTCGATAAAAACTGTTTCAAATGTGATCCATAATCACCCAAATGTCACTGAAATAACCCGCGCCAAGGTTCTAGTCGCTATCGAAACCCTCTCTTACTCTGCAAATTTATCTGCCAGGAGCCTGCGCACTGGCAGGACGAATATTATATCGCTAGTAATTCCTCAGCTGCGAAATAGCTACTTCACTGAACTCGCTGATGCAATGATAATTTCCGCCGAAAAGTACGGCTTGGCCGTTTTGATTGAACAGACGAGTGGCGACAGAGACAAAGAACTCACGATTTTGAAAAATGCCACGCGAAAATTTACGGACGGCGTCATTTACCACCCTGAAGGTCTGAGCCAAGGGGATGCCGAACTTACGAATGTTGACTATCCCTTAGTTTTAATTGGAGAAAATATTTTTAACGGCCCAAAAGACCACGTGACGATGAAAAATTCCGAGGCTGCCCAAGCCGCTACGCAATACCTACTTAGCCTCGGGCACACACGCATAGCTCTAATTGGTGCTCATAAGAATGAGGCCAGCGGAACCGCCAGATTAAGGCTCCGGGGTTACAGAAGTGCGATCGAGGCGGCGGGCATCAAATACGACGAAGACCTCATCGGATACACGACGCCATGGTTCAGGTCCAACGGATCTGATGTAATGAATGAACTTCTGAATCGGAACAAGGATTTTTCTGCGGTTTTTGCCCTAAACGACCTTCTCGCATTCGGGGCGATGAGAGCACTGCAAGAAAAGGGGATTTCTATTCCTGGAGAAATTTCTGTAATGGGTTTTGACAACGTAGACGAGGACGCTTACTCCCTCCCAAGCATGACTTCTATGGAGCCAGGGAAAAAAGAAATTGCAGAGATGTGCGTGAAAACTCTAGTTGAAAGAATCAGCATGGGCGATGACACTCAGATGCCTGGTCGTGAAATCGAAGTGGGCTTTCAAATCGTGAAACGCGAATCCACCGCTCGCAAAATGTAACCAAATCTTTATCAAATTTTATGGACTTCAAGCTAAATGGCGTCTATTCTCTAATTTACAACGTTAGAAGTAAACGTTGTAAAGCTGATCAAGGGTTTGAATTTCACCTCAACATTTGAGTTGCTAGAGATCCCGAGGTCCCATCTGCTGGCTACAGAAGTTGAAAACACATCGACGTAATTTCAATGAAAGGTATTCAAAGTGAAGAAGAATTTTATAGCTGGAATTTCCGCTTTAGCTGTTGTGGGTTTGCTCAGCGCTTGCGCGGCGAATGGAACGACAGACACTGGTGCTGGCGGCGAATCCCAGGATACTTCAGGTGGCAGCACGAACGCTGACTCGTCTGCTTGTACCAATGAGATCAAGAAAGAAGGCGTTCCGCTCGTTACTGTTTGGGCTTGGTACCCAAACATGGCTTTGGTGGTAGACAACTTTAACAACACTTCAGAGGATGTCCAGGCTTGCTGGAACAATGTTGGTGCTGGAAATGATGAGTACGTAAAATTCCAGACAGCAATCGCTGCGGGCACTGGTGCCCCAGACGTGGTTATGCTTGAATCTGACCGAATCCCTAACTACCAAATTCAGGGCGCTCTTCTAGATATCACTGATTACGTGGATGCATCAATACTCGGTAACTTTAGCGCTGGTGCGTGGAAAGACGTTTCAGTCGGAGCCGGAATCTACGGAGCACCAATTGACGGTGGCCCGATGGGTATGATCTACCGCACCGATGTCTTTGAAACCTACGACATCACTCCACCGACCACTTGGGCTGAGTATGAAACGGCCGCTGAGAAGGTCAAAGCAGGGGGGGGGCCACTTTTCGGCAGCTTTCCAGCTAACCAACCAGCATCCATAATGGCTCTGCAAATTCAGAATGGCGCAACTCCATTCGCCTATGACCCAACTAACCCCGGCGAAATAGCTATCTCCCTCAATGATTCAGCCTCCAAGGAAGTACTTGAGTACTGGACTCGACTAATGGAAAAAGGCCTTGTCGGAACTGAGAACGCGTTAGAAGCTCAGTTCATCGCAGGCCTGGTAAATGGTGATTACGCAACATGGCCATCTGCCGCTTGGGCTCCAGGTTACATGGCAGGCCAGGGTGTTGCTAGCGGAGACAGTGAAGGACTGTGGGCTACTGCTCCGATCCCACAGTGGGACCCTAACAACCCTGTCGCGATTAACTGGGGAGGTTCGGCACTTTCAGTTAGTGCACAGTCCGCTCAGCCTGAGCTGGCCGCTAAGGTTGCTCTGGGACTCTACGCAGATGATGCGTCTTTGACTAACGGCTGGGAAGAGCAGATTATATTCCCGTTGAACCAGAAGGTGCTCGGAAATTCGGACTTCATCAACTACGAGGTCCCGTTCTTTGGCGGACAGCAATCCAATAAAGAGGTCTATGTCCCTGCTGCGAACGCATACCAGGGCTTCACCTACAGCCCATTTGCTCAGTTCTACTATGAGGCGCTCACTCAGGCGATGTCCAGTATCCACGCCGGCGAAGCAACGGCTTCAGAGGCTGCCGACACCTTGCAAGCGAAGGTAGTTGCATACGCTGTGGAGCAAGGCTTCACAGTCGAGTAATCAGTCGGAAAGCGGGGCGCTAGGTTCTTCGGAGAAGTACTCAGCGCCCCGCCTAACAAAAGTCTCAAACAACTTTTGAGGAGTGCCTTATTTCAACAGTGACAAAGAAGTCTACAGGAGCTGGACCGCATTGGGGATCAAAGCCCAAATTCCGAACCGGACGCAGGCAGACTCTTATCGGCTGGCTCTTCATGATGCCCTTCACTCTGGTTTTTCTAACTTTCCTAGTTGCCCCCTTGTTCTACGCGGCCTATCTGAGTTCCTATCAAAGCGCCCTGGTTGGAGGCACTAAGTTTGTTCTATTTGATAACTATTTCAAAGCGCTAACCGACCCTGAATTCCTCGAAGGCGTAGGTTTTGTGCTCAGGTTCTCCGTGATTTTGATTCCTCTGCAAATGGGACTTTCCCTGGTTATAGCCCTCTTGCTAGACCAGATAACCACAAAATTTTCCAAGGTCGCACGATTGATGATATTTCTCCCGTACGCAATCCCGCTCGTTATCGGTGCCCTTATGTGGGGCTTTCTCTACAGCAAGAACTTTGGGCCGATGGGAGAGCTATTCGGTCTAATAGGAGCAATTCCACCAGAACTACTTAGTCGCGAGTTGATCTTCTTTGGACTTTTAAATGTGGTGACCTGGCAGTGGGCTGGTTATTACATGATTATCATTTACGCAGCTCTTCAGGGCATCGACCCCACTCTTTATGAGGCTGCTCGCATCGACGGAGCTAGCAACTTGCAAATTATGCTGCGCATTAAGGTTCCGCTCGTGACTCCCGCTTTAGTTTTGATTTTGATATTTGCATTGATTGGGACCCTCCAGTTTTTCAATGAACCCCAGATCTTGAGACCGTTGGCTGGCGGTGCGATTGATGCATCATTCACGCCCAACATTTACGGCTACCAGCAGGCATTCCTATTGGGCAACTTCAACTACGGAGCCACTATTTCCTTTGTTCTGGGGGCGGTGGTGTTCGTATTGGTTTACACCTTTATTTTTGCCACTCGTCGAAGAGGGGGGTTCATGTTATGACAAGAACAAGCGATACTGAAACCAGACGAAATCCAAGACGGCCTAAGCAAGTGTTTGCGCACGTTTTTCTGGGTGCGATGATTGTTTACTTCCTGATTCCGGTTTGGTGGATTGTGGTTGCCTCATCAAAGGACGCCACAGGGTTGTTTGGGGGCGGAAGCTCGCTCTGGTTCTCCGAAAATCCGAACTATATCGAAAACCTAGAGGCGCTATTTACCCGCGACGGCGGTATCTACCTAAGGTGGTTAGGTAATTCTACGCTCTATGCTCTCTCCGGCGGAGTTGGCGCTACTATCCTTTCCATACTGGCGGGCTATGGCTTTGCAAAGTTTGCATTTTGGGGTCGAAGATTGAGCTTTTCCCTGCTCTTGGGTGCAGTTATGGTGCCATCGACCGCGTTGGTTATCCCTACTTTTATCTTGCTCTCGAACATGGGCTTGACCAATACTATTTGGGCGGTAATTCTGCCTACTCTGCTTAATCCATTTGGTGTCTACCTAATGTACGTCTATGCCAAGGACGCCGTTCCCGACGACCTGTTGGATGCAGCTAAAATTGACGGAGCTGGGGAATTCAGAACCTTTATCCAAGTTGCATTGCCCCTACTCAGACCAGCCGTTGTCACTATTCTGCTGCTGTCGTTTGTTGCAACCTGGAACAACTATTTCTTACCGCTTGCGATGCTTTCAGACCCAAACCTGTACCCAGTAACAGTTGGTATCGGTCAGTGGCAAGGATTAGCATCTGGACAAAACAGCGGAGCAGCCTCACTCTGGGGCAGCATCATCATCGGCTCCCTAGTATCAATAATACCATTAGCAATTTCCTTCCTGGCACTACAACGTTACTGGCAGGGCGGCCTAACCCTAGGAGGCATCAAATGAAGCACGTAAAAATCCACCTCGACCCCGAAATCCAAATCGGAACAATCAACCGAAGGCTTTTCGGAGCTTTCGTAGAGCACTTGGGAAGGTGCGTCTATGACGGCATCTATGAACCGAGCCACGCTTTGGCGGACGCTGAGGGCTTCCGCAAGGACGTAATCGAACTAGTCAAGGAACTAGGTGTTTCGACTATTCGTTACCCCGGGGGCAACTTTGTATCTGGTTTCCGCTGGGAGGACAGCGTAGGGCCTAAGGAGCAGAGGCCGAAAAGGTTGGACTTAGCATGGCACTCAACCGAGACAAACCAGGTTGGTTTGGACGAGTTCAAATCGTGGTTAGAAAAAGTTGACAGCGAGTTAATGCTGGCCGTCAACTTGGGCACCCGCGGTATCGAAGCCGCAATCGACCTATTGGAATATACCAATATTAGATCAGGCACCGCCATTTCAGACTCACGAATCAAAAATGGTCGTCCAGAGCCTCTGGACGTGCGTATGTGGTGTCTTGGGAACGAGATGGACGGCCCTTGGCAGTTAGGACACAGCACAGCTGAGGAATATGGAAAACTGGCGGCACAAACGGCAAGAGCAATGCGTCAAGTTGATGAGGATTTAGAGCTAGTTGCCTGCGGCTCTTCTAACGCTCAGATGCCAACATTTGGCGATTGGGAGCGAATTGTTCTCAGTGAGACTTACGACGAAGTCGACTTCATATCCTGCCACGCCTATTATGAGGAAAAAAACGGAGATATGGCGAGCTTCCTGGCTTCGGCGGTGGACATGGACCACTTCATCGAAACTGTAATTTACACAGCTGACCACGTTGGGGCGGTAAAAAACAGCAAAAAAAAATAAACATCTCTTTTGATGAATGGAACGTCTGGTACATCGATCGCTACCAAAACAAGGACAAGATTGTTGACCCAAACCATTGGCCAGAAGCGCCGCGTCTTCTTGAAGATTCTTACAGTGTTGCCGATGCGGTTGTTTTTGGCTCCCTGCTAATATCGCTGATCAACCACGCTGATCGAGTCACTAGTGCGTCACTAGCACAACTCGTGAACGTTATTGCCCCGATTATGACCGAGCCGGATGGAATCTCTTGGCGCCAGACCACCTTCTTCCCATTCGCAATTTCGTCTCGCTTGGCAACGGGTAAAGCTCTCCGTCTACGTCTAGATTCGCCTACTTATGTAACTGAACAATTTGGTGAGGTACCTCTTATTGATGCAGCTGCGAGTTTCGACGCGGAAGAGGGAACGGCAGCAATTTTCTTGGTTAATCGCTCCCAAACAGAGACGCTTTCTGTGTCACTAGGTCTTCGTGACTTGGAGGGCTTGAGTCTAATTAGTGCGGAAAGTCTCTTTGATTCAGACATTCACGCAGCAAACACCCTTTCCGCCCCTGAGCGTGTTGGAATGCAGCAAAACACCTCGGCAAAACTAGTTGAAGGAGTTCTGAAAATCGACCTACCTCCGGTTTCTTGGACTGCAGTAGCCCTAGGGTAATAGACGCTTACCCCACGACTGTTTGCGACGTCCATTCCAAGCAGTCGTGGGGTTATCCAATTGGATTCGAAATGGGGAACATAGCCATACAGCCACATCAAAAAGTTTATTCTCAGGTGCGAAGAGTAAACTTGATAATCCGATAAAGCAGAACAGCCGTCAACTTTGGCAAGTGTCCACAATCGGCATCGGCTGCATCAGCACATCCCAATGAACGTTAAGGAGTGAAGATGACCAAATCAGGAAAGACCAACCCAAGAACATCACTAATCACCTTGATTGTAGTTTTCACCTTTGTCCTTGCAGCCCTGGTTCCCTTTGCCGTATTGGCTGCGCAAGACAACAACATATTTGTCTTGGCGATCACAATTCCAGCGATGCTTGTTCTGTTGGTATTGGATGGCGTTTCTATAGGGCTTTTGCTCAAGGCGAGGGGTGACAAGTAACCAGCACTGCCGCGACCTTGGATCCAATTAGCCGACGCTTCAGTTGCTTTCCGAAGAAAACAAGCACTGCAGTTGCAACCAGTTTTAGTCCAACCATGTACCATCGTGATCGCAATAATGGAACCGGTCTGACAGCCCAAACTGGTCTCAGCTGATCTTTCGAAACCCTAAGCCTTCACCGAAAAGAGAAGCCGGTAACTTGCGAGTAAGCGCCCCGGTCTAACCTTCTGCGATAACCGGCAGTTCTTTCCGAAGGTTCGGGCAGCAGTCGGGCCGGCAAAAGCCTGGCCATGGACCCAGTGGGGACAGCGCTTTGGCAGGTACGCCGTCAGTTCGCTCTTTTATTAGATCAACAATGCCCTCAAGAAAAGCCACATGAGTGCCGGCCGTCGCGACGCGCTCGAACTCAAGGCCAAGCTCTTCAGAGGTTTCTTTTGCTTCGTTATCCAGATCCCAAACCACTTCAACATGATCGCTGACAAAGCCAATTGGCACCACGACAATGGCCTTCTTTCCAGCCTCCTTGGCTGTTTTGATTGCATCGTTTACGTCCGGCTCAAGCCATGGCACGCTCGGCGAACCGCTGCGGGATTGATAGACGAGCTCCCAACTAGGTACGCCATCCTGCCGGGCTTGATCAGCCATGACTAATGTGGCGGCTGCTAAATGCTGAGCGGCATAAGTGCCACCCGGCTTCTGGAAACCTTCTCGAACACCGACTGGGCCACTTGTTTCACTCATCGATACCGGGATCGAATGGGTTGCAAACATGACTTGAATGTCCGCGGCATCGATGCCCTTTGCAGCCAGCTGGCTAAGTGCTCGATTTAAGTCTTCAGTGATTGGGGCCAGAAAACCCGGGTGGTCAAAGTAATGCCTCACCTTGTCGATTGTCATTTTGCCCTTTAGCTCGGCAATCTCGAGTGCCTGCGCTAAATTCTCGCGGTATTGACGGCAACCGGAATAGGAGGAATAGGCACTGGTGACCCATGTCAAGACCTTGCGATGTCCGTCTTTGTACATTTGCGCGAGGACATCAGCAAAGTAAGGCTCCGAGTTTCGGTTACCTAGATAAATAGGAATGTCAACGCCACGTTCTGGCAAGAGGGCCTTCAGTGCAGCTAGCAGTGCTCGGTTTTGTTCGTTGATTGGGCTTACACCGCCGAGGGCTAAATAGTGGTGCGACACCTCCACAAGCCTCTCGTGCGGGACGCCTCGCCCAGCCGTGACTCTCTCTAGGTATGGCATTACTTCCTCGGGGCCCTCGGGACCACCAAATGAAGTCAGTAAAATTGCGTCGTAGTTCATGCGAATAGATTCCCTATCGTCTCTAGTGGAAAACGCTTACCGGTGTAAAACGGCACTTCCTCGCGAACGTGAAGTCGTGCCTTTGTGTAACGAAGATCCCGCATCATGTCTACGATCTCATGTAGGTCATCTGACTCCAGTGCCAATAACCACTCGTAGTCCCCCAGGCCAAATGATGCAACCGTGTTCGACACAATCCCGGGAAACTTTCCACCGGCAATGCCGTGCTCCTTCAGCATGTCGCGGCGATCTTGGTCTGGCAACAAGTACCAATCAAACGATCGAACAAAAGGATAGAAACACAACCAGTCTTTGGCGGGCTTGCCCAGCATAAAGCCCGGTACATGGCTCCTATTGAATTCAGCCGGGCGGTGGATCCCCATGCCCGACCAGGTGCTCTGGAATGCTGAGCCGATCTTTGTCCGCAGAAATTCGCGAAGTGCCAATTGAATCGATTCTGCCTTCGGTGCGTGCAACCAGAGAAGCACTTCAGCGTCACCGCGAAGGGCGCGGAGGTCATAGCTACCTCGAAGTTCAATGTCATTATCGGCAAGCATGGCGCTGAAGAATTTCATTTCCTCCTCGGCTTGCAGCGAGTTATCAGTTGGGGCAATTTGCTTCAGCGCTGTCCAGTTTGTGTAACGAATCTCATCGTTTATTGCGTTGACGTCTTCTTTACTCACACGTTCCTCCGTTTGTTGTGTTCAATTGCCAAGCCGAGTAACCCATTCCCACTCAGAAATGCTCCGCAAAATTCGAGCCCGATAGCCTCAAGGTCCTCTGTGACTCGCCGAAAATCGCTCAGTACTTTTCGATTGGATTGAACCAGTGACCCTGGCCAAGCAATCAAAACCGTTTCCAGTACTGTGTAATTTGAGATTCCATAAATGCTTCCGACCTCAGTTATCGCCAGAGCTTCGATATCCCCAGCAGGAATCACGCCATCCCGACCGTAACTGATTCGAATCAGGTGATGATTTTTGGGGAGCGACTCTTGAATCCAGGACCACTTTGCGTTGGTGTGGGTGGTTCCCTTCGCGAAATAGCCTTGGTCCGCGGCGATAAGCGCGCCAGTTCCTAGCGGATAACTGTTTAGCTCATCACTTTCCACCAATAACCCAACGATCGCCACGTCAACAAGATTGAACTGCTGAGCCACTTGGCCGATCTCTCCAGCAAATAAGGCCGCCACTGCCTTGGGGCCGGTACAGACACTCACCTTCTCCGCAAGGGCTGAGCCGTTTTCAGCTGTGACTTTCCAATGATCATCAACTCGAGTTATGGATTTCACTTGGCTATTCAGCTCAAAAGCTACCGATTGAGCTGTAAGGCGCTTTACGAGCGCATCAATTAAAGTCTTCATTCCTCCCAAAAGTCCCATAACAGCGCTTCCCGGTGTGTTCCGGGTGCTGTCTTTGGTTGACCTTGATCGGCTGTGCCTAACAGCCGCAACCAGAGAGCCCAATTCTCGTGCCTTTGGCAAGATGCTTGCGAATATGACCTCTGCATCTAGGTTGTGAGAGCTTGAGCCGTGAACTCCTGCAATCACCGGGTCAATGAGTCTCGTAGTAAAAACTTCTCCAAGCCGGCTCGATATCAAGTCAAATACGCTTCCGGTTGCGAAGCTAAATGGCAGCGAATCTAATCTTTTTGCTTCGGCAATTTCTGTCTCACTAAAGCCTTTTCCGAGGCTTGGGTCCTCAAGATCCATGGGCACACCCATATAGCCTTGCGGAATCTCAATCCGAGAACCACTGGTCAGTAAACACGCACCCACCGGGTTTGGGCGAACGAGTTCTGATTCCAAGCCGAGTTCACGAACTAGAACCTGAAGGTCATCTTTGATGATGCTGAACGATTCCGCTCCCAAGTCGACATGAAACTTGCCAATAGAGTCGTTGAAAACCAACCCACCGAGATGATTTTTAGCTTCGACAATCAGTACTCGTTTACCTTGACTGGCAGCGCGATGAGCGGCTAGCATCCCAGAAAATCCGCCGCCAATCACAACTTGGTCAAATGTCTTCATGATGTTATTTGATGGATGTATTCGACGAGTTTTGTTAGAACGGTCGGGTCAGTGTCTTTGGGCACACCATGGCCCAGGTTGACTACGTGTCCGGGGGCTTTCTTGCCTTGGTCAATGACCGATTTAGTGTGCGCTTTCAGTTCTTCAAAATCCTTATCCAAAAAGTCGGGATTGATGTTCCCCTGCAGTGGCACTTGGAAATCAAACTCGGCGGCAGTGTCTGCCAACGATGTTAGGTAATCAACGCCCAGGACCGTTGCCCCAACGTCCATCATCTCCTTGTGGATAGCTGCAGTGCCAACCCCGAAGTGAATTCTTGGGACTGCGATTCCAGAATCATCGGTGAGGTCCTTCAGCTCATCAAACAAGGTTTTGGTGTGCGGGGCCGCAAATTTGACGTAATCGTCATGACTAAGTTTGCCGGCCCAAGAATCAAATACTTGAAGAGCGCTGGCACCTGCAAGCACTTGCGCACGAATGAATTGAGCCGTAATTTTTGCACACCACGAAAGAATGTCGCTCCACAGCTCAGGATCCTCCGCCATTAGCCGGCGCGATTGAGGCAGGTCCTTGGAAGGTCCTCCTTCGATTAAATACGATGCCAAAGTGAAGGGTGCTCCGCCAAACCCAATCAAAGGAGTCTTCCCGAGCTGTTCCACCAAGCGCTCCACGGAGGTTCGGATTGGCTCCAGAGCTTCCTCACTCAGAACACCAAGTTCCTCGAACGCCTGCCGCGTGGTGATTGGGTTCGCGATTTGAGGGCCAATGCCCGCTGCTATTTCCACCTCTAGACCCGCCAGGCGAAGTGCGATCACGATATCTGAAAAGAGAATGGCTGCGTCGACGCCGTGTCGTCGAACCGGCTGCATTGTTATCTCGACCACCAAATCCGGGGTTAGGCAACTATCCAGCATGCTGACGTTCTCGCGAAGCTTACGGTATTCCGGTAACGAGCGGCCAGCTTGACGCATGAACCATACTGGCAAGGGGGTTGTGCGCTCCCCTCTGAGCGAGCGCACTAGATTCGAGTGACGGGTTCTTCCATCATTTAGAGGATGTTTTGCATTGAGTTGCATCTCACCATCATCAGTTCGGCACTAATAACTTTGCTGACATAGTGTCAGCGGTCGCCTTGTTAGCTTTGGACCTATGGCAGTACTTTTTCTTGGCACGGATTTCCGAGAGGCACGGGCTCTGGACCTGGAGCTTCTAGAGACCCACGCTAGCCAAATCCGCGTCATCCTCGCGCGTAATCAAGATTTGAGCGCAGGTGCGGTTGTCCTAGCCACTTGCAACCGCTTTGAGATGTATTTGGACTCCGCGAATTTTCCCGATGCTGTGGCCAAAGCTCGGGCTGCGATTACTGAGGTCCTTGGCGAACCAGGGATAGCCATTGCCAACCGGCTCGAAATCCGAACGGGAGATGATGTAGTTCAGCATCTGTTTTCAGTGTCATCTGGCCTGGAATCAATGGTGATAGGCGAAGGAGAAATATCCGGTCAGGTGAAAAGCGGGCGCTTTTTGAAGCCGAGCAGCTTCAGTCCACCAGCCCTGAGATCCAGAGACTTTTCCAAAGCGCCTTTCGGGTCTCTAAACAAGTAGCCAACCAAACCGGACTGGGCATCTCCGTAAGATCAATAATCGGTGAAGCCATAAAACAAGCGGCAGTCCGCATGGATGACTTAGCGGATACCAAGGTGCTCCTGATTGGAACCGGGTCATATGCTCGGGTTGCGGCGGCGGCCCTGAGGCTTTCCAAAGCAACGGAGATATCCGTGCATTCAAGATCCGGAAGAGCTCAGAAATTCGCAAAATTGCATAACTTAGTACCGGTTGCCGAGGATGGCTTGCTTGCGGCACTAGTCGGGGCCGATTTAGTGGTGGGGGCAAGTGGTAGAGCGGGCTTTGTAATCAGTTTGGATATGGCCTTGGCGGCTCAGGCTATCCGAGCCAAACTGAACGCCCCGACTCAAATTTTTATAGACGTTGCCCTGGCTCGAGATGTGGAGCCAGCGGTGGCTCAAATTCCAGGCTGCGATCTCATTGACCTGGAGACTCTGGCCAAACTTGAAGACTCTGGATATGAAGAGGAATTAGCTCAGGCACAAAACATAATTCTTGACTCGATTATTAGTTACAACCAATCAAAGCTTGAGCGCGGCGTGGACCCGGTAATTTCCGCTTTGCGTCAAGAATTTGGCGCTCTTGTAAGAGACGAGGTAGCTGCAGTGAAGCGTAGGTCGGGAGAGCAGGCTGCCCTAGATGTTGAGCGCTCTTTAAGTCGAGTCACTAATGCGATTTTGCATAAGCCCTTGGTGAAGGCGAAAACTATGGCTCGAACCGGAAATCACAACGATTATGTTCAGGCCGTGAAGTTGCTATACAGCATTGATTTGACAACAAATGACTAGCTTGCGGGTGGGTAGTAGGGGCAGCATTCTGGCTCTGACGCAGACCAGATTGGTAGTTGCAAGACTCATTGAACTAAACCCTGGCCTAACTGTCCAAGAAGTAATTATCAAGACCGAAGGTGACCAAACCACAACCCCCTTGAGTGAAGCAAAGACCCCTGGTGTGTTTGTCTCTGCCCTGCGTGACGCGTTGCTGGCCGGAGAAGTGGATTTCGTAGTCCACTCCATGAAGGATTTACCGGCCAAGCCATACCCGGGAATCGTGACCGCCGCCGTTCCAGAGCGCGAAGATTCGTCAGATGTATTAATTTCTCGATCAGGCTTGGATCTAATGTCACTGCCGGTTGGATCTCGGGTTGGAACCTCATCGCCGAGAAGGGCGGCCAGCATTCGAAGATTGCGCCCTGATCTAATCATCGATTCAATTCGCGGCAACATAGATTCTCGACTAAAAAAAGTGGAATCAGGTGAGTATGACGCCACGCTTTTGGCTCTTGCCGGGTTGAAGCGCGTCAATCGCGAATCTGTAGTTACTGAGAATCTGGACTCTAAGTTTTTCGTTCCGGCACCGGGACAAGGAGCCCTGAGCATTGAGTGTCGCGATGAAGAGCCCGAGCTATTCGGAGCAATATCAAAATTAGATCACCCCATCTCAAGGCTGGTAGCCCTTGCGGAGCGATCGGTTCTGGTTGGACTAAACGCTAGCTGCGCAACCGCAATCGGCGCATCAGGAGAGCTAATAGGCGACCGACTTGTTTCGGTTGCGGAGTTGTCTGTTGAATCAACGGGTGAGTCAATTACGGTCAGTAACGAGGTTGTCCTTGGTTCCAACAAGCTTTTAGATGCACAAAATCTTGGCCTTTTGGTTGCTGAGCAACTTTTAGCATCACCTATTGCAGCGGAAGCGGCTCTTCAATGAAGGGGCTTCTAGTTAGGCCAAGTCGGAATGAAGAGGATGCTGATGCCCTTCTGCAATTCGGCATCGAATCCACCATCATTCCCCTGATCGGCATCTCTAATTTTTATAACCCAGACGGCGTCGCAAAGATGCTTTCTAAAATTCAGCAGGCGGAAAAAATATGGTTCATTGCAACTTCATCGAACGCCATCGACGCTTTTATCTCGCAAGCTGATCGGGACAAATTATCCCTGGCATTTAGCAACCCGAATCTTCGGTTCGCGGCAGTTGGGGATGCGTCCGCATCCTCCCTGAAGGCGTTTTCTTCAGTGGAGGTTCTGGTGCCCGATGTTCACGATGCCCTTTCTCTGGCACAAGCAATGATTGAAGCCGAGACACGAAGTAAGAATCCTGAAATTAGGCCCAGTGTCGTGATGCCAATTGGCAGCCGATCGCTAGTTGTAGCTCAAGAGAAGTTGGCCCTTGAAGGATTTGAGGTGCTGGCGGAGATTGTTTACCAGAACCTTCCCTTGCCACTAAATGACCTAGCCAAAACTGAGGTCTCATCAGAAGCTGTTGATTTCGTGCTATTTCGTTCTCCAAGTTCGGCCAAGGCTTATTTTGATTTGCAAGGCCTTCCTTCCCGATTAGTTATCAGCGTCGGCGCCACTACGACTGCGGCCATCAGGGAATTAGGTTTCTCCCCTGATTTGGTTTGCCTGGAAACCTCTCCATCATCGGTTGCGAAAAAAATAGCTGAGTACCAGGCCAAAAGGATGTCAAGTGATTAGACCCAGAAGACTCCGTAGCTCGTATCAAATGCGCGAGATGGTGGCCGAAACCACCTTGCTTCCGCAACACCTGATTCAGCCGGTATTTGTTCGTGAAGGCCTAACGGGCACTCGTGAAATCGCTGGAATGCCCGGAGTTCTGCAACACACAGAGGAAAGTTACTTGGATTATCTGGAAGAACTAGTCGTGGCCAAGGTGCCGTCTGTAATGTTCTTCGCCGTACCAGAACTTCGCGATGAACTGGGCAGCGAGGCATACAATCCGGACGGTATTTTAACTCGAGTAGTGCGCTCAACCCGCGAACGTTTTGGTGACAGTTTGGTAATCATTGCGGATCTCTGCCTTGATGAATTCACTTCGCACGGACACTGTGGCGTTTTAGATAACAACGGTGTTGTGGACAATGATGCAACCTTAGAGCTTTATTGCAAGATGGCAGAAGTGCTGTCCGAGGCTGGAGCTCACATGCTTGGCACCAGTGGCATGATGGACGGCCAGGTTGGAGCGATTCGAAAATCTCTGGATTCGGCAGACCATGTCGATGTCGGAATTTTGGCATACGCCGCCAAGTACGCTTCGGCTTTCTACGGTCCTTTTCGCAATGCAGTCGAATCTGAGCTAGATGGAGACCGAAAGACTTATCAGCAAGATTATCGCAACCGAAAAGAATCACTGCGAGAGGTTGAGCTTGACATTGAGCAAGGAGCAGACATTGTCATGGTAAAACCCGCCATGTCGTATTTAGACATAGTTGCCGATGTTGCAAAAAATAGTTCGGTTCCGGTCGCGGCCTACGTGGTTTCCGGAGAATACGCCATGGTTGAAGCCGCAGCAGCAGCGGGATTGATTGATCGGCTCCCCGTGATATTTGAAATGCTCTATTCGGTTAGGCGAGCCGGTGCTCAGATTATTTGCACTTACTGGGCCCTCGAGATAGCACGTGAAATAGAAAGTAGAAAGTTTTGAATATCAACGAGTCCATCGATTGGCACCGCCGCGCGAAACTAAGCATTCCTGGCGGAGTTAGTTCGCCGGTCCGCGCATTTCAAGCTGTAGGTGGGAGCCCACGATACTTTGTTAAGGGAGTCGGGTCTCACATCTTTGACATAGACGGAAATGAATACATAGATCTGGTCAACTCCTGGGGGCCAATGATTTTGGGCCATGCCCATCCAGCCGTTTTAGAGGCCGTTCAAGCCACAACAAAAAATTCATTCTCGTTTGGAGCACCAAATAAGAATGAGGTTTTGCTGGCCGAAGAGATTTTGCGTCGGGTGCCTTCATGCGATCGAGCACGATTCGTTTCTTCGGGCACTGAAGCTGTAATGACTGCAGTGCGGCTAGCGCGTGCGGCAACCAAACGCAACTTGATCGTTAAATTCGCCGGCTGCTACCACGGCCATAGTGATTCACTTCTGGTGCAGGCCGGTTCTGGGGTCGCAACTCTTGGCTTGCCAAACTCCCCAGGGGTTACCGTCGGTCAGACTCAGGACACAATAGTTTTGGACTACAACGATTTCCAGAGCGTGGAGGATATCTTTAGCCAAAGAGGGTCAGAAATAGCCGCACTGATTACCGAAGCCACTCCGGCCAACATGGGGGTTGTGCCACCTTCGGCCGGGTTCAATCGATTCCTGGCGGACACGGCTCACAAGCACGGTTCGCTACTAATCCTCGATGAGGTCATGACGGGTTTTAGAGTTTCGGCTGGTGGCTGGTGGGGGAAGTATGGCCCTGATGAGGGCTGGGAAGCCGATCTGTATACGTTTGGGAAAGTCATCGGTGGTGGTTTTCCGGTAGCCGCCCTAGCAGGCAAGGCCAAGATTATGGACCTGCTGGCGCCTTTAGGGCCGGTTTACCAAGCGGGTACTCTCAGCGGAAACCCTGTAGCCACCGCGGCCGGTCTGGCCACATTGGTAAACTGCACCTCAAGTACTTACAGCCAACTAGATGACAACGCTAGAGATATTGGGGGCGGAATAAGTGACGCGCTTTCTCTGGCCGGAGTTGGCCACAGTCATCAAACCGGTGGAAACCTATTCTCGTTCTTCTTTAGGCCAAGCTGGGTTTCCAACTTCAGCGAAGCAAAAGAACAAAACACCGCGGCCTTCAGTGTGTTTTTCAATAGCATGCTTGATCAAGGGGTTTACCTACCGCCTTCGGCGTTTGAGGCGTGGTTTGTGTCAAGTGCCATCACTAAGGAAGATGTAGGCATAATTCTCTCGGCCGCAACAATTGCGGCCGAGGCAACTGCGACTTCGCTTGGCACCATGTAGTTCGCTGAAAGTCGCGTAAAAAGCAGACCGACTATTTAGCCTTGACAAATCGTTATGTCAAACACACTTTCCTCTAGACAGCAGCTAATCCTTGATTCTGCGATTCATATAATCGAAGACGATGGGGCGCCTCTAGTCTCTATGGCCGCCTTAGCTAAGTCAATAGGGCTGTCTCAGCCAGGAGTTAACCAGTACTTCTCGACTCGCTAGCACATTCTAGGTGAGCTAAATGAATTGGAGGACCTCAGCAATAAAAATGATTGCCCCGGAATAGGTGTTGAAAATCCAATAGAAAGAATCTGAATTTGGATGCACTATTCAGTGGCCCACCTTGCCAATGATAAGCACGGTCTTGCGCGGCAGATTTCGATTGACACGCTTCCAGAGGATCAGCGCAGTACATTACGCGCGCTGCACGGGTTTCATGATGAGCCTAATTTCCCACTTACAGAACTCGGCTTAGAGTGCCAAGAGGAGGTCTTTTAACTCTACTTTTTTAGTGATTGAGGGAGTCAGTGTCACGTCACTTGATTCAATCGGGCGCATTGTTGAGATCCATGATTCTGAGGTTGAGGCAAAGCCACTCGTGATCAGAAGCTCCTTGTAGATCAAAAGGTCAGATGGAAGGCTTAGGTCACGACCAAAGATGGCCACCTACAGACTCCGCGCGCCACGACGTGAGTACTGCAGGGCGCTAGCTGCACCGGCGGCGCTCCCAGGGCACTCAATCACACAACATCAAAGGTGGAACCTGCCGGCCAGTCATAGGGGTCTGGATGCTTAGTGACGATGCTTTAGCCAGCCTCTCGGCATAAGGCGGAAGGCTAGATAGCGTTAGCAAATCTTTCGTGGCCTTCTCGACCTGGACTGGCAATTGACCCATCGCGCGCTGTCCAAGGACGAGAACTTGATTATCGACTTGCACCACAGAAGGTTGCAAAAGACACGGTGTGATGCACACGAGCGGTTCGCTCAGAACTCCATCTGACTCTCAAGGAGTCAATGACGTTTTGACTTAATTATGTATCGGAATCCATAGATGAGAGGCAAAACCGGCGCTCCTAAGCGAGCTAATTTATAATCGCTCCGGGCAAAGACCACGACATCCAACAATGCACATGTCGCAAATCTCGCACGCTGCTAAATAGGCCTCTACGGCAACTTTCACTCCCAATCCGAGCTTATTCCCATGGCGCAATAGCCCGTCTTTCCATGAAAAGGACTACTCGAAAGTCTGGTTGGTATTATCGCCATGCTCCGAACACTCCTGCACTCCAAAACTATTCACTGCTAGATCCAAATACATTTCTGCTGCCATACCCGCGGGCGAAATATCGGTTGGACAATATATGCCGGACTTAATTTGATGCAGGGCCGCATTTTAAGAGATTTTTAACGCAGACTGTACCTATGTGTGTCGCGGCTCCTCGAACGTAATCGATTAGTGGCTCTCGAATGATTTCCTTGAAATACCAAATCGCTTTAAATACTTCACCCATAGCTAGGGGAATGGTCGTGCTCTGACGCATGAGCCTCAAAGCCTCTTGGTTCTCGGCCGGAGTGCACTCCTCATGCTGAAACGAACCTTAGAGCTCTACGTTTTTGGCAAGCCAAGCCGCCTGAGTCGGTGTCATCCTGTGGTAACTATCGTGCCAAAATTCAAGAACAAGTCCAAACTCAGCCCTGATCCCCTCAAAAACTGTAGCCACGTGGCGCAAATATGGCTCAGTTTCCCAGTCCTTCATCACCGGCTTGTCACCCCCGCTTGCTATTTCGTAATCGTGTGGAGAAACCGACCCGCCAGACACGGATTACTCCGCATCGGTTCCCTAGATCGCTTTTAGCCCTGGAACTCCAGATTAAATTCTGATCGCTCTTAGCCCTGATCAAGGTGATCACGAACAGGGCCGAATAGCTCAAGAATTTCTTTTCCCCAAACGCGACCGTGGGCCAATAATCCTTTTCTCGCTGAACCTCCTAGAGGCTGATAAGTGGGCATTCCCGAGGTTTTTCTTTTGACGCCCGATAGCGCATGTTCACCGCAGCAATCGCGGCCATCGCCACTGGGCCTCGGCGCCAATAAGCAGAGCAGTAAAGAAATTGCCAAGTGTCCTCTATCTTTGTGGCATCACTACTCATTATTATCAGAACTACATGCTCCTTGAGACATGTAACCACCGCTAACTCTCGACCGATTAGAGTCGCAGCTCCCAGTCCAGTCAAGCCATCCTTGGTCGTGACCTTCAGAGTTATTAAGTTTCGATTTGGGCTACGAAAAATAACTTCGACTTGTTAGATTTTAATTTGTCATTCCTTTCGTTTTGAGGGCTAGGTCTACCTAATGGTTTCGCCGGGTCCAAGGTTCAACATTTCCAAGT
>Ga0208414_1001363_pt1 | contig 18920 bp, 31 predicted proteins | sample AntAceMetag02UKE_FD_184770 | JGI IMG/M metagenome (GOLD analysis project Ga0208414, IMG submission 184770) | Saline lake microbial communities from Ace Lake, Antarctica - Antarctic Ace Lake Metagenome 02UKE (SPAdes) (version 2) | ecosystem: Environmental > Aquatic > Non-marine Saline and... | reverse complement strand
CCAATGGCAGCAGTACAAGCACGCGTACATTACGCTATGAAGCTAGAGTTTAAGATGCTCAAAGCTATCATGGCCGAGGAAGCTCCAGAAGAATACGATTACCAGCCTAATAGAGGCGAAGTATCAGCACGTCAGTCTGACTACGCTATGGTCGATGTAATCCCTGTAAGCGACCCTAACAGCTCTACAATGGCTCAACGAGTAGTACAGTACCAAGCCGTGTTACAGATGTCGCAACAAGCTCCACAGATATACAACCTCCCTCAATTACATCGTCAGATGATTGAAGTGCTCGGCGTTAAGAACGCTGATAAGTTAGTCCCTACGGAAGATGACATTAGACCTGCTGATCCCGTAAGCGAGAACATGAACGCGCTAACAGGTACCCCTATAAAAGCGTTCTTAACTCAAGACCACGAAGCTCACATAACGGCTCACCAGTCGTTTATGCAAGACCCTATGATCGCACAGACCATCGGGCAGAACCCCCAAGCACAGCAGATAATGGCCGCACTCAACGCGCATATCGCTGAACACCTTGGGTTTAGATATCGCACGCAGATGGAAGAGAAGTTGGGCGTTGCACTACCCCCACCGAATGAGGAGCTACCTGAAGAGATTGAAGTTCAGTTGTCACGCCTCATATCCGAAGGTGGCAAGCAGCTAACCGACCAACATAAACAAGAAGCCGCGCAGAAACAAGCGCAGCAACAGCAGCAAGACCCCGTGTTCCAGCTACAACAGGCAGAATTACAGGTTAAGCAGCAGGATGTACAACGTAAAGCGCAGAAAGACCAAGCCGATATGCAACTCAAACAGGCTGAGTTACAGCGTAAAACGCAGAAAGACCAAGCTGATGTGGCTATAGATCAGCAACAACTCGAAATCGAAAGACAAGAGTTGGAAATAGATGCTCAGAAAGCCGGAGCTAAACTAGCTGCCGATAGAAGGACAGCTAATACTAAACTCGACCTAGACTTAATGAAAACTCAGAGCGAGGTCGAAAACAAACGTAACAAGGAATAATCATGGCTAAAACCGTCTTTGACGTGCTTAAAAAGAAAATCGAGGATGATATGTCCTCTGCAACAGAATTTCTAGGTAATGGGGGAGCTAAAGACTTCTCTCAGTACAAAGAAATAACAGGAATGCTACGAGGTCTCACTTCCTGTCTGAATCATGTAAATGACCTCTCGCGTAACTATATGGACGATGATAATGACTGATCTAACGATAGTACCTAAAGAAGCTGAAAGTGACGAAGAGCTTGACCTTCAAATACCCACCCCCGTGGGATACCGTGTCTTAGTAGCCATGCCGGAAGTAGAAGATACCTATGGCGAAAGTGGCATCATTAAGTCCAGTAAAGAAATGCACAATGACTACATTATGTCTACTATCGGGGTTGTACTCGATATGGGAGCACAAGCGTATTCTGATAAAGAGCGTTTTACTACTGGCCCTTGGTGTAAGACAGGGGACTATGTGATGTTCCGTGCCAATACTGGTACGCGTTTTAAAGTAGGTGGTGTTGAGTATCGTTTAATGAACGATGATTCAATTGAAGCAGTAGTAAACGATCCTCGTGGCGTTACACGAGTGTGAGGAGTATATAATGGGATTTGAAAAAGTAGAGTACACCTTTCCTGACGAACAAGAGGATAAAGGTATAGAGGTAGAAAGTTCTAGTGCCCTAAAAATAGGAGAAGTTGCGTCAGAAGAAGTTGCGTCAGAAGAAATTGAGGTTGAGGTTGAGGTTGTTGATGATACGCCGAAAGCTGATAGGGGCCGCAAAGCATCTAAGCCCCCAGAAGACCTTACTGACGACGAGTTAGAAGATTACTCGGACAAAGTACGCAAGCGCATCCAACACTTCAGTAAAGGTTACCATGACGAAAGACGTGCTAAAGAAGCATCACAGCGGGAACGTCAAGAAATGGAAGCGTTTGCCAAGACACTTGTTGATGAGAATAACAAGCTAAAAGGTAGCGTAGAAAAGAATCAAGCAGCCTTACTAGAACAAGCTAAAAAGAATTCAGCGATAGAAGTATTAGCTGCAAAGCGGGCATACAAACGAGCGTATGAAGCTGGGGACGCAGATAAACTACTTGATGCGCAAGATAAACTAACGACCGCTAAGATAAAGTCAGATAAACTAAGAGATTTTGAGCCGGAGTCTTTACAACAAGCAGAGATTCCTGTACAAATACCCCAAGAGGCTCCGATTCAGCCAGATACCAAAGCGTCCAATTGGGCAAGTGAAAATTCTTGGTTCGGTTCTGATGATGAGATGACAGCTTATGCTATGGGTGTACACAGTAAGCTGGTTAAGCAAGGTGTGGACACCACTAGTGATGATTACTACGAGACTATTAATGCTCGTATGCGAAATACCTTCCCTGAAGAATTTGGGGAAACTGAAGAGTTAGAGGAAAGACCAAGTAAGCGACAGTCTAATGTGGTTGCACCCGCTACGCGGAGCACAGCACCCCGAAAGGTGCGATTAACGCAGACACAGGTGGCTATAGCTAAAAAACTTGGGGTACCCCTAGACTTATACGCCAAAAAGGTTGCAGAAGAGATGAGGAAAGTATGATGGCAGAGAACAGAATTAAACGTGAAGAAGTTACCCGTGAAAAAACGGCCCGCAAATCGGCTTGGACTAGGCCAGAAGTATTACCTTCTCCTAATCCCGAGTCGGGCTACGCATTTCGCTGGATTCGTGTAAGCACGCAAGGTAATGTCGATGCCACTAATGTATCCTCAAAACTACGCGAAGGTTGGGAGCCAGTAAAAGCGACAGATCACCCAGAGATTACTCTTGTATCTATTGAGAACGAAAAGTTCAAAGACAACTTGATAATCGGTGGTTTAATGCTATGTAAGGCTCCTGTCGAAATGGTTGAAGAGCGTAACACTTACTATAATGATCAGAGTAAGGCGCAAATGCAATCAGTTGACAACGGCCTGATGCGAGAAAACGACCCCCGAATGCCGTTGTTTAACGACCGCAGATCGACTGTTACCTTTGGTAATGGGTCATAACTTAACTCTATTTATAGGTGAAATAAATGGCAACTACAGCCTCTCCATACGGGTTTGTTCCCGTACGTAAAGCTGACGGTACACCTTATTCTGGTGCCCGTGACGCTTTTCTTATTACCCCTGCGGGCGTAGCCCAGAACATCGGCTACGGTTCTCTTGTTGAACTAAGCGCAGGATACGTCCAACTTGCTTCTGGCACTGGTGCAGATGCAACTACTAACAACCTTGGCGGCAACGGTATCGGTGCTCTGGGTGTGTTCGTTGGTTGTGAATACATCAACGCTGAAGGTCAGTTGATCTTCGCTCAGTACTACCCAACAGGCACTGCTAACGCTACTGCTTATGTAGTAACTGATCCGGGCGTAACTTTCCAAGTACAAGCTGATGGCGCTATTGCTCAGACTGCTCTTGGCCACAATGCTCCCCTAACTGGTGCGCAGAATGCTACTACTTCTGTAAACACTACCACTGGTAAGTCTAACATTGCTCTGGATGCTACTACTGCCACCGCAACTAAGGCATTCAAAGTAATTGGTTTTGTAACTAAAGCTGGTTCTGCCATTGGCGACGCTAAGACTGATGTCTTGGTTAAATTTAACCTTCCGTACCATCAAATGGGTACAGGCATCGTAGGAGAATAACTAGATGGCTATTTCAAGAAGTCAATTACTTAAAGAGCTACTCCCCGGTCTAAACGCACTATTTGGTTTGGAATACGCGAAGTATGGTGAAGAGCATAAAGAGATTTTCGAGACTGAAACCTCTGATCGTTCTTTTGAAGAAGAAACTAAACTGTCTGGTTTTGGCTCTGCCCCAACTAAGGCGGAAGGTTCTGCAATTGAGTATGATAACGCGCAGGAAGCATTTACTGCTCGCTACACTCATGAGACCGTTGCAATGGGTTTCTCAATCACTGAAGAAGCGATTGAAGATAACTTGTATGACTCTCTGTCATCTCGTTATACCAAAGCACTGGCTCGCGCTATGGCGTACACCAAGCAAGTTAAAGGCGCAGACATCCTGAACAACGCTTTTGCTGGCACTACCTACGGTGATGGGCAGGTTCTATGCTCTACTTCTCACCCTCTGGTTAGCGGTGGTGTTAACTCTAACCGTCCTACGGTTGCGGCTGACCTTAACGAAACTTCTTTGGAAGCAGCTATCATTCAGATCGCTGGCTATACCGATGAGCGTGGTCTTTTGATCGCGGCCAAGCCTAAGAAGCTGATTATCCCACCTTCCTTGCAGTTTGTTGCAACTCGTTTGCTTGAGACTGAAGGTCGTGTAGGAACTGCCGACAACGACATCAACGCCATTATGACCAACGGCGCTGTACCACAAGGCTACTCAGTAAATCATTACCTGACCGACACTGATGGTTGGTTCCTGATGACTGACGTACCTAACGGCCTGAAGCACTTCGTTCGTAGCCCAATGGCTACTTCTATGGACGCGGACTTCGATACTGGCAACAGCCGTTACAAGGCTCGTGAGCGTTATTCGTTTGGCGTTTCTGATCCATTGGGTGTCTACGGATCACCCGGCGCTTCATAGCGTAGTAACATGCTGTACTAAGGGGGCTTCGGCCCCCTTTTTTATGTTTGACTTAAACATACACACTGTGATATGTTCTCATATATCGGGAAACAATCCGGTGAATCTGACAGACCCGACTGACGACATGTAGACAGATTTGCCTTAACTCACATGTGAGAACTTTATAATGGCTAAAACCACTTTTTCAGGCCCAGTCCGTTCGGATAATGGCTTTCAAATCCCCGTTGTAGCTACTGCTGACCTCCCAGCTTTTGGTGATGTTGCTGTAGGTACTACTTATATGGTCAGCGATAACGGCGCAGGTGACGACGAATACTGCATTGTTATTAACACTGGCGCTGCTTGGGTCACTGCTATTGGCGCAGCTCTTAGTTAATAGGAGACTTATATGTCTAGTTCTGATATTTCCGCAAAACGCGTAACCGCTGATGGCTCCCTAGCCGTTGGCCCTGCGCGTATACGCCAAGTTCAAGTTTTAACTAGTAACGTTGGGGCGGGTAGATTAACCCTAACTAATGGCGACGGTGGCCCTACGCTACTCGATCTTGATTTTATAGCTGATGACTCTCATTCCGTTAACATCCCTGATTTTGGGGTACGTTTTCAGGATGATGTATGGATTGAGACTAAAACCAATATCACCGCCATGACCATGTTCTACAGCTAGCGTGCGTAAGTACTATAAGAAAGGCGGCGGAGTGGGCATGAAAGGTATGTCCATCAGTAGTGGTGATAAACACCCTACTAAATCCGGCGCGGGTATGACCGCCAAAGGTGTAGAGAAGTATAAGCGTAATAACCCCGGTTCTAAGTTAAAGACTGCGGTTACCGAGGATAAACCAACTGGCAAACGAGCTAGTAGACGTAAGTCATACTGCGCCCGATCTGCTGGACAAATGAAGAAGTTTCCTAAAGCGGCTAAAGACCCTAATTCAAGGTTGCGGCAAGCTAGGAAACGGTGGAAGTGCTAGGAGAATAGCGTGAATAAAAGTTCTAAGTCAAAGCAAATGGGTAACCTGCCCACTGCGAAAGATAATGCACGTCAGGCCAAGTTAGACGAAGCCTCTTCTCCTGAAGGAGCACGAAAAGCAGGGAAAAAGAAATTTTTTGAGATGTACGAAGATGATGGACGTACCCCTAAGAAGCCTAAAAATAAGGAAGATAAAATGGATAGAAGTTCTATGTCAAAACAAATGATGAGTGCTGGCGGAAAGCTAAACATGGTCAAGGGAAAAGACGGTAAGATGGTTCCCGACTATGCGGCTGACGGCAAGGGCAAGATGAAAGCTGGTGGAATGGCCAAGGCGTACGAAGTAGGTGGGGAAGTTATGAAAGACGCCGCGATGGATATGCCTGCGAAGCCCCCACGCCGTGCTATCGAAGCCCCTATGTCTGACGAACAGGCTAAAGAGGCTATAGCTGCATTAAAAATGGATAAGAAGTCGAAGGCTGATAAAAAGTCAAAGAATAAACCCGCTAAGAAAATGATGGCCGGTGGTATGACTAATAAGCCAAAGGCTAAAGTTCGTGGCTACGGTATGGCTCGTGGCGGCAAAGTTTGTAAGATGCGCTAATGCGTAATTATTACCGCAAAGAGACTAGCGCGTGTGGGTACAAGGAAGGCGGTACTGTAAAAGACGCGTGCTATAAGAAGGTAAAGAAGCAATATAAAGTGTTCCCGTCCGCATACGCCTCGGGAGCCATTGCTAAATGCCGGAAGAAAAAGGCTGGTAAGTAATGCGTAAGAAGATACGCAAGACAGAGAAAGGTGCTTCGTTAAAGCGTTGGTTCAAAGAGGACTGGAAAGACGTTAGCACTGGTAAGGCTTGTGGTCGAAAGAAGGGAGACGGGCGGGGCACTCCATATTGCCGTCCCAGCAAACGGGTATCTGAGAAGACTCCTAAGACCTCTGGCGAGATGTCTAGCGCCGAGAAGAAAAAGAAGGTAGCTGAAAAGAAAAGGTTAGGACAACCAGCAGGAAAGCCTAAACGAGTATCAGCTACTAAGCGGAGTAAAAAATAATGGGTATGGGCGTTAAGCACTACTTAAAAGACGGTAAAGAGCATAAGGGTGGGCTACACAAACACCCCGATGGGACTCTTATGACTGGAAAAAGTATGTCTAAAACCTCTAAAAAATTGTTCCACTACGGCAAGCTCTCTAGCAAAGCCAAAGTCAAAGCTAAATCAGGATGGGGTAAATAATGGCTACATCAGGAACTACCGCATTCGACATGGACTTCACGGAGATCGCTGAAGAAGCGTTTGAACGTGCTGGTCGTGAAATGCGTTCTGGTTATGATCTTCGCACTGCGAGACGCTCCATGAACCTGCTTACTATTGAGTGGCAGAACCGTGGCATTAACATGTGGACTATAGATAGCGGCACTATAAATCTAGTCAAAGGGCAGACCCAGTATGACTTGCCCGCAGACACTATAGACTTGCTAGAACAACAGATACGCACGGGCAGCGGTAACGCAGCAACACAGTCTGATCTCACCCTAAGTCGTATTAGTGTGAGTACTTACGCGTCTATCCCTAACAAGTTAACACAAAGTAGACCTATACAGATGTATATTGAGCGTTTACGCGACGCTCCTAAAGTTAATTTATGGCCTATACCTGACAACGACGATTATGTTTTGTACTACTGGCGTATGCGCCGTATACAAGACGCGGGTAGTGGTATACAGACTTCGGACATGAATTTTAGATTTTTTCCTTGTCTGGTAGCGGGATTAGCTTATTATATAGCTATGAAACTGCCTGAGATGGTTGACCGAGTGCCTTTATTAAAAGCTGTGTATGACGAGCAGTTTGAAATGGCCGCAGGAGAAGATAGGGAGAAGACCTCGGCTAGGTTTGTACCCCGCATAGGGTACGTATAACTATGGGCGCTCAATTTGCTTCTAGTAAAAAAGCCATTGCTTATTGCGATGTATGTGGATTTCAGTACAAACTAAGAGAGTTGAAGAACCTCGTAGTTAAGAATAGAGACACTAACATAAAAGCGTGTCCTGAGTGTTGGAACGAAGATCAGCCACAGAACAGATTAGGGGAATTTCCAGTACACGATCCCCAAGCATTACGTGATCCACGCCCTGATACTAGTTTAGGTGAGTCAGGAGATCACAGCAGTAGAGATACCCAGTGGGGTTGGAACCCAGTAGGCGGAGGGTTTGATCCCTATAATTTAACTCCCAACGCGCTAACAATAGCTGGTAATATAGGGCAAGTTACAGTAATAACTTAATAGGAACGAGATAATGAAAGAGATAAAAGTAATTAAAGCCAAAGGCGTACAGCCATGCCCCGGTGCGCCCAAGACAGATATGAAAGGCGTTAAGACTTCCGGCATCAAAGTGCGCGGCACTGGCGCGGCGATTAAAGGTACTATGGCTCGCGGCCCAATGGCGTAAACTATGAATTACACAGAACTGAAAGCTAATATCCAAGACATTTGTGAGAACACATTCACAGATGACCAGCTTGCTATGTTTACGCAACAGGCAGAGCAAAAGATATATAACTCAGTTCAGATACCCGCGCTACGTAAGAATGTTACAGGTACGCTATCTAACGGTAATCAATATTTAGGTATGCCCTCCGACTTTTTATGGTCGTATTCTTTGGCGGTTATAGACGGTAGCGGTAACTATACGTTCCTTCTGAACAAAGACGTTAATTTCCTACGCGAAGCCTACCCTAATAACACAAGCACTGGGTTACCAAAACACTACGCGTACTTTGATGACGACTCGTTCATGCTTGGGCCTACTCCCGATGCGGCGTATAGTATGGAGCTTCACTACGGGTATTACCCTCAGACTATAGTTACCGCAGGTACTACGTGGCTGGGAGATGAATTTGACTCCGCACTGTTAAACGGTGCGTTAGTAGAAGCAATACGATTTATGAAAGGCGAACCAGATATTGTATCTAATTACGAGAAAATGTTTGGGTTGTCTATAGGGTTACTAAAGAATCTTGGTGACGGTAAGTTACGTGAAGATACATATCGTTCTGGACAATTCAGAACACCAGTTAGTTGAGGAACTAAAAAATGGCAATAACACAAGCAATGTGTACTTCTTTTAAAATCGCTCTGTTAGACGGAGAGATGGATTTTAGTAGTGACACATCACAGGCTTTTAAAATCGCGTTGTACACGTCTAGCGTAACTCTAAGTGCCGCTACTACTGCTTACGCTACTACTAACGAAGTGTCAGGTACAAACTATACTGCGGGGGGAAATACACTTACTATTTCCGCTAACCCTGCCTCGTCGGGTACCACGGCATTCTTAGACTTTGCAGATACTACGTGGGTTGACGCTACTATTACTGCTCGCGGTGCTCTTATTTATAAAGCAGGGGGTACAAACCCTGCGGTCGCAGTATTAGATTTCGGCGGGGATAAAACCTCTACAGCCGGTGACTTTACTGTGCAATTTCCCGCAGCAGACGCTACAAACGCTATCATACGTATTGCTACTCCATAAGGTAGTTATATGCCGTCTTCTGTTGAGTATGTAGGTTGGGGTAACGGTGCTTGGGGCCAAACGGCTTGGGGTACCGACCTAACTATAGTATCGGTTGACGGTATTGCCTCAGAAGGGGCGATAGGCTCTGTAACGGTAGATGCGGAAGCAAACCTAACAGTAACGGGCGTAGAAGCGGCTGGAGGTATTGGTACAGCTACGATTGACGCTGAATCAGATGTTATGGTTACCAGCGTTGCCGGAGCTGTTGCTTTAGGTACCGTTACAGTAGATGCAGAAGCCGATGTAGCAGTAACTGGCGTAGTAGCTGAAGGAGCTGTAGGTACACTAACTGCAACAGGCATAGCAAACCTAACAGTAACGGGTGTAGAAGCTGATGGAGTTGTAGGGACAGCTACAGTAGACGCTGAAGCAAACGCTACCGTAACAGGGCTATCAGCCGTAGGTTCAGTTGGTACAGTTACCACAGACGCTGAAGCAGATGTATCTGTAACAGGCGTAGCCGCAGAAGCAGTGTTAGGTACTGTTACCATTGGGGTAGGTGTAACCATACCTGTTACTGGGTTAAAGGCAGAAGCCGAACTAGGTACGGTAGTAACCACCGCTGATGCAGATATTTCCGTAATTGGGTTATCTGCGGTAGTATACGTAGGACAAGTATTAGTATGGGGTGAGATTGATGACGACCAAGACCCCAACTGGCAGAACATAGATGATAGTCAGACTCCAACATGGAGTGGGGTATCGAACACACAAGACCCGAATTGGGAAAATATAGCCGCATGAGGTTGAACAGATGACAACGCAATATACTCCGATCCTAAAACTCGCACTCCCCGTGCAGGGCGAACTTAGTGGTACATGGGGAGATGTAGTAAACGATAACATAACCTCCATGATCGAGCAGGCTATTGCCGGACGCTCAGTTGTAAACACTTGGTCTGGTAACTCTCACACGCTGACTACTGCTAATGGCACTACCGCAGAAGCGCGGGCGGCTATGCTGTCTTTGACCGATACAGGTACCCAACTTAGTGCCGCAGGTACTGTAGTTTGTCCCGCTCTAAGTAAAACATATATTGTCAAGAACGGCGCAGGTCAAGTAATTACGGTTAAAACAGCTTCTGGTTCTGGTATTGCTATTCCTAACGGTAAGACAATGCTTGTGTACTGTGATGGTACCAACGTACTAGAAGGCGTAGACCACGTAGTTACGCTCTCTGCGGGTACTCTTACTATCACTGGCCTTACTACTTTCGCCTCCCTTAAAGGTGCTGACGCAACAACAGTTACAGGCATTCTTGACGAAGATAACATGGCGTCCAACAGTGCTACTAAACTTGCTACTCAGCAATCTATTAAAGCGTATGTTGACGCTCAAGTTGACACGACGGACACTCTAGCTGAAATACTTGCAATTGGTAACACCACCGGATCAAACGATATTGATGTAGACGCCGCTCAGAAGGTTCAATTCCGTGACGCTTCTATATACATTAACTCTAGCGCAGACGGACAGCTTGACATTGTTGCAGACACTGAGATTCAGATAGCCACTGCAACCGTAGACCTTAACGGTAACCTAGATGTTTCTGGCACAGCCCTTGTTACTGGAACCTTAGACGTTGATGGCGCTACTCAACTTGACTCCACTCTTACTGTAGGCGTTAACGACACAGGGCATGATGTTAAGTTTTTTGGAGCTACCTCTGGGTCTTACATGCTCTGGGACGAGTCAGCAGATGACTTGATCTTGGGAGGCGCAGCAGGTCTTACTATCGCAGGCGACATAGACGTAGACGGCACGACTAACCTTGATGTCGTGGACATTGATGGCGCTGTGGATATGGCGACCACACTAGGTGTAACTGGTGTTGCTACCCTTGCATCTCTTGTCGCTACCACAGCCGACATCAATGGAGGCACTATTGACGGTACAATCATTGGCGGCACGACTACAGCGGCTATCTCTGGAACTACAGGACAGTTCGGCACAAGTCTTAATGTAGATGGCACAGCCACGATGGATGGGCTTACTGTTGATGGGACTAGCACAATTGCAACATTTCTAAGAGACGCTGGCGCAAACGGCAGTCTTGCTCTTACTTTCCCTGCACAAACAACAACTCTAACAAGTCTGTCTGGCTTTAAAATAAACGCTAACAGTGCTGACCGCTTTAACATAGCTTCCAACGGAGACATCAGCTTCTACGAGGACACAGGCACAACGCCAAAGTTCTTCTGGGATGCGTCTGCGGAGTCTTTGGGTATTGGTACTTCGGCTCCAGCTGCCAGACTCCATGTCAATGGCGGTCGTTCAACCTTTTACTCTGGAGACAACTATGCTGTTGGAGTAGGGAACGCCGCGGGGGTGTTAGGTGGTTATATGGGTTCACCTTCAGTTAATGTATTGACCTTTAGTGAGCCGGGAGGTTTAGAACGTATGAGGCTAGATGCAGCAGGTGACTTAACAGTAAAAGTAGGCAACCTAGTCATCGGCACATCAGGCAAAGGCATAGACTTCAGCGCCAACGGTAACGCGGGTGGAATGACCAGTGAACTTTTGGATGACTATGAGGAGGGTACTTGGACTCCTGTACTAACACCGCACTCTGGTACAGCGCCAACTACCAGCACAACTAACTCTGGTAGTTATACAAAAGTAGGTCGTTTAGTCACGGTTATAGGATTTATTCAGATTGACGCAATATCTGGAGTTACATCTGGAGTTGTAAATATCAGCTTGCCTTTCACGCCAGTTTCAACCGCTGGTTATATGCCTTCTGGCCCAGTAACTCCTAACGGAATGAATTTCACACGTCCTGACATCGTAACTATTACTATCTATTCAGGAGCTACCGCAGGGTTTTTAACAGCAAATAACGCGGGAGGATGGGACTGGGAAACTTTCTCTATTTTTAGTGCCGCCGATGCACTTAGATTCAGCCTTTCATTTAACACAGCATAAACAACCATACGCCTATCGGACGGTAGGCACAGACAGGAGAAGTAAAAATGGCATTAACTAAGACAGTAGTAGAAGATAAAATTGAAGTAATCGGCGAGCATAAAAGTGTTCAAGTAAGAACAGCCACAGTCATCAAAGAGGATGGCGTAGAGTTATCACGCTCATTCCACAGACACGTTGTAACAGCAGGAGACGACTACTCTGGTGAATCTACAGAAGTCCAAGCAATCTGTGCGGCTGTGCATACTGCGGAAGTAATAGCGGCTTATGAGGCCAGTCAAGTAACCGCTGAAGAAGTAGCAGAAGAAGTAGCAGAGTAATGGAACTAATACTAAAGAGCCTCAAGTCTAAGACTGTCCAGTTCTCGATAGCCCTAGCTGTCCTGAGTATTCTACAAGGCTATGTAGGTATCTTGCCTGTGTCGCCCGCAGGACAGGCTACGGTGGGATGTATAATCGCAAGCTGCGTCACGGTACTTAGATTTGTAACAACCACTGGCATAGCTGACAAGTAAAGGAGAATAACTATGGGCGAGAAAAAAACAACTCCCATTACGATCAATGACGTTGAATACACTTATGAAGATATGACCATAATCCACCTGTACCCGCTCTGCTTCGGTATCGGGCTTAAGTCCACTTAGGTGGCCTCTACACAGCCTATGTAGACATCACAGAAGCTCAGGCTATTGGATGGGTACAGGCTGATGTAGATGCTGTGTTGCGCTTTGTAACTACCACTGGTATTGCTGATAAGTAAAGGAGATAACTATGGGCGAGAAAAAAACAACTCCCATATCGATAAACGATAAAGAATACACTTATGAAGATATGACCGAGCAACAGCAGGCAATGGTTAATCACTGTAATGACTTAGACAGAAAAATTAAGTCCACCCAGTTTAACCTTGACCAATTGTCAGTAGGTAAGGATGCATTTATCAGCATGCTAGTTTCCGACATTGAGAAAGAAGAAGCTGAAGAGTAACTATGTTACTAGCCTTTGCGTTGATCGTTACAGTAAACGGTGAGGTTGACGCAAAGGCAACAAGTTACTGGCGCAGTTTAGAAAGATGTAGGTGGTTCGCAGAAGAGCTTACCGCACAAGGCATAAGAAGACGTTACCACACGCCAGTAATGGCTTATTGCATCCCAAAATATGTAAACCCTAATAAGGTTCCAGTACACGATTAAAGGCTCCATAATGGCAACTGTAAAAGAAGCGTTACTTAAACTTGAAGCCCACGAAAGAGAATGTACTGTGCGCTATACCAACATAGAAAGACGCTTAGATTCAGGTAGCGAAAGGTTTAAAAGGTCTGAACTTATGCTATGGGGTATGTACCCACTAATAATTGGGTTGTTTATTGTAGAGAGGTTATAGATGGCGATTTTATCAAGTCTTATCGGCCCAGTTACAGGTCTTCTTGACAAATTCATAGAAGATAAAGATCAGCGCAATGCTTTGGCGCATGAAATTGCAACAATGTCACAGAAATACGCGCAAGAAAGTGTCATGGGGCAGTTAGGTGTCAACAAGGTTGAAGCGGCTCACAAGTCCTTATTCGTAGCCGGATGGCGTCCATTCGTGGGGTGGGTAGCTGGAGTTGGCCTAGCCTATAACGTAATTATTGCTCAAATACTTGGTATCTGGTTTACCGTGCCAGAAGTTGACCCTTCATTATTAACCCCCGTGCTTATGGGCATGTTGGGTATGGGCGCAATGAGGTCTTACGAGAAGGCCAAAGGCGTGCAAAGAGAGAAATAATGCTAGCCGAAATAGCGGCAGCTAATGCTGCATTTCAAGTCATTAAAGGAGCCTTGTCCAACGGCAAAGAGCTTTATGATGTTTCGGCTAAAGCCACGGAATATTTTGACAATAAGTCAGCCATTGTTAAGAAAGCTCAGAAGGGTGGAGGCAAAGAAGAACTCCAGTGCTTTATGGAGCTTGAAAAGATCAAAGAGCAAGAAGAATGGCTCAAAGAGTACATGATCTACGCAGGAAGAGCAGATATGTACAAAGACTGGCTACAATTTCAGTCTAAGTGCAAAAGAAATAGAGAAAGAGCAGAGCGTATACGCAAAAATAAAATAGCAAGTAACATAGCACTTTTTTGGGCTGTATTGCTTTGGGGTACAGGAGGATTAGTTATACTGCCTTTGAGCTTATACATAGCGTTTAAAATATTTGGAGTCATATAGAAATGAAGTACTTTAAAATAGGAGAGTTTGATTGCCAAGAAACTGGCGAAAACGCTATGGACACTGGGTTCCTTAAAGTACTAGAGCATTTGCGTGAGGTCTGTGACTTCCCGTTTATAATTAATAGCGGGTACAGGTCACCTAACCATAGTATAGAAGCTGCAAAGGTTGCGGCAGGTAAAAAATTAGGAACTCATGCACAAGGCATAGCCGCTGATATTAAAGTATCTGGAGGCGCACAACGCCTAGCTATAGTAAAACATGCGTCAGCTATGGGAATGTCCGTGGGGGTTGCAAAAACCTTCGTACACGTTGACACTCGTAAGACTGAGCCAATGTGTTGGTGCTACTAGGAAATAATCATGCCACTTAAAAAACTAATACTAAAGCCCGGAATTAACCGCGAGAACACTCGATACACTAGTGAAGGTGGTTGGTACGACTGCGATAAGATACGATTTCGCCAAGGTACGCCGGAAAAGATTGGTGGGTGGCAGCGTATATCAGCTACTACATTCCTAGGTGTATGCCGCTCTTTATGGAACTGGGTTACCCTAGGTAGTCAGAACCTGATCGGCGTAGGCACTAATCTGAAGTTCTATATCGAGAACGGTGGTGCTTACAACGACATCACACCCTTACGTGCTACTGTAACCCTGACTAGCCCGTTTGAGACTACTAGTGGTTCGCCTATAGTAGAGGTTACTGACGCTAGCGGCGGGTACTCTGACGGTGATTTTGTTACCTTTAGTGGTGCAAGTGCTGTAGGTGGCCTCACTCTAAACGCCGAGTATCAGCTAACTGAAACTACTACTGCTAACGTGTATACGGTTGATGCGGGCACTAACGCAAGTTCAAGTGCTACAGGGGGTGGTACGGTAACGGCTGCATATCAGATAAATGTTGGCCCCGCGTTTGTTGTTCCCCTAGTAGGTTGGGGCGCAAGTAGCTGGGGTTCTGGTACGTGGGGCATTGGTACTACCTCTACCGACTCTATACGCCTGTGGAGCCAAGCTAACTTTGGTGAAGACCTTATCTTCGGGCCGCGTAATGGCTCTATATACCTCTGGGATGCCACAAACGGGCTAACCACTAGGGCAGTAGCTCTTACAGGCACGGAAGTACCAACGTCACAAAAACTCATTCTAGTGTCTGACATTAACAGGTTTGTGTTTTGCTTTGGCGCAAATGAGATTTTCTCCTCTACTGTCAACCCCATGCTAGTTCGTTGGTCAGACCAAGAAGATGCTACTAACTGGTCACCTGCGGCAACTAACCAAGCGGGCGACCTTATACTATCTAACGGCACACAGATCGTTGCTGCTAAACAAGCACGTCAAGAAGTACTAGTGTGGACTGACTCTGCCCTATACGCGTTACAGTACGTTGGTGCCCCCGCTGTGTGGACTGCACAGTTAGTCGGTGAGAACATCTCTATCGCTGCACAAAACGCTGTGGCCTACGCTAACGGCGTGGCTTACTGGATGGGTAAGGACAAGTTCTACATGTACGATGGCCGTACTCAACCCCTACAGTGCGACTTACGCAAGTTTATATTCAACGATTTTAATACAGAGCAGTACGAGCAGGTGTTCGCAGGGACTAACGAGTCGTACCACGAGATTTGGTGGTGGTATTGTTCTACAGACTCTAACGTGTCAGACCGTTACGTAGTTTATAACTACCTAGAGCAAGTATGGTACTACGGTACTATGAGTCGTACGGCATGGCTTGATTCGGGGTTAAGAAACTACCCACTAGCTGCTACGTACAGTAACAACTTGGTTAACCACGAGCAGGGTGTTGACGACAACGAAACAGCAGTCACTGCGGCTATACCTGCGTACGTATCCTCTGCACAATTTGATCTGGAAGACGGGCATCAGTTTGCCTTTATCTGGCGCATACTACCGGACATTACGTTTGATGGCTCTGAAGTAGGCTCTCCTATGGCTACCATGACGTTGTTGCCCTTGCAGAACTCCGGTTCGGGGTATAATGACCCAGCCTCTGTAGGAGGCTCTAATAGTGGAGGGATTACGCGTACTGCTACGTTACCCGTAGAGCAGTTTACAGGGCAGATATTCACACGCGTACGTGGACGGCAGCTTGCTATAAAGGTAGAATCTAGCGAGATTGGAGTTACTTGGCAGTTGGGTAGCCCGCGTATAGATATGCGAGCAGACGGGAGACGGTAATGGCTGTAGACAATACTAGGTACAATGTACCTTTTCGTGCGCCAGCTCTGCCTTACCCCCCGCAGGTATACGACCAACAGTCGTTTGAAGAGTTTAACAAAGTACTACGTATCTACTTTAACCAGTTAGATAACGCACTGAGAAACGCTATGGCAGTTCAAGAACCCTACGAGTTGCAAGTATCTAAAGGCCAGATTGCAGGTGCTACTTCGTTCTATAAGTTCGGATTTAACCCTGACATAGATGGCACTGAAGAGACTATATGGGGTACGGGAGGTAATTACCCTTACCTTACATCCGCCTCCACGGTGTATATAAGTAGTTCTAGCACTGCCGATTCTAACGGGGGTACGGGCGCTAATACGGTAACTGTAGAAGGTGTAGATGGTAGTTACAACGCTAAGAGCGTAACTGTGAACATGAACGGCCAGACTCAGGTGCAGGTAGGCGATGCTAGCTCGTGGTTACGTGTTAACAGGATATTCGTAGTTACCTCTGGTAGTGGGGGCACTGCTGCGGGAGACATATACGTAGCTAACAGTGGAGTAAGTTCTGGAGTACCCACAGGCGTTACGTATGCGAGCGTTACACAGGGAGACAACCAGTCGCAGATGGCGGTATATACTGTCCCTGCTGGACACACTTTGTACCTAGATGACGTTAGCTTTACCGCTGCATTGGGCATAGCGTCTAAGAATGTTACAGTTAAATTTGTACTACGTAACTTTGGCACTGACACGTTTAGGACTGGAATTATAGAGACTGTGCAGAGTAACAGCCTGTTAGTCCCTTTTAACTACCCGTTTGCTATACTAGAAAAAACAGATGTTGAGTGCCGTGCATTTTCGGACACTACCAACGTAGAAGTCAGCGCATCCTTCCAAGGCGTGTTAATAGCTAATTAAAGGGCATCTATGAAGACTTACGACAGCAAGAAGAAAAAACTTCCTAGGTACGAAGTACTCATGCGTTTCGCTGAAAACGTAGGTACGGGAGACATCCCTATAAAAGCCGCTATGGTATCCGTAGCGCAAGAATTAGCCATGCCTAACGCTAGTGTTGTGCAATTTGGTAACACAGTATTCGGTGGGCACAGCCGTAAGGGTGGCACTAAGATGATGGGCAGAGTGTTTAACGTGGACACCGCTGAAAACTTTGTCGCTAACATGTTGCAATATGTAGAGTACCTACAAGAAAAAGGTATAACGCATTATGTCGTGCAATTTGATAAATCTTATGGTGAGAAGTTAATGCCCGTACTAAAAGAGCTAAAAGATTTAATTACTCCTGCTGGCGGCAATATCCATGTAGGTATTACCGAAGACGATAAGTACGCGGTGTTCGTGCTAATACCTGAGATGGAGTCTTAGTATGAGTTTTGTAGTAGATGCCATTAAAGACATAGGAAGTTGGATCGACGATGAAATTTGGGAACCCATAAAAGACGTAGGTTCTTGGTTAGACGACGAAATATTTCAGCCTGTTATTAAGACGGTAGAAGATCAGATACAGGCGATCATTGACGACCCTGTAAAAGCCGTACTTAAAGCTGTAGCCGTAGCTACAGGGCAAGCTGCGTGGGCTTTACCTTTAATTGAGGGCGCAGATGCTATAGATGAAGGCGGTAATATTGGCGATGCTTTGAAGGCTGCTGCTGTATCGTATGTGTCTATGCAAGCTGGCGACGTAGCAGGAGAATTTGCAGCGGGAGTTGGGGAGTCAGTAGGTAGCGTAATAACTAATGAAGCCATAAGTACGTTTGTAACCGAAGCAGTTACCGCAGGTACTAGAGAAGCTATCGGAGCAGTTATAACAGGACAAGACCCTCTGGACGCATTTCTGTCTGGGGGTGTGAGTGTAGGTATAGGTAGAGTCCTTGGAGAGGTTAATGACCGTACAGGCGGGGCACTAGACAAACTAGAAGAGTTAGGCGGGTTTAGAGAAGACGACCCTAACACTCCTATAGTCTATGACGAAAATGGTAAGTATGTATCTGGAAACGAATCCCAGTCCGTAGGTAGTATAGTTAGAGATTTAGTGCAGCAGGGTGTTTCTGATCAGCTAGCTACTGGAGAGATTAACGAAAGACGTATGGCGGGCATAATCTCGTCTGCGGTTGTTACCACGCAAGTAGTGTCAGACCTCGTAGGGGACTATGTAGGCGACAAGAACGCTCTGTTTAATACCAAGATGCTGACTGTATCCGTACAAAATGCCCTGAATGTCGCTATGACTGAAGGAGGTGTGTCAGAAGCGTTTATGGGTAGTCTGGCCAGACAGATCGGTGCTGCGAGCGTAAAGGCTATAAACGAGGGTACATTTCAACAAGAGTTTGGAGACGCGTGGGACAGAGTAACGGGTAAGTTTGCAACCTTAAACGATCAAGGGCTATTGGTAGAAGGAGCCGTAGATGCGCATACTGCCGTTGTAGATGAGATAAACGACATTG
>Ga0208414_1001359_pt1 | contig 19006 bp, 23 predicted proteins | sample AntAceMetag02UKE_FD_184770 | JGI IMG/M metagenome (GOLD analysis project Ga0208414, IMG submission 184770) | Saline lake microbial communities from Ace Lake, Antarctica - Antarctic Ace Lake Metagenome 02UKE (SPAdes) (version 2) | ecosystem: Environmental > Aquatic > Non-marine Saline and... | reverse complement strand
ATTGTGCTGTCAAGCTCACAAATACAGCAAAAGCAGTAATGATTAATTGCGATGTTTTTTTCATGGCTTCCTTGTAACTAAATGAGAATCATTCTCAATTATAAATGAGAATCATTCGCATTTCAAGCAACGCACCAAGAAATATTTAATTGCTAGGAAAAGCTTTTAATATTGGGGAGATGTAGGGCTCATATTTTTTCCATCTTGCTATAGAATTTTTGTTGATGGGCTTTCTGAGCTGGATATCACTAGCTGTTTGAACTGATCTTATATTTCTATCTATCTCTATGAAGTGATCTTCATACTGAATACCAATAAAATTGAATATTTTTTTAGCCTCTGCGGCTGGGTTACTAACTAGATCCTCATAACAGACCTGAAAAATATTATCTCCAAGTGACTGGCTCCAATATGCCATCATTTCTTCATACTTTTGGTAGAACGTAATGATATCTTCCTGATCATACGTAAAAGACAAAGCACCTTCCACAAATAAATTTTGGTAGGCCGAGAAACAGACATCAACAGGGTTTCTTTGCACATGAATAATCTTGCAGCCGGGAAAAGCTCTTTTGATAAAACCAACCCAATAAAAATTTAATAACAATTTGTCAACTACGTAAGGCTTGTCTGTCAAATGAGTTACTCTTTCTTCATAAATTTTCTGGATCAATCGGACTTGGTCAGATAGATTGCTTCCAGTGAAATCCATTTTTAAAAAATTTTCATGGAGAGTGCTTATCTCACCTGCCCCAAATACCTTGGGAGACCCAGTAATAATTTGTTCAATTAATGAAGAGCCTGATCTTGGCATGCCTATAATAAAAATAGGGGACGGAACGTCGTTATTAATTGCTAAAAGAGGAATAGAGTTCTTTTCGTACGTCTGAGTTATTTGGCTAAAAAGCTTATTCATTTGATTAAAGTTAAAAGGATGTTGCCCCCTCATGAGATTATTCGCCTTTTCTAAATGTTGAAAGGCAAGCTCATATTCGGAAACATCATCATATATTTTACTTAAAGAAAATTGGATAAAGCATTGATCTTTGGTACCAAGGCTCTCAGATTTACTAAGACTTAGGATTCTCACTGCAAAAGGGTCGTCAAGTAAATATTTTCTGATTCTTACCAGCGCATGTATTGCCTCACAATATTCAGGATTAATCTTTATGGCTTCTTCTAGATGCTTTTCAGCTTTTTTCGGCTTTCCAGACCATACAAAATCAACACCGAGTAAATATTCATTCAAAGGGTTCACTGGATTGATGTTCCATGCTTTTTGGTGATGCTCTATGGCTAAAGGTAAATTAGATTGCCTTATATAGGCTTCAGCAATTAATTGATGCGCATGCTCCACATTACTATTTATTTCTAAAAGATTGCTGAGTTCGTGGATAGCCAAATGAATCTTATCATTCTCTAAATAAATACTGGCTAGATTAAGTCGGTAATGAAGTGCATCCCCATTAATATCGATAGCCTTCTTATATGACTTAATAGCATGCGTAAAATTCGATAATTGTTGGTAGGCCATGCCCATATTACTATATGCATCAGCAAAATCGGGGTTAAGGTCTACGACCTTTTGAAAGCTTAATAATGCCTCACGATGTTTTTTTAATCCAACCAGAACAATGCCGCGATAATTATGAACTAATACGTTATTTTTATTATTTTTAACAAGCTTGGATATTTTTTTTAAAGCAAGATCAAGGTCACCCTGTTGGAATAGCCTTTGAACATCATCTAATTTCTTATTTATATCACTCATCGCTTAATTAAAATGAATGCCTGTTCATCTGAATCAAAAAACTTGTACCTTTGCCTTTGGAAAGGATTTCTACTTGCATCGGAGAAGCTTGAAGGACGATATGACTCCCATTTCTGTAGATTTCTTAATAATTGCTCAACGTGTTCAGGTGACCCGTCAAGAATCTCTAATGCCTCAAAATTAGCAGGGGAAATAAGCCTTCCCCCCTGTTCAATAAAAATCTCAGCGGGCACATGCAGGCAGAAAAAAAATAAAACTAGGAATAGAATTGATTGTCTCATAGCAAATATATTATCGTTTTTTTAAGTCCTCGTGTATGTATTATAAATGTTATTTTCAAGAATTTAATTTTTAAGAAAGCCTTAAAATAATAGTGGTTCTTCGGGCACTTTTATATTTTTACTATAAAGTTGAATAAAGAATGAAAAAAAAACCGGCATCTGCCGGTTTTTTTATTACCTAGCTATTACGACTTATTATTAAATACTTTACACAGCGTAGCTTGTTCTTTTTTAGCAATTTCTAAAGCGTCTACCATGTCGGTATTTCTTAATGCTTCAATCATGCCTGTTTGTGCAACACAAGCTTGTGAATTATTGTGATTAGTTTTTGCTGCCTGGACTACCTGGCCATAGCGAATAACTTTTTCAAGGTCGGTAATTTCTACAGCCATTGCAGAGATGGATGAGAATGTAAGTGCGATTAGTGCTAACTTTTTCATACTGGATTTCCTTTTGGGATTAAATTAATGAGCTCTGATTTTTGATCAGAACATCTATCATAAATGATAGATGTTACAAATTTATGTCAAATAGCAAGAAACAATTAAGCAGGAAAATAGTTTAATAGAGTCAAACTAGTGAATGTTTTATGTAGTCTGTGATGGAAATAAAAAAAGCTCTTAGAAGAACAATCCTCTAAAAGCCTTAATATAAGTGGTGGGCCCACCAGGACTCGAACCTGGGACCAAGGGATTATGAGTCCCCTGCTCTAACCAACTGAGCTATGGGCCCTAAAACTAATCCTTACCTTCCAAGAAGCTCTTTAATCTTTCGGAGCGAGTAGGGTGTCTTAACTTTCTTAGCGCCTTAGCTTCTATTTGTCGTATACGCTCTCTAGTCACGTCAAATTGCTTACCAACTTCCTCTAAAGTATGGTCAGTATTCATTTCAATTCCAAAACGCATTCTTAGAACTTTTGCTTCTCTTGGGGTGAGCCCTTCTAATATTTCGGATGTCACACTTCTTAAGCTTCCATAGACCGCTGCATCATCTGGTGTCAATGTACCGACATCTTCAATGAAATCTCCTAAATGCGAATCCTCGTCATCGCCAATAGGTGTTTCCATTGAGATCGGCTCTTTTGATATCTTAAGAATTTTTCTAATTTTTTCCTCGGGCATTTCCATTTTTTCAGCTAGCTCTGATGGTTCTGGCTCCTGGCCCGTAGATTGTAAAATTTGCCTAGAAATACGGTTCATTTTATTAATAGTCTCAATCATATGCACAGGGATTCTTATGGTTCTTGCCTGGTCAGCGATAGAGCGAGTGATAGCCTGTCTAATCCACCAGGTTGCATAAGTTGAAAACTTATAACCTCTTCGATATTCAAATTTATCAACCGCCTTCATCAGTCCGATATTACCTTCTTGAATAAGATCAAGGAATTGAAGCCCTCGGTTAGTGTATTTTTTAGCGATTGAAATAACGAGACGTAAGTTAGCTTCAATCATCTCTCTCTTGGCTCTTTTCGCCCGAGCTTCTCCAGTGGTCATATGCCTATTAATTTCCTTAAAATTCTTAATAGGTATGCCTGCTAATTCTTCTAACGCAATAAGTTTTGATTGTTGATCAAGGATAGAATGTTTGAGTTTTTCCAGGCCTTCAACATACTTCTTATCCGACTTTATTTCTTCTTTCAGCCATTTAAGGTTTGTCTCATTACCGGGAAACGATTTAATAAAATGTGATCTGGGCATCTTGGATTCATCAACACAAAATTCCATAACCGATCTTTCATGGCCCCTAATCTGCTTAACAAAAACCCTTACTTTGTCACACAGGACCTCGACAAATTTAGAGGAGAACCTAAAGTTAATCAGTTCCTTAAGAATAATATCCTGATGTTTTTTGTATTCTTCATCGTCAGTCCATTTTTTTTGTTCTCTAAGTTCAGATAACTTTTTATGTGCTTTTTTAATTTTTCCAAACCGTGAAAGCACTTCTTTTGTTAAGATTGCTAAGTCCTCAACTGACATTCCACTGGCTTTGCCAGAATCATTCTCATCATCGTCATCTTCATCAGAGTCTTTATCATCTGTTTGAGCCAACGCCGCCTCTACTTTGGCTAATTCTCTTTCTGCTTCCATATCAATCAAACCATCAACAAATTCCTCTACCCCTAACTCTTCTTTCTTAACTTTATCAGCCATATTCATGAGATCGTCAATAATACCTGGGCATGCAGAAATCGCCTGGACCATATGCCTTAATCCGTCCTCAATTCTTTTAGCAATTTCAATCTCGCCTTCACGGGTTAGCAGGTCAACGGTACCCATCTCCCTCATGTACATTCTTACAGGATCGGTTGTTCGGCCAAACTCTGAGTCCACAGTGGCAAGGGCCTGTTCAGCTTCCTCAGCAGCCTCTTCGTCAGTTACTGGTGGACGGTCGTCAGACATTAGTACCGATTCTGCATCAGGTGCCTGGTCATAGACCATAATGCCCATGTCATTAATGATGCCAATGATACCTTCCACTTGTTCGCTTTCCGACACCTCATCTGGAAGATGATCATTAATTTCTGCGTAAGTAAGGTAACCTCTTTCTTTACCCATGATAATGAGAGCTTTTAACTGCAGGCGTCTATTTTCTGCCTCTTCAGGATTATTTACCGCATCTTTAAGATATAAGTCCTTTAGTTTTTTTACGCGCGTGACGCGTTTGGTTTTTTTATCTTCTGGATTTTTTTTAGGTCGTGCCATAATTACCTCAAATGAATTTGGCTAAATAATGTTGTTTTTTATTATCTTAGCAGTAGAGCCGTGGGATTTTAGCAATTCGACCATATTATGTCAATGATTCGTTTGCTATGTTATTAAGTAAAAACCTTAATAATCAGTTATTTACTTTCGTCTAATATTTTTTAAAAAAGTTTTTTCCTCATCCGTTAGTGAGCCTAAGCTTTTTTGCTGTAGCTCCCCTAATTTTGTTTTATTTGCTGAGGAGAGCAGTTTTTTTTGTAAACTATTGCGGAGAGCTTTGACTTCTTCTTCTATGGGTAAATCTCCATCAATTTTAACAATCTGATCTTCCATTTCCCTTAAAATGGATTTATCGACCTTGTTGGAAATTAGGTGAAGCATTACTGCAGCATTATTATCTTTATTTTCCAGGGCAATCTCGATAACAGATTTGGCGAGGATTTGCTCACTTTCCTTAGCGCTAAATAACGTCAGGTCATCTTTGTTCGCCAAAGCAGGCTTAATAACAATAAATAAAATAAACCGTCTGATGGGGTTCATTTGTGTCCTTTTTTCAAGCTTTATTCTTTGAGAAAAAGGTTGAGCAACCTTAGTATCTTTTAAAATATTAGTTATCTCTTGCATGTCTAGGCCAACCAACTGAGCAATCTTTTTTCTAAGAAATAAGTGTAATTTAGGCGCAGTCATTTCATTGAGTATAGGCTCTACATCATTTAATAATCTAACTTTTTTATCTTGAGAGGAGAGGTTATTCGTTAATGTTAAGTGCCTAACAATGTATTCTGACAAGGGCAAGGCATCTTCAGCAAGCTGATCAAAAGCGTCTTTTGAATACTCTCTTATATATGAATCAGGGTCATGATTGTCTGGTAGAAATAAAAATTTTAACCTTACATTGTCAGTGACTGCACTTAATGCATTCATCATAGCTCTCCATGCTGCAGTTTGACCAGCATTGTCCCCATCGAAACAAAAGACAATATCCTGTGTATAGCGCATGAGTTTTTTTATGTGGTAAATAGTTGTTGCTGTGCCAAGAGTAGCAACTACATTCTTAAAATCATGTTGTGCGAGAGCTACGACATCCATATACCCTTCGACTACGACCACATAACCTTTTTCCCTAATTGGTTTTCTTGCATGGATAAGACCATATAGTTCGTAACTTTTTTGAAACAAGGGAGTTTCAGGAGAGTTGTAATACTTAGGCGTATCCTCAGGATTTATGACCCTTCCACCAAAGGCAATAACCTGACCTTTCTCATTAATAATCGGAAACATAATACGGTTTCTGAATCGATCGTAATACTTTCCTTTGTCATTCTTTTGAATCAAACCGGCTTTTTCTAATGAAGGATCGTCGTATTGTTTAAAAGCACTCTCTAAGTTTTGCCATCCATCAGGAGCAAAACCAATAGAAAATTCTTTTGCAACCTTGCCAGTGAGGCCTCTGGTTTTTAAATATTCAATAGCTTTCGGTGACGCTCTTAAGGCTTTTTGGTAGAATTGGTTTGCAATTTTCATTGCTTCCTCAAGCCCAAAATTTTCTTTTATCTTTTTTGGATCAGCAATGTGCTCGTTAGGAACAGTTAGGCCAAGACTGCTGGCGATTTGATGAACGGCTTCTACGAATGTTAATCCTTCAAACTCAATCAGAAAGGTAATAGCCGACCCATGAGCCCCACACCCAAAACAATGGTAAAACTGTTTGCTTGGACTTACTGAGAATGATGGAGACTTTTCTTGATGAAAGGGGCAGCAAGCAACAAAGTTGGCTCCTGCTTTTTTTAGCTGAACTCGTTTGTCAATCACATCAACAACATCAGTTCTATTTAATACTTCTTGAATAAATGATTCAGGGATCATTATTTAATATTATACGATTTAGTATATATGTGTATGAATTGCGATAGTGCTATGACGTTAATTTATCTTTAATAATTTTTGATACTGCGGCCATGTCAGCTTTTCCTGCAAGTGTTTCTTTAGCCTGAGCCATCACAGGTCCCATGTCCTTCATTGAGCTAGCATCCAGTGCTTTAATAACATCCTCAATAATAGATTGAACATCGGATAAGTCCATTTGCTGAGGCATATAACCTTTTAACACACTAACCTCAAATTCTTCTTTTGACACAAGGTCGATTCGCTCTGCCTTCTTAAAGGCTTCAATAGAGTCATTTCTTTGTTTTAACATTTTTTCAATGATTGAAATAATGGCGGGATCATCCAACTGAATTCTTTCGTCCACTTCTTTTTGTTTGATAGCGGCCTGAAGAAGCCTTATTGTTCCGAGTAGCGCAGCATCTTTACTGCGCATTGCACTTTTCATGTCCTCATTAATAGTTTCTTTTAAGGACATTATTTTTTTAATACAGTTTTGGAGGAAGCATTTGATTTCTGAGCCTACGGTACTGTCTTTTCACCGCGGCAGCAGCTTTACGCTTTCTTTCCCATGTTGGCTTTTCGTAAAACTCACGCGCTCTAAGGTCATTTAATAGGCCTGTTTTTTCAATAAGGCGCTTAAATCTTCTTAGCGCAACATCAAATGGTTCGTTTTCTTTAACTTTAATTGTTGACATTAAATAATCTCTATAATTGTTAAAACTTCAATTTAGTAGCATAAACTATACTACCCATGAAAAGCCGACCATTTTAATGCTAATATTCATTTTTTTCAACCAATTTAAGTAAATTAATGCTTGTTCTAGGAATAGAGACCTCTTGTGACGAAACTGGCATCGCTCTGTACGATGAGGATAAAGGATTGCTGGGCCACACATTACATTCTCAAATTGATCTACATAAGGCTTATGGAGGTGTGGTGCCTGAATTAGCATCGCGTGACCATATAAGCTTCATCATTCCACTTATCGAACAATTATTAAAACAAACAGGCACTGAAAGGTACCAAATCGATGCTGTTGCCTACACAGCAGGGCCAGGATTATCTGGAGCTTTATTGGTTGGGAGTAGTGTTGCAGAATCATTATCATGCGCGCTGGGCATTCCTAGCATCCCTGTTCATCACTTAGAGGGACATCTTTTGGCTCCCATGCTAGAAGATAGCAAACCTCAGTTTCCTTTTTTAGCTTTACTTGTATCGGGTGGTCATACACAAATCATTCATGTAAAAGAAATAGGCCAATATGACATTATTGGAGACACCCTAGATGATGCTGCTGGTGAGGCTTTTGATAAAACAGCGCAGCTTTTAGGTCTTGGGTATCCTGGGGGGGCAGCACTATCTAAGCTTGCTGAATCTGGCACCCCTATATTTAATCTTCCTAAACCTATGCTGCATAGCAAAGATTTTGATTTTAGTTTTAGTGGTTTGAAAACTGCGGTATTAACTTTAGTGAAAAAACAAACCGAACTTACAGATCAAATAAAAGCTAATATTGCAGCAAGCTTTCAAGAGTCTATTACCGAAGTATTAATTCATAAATCAGTCAACGCAATGAATCACTTAAATCTAGACCAAATCGTAGTTTCAGGCGGCGTTGGAGCCAATAAACAATTAAGAGAAAAGCTCGTCGCATCGTCGAAAAAAAATAATTACCAAGTTTTCTTCCCGTCCTTAGAGTTTTGTACAGACAATGGAGCTATGATTGCTCTGGCAGGCTCTCTCCGCTATCAACTTTCCCACAAAACTGACTATCGTTTTAGCGTAATGCCAAGATGGCGTCTAAACGAAATCTAACTTACTTTTTAAAGCTTGCTTCCTTACCATGCAACAAATTATTTATATTGCTTTGATGCCGATAAACTATAAGCAACGCCACCAAACTAGCAATAATAACAATGGTTTGACCTTGATTCAGAAAGTATGCAATGAATGGTGCGGCTAACGATGAAATAATCGCCGAAAGAGATGAGTACCTAAATATCAAAAAAAACAGAAGCCAAACAAATAGAACGCAGAGTGCTAAGACCCAATTAATTGCCAGCAAGATCCCTAGAGCAGTTGCCACGCCTTTCCCTCCCTTAAACCCATGGTAGATAGGAAAAATGTGGCCGAGCAGCACTGCCAGTGATAATGCTATCAAGGGTAAGCCCGATATTTCATAAGATAATGCAACCATTACTACAAGAGTCGCTTTTAACATGTCGCCTAATAAAGTAAAGATGGCAGCATATTTGTTACCTGTTCGCAGCACATTCGTAGCTCCAGGATTTTTAGATCCCATAGTTCTTGGATCAGAAATACTAAAAATCTTGCTGGCTAAAATACCAAAAGATAGCGAACCAATAAAATAAGCAATGGCAACAAAAAGAATTTGATTTATCATATAGACTCATTATATTTCAAAAAAGCCTACACCCTAATGTCTAACTTTATTTTTCTTCATGGCCTGCAAATAAAAACCAAGATTGGTGTCCCAGATTTTGAGAGGAAGCAGTATCAAATCCTACATCTTGATGTTGATATCCAGCTTCATAAGAATTCATCATTCGATATTGATGATATTGAGGAAACCCTAGACTATGCTGAGATAGAGAGGATTATCGTAACTATTGGGGATAATCATAGCTATAAATTATTAGAATCATTTGGTGAAGAAATAATTTCAACCATCAAAGAAAGATTTACTGTTAATACTATTGAATTAAAAATTGCAAAAAATAAAATAATACCAAGCACAGACTTTGTTGGTGTTATCTTAAAGCGATAGTCACCCTCTCGGATGATGTTCTTGGTGAAGTTTTTTTAATCGTTCTCTTGCAACATGTGTATAAATTTGTGTAGTAGAAATATCGGTATGACCTAAAAGCATTTGTACCACCCTTAAATCTGCACCATGATTAATTAAGTGGGTTGCAAATGCATGTCTCAAGATATGAGGCGACATGGGCTTGTTAATACTTGCAACAACAGCATATTTTTTTATTACATACCAGAAGGCCTGCCTTGTCATAGGACCTCCCCGATTGGTAATAAACAGATATTTGGATGTTTTCTTCCTTAAAATATCTCCTCGCGCTTGATCAATATATTTTTTTATCCAATCTACCGCTTCTTCTCCCATTGGTACCAGTCTTGTTTTAGAGCCCTTACCAGTTACCCTGATCACTCCGTCATTAAGGATAACCTCTGTTAATTGAATGTCTACTAACTCAGTTACCCTTAAGCCGCATGCATATAGTAGCTCCAGCATAGACCTATCTCTCAACCCCGAGGAGGAATCAATATTTGGTGCATTTAAAAGGCTTTCTACCTCATCTTCACTCAATGACTTTGGTAATGACTTTGGTATTTTTGGTGTTTGAATTTTGAGCGTTGGGTCCTGTTTAATTTTATTTTCTCTGAGTTGATATCGAAAAAATCTTCTTAAAGTAGCCAGAAGCCTAGATATGCTCCTGGATTTTGATGATGAAAATTTAAAGGCTAGGAACTCTTGTATTTCCGACTCGGAAACATCTATCATTTTTATTTTTTTGTGCTCACCTAACCAGTTATCAAAAATTGTTAAATCAAACCGATAGCTGTTTAACGTATTTTTCGACAGGCCATCCTCTAGCCATAGATGATCAATAAAATCGTCAATAATTTGTTGGTGCAATTGGTGGCTTACCTTAACTGTATTTTTAATATATTCATTTCTTTTATTCTAAATCTATTAAGCCTTCATTTCATTGATTTTATTTATTTAATAACAGCTGACAAAAAGGTTAAAAAAAAGCCCCAATAGTTTGGGGCTTTTTACATACTCTTTTAATTCTTTATTCAGCAGATTTTTCTTCTGCTGCCGGAGCTTCTGTTGGAGCTGTTTCTGCTGCCGGAGCTGCTCCTTCAGGAATATCTTCAAACTCACTATCGCTTGGACGAACCTTAAGTCTTTCTTTAATACGAGCTGACTTACCTGATAGATCACGAAGATAAAATAGCTTAGCTCTTTTAACATCGCCGCGCCTTTTAACTTCAATACTTTCTATTTGTGGAGAATGTAATTGGAATGTTCTTTCCACCCCTTCTCCTGATGAAATTTTTCTCACTATGAATGATGAGTTAAGCCCTCGGTTTCTTCTTGCGATCACTACACCCTCAAATAACTGAACTCTTGATCTTGTTCCTTCTACAACGTTTACCCCTACTGAAACTGTGTCTCCAGGTGCAAACTTTGGAATTTTCTTTCCAAGACGTGCAATCTCTTCTTTTTCTAATATTTCTATAATATTCGCCATCATTTATTCCTTTTAGTTATAAGGGCCTTGTTCCTGCTCTCTCTTAACTTCCTGTAGCAGTCGAGACTCCTCTTTCGTCAACAACCTTTCGGCCAACAAATCTGGACGTTTATTCCAAGTTTGCCTTAGCGATTCTTTAAGTCGCCATGTTCTTATTTTTTCATGATCACCTGACATCAAAACATCAGGAACCTTAATCCCTCTATACACTTCTGGTCGTGTGTAATGTGGGTGGTCTAATAGTCCATCCACAAAAGAATCTTGACTAGCTGATTCCTCGTCATTTAACACTCCAGGTAATTGCCTTATCAAGCAATCCATTAGTGTCATGGCTGGCAACTCTCCGCCACTCATAACATAATCGCCTACAGAAATTTCTTCGTCCACCCAATCATTTATTCTTTCATCTACACCTTCATATCGACTTGCTACAATGATTAAAGACTCTTCTTTTAATAATTCTCTTACTAGCTGGTGACTCAATGACTTTCCTCTTGGCGTCATATGAACAACCTTAGCGCTTTTAAATCTTTTTTTACGTTGCGTGTCTTTTAACGACTCAATAGCTTTTACTAATGGCTCCACCATCATTAACATGCCAGGACCACCACCATACGATTTATCATCTACAGTGTTGTGAGCATCCTTTGCAAACTGCCTCGGGTTGCATAAATTCATTTCAATTATGCCAGATTTAAAAGCTCTACCAGTGACCCCATAATCAGTCAGCGCTTGGAACATCTCAGGCATCAATGAAATCAAATCAAATCTAAATAACGGTTTAGTAGTTTTCATCCCACTCAACTAAAACTTTTTTAGCTTCGAGATCTACCTTAATAACAACATCCGGCAAATAAGGAATCAAAAACTCTTTTTCGCCTTTGATAACCATTACATCATTTGACCCAGTTTCCATCATTGTTTTAATGGTCCCAAAATAATACCCTGCTTCATTCTGGACATCCAAACCTATCAAATCAGACCAGTAATAAGTATCGGAATCTAACTTAGGCAACTCTTCTTTCAAAATACCTATCATATTCTTATTAACGCTCTCAGATCCATTGCGATCATCTATTCCCGATAACTTAACGAGTAACGTTTTATCTTTAATTATCGTTTTTTCTACTTTATAGCTAGCCCAATGCTTTTCATCTTCCGAAACAAGCCATTGCGGATACTCACTTAGCGTTCCTATCTCTTCTGTAAAAGGGTGAACTTTTAACCATCCCTTAATCCCATGAGGACCAACAATCTTCCCCATAATAACCACATCTTCCATAAATTCCGATGGAGAGATGATGCGTACTCTCTACTTATCTTTTTCTTCAGCCGCTGGCGCTTCTTCTGCTGGAGCTGCCTCTGCCGCTGGCGCTTCTTCTGCTGGAGCTGCCTCTGCCGCTGGCGCTTCTTCTGCTGGAGCTGCCTCTGCCGCTGGCGCTTCTTCTGCTGGAGCTGCCTCTGCCGCTGGCGCTTCTTCTGCTGGAGCTGCCGCGGCTGCTGCTGCTAATTCCTCTGCTTTAGCTGCTGCTTTTTTGGCTTTTTTTGCTTCAGCTTTATCTAAATCTTTTTTCTTCATTGCTTCCAAGCCTTCCGGGCCTTTCGTGTGAAGCTTTACGATTCGTCCTACTGTCTCAGACAGCAGTGCACCATGACTTTGCCAATATGTAATGCGGTCAGTATCCAGCCTTAAAGCTTCTGAACCTTGATTTGCGCCTGGATTATAAAACCCTACTCGCTCTATGAAGCGGCCATCTCTTCTTTTTTTCGAATCCGCTACCACTACATTGAAGTAAGGTCTTTTCTTAGATCCACTTCTTGAAAGTCTAATGATTACCATATATGTTCTCTTGTTATTAAAATATTTTTATGTACAGAAAGGGCGAAATTTTACGCTACTTTAGATAGTTTTGGCAAGTTTTATATGATCAAGCCCGTGTTTAAATAACAATAGGTTAGTTTTGGCCTTCATACATAGTGGGGTCTGCTATTCCTAAATCTTTAAATCCTTCTCTCCTTAATCTGCATGAGTCACATTTGCCGCACGCATGACCATCGGCCGTGGCCTGATAGCAAGAAACGGTCATGCTGTAGTCCACTCCTTTTTCAAGCCCTAGTTTTATAATTTCTGCCTTATTCATATGGATCAGGGGGGCATGTATTGTTATCTTGGACCCCTCTACTCCAGTTTTGGTTGCTAAATTAGCCATCGCTTCAAAACTTTTAATGTACTCTTCTCTACAATCAGGATAGCCCGAGTAATCAATAGCATTAACGCCGATAAAAATAGCTTGGCTGTTGATAGTTTCCGCCCATGCTAAAGCTAAAGTCATCATGATAGTATTCCTAGCGGGGACATACGTTGAGGGAATACCTTCCGAAGCACTTTGAGGAATACTCATCGACTTATTGGTGAGTGAGGATCCAGTCAGCCAGCTTAAATCAATGTCTACTACTTTGTATTCCTTTACTTCATAGAGACTTGCAAGGCGTTTGGCATATTTCAGTTCGGCGCTATGGCGTTGATGATAATTGATGTTCATGGCGTAACACTGGTACCCTTCAGATTTTGCTAAAGCTAAAACTGTTGCCGAATCTAGGCCGCCTGATAGAAGAATTACCGCAGATTTAGACACCTTTTTTTTCACCCCATATAATTTTGTGTAATTGTAGTTGCATTCTCACTTTCAAATTATCTTTCAAAATCCAACCTGCTAACTCACTCGGCTCTAGATCTCCGAAGGAAGGGGAAAACAAAATGTCACTATTAAGGTAAAGTCCTTTTTCTTGAATAACTTTTTTTGCCCATTTATAGTCGTTTTGATCAGTTATAACAATTTTTATTTCGTCTGTTGGTTTAATTAGCGGTAAATTATCCCAATGGTTGTTTTCTGACTCACCTGACCCGGGAGTTTTAATATCAAGAATTATTTTTACTTTCTCATGAACATCCTTAATTGATAACGCGCCTCCTGTCTCTAGTGAAACATCGTACCCAATATCACATAATTGATCTAAAAAAGCATAACAAGATCTTTGTGCAAGAGGCTCACCACCGGTTACGGTAATAAAGTTTGTGTCAAAATGCTTAATTTCATCAATAATTTCATCAAATGATAAATTTTTCCCTTCATGAAAAGCATACGCAGTATCACAATAAGTGCATCGCATAGGGCAGCCTGTAAGCCTTACAAAGGTAGTTGGTAGGCCAATACGAGATGATTCACCTTGTAGTGAGTAGAAAATCTCATTGATTTTAAGTGTTTGATTTTTAACCACTTTAGTAGATTATAGGTTGATAGATTCCAAAGCCTTTAATCTTCTCTTGGCTTTTGGAATAATTTCAGCATTTGGAAATCTTTGAATTAAATCGCGTAATGTTTTCTTTGCATTTCCAATTTTTGCTAGCTGTATTTCACAGTTTGCAATGCCATATATACTTTCAGGAACGATACGGCTATCTGAATGTAATTCGATGACTTTTGAATAGGTCTTAATCGCGGCATTATAATTTTTTAAGGCAAACTGCGAATAGCCAAGATAATATTTAGCGTCAGCAATTTTCTCTGCATTTGGGTAGGCACTTATAAAGCGGTCAAATGCGATGAATGAATCTTGGTATTTTGTCGCTCGTAATAAAGTGATAGCTTCATCATAAGCAGCAACTTCAATATTTTTATCAATCAATGGTGGCACGTTACCAGCTAAAGAATTTTCTTCAGCTACCGGATTGAGTTCGTCCCAAACATCACTTTGAACGGTATCAATATCTGTTGGAATTAGCGTATTATTACTAACTAAATCATTAGGCTCTACTGCAGTCTGAGGCTTATTTTCCAAGTCAGATAATCGGCTATCAATATCTTGATATAGTGTCTTTTCTCTTTCTTGAGAGTTTTTAAGCTGAAATTGCAACACCTCAATTTCACCTCTCAGCTTATCCAATCCATCCTGGATTCGCATCAAATCATTTTGAGTTTTAAGGGGATTTTGATTCTTTAATGCCTGGGTGACTTTTGCATCAATATTACTTTGAATATTTGCTTGTATATTATTGAGCTGGTCTTGAATACTGTTAAGCTTTTTTCTTGCTTCTTCATCTTCAAATAATCCTGCGTACGAAAGTTGCGCGCAAAATATTAGACCAACCCAGTAATATGTTTTCATGTAAAACTTCAGTTTATATACGTTATGTTATTCGCCTACATAACCTATATCTGCACGCCTATCCTGCCCACAAGTGCTACCTGTACATGTTTGATTTGCATGTTCTTCACCAAAACTGATTGTTTCAATCGCTGATCCATTAACACCTAACGCTTCTAAGGCTTGTTTTACCGCGACCGCACGTTTTTGTCCTAAGGCTAGGTTATATTCATGTGAGCCTCTATAGTCAGCATTTCCATAAACAACCACTGCTGCATCGTGTTTATTTATAAAAGCAGCATGATTACTTATTACGCCCTCAAAGTCAGATTTAATTGCAAAACTATCATAGTCAAAATACACAGCCCTGTCAGCTAATTCTGCAGCTGCAGCCAATTCTTCTAATGCAGACTGGCTTAATTTTTTTCCTTGAGAGGATCCAATTAAATCAACCTCTGAACCATCAGATGTTCTTGATTCAAGCTCAGGGAAAGGTGCATTCAAGCCCATAGGTTCGTTAATGTCTGTTGTGCTACAGCCAGCAGCTAGAACTGCTAGGAGTGATGCCAGTAGTAATGAGTGTTTCATTATTTATCCCTTATTTAAATAAAATTAATTTGGTAATGGTCCCCAGGTTGACTCTAAAATTGATTCAGAACCAACATCGATGGGCGTCATTTTTAATCCATTTATTGATACTGTACCAATTTTTGAGAGTTTTCCATAGTCCTTATAGGTAAATAATACCATATGACCATTTGGTGAGAAGATCGGCGACTCGTCATCAGGGCCATCAGTTAGCCTTAGCACTTGGTTTGATAGAAGATTTTGTATAGCAACCCGGTAACTTCCACCATCTTGATTTAGAAACAGCAATAATTTTCCATCAGGTGACAAACTAGGACTTACATTATTATTTCCCTCAAAAGTTACCCGCACTACTTCATTGGTATCAATATCCACTTTATATATTTGTGCGCTTCCTGCTCTGTCTGACGAAAAATAGATTTCTTTGCCATTTGGCGCCCATGTAGGTTCAGTATTAATTGATCGAGTGCGCATTAATTGTTTGATGTTCTTGCCATCTGCATCAATGGTATAAATTTGTGAATTAGCACTATATGTCAACACAATTGCCAGTTTTTTACTATCCGGTGACCACGCGGGGGCACTGTTATTCCCTCTAAAATTAGCAAGCAATACTCGCTCTCCTGTTACAATATTTTGGACATAAATAACAGGCTTCCTTTTTTCAAAAGATACGTAGGCTATTTTTTCGCCATCAGGCGACCATCTAGGAGAAATGATAGAATATTTCGAGTTTACAATCGCTCTTGGGTTATGGCCATCGTAATCAGCGATAAATAAGCTATATCTCTCTTTATCTAATTTTTTTACAAATGCTATGTTGGTATCAAACACACCTTTACTTCCCGTGAGTTTTTCATAAATAGTATCCGCTATGCGGTGAGCTATGACTCTATATTGGCTAGGCTGCCCTTTAAGCGCAACCGATAAAACGGTTTTTTCTTTAAAAATATCAATCAAACTCCAAGTTACCTGCATCTGATTGTTTGATCTGCCAATAGCATCAATCTTACCCACAACGATAAATTGCGATTGCAACGCAGCCCAATTACTAAAATTTACTTCGCGCTCATCATATGGGTAATCTGAAACACCAGAAATATCAATGGGACTGAATAAACCAGAGCGATTAAGGTCGTTTGCAATAACTTCATTCATTAATTGCAGGCTTTTTTTAGGATTACTATCTTTAAAAGGAATAACCGCAATCGGTATTTGACTAGCCTTTCCTCCTAGGATCTCAATCACTTCGAGCGTATGGCCTGCCCCTGCGATACATACCATCCAAATCATTAACAAAGGTTTTAAAAATGACTTCATCGTAAGGGCTGCCTTTAGTTAGTTAATAGGGCCATTTGGTTGAAACTTAAGCTTCAACTTTTTAAGCTGTGAAAAAAGACGATTATCTTGAGGCATTGGTAAGGGTTGTGCCTGAAGTATTGCTCTTTCCACTGCCTGATCACAACTTTCAATCTTACTAGACTTTATCATTTTTGCATTACCAATCAAGTCACCTGTTGGCATCAATACGATTTCAAATGTTAATTCAACTGGATCTAGTCCACATAATTGCTTATTTACATTTTGATATATTTTTTGCTGAATCAATGCTTTGTATTTTTCTAATTCCCCAGAATTTGAACCAGCAACAAGATCTTCTGTTCCTTCAATAGCTATACGTGTCTCTTTGGCTAGATCTTTGTTTCTTAATTCCTCCTGTATTCGTTCCAAGTCGTCCTGTTCTAGAATTTTTTTTTGCACTTCTTCTATCCTCTCATCTTCCAAGAGTCTCTTTTGAAGTTCGGTAAGCTTTTCCTCTTCCAATGCCTTTTTCTTCAACTGATCAAGCTTTTCCTCTTCCAATGCCTTTTTCTTCAACTGATCAAGCTTTTTTAACTCAGCAGCTTTTTTCTTTTTTAACTCAGCAGCTTTTTTCTTTTTTAATTGGATGTCAGCATCCCTTTTAGCCTCAGCAATTTTTTTAGATTCAGATGGTTGTGGTTTTTCTACCCTGGGAGTAGTTTTTTTTATGAGAGGTTTAGGCTTTATTTGAGTTGGGATAGCATCCCATAATTCTACTTCTGCATAATACGGTGTCTTCGGTTGCCAGTTTACTGAGAAAATCATAAAAATAAACAAGGCTAAATGAATAACCAATGTAAATAAATTAGCCTGCAAATTATCGTTATTTTCAAGCCAGGGTAATCGCATATAAATTTATTTAGCTGGGGTTAAAAGGAGACCCACCTTGCTAATCTCATTTTGTTTTAATAGGTCCATGATGGTAATGACTTGGCCGTAATCTACTTTTTTATCTGCAGCAATTACCACCGATTGTCCTGGATTTGCTTGCGTTACTTTTTTTACATGAGCCAGCAGTGCATCATTTTTAAATTTCTTACCATCAATTTCAGACGAGCCATCTTTTTTTATTGAAATGACGATAGGACTTTCTTGTTGTTTTAATGTTTCTCCAACTTTAGGTAACTCAACAACACCTGGATTGGTCATAGGTGCGGTGATCATAAAAATTACTAGCAGCACCAACATAACATCAATGTATGGAACTACATTAATTTGATTCATTAAGCGTCGCTTCTTCATAACTAGCCTTTTCTATCTACAATATTAATGAACTCTTCTATAAAGCTTTCAAATCTTAAGGATAAGCGATCGACTTTTGTTGCGAAACGATTATAAGCAATCACGGCAGGTATAGCAGCAAAAAGACCAATAGCCGTTGCTATCAAAGCTTCTGCGATGCCAGGTGCAACTTGGCTTAATGTAGCTTGCGCTACATTGGACAGGCCAATAAATGCATTCATGATGCCCCAGACTGTTCCAAAAAGACCTATGTATGGGCTAACTGAGCCAACAGATGCTAAAAAGGGTAAATGCTGATCAAGCGTGTCTATCTCTCTATTGTATGAAGCGCGCATGGCACGCCTTACACTTTCAATGCTTTTCTTATCAAATGCCTGATGTTCTTTCTGGCTCATATATTCTTTGTAGCCTGATCGAAATATTTCCGCCAAACCATTAATTCCGCTAGTACTTGTGCTTACTGACTCGTAAAGTTTCGCAAGATCTCCTCCTGACCAAAAAAAATTCTCGAATTCTTGCGCATTTTCTTCAGATTCCTTAAGAAATTTAACTTTTAAATAAATAAACTTCCAGGAAACAATCGAAGCTCCAATTAATATCACCATCACTAGCTGAACGGGCAAGCTTGCTCCGAATATCAATGAAAAAAAAGATAAGTCACTTCCTATATTCATAAAGTCTCCATAAGTTTTTTAATTTCTGTAGGTATTTTTAATGGTTTTAATTGG
>Ga0208414_1001357_pt1 | contig 19007 bp, 18 predicted proteins | sample AntAceMetag02UKE_FD_184770 | JGI IMG/M metagenome (GOLD analysis project Ga0208414, IMG submission 184770) | Saline lake microbial communities from Ace Lake, Antarctica - Antarctic Ace Lake Metagenome 02UKE (SPAdes) (version 2) | ecosystem: Environmental > Aquatic > Non-marine Saline and... | reverse complement strand
GGCTGATTCAAGCTTAAACTCTGGACTGAAAGTCGGTCTTGTCTTGCCTGTCATATCATCACCTAATAGTATGAGATGCATAATAGCACCTCTAATTAGGTGGCCAAATTAACTATGCCACTACAATCTAGTTGATAGAGGTGAGGGAGAGAAAGTAGACGCTCTTCTTATCCACCCAGTTTCGGGTGAGATAATTGGCGACCCTAACGATTTCTCTCTGGCGAGTTTTTTGTACAGAGTACATTACAGCCTGAATATTCCCTTTGGTTCTTATCTTATTGGTTTTGTAGCGTTGTTTTTTCTGTTCTCCATATTCTCGGGCGTTCTTATTCACGCCGCTGATTTTGTTAAAGGTTTTTTTAGGTATAGAGCCGACGGGCGTAAGCGAAGTCAGCTTTTGGATTTACACAATATCATCGGGGTTATAAGTTTACCCTACACGTTAATGCTTGCTGTTACGGGATTGATATTTAATTTAATAATCATTTACCAAATAGCGTTGGGTGTAATTCTCTATAAGGGTGACATAGACGCGCTCCTTACAGATGCTGGGTTTGTTACAGTTGCGCCTCAGTGGCAGGGGGAACCTTGGTCGAGTCCGCCAGTTGATGAACTCTATCAGCAAACAATAAACACCTGGGGTAGCGTTCCATCTCAAATGCGAGTCTATAACTACGGTGACTCAAGCGCGGTCTTGGAGTTCTACGGACTTGTTGAGGAAGAGTTTGCTGGGCAGTTCGGTGTGGCTTACAACGTGTCAGATAGAAGTGCGGTATTCTCCGAAAATAGAAATGACCCCAATGCAGTGGCAGCAGGATTGGATGTAGTTGCCGCTTTACACTATGGCAGGTTTGGAGATTTGGGTTTACGTTTTGTCTATTTCATTCTTGCCATAGCAGTCTGCGCACTCATAGTTACTGGCAATCTGTTGTGGGTCGGCGCGCGCGAGAAAACAATGTCCAGTGCGAAATTAAATTTTGTAGGCAGATTTACCCTTGCAAGTACCGCCGGTGTCGGTGTTGCTACAATATTTGCATTCATAGCTGAGCGCCTGTTGCCGATAGGCGGTTATAACCGAGCCGCTTATCTTGCCTATGCATTTGTAATCTCATTGGTTGCAGCCTCGTCGTATATCTGGCTGGCTGCTGATAGGCGCAAGGTGTTGGTCAGATTACTGCAAGTTGTTACGAGCGCCTGTCTGTTCCTGCTATTTGTAGATTTAGCGTTATACTCAAGTAATCTTATGGAGTACTTCGAAAATGGTTTTTTTGCGCCAATTGGAGTGGAAATAGGAATCTTTGTATCGGCAATATTAAGTGCTTATGTCAGTATGAAACTACAAGATCGATTATCAGATATTCATAATAGAAAAAACAATAATCCTACGCCTGCATTTGCTGAAAAAATTGGCTAATTTGGGTAAATATTCCGTGAATAGTATTTGTCGAGCTGGCTATTTTTGCCTTCTTAGGTAATTGCCTTTAGCTTCCAACAACTTTCTCTCAAATCGTCTCGACAAGTAATGTTTCACCGAGGTGGCACTATGCGTCTGATTAGCATCAAGGTAAATTTTTGTGACAGACACACCCGTATGCGATATGCCTCAATCGGAAAAAGTAGCTGTTGAGGATAAGCGCAAGCGAGGCTCTATCTGGTGGCGTTTGCACCAGCTGGCCGGTTTGCAGTTTTCTCTATTTTTAAGTTTTGTGTTCATTACCGGGACGCTTGCGGTTATATCTCATGAGATTGACTGGGCTCTTAGGCCTGCGATGTGGGTGCAGCCTGTGGCCGAACATGAACGAGTGAGCTGGGGAGCGGTTTTAGATAGTGTGCAGAGTTACAAGCCAGGTATAGAAATAGCTGGCTTAAAGGGCCCGCTTCATTCAGCGTCTACTTTTGATGTTGTCGTAATCGACAATGATGACAGGAAGCATATTTATGTGCATCCAAAAACTGGATTAGTAACAGGTGAAGGGTCTTGGGCTGGGGTTCAACGGTTTCTCAGAGATGCTCATCGACGAATCATGATTTTTGACAGAGTAGCTGGCGTGCGAGTAGGCATATTGATCGTCTGTTTAGCATCGGTCTATCTGTTGATAACTCTCATCACATCGTTTTGGATTTATAAAAAGTGGTGGAAAGGCTTCTTTCGTTGGCCAAAAGGGAAGCGGCTTAGGTCTTATGTTGGAGATTTACATCGGTGGATGGGTCTTTGGTCGTTGTGGTTTGTTGTGGTGATGTGCTACACCGGGTTGTGGTATTTACAAGGGGAATTTACTACATTCGAAAGACCGCAAATTGAGATCCTTAAAGCCAATAGTGATAACAGGAATGTTGCTAAACCTTTCTCATCTGGTGCGGCTTTAGATTTTGCGGTTTCTCAAATCCTTGAGAGATATCCCAGTTTCGAGGTTGAGGACGTTTCTGTTTCAGACCTTGGTACTGATGCCGGAACTTTTCGAGTTGACGGGCAAACTGACAGAGCTGTTTTAATAGATGGCTATGCTAATGCCGTATGGATAGATGCGAATACAGGAGAACTACTGCGCGCTCAAAATCCAGAAAATTTTAGTCTACCCACACGCTTAGACGCCATGAATAACTCACTGCATTTTGGAGTTTTTGCCGGTTACATAAGTAAGTGGATCTACTTTCTTTTCGGTGCTTTGCTCAGCGCTCTGTCGGTTACGGGTGCGATGGTTTATGCACTAAGGCTTGGTAAAAGTGAAAGATCGAAGTTCGGGTTTAAATATTTTTGTAGAAAGGTATGGTTGGGAATGGGAGTAGCTCGGTGGCCAGCTATGGCGTTAACGCTATTTTCGTTTATTGCCGCACCGTTTTTTATGTAGCCGAAAACCTAAGAGAAATTATTGAGCCGCAAATTGTGTGCAACGGGGCATTTTTTTCAGAAAGATTTTGGTGCGAAAAGAGAGATTTAGTAAAATAAAAAATAACGCTTTGTTAAGTGTTTTAACGGTAGGCATCTACGTTAAATAGATGCTGCGCAAAGCTCACCATCATACACAGGGCTGGTATTATCAGACCGTTGACTGCGGTCTGAGTGCATATAAATTTTCGATGCGACTGAAGATTATGAGTTTTTTCTGGCCCGGTCAGTGGAAGAGATTGATCAGATGTAATTCGCGGCGCTTGACCAGGCATTGATGTGAAATCGCTTTAGTTATTCCAATCCCTCATCGATTTAATCTACTATAGCCCGTAATAAATAATGCTTGCGAATGAGAATGATTCGCATTACTCTTGTGAAAATTGGCTATCAGACATCAAATGAAACAAGACGATACTAAACACAGTAAAGCTGTGAATTCCTTGGCCCTCGGGGAAATTTCAAGTGCCGAATTGACAGGCCAGACCAAAAAATTGGTCATCATTCACAATGCTGACCGGTACATGTTGCGGATTACCGCAAATAATAAACTCATTTTAACCAAGTAACCCTGAATACCATTTCAGTCACGCCAGCCACCCAAACCGTTACTCTTCGGTACTAGGCAGCAAGCCAGACATTATTCCTAATTAGGAGCATAGAATGAATCTTGCTGCCGGGCGCAAACTCGCCCTAATCTCAGCTATTGCGTCCCTTTGCGCGGTTAGTGCCGCATCAGCCGCCGACAACAATCTAGAAACGATCACTGTAACTGCCACCCGTGCGGAACGTTCGATTAGTGACGTTGCTGGCACCGTATCAGTAATTAGTGCCGAAACAATCGAAGCAAACATGATTCGCGATATTCGCGATCTGATACGGTACGAGCCGGGTATTTCGGTCAGCGGCGGAGGCCGCTTTGGTCTTAGCGGTTTCACTATTAGAGGCATTGGTGGTGATCGCGTTCTCACTCAGATAGATGGAGCTCCAGCATCCGATGAGTTTAGCTTTGGACCATTCCTTTCCTCGCGCCGTGATTTTGTGGACGTAGACGCAGTCAAGGCTGTCGAAATCATTCGCGGACCGGCATCTTCACTTTACGGCAGTGACGCTTTAGGTGGTGTAGTTTCCTTTCTGACCAAAGATCCCGCTGACTACTTAAGTGATTCAGAAAGCCCGGTATACGCATCTGTGAAAGGGGGCTATACATCAGAGGACAACAGCTACGTTACGTCAGCAACCTTCGCTGGAGGAAATGACCTAGTGCAAGGTATGTTACTTGCTACTTATCGGGAAGGTGACCAGACAGAAACCTTCTTCGATGGGGACAGCAACGACACGGGCATCGCTCGCGATGCTGCCGACCCTTTTAATTTTGACAGCATGAATCTTTTGGCAAAAATTATCTTCACGCCGAATGAAAATCATAGATTCCGTCTAATTGCAGAAACCTTTGAAAGTGAATCTGCATCCAATGCCCTCTCTGCTTCTAATACTTCAGCACGCGGTGTTGTAACGGCGGTCAGCTTGGGGGACGACACGCGGGATAGAACTAGGTTCAGTTTGTCTCATGAATTTGATTCTTCGAATTCACTATTCGACCGCTCCTTTGCTCAGGTATACCGTCAGGAATCTGAAGCAGATCAGCGCACTCGGCAAGAGCAGCTTAGCCGAGGCTCGCCACTAAACAGGACTCGAGACTCAGCATTTAATCAGACAGTTACGGGGCTAGAGCTGCAGTTCGATAAGTCATTCGCCTTTGGCGGCGCAGAACACTATGTGGTTTTTGGTTTTGACTATGAGCTAACGGAAAGTTTCAACATTCGAAATGGTGGCACGACCAATGCCATTACAAATGCTCCGATCCGAGAATTCAATCCGTTGCCTACCAGAGATTTCCCTAACTCAGAAACCACGGAGACTTCATTCTATATTCAAGATGAAATTGCTCTACTCAATGGAAAACTTACTCTTACACCTGGGCTGCGTTGGGATCGATTTGAATTAGACCCAGATTTAGATCCCGTGTTCTTAGCCGGGAACGCAGGCACTGGACCTCCGGAACCTTTTGAAGATGATCGACTGACGGCTAAATTAGGAGCAGTGTATGACTTTAATGATACCTACTCTATGTTCGCGCAAGTCGCTCAAGGTTTCAGAGCGCCGCCATTCGACGATGTTAATGTTGGATTTACCAATCTTTTAGGTGGGTACACAACACTACCTAACGCCGATCTTGAGGCTGAAACCAGCAACAGCGTCGAAGTTGGACTGCGAATGTTTACTGAAAACGGTAGTTTAACTTTGACCGCTTTTCACAACGAGTATGACAACTTCATCGAGAGCTTGGCGTCTCAGGGCTTCAATCCTGTAACTGGCTTGCTAGAATTTCAGGCTATTAACCGAGAAGAAGTGGACATTCGAGGAGTAGAGTTTAAAGGTGACTGGCGTTTCTCGGCGGTCGATGGTCTTTCTGCTATCGCGAGCGCCGCTTACTCAAGGGGTGAGGATAAGCAAACAGGTCAGCCAGTCAACACAGTAGATCCAATGCGGATGGTTTTAGGTTTAGCTTATCAGCCTACGACCGTTTGGAACGCACAATTAGTTCTTACTGCTGTAGATCGACAAGATCGAATTGATAGCACTGCCGCCGCCGTAGAGTTTTTTGAGACACCAGGCTACGCCACGATAGATTTGTTAGGGGAATATAACTTCTCCGATAAAGCGAGTCTAAATGTTGGTATTTTCAATCTAACTGATAGGAAATATTGGGAATGGGGCGACGTTGTTGGGAGAGAGTTTGATGACGTTGCACTGAACAGATTTACCCGCCCCGGTATTAATGCATCAGTGTCGCTGCGTTATGAGCTGTAGAAAGACAATGTGCTTGGGCAAGTTCCGAGCTCTTTTTACGGTAACTATTTTCCTCCTAACCAGTCTCGCAGTTGCTCAGGAGAAAAGTGATTATCGTAGGATAGTTTCTATCGGCGGCTCGCTGACTGAAATTGTTTATGAGCTGGGCGCGGAAGACTTACTGGTTGCTGTTGATACCACTAGTGGCTATCCGGAGTCGGCATTGGCTGAGCTGCCTAATGTGGGATACATGCGAACTTTATCAGCAGAGCCAATTTTAGCTCTAAATCCAGATTTAGTTATGCTCTCAAGCGATGCTGGCCCTCTTCAGGTTCTTGATCAGCTACGTGAGGCAGGAACCAAGGTTGTGGTCATCGAAGACCTTCCTAGTGTTGATGGTATTTATGGGAAAATACGAGAGGTTTCACAGCTCGTAGATCGTGATCAGCAAGGACAACGCCTCATAGAAACCATCCGCGCCGACTTCATCGATGCAATGGATTTAATAAGCCAGGTTGAGAACCATCCCCGTGTGTTGTTCTTATTGTCAGTGGGTGCTGGTGCGCCACTGGCCGCTGGCGAAGCGACTTCCGCAAACACGGTGATAAAGCTGGCGGGCGGGCAAAACGTAATGTCTCAAATAAATGGCTATAAGCCGGTGTCACCAGAATCTATTGTTGTTGGTGCACCTGACTTTGTTCTAATTCCACAGCGGGCATTTGATTTATTTGGCTCGAAAGAAGCGGTGTTTGAACTGCCCGAGCTCATTGCAACCCCTGCCGCTGAGAACCAGAATTTGCTCGTCTTCGATAGTCTCTACCTAATGGGGTTTGGGCCTCGCTCGGTGAAGGCGGTTCTTGATTTAGCTAAAGCGCTCCATCCTAATTTGGGCTCCGGTGAGTGACGAGGCAGAGACATCCAATATGAATGAATTAGTAGCTGATAAGCCCCAAGGTCTATTAAAATTTAGATCAAGACCAGAGCTGATTATGGCGGGACTGGGCATGCTTCTATTTGCGACGATCCTTTTAGCAATTTGTTCTGGGGCTGTCTCGGTTACGCCAGGCCAGGTGGCATCTATTTTGTTTTCCAAGCTCGGCATCAACTTGCCTTGGGAATATGAAATGCGGGACGAACTAGTTGTCATGAGTCTCAGACTGCCACGCATACTTTTAGGCTTATTGGTCGGGGCTACTTTGGCGTTATCGGGAGCCGCACTGCAGGGACTATTTCGTAATCCATTGGCTGATCCCGCGCTGGTAGGTGTATCCAGTGGCGCAGCTCTAGGTGCTGTAAGTTTTATTGTCGCTGGAGGTGCCTTGCTTGGAGTGGTGCCTGATGGGATACAGCCATTTTTGCTGCCGCTTGCAGCGTTTGGCGGCGGGCTAATTGTTGCGATGCTGGTTTATCGAATAGGAGTAGTCGATGGGCAGACGCAAGTTGCTACGATGCTGTTGGCTGGTATTGCCATCAACTCAATATGCACCGCATTAATAGGCATGTTCATATTCAATAGTGATGATCAACAACTTCGAGATTTAACTTTTTGGACCATGGGAAGCTTAGCCCGCAATACTTGGGCTATTTTTTTTCCAGTACTGCCATTTTTGTTAATCCCCTGTATAGGCTTACCTTTTCTTGCTAGAGCGATGAATGCCTACGTGTTGGGGGAAAATGAAGCGGGTCACCTTGGTTTTAATGTTGAGCAGCTCAAAAAGTTAACAATTATTTTAACTAGTATGGCGATTGGCTCTGCCGTTGCGGTGTCGGGGATCATCGCATTCGTTGGGCTTGTAGTTCCTCATCTTGCTAGGCTGCTATTAGGCTCAGATCACAGACGCCTGCTGCCAAGTTCTATTTTATTAGGGAGCACTCTAATCCTCGTGGCCGACATAATATCGCGGACAGCGGTGGTGCCAGCTGAGCTGCCTATTGGCGTCGTAACAAGTTGCATAGGCGGGCCATTTTTTTTGTGGCTGCTAATCAACAAACGCACACTACGAGGTGAATAATGTGTTGAGCGCAGTGGACTTAAGTTTTCAAATTAATAACAAACAGCTTCTTCAAGATGCCTCGCTTGATGTGAAGCCAGGTGAAGTTACTGTGATTCTCGGCCCCAATGGCGCTGGAAAATCCACCTTTATGAAACTGCTTTGCGGTGATCTTCTGTCTTCCTCTGGCTTCATAACACTGGATGGAAATTCCACACAAAGCTTAGATCGCAGGAGCATGGCACAGAGGCGAGCGATGATGCCTCAAAGCAGTAATGTGGTGTTTCCTTTTTCTGTTTACGAAATTGTAATGATGGGTCGAAGTCCTTATGTTTCAGGAAGTGAGACTCTTCACGATCAGCGGATTGTGAAAACCGCTATGCAATGCACGGGAGTTAGTGGCCTCGCTGCGCGAAACTACAACACCTTATCTGGCGGTGAGCAGCAGCGGGTGCAGCTGGCCCGAGTACTCACTCAAATTTGGTCCGACGGCAATGGAGTAGATGAGGCTGCACGTTACCTATTGTTAGATGAGCCTGTTGCCAGTATGGACTTGGCTCATCAGCACGAAACTCTGCGTATTGCTAAACAGTTTGCTCAGCGCAATGCAGGCGTCCTAGTTATCCTCCATGACATCAATTTAGCGGCGATGTACGCCGACAGAATTGCTATATTTCAAAGTGGAAAAATCGTTCGCCAAGGCAAACCAAATGACGTCTTCGATCAAGAACTAATAAGTAAAGTATTCGGCATTGAAGTGTTACTTAGCGAACATCCAACGCTTGGCTGTCCTTTAATGGTGTCTCTACCTAGACCAATTTCTGATTCCACAAACCAGATTGATAATTACCAAGCAGGAGTAGCATGATGAATAGAAAAACCTCTGCCGCAAAAGAAGCACGAAACCTAATGCTCAATGAATACCAAGGTGTGTTGTCCACTCATTCTGTGGATGTGCCCGGTTTTCCCTTTGGCTCGGTTGTACCTTATTGTTTGGATCGTATGGGCCGACCAGTAATTCTAATAAGCCGTATCGCTCAGCATACTAAAAATATACAAGCCGATGATAAAGTTTCTCTTATTGTTGCAGAAAGCGGAGCTGATGACATTCAGGCTAACGGGCGTGTTACTTATCTAGGATACGCACAGCAAGTGCCAGAGGATGATCAAGATACAGTAGACCGGTACTATAAATATTATCCCGACGCGATTGATTACCATAATGCACATGATTTTGATTTGTTCTACATAAAATTACACCGGCTAAGATTTATTGGCGGTTTTGGTCAGATCTACTGGATAGATACAGAGTCCTATTTGCGTACAAACCCTTTTACTGCGATTGAGGAAAAGGGCGCTGTTGAGCATATGAACGAAGATCATGTTAGCGCTATTAGACACTACTGTAGCTTAGCGAACATATCCCTTGATGACGATGACTCTCCCGAAATGTCAGGAGTCGATGGTGAAGGGTTCCATATTCGAATTGGCCAGCGTATACATCGCTTTCATTTCGATGCCCCGATAGTTACGACAACACAGCTACGCCAAAAATTAACCGAGCTAGCTCATCAGTCGGCTTAATTTTTGGGAGTGCTGATAACTTAAATCCTGCTCTAGGATTTTCATTTTTAAGTACTCAGTGCTCCAGCGCACTTTCAGCTGATCCTTGTCAGTTATAGCTTTAAGCGTGGGAGCTTCGCCGCTTGGGTTTTCGAGCATGCATTGGTGGTTGTGGAATGAAATATTCGCACGTTAAACCAGACAGGCTAATAACGGTCCAGTAGCAGATAAGAGGCTTTTTTGTCTGCTGATAGGTTGGCTTTTAGCTTAATTTCTTGCGGCATACGCGCCGACTACTTCGTAGTATATGCTATCGATGATCTCTGCGTCTGCGGGAGGAAAACCAATTGAGTTGTCCTCGTTAATCCAGTATTGAATTTCACGTTTGTGTAATTGAGCCAGAATGTCTCGGCGGATTTCAACGTGATTCATGGTAACTGTATTGATTATTTTTTCATTTGGCAGGCCCATTGGGTCAGCGGTAGCTGGGTTGCTAGGGCTGCATGATGACGCAAACCAAGCAACTCCGACCAGCAGAAGAGTTGTTGTGGATAAGCAATGCCGAGCAGGAGTAAAGCCTTCAGTAAGATACAAGGATTCATCCTCACACACTGAATGCGATGTGCAGCCAGTGTGCTGGTTTGAGTGATTACTAATTATTGAGATTCAAGTTTTTCACGCAGAGGTCCTTCCAGTCGAGTTAGTCCCCAGCGTCGGCCTTCAGAAAAAGCGGCTTCTATGCTGGCGCTGTCATCACCGTTAAGGAATGCCAAGGTTTTTAATGCTCCTACTCGGTTGCTACTACCACAATGGACTAGCACTGCCTCGTTGCCCAGCGAGTTAAGCAGGTCTTCAAGTTTAGTGGCATTGGCTTGTGTGATGCCAGCCAATCCGGCCACTGGAATAGAGTGAAATTGCATTCCATTAGCTTCAACTACCGTTCGCTCATCCCAGTCAATTTCTTCTGGTCTGCGCAGGCTTATGACGTGCTTTACTCCGGCGTCAGCAAGCACTTTAATTTGCTCTTGGGTCGGTTGGCCGCTAGCCAGAGCATTGCTTTCTGGCACGTTTAGATTGTTTAGATCCGCACTTTGAATTGCCGCAATATTTAGTCGTTGCAAATTTGCACAGGCTGCGAGAGTTAACAGCAGGATAAAAATGGAGGCTTGTTTTATGAGTAATTTCATTTGGGTATCTCCGTGGGGTTTATTGAGATCTGCGCAGTTAAAAGGTTACGCAGTTTCTAATAGCTCAACCCAATTTCCATCCGGGTCGGCGATGATAGCGATCGTAATGCCGGGACGAACTTCCTTGGCTGATACAATAACCGTGCTGCCCGCAGTCTTAGCTTTGTCGACACAGGCTTGGAGATTGCCTACTGTGATAGTCCAGTAGCGATATCCGGTGGCGCCGCGAATGCCTCCTGGGGGCGCTTGGGCAGCAGGTTTTGGATCGGTTTCAATTACCTTTATGACGCTTTCGCCTACTTTGAAGCGGTTCATTTGGCCACCACCTGGCATGGGTATTGTGCCTTCAAACTCGAGCCCTAGAGTGTCTCGATAAAAAACCATCATGGCATCGATGTTGTTGGTCACAATGCCAATATCGATGGCACCTTTGATTACGTCGACGGTCATAGCTGTTCTCCCGAAAGGGTGTTTGCTTAAGAGAACTGTGAGTCACCCCAAGGTGACTCACAGATAAGAAGTTTAGGCAGCGCCCATGATTGCTTTGGTTTCTAGAAATTCTTCAAAGCCTTCTAGGCCCCATTCGCGGCCGTTGCCAGATTTTTTGTAACCACCAAATGGCGCATTAATATCAGCTGGCGCGCCGTTGATGTGAACCATGCCAGTGCGGATTTGTTTGGCTACCTGCTCGGCATGGGCCTGCTGTCCAGATACATAGCCGGACAAGCCGTATTCAGTGTCATTAGCGATTGCGATAGCATCTTCTTCTGAGTCATAGCCAATAATGGAAAGTACCGGGCCGAAGATTTCCTCTGTACCAATGCTCATGGCATTAGTCACATTGCCAAACACAGTCGGTCGGATGTAGTAGCCTTTGCTTAGTCCTTCAGGGCGTCCCAGTCCACCGGCAACCAGATCTGCGCCTTCTTCGACTCCGACCTGAATAAGGGCTTGGATTTTATCGAATTGAACTTTGCTTACCACGGGGCCTAATCTTGTTGTTTCGGCTAAAGGATCGCCGACAGTGGCTTTAGCAGCAGCCGCTTTGGCGACTTCCATTGCCTCTGCCATGCGTGCTTTGGGCACTAACATCCTAGTTGGCGCGTTGCATGACTGACCACTGTTGCCGAAGCAGCTAGTTACGCCGTTTTTGACTGCTTTAGCAAAGTCGTCAACGTCATCAAGAATAATGTTTGCAGATTTGCCGCCTAGTTCCTGTGTTACACGTTTAATGCCATCAGCAGCTGCTTTGGCTACTTCGCGGCCGGCACGAGTTGATCCTGTAAATGACACTACGTCTATTTCTGGATGACTAGATATAGCCGCACCTACTATGATGCCGTCACCGTTAATCATATTGAAAACGCCAGGCGGTAGGCCTGCCTCGGCAATAATCTCGGCAAGGATATACGCGCTGATAGGTGCGACTTCGCTCGGCTTGAGGACTATTGTGCAACCGGCTGCTAATGCTGGAGCAACTTTGCAAGCAATTTGATTTAGAGGCCAATTCCAAGGAGTAATAAAGCCGCAAACGCCGGCTGGCTCCTTTATTACCTTTGTGGTTCCGCGAACTTCTTCGAAAACGAAATTCTCAAGTATTGGTACTACAGCCATAAAATGGCCCATGCCTGCACCCAGCTGAGCTGTCTTAGCCAGACTCATGGGAGCGCCCATTTCGTTTGAAATTGCGATAGCTAGTTCGTCGGCACGAGCTTTCATACCGGCAATAATATTGTTAATGACAGTCACTCGTTCTTTGACGGTGGATTTGGACCAAGCAGGAAATGCTGCACGGGCGGCTAGAGCGGCGTCATGGACATCGTTGGCAGTTCCGAGGCTTATAGTTGCAAAGGCTTCTTCGGTCGCCGGGTTGATAACATCAAGCGTTTTTCGGTCGGCTGGTTGGACCCACTCACCGTTAATGTAAAATTTGTTATAGGCCTTGGTCATTTTTGTTACTCCTATGGAATAAATAGCAATTCGATTACACTGACTCGATTACGCTTGATAAAGCAGTTTATACTGCGATCAAGCAGAAAAAGGTCAGTCAGTATACCTGAGATATGGATAGGTTAAGTAGTCGCTAATGGTGAACACTATAAATAGAGCTATTGGCGGTAAATTAGCCGCTTTTCTCTCAAAACCTCTGCGCGGATATCGGCGCTTAGATACAGTCTCCACAGCACAAGTAGCAGATGTTCTGGAAACTGGGGATATTCTCTTAGTGGAGGGTAATACACGGATTAGTTCCGCTATTAAATATCTTACCCAGTCTTCTTGGTCTCATGCGACTTTGTTTGTTGGGTTAGAGGGAGAGCCTGCATCTACGCTGAATTTGCTGGAAGCGGATTTGCAAGCCGGAGTGCGGCTAATAGCCATTGATCACTACAAAGGTTTCAATCTCAGAATATGCAGGCCAGTCAACCTTAACCAGAATGACAAAGATAGATTGGTCGATTTTGCGAAAGGTAAGTTGGGGCACAAATATGACCTTCGTAACGTATTGGATTTGACTCGCTATCTTATTCAAAGACCCGCGGTACCGGTGCATTATCGTAGAGCCATGATTGACTTTGGCAGCGGCGAGCCTACCAAGGCAATATGTTCAACTTTGATCGCTGAGACCTTTCAATTTATCGACTATCCAATCTTGCCGCTGCACGGTCGTGCAGATCGCTTTGGCGATGAATCGAAGTCCACCGCTAATTTATCCTCTACCGTTTTTGATAACGGTGAAGATGGAGAAGTACCACTTTACTATAAGCGCCACTTTACCCACTTTACACCTAGAGACTTTGATCTCTCGCCTTATTTTAAAATCATTAAGCCCACAATCGAGCATGGCTTTGATCATCATGCTCTTCACTTCGAGACAGGTTCTGAATCCTGATCGATAACCTAAAATGCCAGCCAAGCAATTCGAAATTAAGTTTTATATTGTCCCGAGAAGGCGATTCAAAGCTGTCTCAAATTGGGGGTCACCTCGGCTAGTCTGCGTGAAGGGGTAGGGCACGTCCAACTCTGGCTTCAAGCCATCGTTAGTTTCAACGCCCAGCACCACTATGCGATCTAATCGCCTTAATTTTCGTGCGAGCTGCGCGCCTTGCACCGAGGTTTTGCTATCGACTATCACAACCACTGATTTGCCAAAATAGTCATTTCCTGACGGGTTTGGTATTAGTGAATTTACATAAATTTCGTCTAGATACCCGTATGAGCTACGCAAGTCTAAAATCAGGCCATCACAGTGGCTTAAGTTCTCCATTAATGCTTGATAGCTTATGACATCGGCCGTAGTTCGGGACAGCGCCCAAAGTCTGATGTAGCCAATCACTTTGTTGCCAGCGCTGAATTCCTGAATGCTACTGGCGGTTGCATTTCGGTAACTATCGAATAAGTTTTCAAACACAGGGGTGATTGTCAGATCAAGCCGGTTTCCAGCCCTATCAATAGCTAAATCATATTGGGCGCTAACTTCACTGTTAAATGATGCGACTGGATGAAAGGGGGCGCCGTTTGAGTTAACAATGATGTCGCCGCGATTAATACCTGCGTAAAAAGCCGGGTAATCTTCGAGAACAGCTGTGACTAAATAGCCATCACCGCGCTGCTGTGCCTCTATACCTATGTGAAACAGCGACGCTCTTTGTGGTGCCTGAGACGCTGCAAAAGCCTGCAAGAGATAGGCCTCCAAGCTATTGGAATCACCGACAGGGGGGGCGGGCTGACCTACGGCTGCAAGGCTAAAAAAATAAAAGGCCGCAAATGGAATTAGTTTTTTCATCAGTCTCGCCAATTGATTTACGCAATAACTGCTAGAGCACGCTGCATAGCGCGGCGCTGATAGTGATGGTCTTTGTAAGCGACTAAATTGTCAGGGACATGGAAGTCAAAACGAAGGGCCCAATTCAGCGTTTGGGCTAGCAATATATCGACTAAGCTAAACTGATTGCCTAAAGCAAACTCACCACCTGCAGTCAAATGTTCTAGGCATTTTATGGCTTTGGCGAATTCGAAAGTAGCAGTATCAAATATAGCTGGTACGCGGTGTGCCTCCGGCAAGGCAAACAAATGCTTGCCTCTAGTCCAAAGGGGTTGTTCAAGTTCGAGCAAAATAAATGACACTAGCTCATCATGCTTTGCATACGCGGCCATACTCGCTTTGGGCAAAAGCCCGGATTCCGGCGCTGACCTTGCGATGTAATTGAGGACAGCCATAGATTCGGTGATGACTAATTCATTATCCACTAACGTCGGGACCTTGCCCTGAGTATTCAGCTCTAAGTAGCTTGGATGTTTTGCACTGTGTGCATCTGTGGCGTCGGTGCGCAGAGTGACTTCTTGGTATTCATAGGGAATGCCTGCTTCCTCTAGCGCCCAAAGGGCCCGCATTGACCGAGATTGTCCCATTCCATAAAGCTTCATTTTTCTGCCCTGATTACTTGCGCGAGTACGTGACTTAAAAAAATGGTGCGATTGAGTGAATCTCAATCGCACCAGTTTATCGTGTTTTTAGCAGCTTGGCTTGAAGAGAAAGCTTCAAGGCAAGCTGCTAAGTCAAGTGTGTGAATGAGCCTGCTAAATTGCGAAACAGTAAAAGTAACCGTTGCCACCGGTGCCTATCAAATCGTCTTGGCTACAACCTCTAGAGCCGTGTGCACTATTCCAAGAAGTTGGATTCTGACCGCCGCCGGTGCGATCAAAATGGCCAACGTGGGCTGTGCCTTCGTCATTGCTTGTCCAGTTATTGCAGGTATGGTTGCTCCCGTCATCGACAGTACGGCCATCAAGAGTAGATCCAGTCAAGATGTCGTGCTGGTTTGGAGTGTCTCCGCGGCCTTTGACCATGCCTCCATTTTCATCCAAGGAATTGGCTTTTCCGAGGTCCATGAATTCTGAGTGCAAATTGTTAAGATTGCTTGCAACCTGAATACCTTTGGCGTTGTACCAAGGACCAAACCCGATGCGTTCTCGAGCATTTACATTTGGCGAATTATCGCTAGCGTGTGCGCTTAAGTAAGCGTGCCAGGTTTTGCCGCGCGAACCCGCCGCAGATGCCAGTGCTGCACAATGAGCATCGGCTCCGGCCACACCACCTATATTTGCGCCATCTCCAGAACCGACACTGGTGATGAAAAAGCTCATTTCATTCTCTTGGGAATTAATAGTGGTGAACGTTGTTGCGGCAGTAATTAAGGCGATGGATGTAAACAGCAATGATTTCTTCATGGGTAGACTCCGTTGATGATCTTGTTTTTAGTCGATATGCAAGCTGACTATGTTCTGCAGTATGGCTCGCAGAGTAACCCAGCCCCTAAAGTTTGTCATCGGTGCTACGGTCATTCGCCCGCTAAAAAAGTCGAGCTGCTCGAGGATGCTGGGGCTGAGGGGCTGATAAGGCTGACGCGGCCGATGGCGAAGGGCTAGGCACGTACTGCCCAGCACCGGCGGCTCTTAGGCGCTATTGACGATAGGTGTGGCTGCGCTTGTGATTAATGTCGTAGCTTATTTCCCATTAACTTCGCAGCCTATGCCTTAAGCCCGCCGTGTCGCCGCGCGGGCATGGTTTACATAGGCAGTCGCACCGTTTTGCCACGGCCTATCCGGCTTAACTTGAGACGATTAATCAAACGACCCTGCCGCCCCAGGAAAGACAACGGGGCTCTCGCTGCCATCAGGTCCAATGCTAGAAACTCCAAAAAAATAATTATCGATAACAATATTTTCTAGGGTGAAGCTCTCAACATCGCCAACACTTCTGTGGAAATCCCAAGTGGGGGATGTAGTAAGCCTCCAATGTAGGCGATAAGCGGTCGCACCATTGACTTTTTTCCAGCTCAATGTTGTGTCAGGTGACACTTGTCCACGAATAGAAACATTAGCCGGAGGCGCCGGAGCCGAGGCCATCGAAGCGAGGGTGACTGCGTTGAGGGCGGTTAGTTTTGCCGCATAGGCGAAATTCACATGATCTATAGTATCGCCGTAAGTAATGCCATCTTCAACTCTGAGATCTTGATGTTGCTGCGTGTAATTCTCGTTGGTCTCCATAATTCTCACCGCGGGAAAGCCGGCTTCATTAAACGGTCGGTGATGGCCGCCACGACCAAACCGGTCTAGGCGATAGACCATCATTACATCCAAATTAGGAATGTAGAGATCGGCCATTGTATCCACATAGCGGGCAATGTTTCTGGAAGCAGAATCAACCTCACCGCCTTGATAACGACGTTGGCGGGCCTCGGTTTCGGTCTCTACATAGCGGGTGCCTTCTGAGAACACCCTAGCGGTGGTGTTATTAGTTACTCCGTTCACACCGGTGATATTGCCAATCATATCGTTGTTGATGACAGCATTTAAATCCCAGCCTTCGTTGATAATGTACTCTGCTAATATGGCACCGCCATTTAGCCCTTGCTCTTCTCCCGATAAACCGACGAAAGCGATTGAGCCCGCAAAGCGTTGCTGGCTTAGCACTCGAGCCGCTTCAATTACGCCTGCTAAGCCAGAGGCATTATCATTAGCGCCAGGGGAATCGGACACAAAATTCATCGGGTCGCTTATGCGCGAATCAATATCGCCGCTCATTAGCGTAAATCGATTAGGGTCTTGCGACCCTCTTAAGATTGCGATGACATTGACGACTTCGACCGGGTCAGGAATTCGGTCTGTGCCGGAGACAACGCCACTTACCGTGAATACCTCGAGGCAGCCACCACATTCCTGAGAGATCGAATTAAATTCTGCTTCCATCCAGCGGCGAGCAGCGCCAATGCCGCGAGTGTTTGATTGTGTTTCAGACAGAGTATGGCGAGTGCCAAAATTTGCTAACGTGGTGATGTTTGCTTCGATTCGCGCAGCGGATATCGCTTCTGCTATAGCGTGCATTTGTGCTTCATCGGCATTGCTTGAGACTGCCAATAATGCAGCGACTGTGATAAATCCCGCAGATCGGGATAATGTTTTTAAAAACAACATAAAGGTTCTCCTTAGAATGTCCATGAAAGCAAAGCTGAAGGGAATAGTGAAGGAAATAGTGAAGGGTTTTCAGCCAGATGGAGCGCTGTCAGTGGTCTACTGCGTGCGACCTATGCGATGGAAATAAAGACTTCGCTCAAACCAATGCATCGATCAAATCAGACAACAGTTGACCATGTCTCTAGCGTTTTCAATAACGGCTGTTTTTCGATAGGCTTTGTTGGATAGTCTTTCATGCCAGAGCTGAAGCAGGCCTGTTTATCTGAATCTATGGTGTTGGCGGCCATGGCAATGATTGATTGCACAAAGCCTGTCTTGCGCATTTGCTCGGTAGCTTCAGTGCCGCTGAGTACTGGCATTTGCATGTTCATTAAGATGAAGCTGCGGTCATTGATAGAGGCTTTGTTCAATGCGATTTTCCCATTTTTAACAGAATCGACTAGCAAGCTATTCTTCTCTAGGGTGCGGGTAGCGAGAAGAAGATTAACGGCATTATCTCCATTTCGTGCAGCTGAGATACTTGTAAGAACGCTGCAGGCACCAGTTGCAAGCATAAGTAAAATTGCTATTTCCCCGCTGATACCAATGAATAACGAATCTAACTAATAGAAAAAGCTACCCCACATACGGCCTCTTAACAGTGTAAATGCCCAGAAGCTGCTCGCCGATTGCGCCAGGAAGGATTGGTAGAACTAGGCAGATGTCAATGTGGCGAGAGTTAATGCCTGATTTGACGTGGGTAGCAGAATGTCTTGGATTCTAAAAGGTAACGTTGAGCTGCTATAGCCCCAGACTGAGAACACTGCCACAAACCTTGTTAGCAATGTGGTCCCGAGCTTCCAAGCATCTGGATCCCCATTAAAAGCTGACAACAATAGCGAGAACACAGACATCAGTAAAATGGCGCCATAGTACATACCATTGTTAATAACGGCCGCCGGTTTAATTTCCTCTTAGTCAATGAAATCTAAAAAGCTAAACGGGACCTCAGGCGTTGTATCTGTTTCAATCGGCAATGCGATACTTACACCCGTCTCTAACTGCAGAAAAAAGCTACTGCCCCAGTTTCGACTGAAAGGAATATTGATTTGAGGGTTCCAGTTGGCCAGTATGACTTTCGGGTCTCTCCTCTCGAACAACAGTGAATCCTTGGTGTCGGAAAAGACGCGATACAGGCTAAAGCTATTGGATGGAAAATAAAGTATCTCGACTCCACTGTCCTTCATATCCCAATCAAGCCAGGCGCTTTTGGTCCCAAACGGAATCGCTCCACTAAGCCCTATTTCTGAAAAGTCGCTAGTTCGAGCGTCAGAGGCGCTCGTCCAATCGGTTGCCCGTGGTAGCAACAGTAATTGCTGTTGAGCCAGCAACAATGAAGAAAATGCTAAAAGCAGACAAAAAAATCAGGCATAAGGAAATTTTTAGCAGGAGCGCTTTAATCGGAACGTTTTCCTAACATGTTATTTCTGAGGTACAGGAAAAAAACTGGTTTTGTGCATGCTTACCTCCTAACCGCTATCACTGGGGCGTTAGGTAGTTTGACCCTGGATG
>Ga0208414_1001349_pt1 | contig 19136 bp, 17 predicted proteins | sample AntAceMetag02UKE_FD_184770 | JGI IMG/M metagenome (GOLD analysis project Ga0208414, IMG submission 184770) | Saline lake microbial communities from Ace Lake, Antarctica - Antarctic Ace Lake Metagenome 02UKE (SPAdes) (version 2) | ecosystem: Environmental > Aquatic > Non-marine Saline and... | reverse complement strand
CTTGTGGGCTGAGAACACATAAAAGTCACAGTCCAAGGCCTGAACGTCAGGCTGAAAATGAGGCACTGCTTGGGCGCCGTCGATCAGGGTGATCACCCCGTGCGCTTTAGCTTTAGCTATCATGTCGGCAATGGGGTTTATCGTGCCCAACACGTTGGAGACGTGAGTAATCGCTAGAATGCGAGTGCGCTCGCCCAACAGCGAGTCGAAAGAATCCATGTCCAGCTCGCCTTCAGGGGTGATCTTAATGACCTCAACCTTGGCGCCGGTGCGCTCGGCCAGCATTTGCCACGGAACAATGTTGGCGTGGTGTTCCATCTGGCTCAGCAATATTTCATCGCCGGGTTTGAGCTGCGCTGTGAGGCCATTGGCGACTAAGTTGATGGCCTCAGTGGTGCCGCGGGTCCAAATGATTTGCCGCGCGCTGGGCGCATTCAAAAACTGCTGGACCTTTATCCGAGCGCCTTCAAAAGCATCGGTAGCACGGTCACCCAAGGTGTGGGCGCCGCGATGTACGTTAGAGTGCATTTCCCGGTAATAGCTGTCTATGGCTTGCAACACCGTCTCGGGGCGCTGCGACGAGGCGCCGTTATCCAGATAAACCAAAGGCTTGCCGTTCACTTGCTGTGATAAAATTGGAAAATCTCGGCGTACCGCATTTACATCAAACAGCGGCTGGGTTATCGGTGCTACGGATGCAGTGTTCATATCCGGTTATACCTCCTGAAATGCCTGGTCGAAGAACTGGTTCAGACCAATGTTGGCGATTGTACGCACCTGCTCTATCGGAATCTGATCAACCAGTTCGTTGATAAATGCCATGGTTAAAAGCACCTTTGCATCGTGCGGGCTAAGCCCACGAGACACCAAATAAAATATGGATTGCTTATCAAGTTGGCCGATGGTGGCACCGTGCGCACACAGTACATCGTCGGCGTAAATTTCCAGCTCTGGCTTGGTGTCGATCTCCGCGCCGCTGGTGAGCAGCAGATTTTTGTTGCTCATGTTGGCATTAGATTTTTGCGCATCCTGATGGATGTGAATACGTCCGTTAAAAACAGCATGGGATTTGTCTGCCGCAATGTTGCGATAGGTCTCCTCACTGTTGCAGTTGGCTGCAACGTGCTCGATGGTGGTGTGGTTATCGTAATGCTGGCTGCCTCGGGTAACCACCACGCCATTGAGTTTACACTCGGCGCCTTCGCCTTCGAGGCGAACATGTAGATCGTGGCGGCGCAAGGTGCCGCCAAAACCCACGCTGTGGCTTTCAAAGCGCGAGCTGCGCTGTTGGCGCACGCCAGTGGTGCCCATATGCTGCACACTCTGGCCTTCTGTGTTCAGGCGCACGCTAGTCACATTGGCGCCATCGGCTATGCTGAATTCGGTAGCGGTGTTAACCATGACCGAGCAGTCACCGCTGGATACATAATCTTCAACCAACGTGAATTGGCTGTTGCTGCCCGCTGCCACTAAAATACAAGGGTAGGCAGAACCACTGTGGCTGGCTGTGGTGTGGTGAATAACGAACAGCGGCTGATCTATTACGGTGCCGGGTTTAAGTTGAATAAGCAGGCCATCTTCAAAGCGTGCGCCGTTAAGCTGAGACAGGTTCACTGAACCTGACTTGGCGGGCTGATCGCTGATGGATTTGCTAAGCAACTCAGCGGCTAAGACAGCATCATCTTCGTTTAGGTCGCTGAAGCATTGAATGCTCAGGCCTTCTAATACTGGATAGCTACTAGCCTGGGGTTGCACAACGCCGTTTATTAGAACCACGGTGTAGCCCGCGTTGTAGGCTGCCGTGTTGACTGGAGAGTCAATTAGAGAGCCGACTGGATTGTTGGCAGCGTCAGCGCTGCTGATAGGCAAGGCGCTTGCCATGTCATCAGTTAGCTTAAGATGCCTAGCAGAGTACTTCCAATTTTCGGTTTTACGGGTAGGCAAAACCAAGTCTGCCAGAGCGCTTGCTTTGTCAAAACGCAGCGTCAGCAACGCAGTTGGCAAAGCTTGTCCCGCCGACCGTAGAAAAGCACTGGAAAGAATAGATGCAGATTTCATTACACGACCTCCCGATCAGTGGTTAGCAGCAGCGTCGTTGATGCCGAGCCAGCCATAACCTCTTGCTTCCAGTTCAAGGGCCAGTTCGGGGCCGCCAGACTTGACAATTTTCCCTTCGGACAACACGTGCACATAATCAGGAACAATGTGGTCCAGCAAGCGCTGATAGTGGGTGATCATTATAATGGAGCGATCAGGTGCGCGCAGTGCGTTCACGCCGTCAGCAACGACTTTCAGAGCATCGATGTCGAGCCCGGAGTCGGTTTCATCAAGAATGGCTAGCTTGGGCTGCAGCAGCAACGCTTGCATGATTTCGTTACGCTTCTTTTCGCCGCCGGAGAAACCTTCGTTAACACCGCGCTTTAGGAAGGCTGGGTCCAGGTCTACCTGTTTAGAGACTTCTTTAGCCAGCTTCATAAATTCAGCGGCATTCATGTCGTCTTTGCCGTGGTGCTTGCGCATAGCGTTTACGGCGGTACGCAGAAACTGTAGATTGCTGACCCCCGGGATTTCAACCGGATACTGAAACGCCAAAAATACGCCTTCGCGGGCGCGTTCCTCTGTGGCCAGGTCTAACAGATTGTCGCCGTTAAGGGTAACTTCGCCCTCCGTGACTTCGAATGCTTCATTACCTGCCAGTACCTGTGACAGAGTACTTTTGCCCGAGCCGTTGGGGCCCATGATGGCATGGACTTCGCCGGCTTTAATTTCCAAATTGATGCCGTTAAGGATTTGTTTGTCCTCAACCGAGGCGTGCAGATTTTTGATGTTGAGCATTTGTAATTTCTCTCTTGTAATCTTTTAAAGTCGAATAAAATAAATTGTCGGACAAACTAGAGCCGAATCAATAAAATTTCTGCTGAATCAAGCGCGCCCAGTAAAGGCGCCCCAATAAAAAAAGTGGCGCCGCGAGCTCTTTCTTTACCCTACAGAGCCTTCCAAGCTGACTTCCAGCAGTTTGCCGGCTTCAACTGCAAACTCCATGGGCAGTTCTTTAAAGACTTCTTTACAAAAGCCGTTGACGATCATGGATACAGCCTGTTCCGGTTCTATACCGCGCTGGCGGCACAGAAACATTTGTTCGTCGCTGACTTTTGACGTAGTCGCTTCGTGCTCTATGATAGCCGACTTATTCTTGCTTTCTATGTACGGGAAAGTGTGGGCACCACAGCGGTCACCAATCAGCAAGGAGTCGCACTGAGTGAAGTTTCGAGCGCCTTCGGCTCCCGGGTTGAACTTCACGAGACCGCGGTAAGCGTTGGAGCTTCGACCTGCCGAAATGCCTTTGGCGATCACCGTGCTGCGAGTATTTTTGCCTATGTGAATCATCTTTGTGCCGGTGTCGGCTTGCTGAAAGTTGTGAGTCAGCGCGACAGAATAAAATTCGCCCACGCTGTTGTCACCACGCAGTACACAGCTGGGGTATTTCCAGGTGATGGCAGAGCCAGTTTCGACCTGCGTCCACGACACTTTTGAGTTTTTGCCGATGCAGGCAGCGCGTTTGGTGACAAAGTTGTAGATGCCGCCTTTGCCAGTTTCATCGCCCGGATACCAGTTTTGCACCGTGGAGTATTTGATTTGCGCATCGTCTAAAAGTACCAACTCCACCACCGCAGCGTGCAATTGGTTTTCATCGCGCATAGGCGCGGTGCAGCCTTCCAAATAGCTGACGTAGCTACCTACGTCGGCGATGATCAGGGTGCGCTCAAACTGGCCAGTGTTGGCAGCGTTGATACGGAAGTAGGTGGACAGCTCCATCGGGCAGCGGACGCCTTTGGGGATGTACACAAATGAGCCGTCTGAAAATACCGCTGAATTAAGCGCGGCATAATAATTGTCAGCAACAGGAACCACGCTGCCCAGATACTTTTTTATCAGCTCTGGATGTTTTTGTAACGCTTCGGAAATAGGGCAAAAGATAACGCCGGCTTTTTCCAGTGGCTCTTTGAAGGTGGTGGCAACAGAGACAGAATCGAATACCGCATCCACAGCAACACCGGCCAATTTGGCCCGCTCATGCAATGGGATACCCAGTTTTTCATAGGTTTTTAGCAATTCCGGGTCGACTTCGTCCAAACTCTGAGGCATATCTTCCGGACGTTTAGGCGCGGAATAGTAAGAAATGTCGTTGAATTTCACTTTTGGGTAGTCTACGTGCGCCCATTCTGGCTCGTCCATTTCCAGCCAGCGGCGGTAGGCTTTAAGGCGCCACTCAAGCATGAATTCGGGCTCTTTCTTAAGGTTGGAGAGACGGCGAATAACGTCTTCGTTGAGGCCTGGTTCAAAAGTGTCTGACTCGATCTCGGTTACGAAGCCGTGTTCGTACTCCCGCTTGATGAGTTCTCTTACCTCTTGGTCTGTAGTTGGCATAACATTCGCTCCGTATTTTCTAATCGTGGGCAGTGATGCCCTTTAATTTAAATTCGCCTGCAACCGCGCTGGTTGCCGAGCTGATTCGTTAACTGTAAGCCTCAATCATACAATACCCGACTAATTTAGTCAGGTATTAATTAGAGCAAAATCGCACTATCTCGCAAACCGCCTGTAAAGTGTGCTCTGCCTCAGTCTGGCGACTCTCTTCGGCGCCAATCAGCCCGACAGAGCGCTCGCCAGCTTGCTTTAAGCTGTGTCGCCGTGTCTGGCTAGATAGAAATAGGCAAGGACGCCGAAGAAGCGCTGACTGCCAAACGCGCTGTCAGCCTATTTTCGGGCTAACATTCCAGTTTACAACAGCAATTTGGGGCCGGACGGGTCTGCTGGTTTTTGGCAAGCTGTAAGAACGATCTTCCGCTTTTCATGACGTTATATACGGCTATATCTTAGGTAAGGTTCAGCCCAGCAAAGATATCTGCGCAGCGATGACTCACGTTTGATCTGCGGCTACACAGATGTGACTTGTGTCAGAGTGAAAACTCCGACACATGACTGTCCCAATCCTAGTGCCCGAAGGTTCAGACACTAAGCTTTTTATACTTAATTCTAGTAGGCTCAGCACCGTCTCCAAGTCGCTTGCGGCGCTGCTCTTCATAGTCCGTGTAGTTACCTTCATGCCAAACCACTTCGCTGTCGCCCTCAAAGGCTAGGATATGAGTGCAGATGCGGTCCAAAAACCAGCGATCGTGAGACACAACAATAGCGCAGCCGGGGAATGCCAAAATGCCCTCTTCCAGTGCGCGCAGCGTTTCTACATCCAGATCGTTAGTAGGTTCATCTAATAACAGCACGTTGCCGCCGCGCTTAAGTAGCTTGGCCATGTGCAGCCTGTTGCGTTCGCCACCGGATAAGTCTTTGACGAATTTTTGCTGGTCGGCGCCGCGAAAATTAAAGCGGCTGGCATAGGCTCTTGAGGACACTTCGTATTTACCAACTTGAATCTGCTCTTGTTCGTCCGAGATTTCCTGCCACACAGTGTTGCCACCGTTCAGTTCATCTCGGCTTTGATCGACATAGGCAAGCTCTACGGTTTCCCCTAGCTCTATAGTGCCGCTGTCGGGTTGCTCGGTGCCTACTAACATGCGCAGGAAGGTGGTTTTACCGGCGCCATTGCCGCCAATGATGCCAACAATGCTGCCTTTGGGAACCGAAAAAGTGAGATCTTCAATTAAGCTCTTATCGCCGAACGCTTTGCCTAAGTTTTTTACTTCAAGAACCTTGTCGCCAAGGCGCTGGCCGGGCGGGATATACAGTTCTTGGGTTTCGTTGCGCTTTTGAAAATCTTGCGAATTAAGCTCTTCGAAGCGTGCGATTCTTGCCTTGCTCTTTGACTGGCGGCCTTTCGGGTTTGAGCGTACCCACTCTAATTCCGATTTGATTGTGCGCTCGTGAGCGGCTTCCTTTTTGGCTTCGCTCGCTAGCCGACTTTCTTTGGTTTCCAGCCACGTCGTGTAATTTCCTTCGTAAGGGATGCCGTGGCCGCGGTCAAGTTCCAGAATCCAGCCTGCTGCATTGTCGAGGAAGTAGCGGTCGTGAGTAATAGCGACAACTGTGCCTGTATAATCTTGCAGGAATCGCTCGAGCCACGCCACGCTGGCGGCATCCAAGTGGTTAGTAGGCTCGTCAAGTAAGAGCATGTCCGGTTTAGACAATAAGAGCCGGCAAAGCGCGACTCGACGTTTTTCACCGCCTGATAAATGCGCAACTTCAGCGTCCCATGGTGGCAAGCGCAGAGCATCGGCGGCGCGTTCAAGGGTTCGTTCTACCTGCCAGCCATCAACCGCATCTATCTCATTTTGCAAATTACCTTGTTGCTCCAGCAGGGACGTCATCTCATCGTCACCCATGGGCTCGGCAAATTTGTCACTGATCGCGTTGAACTGCTCGAGAAGATCAATAATCTCCTTGATGCCCTGTTGAACATTGCCGCGAACGTCAGTAGTTTCATCTAACTCCGGCTCTTGGGGTAGATAGCCCACTTTAAGATTCGGCTGTGGTCTGGCTTCGCCGTTAAACTCTGTGTCTAGTCCAGCCATGATTCTAAGCAACGTCGATTTACCAGAGCCGTTGAGCCCTAGCACGCCAATCTTCGCGCCAGGGAAGAAGGACAGGGAAATATCCTTGAGAATCTCACGCTTTGGAGGAACAACTTTGCCAACCTGATGCATGGTGTAAACAAACTGAGCCATTTCACGAAACCTTAGTAAAAAAATAGGTCGCTATTATGGCATAGCTGTTGTCAATTTGGAGTCCAAAACAGTTGATGGGAGCTAGATTTCTGGTGCCGAACCGGCGGTCATCATGTAGAATGTCGCCTTCTCAAAATCGCCACAACCACCTTGGAGACTTCGATGTTTAATTCCGATATTCGCATTTCTGACTTTGATCCAGAAATCAGCGCCGCAATTGAAGCGGAACGCACTCGGCAAGAGCAGCACATTGAATTGATAGCCTCAGAAAACCACGCCAGCCCGCTCATTTTTGAGGCGCAGGGCTCGGTTTTGACCAATAAGTATGCAGAAGGTTATCCCGGCAAACGCTATTACGGCGGTTGTGAGCACGTAGATGTGGTTGAGACTCTCGCCATTAACCGTGTTAAAGAGTTGTATGGTGCAGATTACGCCAATGTTCAGCCTCATTCTGGTTCGCAGGCTAATGCGGCTGCTTACATGGCAATGATAAAGCCAGGAGATACAATCCTTGGCATGAGTCTGGCGGACGGTGGGCATTTAACCCACGGCGCGAGCGTTAGCTTTTCAGGCCGCATTTATAATGCCGTTCAATACGGTATCAACGAGTCCGGCGAAATTGACTACGATCAAGTCGATGCGCTCGCTCAAGAACACAAACCCAAACTTATCGTGGCAGGCTTCTCGGCTTATTCGCGAATTATTGATTGGCAGCGATTTCGAGATATCGCCGACAGCGTCGGTGCTTACTTTATGGTGGATATGGCTCACATTTCGGGATTGGTTGCTGCGGGTGTTTACCCAAGCCCGGTTAACATCGCTGACGTCACCACCTCTACCACGCACAAAACTCTGCGCGGGCCCCGTGGCGGTATCATTTTAGCTAAATCAAACCCTGAGCTTGAAAAGAAGCTTAATTTTGCTGTTTTCCCTGAAAGCCAGGGCGGTCCGTTAATGCATGTGATCGCAGCTAAAGCGATCTGTTTTAAAGAAGCGATGAGCCCTGAATTTAAGACTTATCAAGAACAGGTAGTTAAAAATGCTCAGCTCATGGCGAAGATATTCATCGAGCGGGGCTTTGACATTATTTCTGGCGGCACAGATGACCATCTTTTTTTGCTGAGCCTGATTCGTCAAGACATAACCGGTAAGGCGGCTGACGCAACGCTTGGCCGCGCCAATATCACGGTAAACAAGAACGCGGTTCCAAATGACCCTAAGCCTCCTTTCGTGACTAGTGGGCTACGTATCGGCACGCCGGCAATCACTACAAGGGGTTTTAAGGAAGCTGAAATTACCGACCTTACTAACTGGATTTGTGATGTGCTCGACAACATGGAAGATGAGACTGTTATCAACGAAGTTAAACAGAAAGTGCTTAAGCTGTGCGCGAACTTTCCTGTCTATGTGTCCTCTTAACGGAACATCTAAATGATAGTCCAGGGTCAGGTTGCAGTGGCAAGGCTTATCAGCAATGATTGATACTGAACGAAAGGTTTTTTATGCATTGTCCATTTTGTAGTGCGGTTGATACCAAAGTTATCGATTCGAGATTGGTGACAGAAGGTAATAACGTTCGCAGGCGCCGCGAGTGTGTCACGTGTGAAGAGCGTTTCACTACCTATGAATCTGCTGAATTAGTGATGCCGCGTATTATTAAGGCAGGGGGCATTCGTGAGCCCTTTAATGAAGATAAATTATTTACCGGTTTTAGTAAGGCTCTCGAGAAACGCCCCGTTAGCATCGAAAACGTTGAAGAGGCGGTTACTCGTATCAAAGCGCATTTGCGGTCCACCGGCGAGCGAGAAATACAGTCTCGTGATGTCGGCGAACAGGTAATGAAAGAACTTCGTCAATTAGATGAAGTTGCTTTTGTCCGCTTCGCTTCAGTCTATCGCTCGTTTAAAGATCTTAACGAGTTTCGCGAAGAAATTGACCGTTTGTCTCGCGACAATTCTGATTCGAATAAGGCTACTTAAAACACCTATGTAGTGGCTCGGGACCCTGACAGTCTGCAGGGCCTGGTGGCTGCATTCCTCTGAACTTGGCTAAGCCTATTTATCATGCAAATAATTCCTAACGCCAAGCTAGATCTCAAGTTTCTTGACTGGCCGGTTTATATGGCTCAGGCAATTAGTCTCGCACAAAATGTTATCAACACCTCCCCAAATCCTAGAGTTGGCTGCGCCATCGTATGTCAAAGTGGGCAGCTTGCATTAGGCTGGCATGAGAAGCCAGGGCATGCCCATGCAGAAATTATGGCGCTTAGCAGTGCCAAGGCTAGTGGTTTAAATGTCAATGGTGCGACCGTTTTCGTCAGTCTCGAACCGTGTGCTCATCATGGGCGCACCGGGCCCTGCGCCGAGGCGCTGGTGAATGCGGGTGTTGAAAAGGTGGTTATTGCAACTCTAGATCCCAATCCAATCGTGGCGGGCAAAGGTGTCGCCATTATGGAATCTGCTGGCATTGAGGTTACCCATTTACCTGATTTCGAAGAGCAGGCTCGTTCGATAAATCCAGGTTTCTTCAAACGGATGGAAACAGGTCTTCCCTTTGTACGAGTCAAACTGGCGATGAGTTTGGACGGCCGAACCGCGCTCGCCAACGGGGAGAGCCAATGGATCACCAGTGCCGATTCGCGCCGGGATGTGCAGCGCTTGCGGGCATCGGTGAGCGCTGTTGTCACAGGTGTCGAATCGGTTCTCAAAGACGACCCTTTGATGAATGTTCGTGCTGAGGCATTAGGTCTGACTGGGATTGAGAAAGCCTCCAATAAACTGTCTCTTAGTAAACAGCCCCTACGGGTGATTTTAGACAGTGCGCTGCGCACGCCGCCCAGCGCAAAAATCTACGGTCCAGGGTCTGTAAAGGTGTTCACTTTGGCCTCTAAGCAGGTAATGGCAGCCTACAGTGAATCCATCCCAGCCGGTTGCAACGTACAGGTCATCAATACCCCAGCGGCTCTTATTAAGGGCAAAAAAAGAGTCAATTTGCTATCTGTGCTAGAATCGCTCGCCCAAATTGAGTGTAACGAAGTGTTAGTGGAGGCCGGATCCACGCTATGTGGTGCTTTTATTGACGCTAAACTAGTAGATGAACTGGTGGTTTACATCGCGCCTAAACTGCTAGGTGCAGATTCCAAGCCGTTGCTTGAGCTTAAAGAGTTGACTTTATTAGCCCAAGCCCCACAGTTTAGAGTTGCTGAGTTAAGACAGGTCGGGGCAGATATTAAGGTGGTTCTTCGCCCTCAAGCTGTCGTTTCAGAGTGATTACTTAGTTACGGTGATCGTTAAATACGTCAATAAAAATTGAGTACAAAGAATGTTTACTGGAATTATAGAAGCTATCGGAACTGTTAAAAGCCTGCGGGAAATTAAATCCGAGTGGCGCTTAGTGCTAGAGACTCCAAAGCTGGACATGTCTGATGTAAAAATAGGAGACTCAATTGCCGTCAGCGGTTGCTGTCTTACAGTTGTAGAAATGTCAGGTTCGAGTTTTGCAGCTGACGTTTCAAACGAGACTTTACGCTGCACTTCTTTAGGCGCGTTGAAGCCCGGGTCACGGGTAAATTTAGAAAAAGCGATGATAGCTACTGATCGCTTTGGCGGGCATATTGTGAGTGGTCATGTAGATGGTGTTGGAAAATTAGCGACCAGCAGTCAAGAAGGGCAAAGCATAAAACTAACTTTCGAAGTGCCAGATGAATTAGGCAAATACATTGCCGCAAAAGGCTCAATTTGCATTGATGGTACCAGTTTAACGGTTAATGAAGTTTCTGCTAACAGCTTCTCGATCAATGTCATTCCTCATACTCAGGAAGAGACAATTATCGGTGAATACGGTGTCGGCCGAGTCGTTAATTTGGAAGTGGATTTGGTGGCTCGTTATTTAGAGCGATTGATGAGCGCAGGACAGAAGTCTAGCGGCCTAATCACCGAAGACTATTTGGCAGAGCATGGCTTTGGCAAGGCTTGATTTAGAACTTTAGTTCAGAGCTAAAGCTTAGAGCTACAGTTCCTAAGCACTGTAACGGACCATTTTATAAACCAAGATCAACAGAGTTAAATTTTCGCCCATGCAATTGAATTCGATAGAAGAAATAATAGACGACATACGCCAAGGCAAAATGGTTATCTTGATGGACGATGAAGATCGCGAGAACGAAGGAGATCTTGTCATCGCGGCTGAGCGTGTACGAACCGAAGACATTAATTTCATGGCAACCAATGCCCGCGGTTTAATTTGCTTGACCCTAACTCGTGAGCGCTGCAAATATTTGAAGCTGCCTTTGATGGTGGATGATAACAATACGCCCTATGAAACAAATTTCACTGTCTCGATAGAAGCGGCCAGTGGTGTCACTACAGGAATCTCCGCGGCAGATAGAGCAAGAACAATTCAAGTGGCTGTGAGCCGGGATAGTCAGCCAGAAGATATCTTGCAACCAGGGCACGTGTTTCCGATTATGGCTCAGATTGGTGGCGTGCTGCGCCGGGCAGGGCATACTGAAGCTGGCTGTGATCTCGCAAGAATGGCCGGCTATTCTGCGTCGTCAGCAATCGTTGAGATAATGAATGAAGATGGTTCCATGGCTAGAAGGCCAGACCTTGAAGTATTTGCGAAGAAGCATGGTTTGAAAATTGGCACTATTGCAGACTTGATTCACTACCGTATTGCTAATGAGCATACAGTGGAGCGAACCGATTCAAATGTTTTGCAAACGCAGTTCGGTGAATTTAATGTACACACCTATAAAGATTCATTAAGTGGCAGCACACATCTGGCCTTTGTAAAGGGCGAGATTAAAGCGGATGAATGTTGTTTGGTTAGAGTGCATATTCCTAATACCATTCGAGATACCTGCGAGGTTTTTAACGCAGGTCGAACAAGCTGGTCTTTTGGGTCAGCTCTAAAGCGAATCAATGAAGAAGGTAAAGGTGTTGCTGTCTTGCTGTCTGAAGAAGACTATGGCCAAAACATGGCGCATAATCTAGCCGCAGCGATTGGCTCTCCAGGTGAGGCTCAGCCGACCAGCAGACCTGGCAGCGACCTCACCATCGGCACAGGGTCGCAGATACTTCGGGACGTAGGCGTTGGCAAGATGGAACTGCTTAGCTACCCCGCGCGCTTTAACGCCATTTCTGGCTTTGATTTAGAAGTTGTCAATTTTGTAGAATTCGAACGCGAAGACTTGAGTTGAACCGCTAACATTTTAGAATTTCAGTCTCGCGCTGCGAGCAACGTGCAAGGAACGGAATATGAGCATAAGAACAATTGAAGGAAACTATAAAAATGCAGCAGCTAAGTATGCCATCACGGTAACTCGCTGGAACAGTTTTATCGTTGATCGTCTATTAGACGGAGCGCTTGAAGCGTTAAAGATGCACGGTGTTGCTGAGAAAGACATTACTATAATAAAGGTTCCAGGTGCTTTTGAATTGCCTTTGGCGGTCAAAAAATTGCTGGCATCAGAGTCGTTCGATGCTGTAATTGCATTGGGCGCAGTTATCCGCGGCGGTACTCCACATTTTGATTATGTTGCAGGTGAGTGCGTTAAGGGCTTGAGTCACGTTAGTCTTGATAGTTCAGTGCCAGTTACCTTCGGCGTCCTAACGGTTGATTCAATTGAACAGGCGATTGAGCGAGCGGGCACTAAAGCAGGTAACAAAGGCGAAGAAGCAGCCCTTACCGCGATGGAAATGGTCAGTCTTTCCCGCCAGTTGGAAAGCTAAATGAGTACTGAAAAAGAGTCTTCTGCGGTTGAACCAGCCCGCTCAAACCGAAAGCGAATTCCTCTAGCGCAGCGCCGCAAAGCCCGTCGGGTTATTTTGCAGGCGCTCTATCAATGGATAATGACGCAGGACAGCCCTAAGGACATCGCCAAACAATACCGTGAAGAAACTGAAGGTAAAGTTGATTGGGATTATTTTGGTGAAATTTTTGTGGAAATCCCCGCACAGGTTATACAGCTTAACGAGTTCTTAGAACCAGTAATCGATAGGCAATTAAAAGCATTGGATCCTATCGAGAAAGCATTGCTGTATCTTGGCACTTATGAATTGGCTTATCGAATAGATGTGCCTTATCGCGTGGTGATCAACGAGTGTGTTGAACTGGCCAAAGTATTTGGCGCCACTGACGGTCATAAATACATAAATGGCGTGCTAGATAAATTGGCCAAGACCTTAAGGGCTGTAGAACTGGGCGCTTGAAGTTTTGTTACATCTAATGAGTTAGTGACATCTGACCTTGGCGCTGGGCATCATCAAGTTAGTCGGCATTTTTTATTGTCATCGTTTCTCGCCACCGCTTAGTCGACATATTATTGCCACGATTTTATTGTTATGAGCCTTTCTGAATTCGAAACCATATCGCAATACTTCAATAGTGCCAAGCTGGGTTTTAGCCGCAGTGGCGTCAGTGTGGGGATTGGTGATGATGGTGCGGTAATCCAGCCTCCGAAAGGATCTTCCCTAAGTATGTCTATGGATTTACTTGTAGAGGGCGTTCACTTTCCTCAAAATGCCGATAGCAGTTTTATAGCGCGTCGGGCACTGGCGGTTAATCTCAGTGACTTAAGCGCGATGGCAGCGAGGCCTTTGTGTTTTACCCTCGGCTTGTCGCTGCCAAGTTTAGATGAGGATTGGCTTGAAGGGTTTAGTGAAGGCCTCTCTAGGATGGCTAGGCGTTTTGACTGTCCTTTGGTGGGAGGAGACTTAACGCAATCACTTGCCGATGCGCCGATAGTTATAGCAATTCAAGTTCACGGATACCATCTGGATAACCAGCCGGTTTTAAGAAGTACGGCGCTCAATGGCGATGGCATATTTGTAACTGGAACATTAGGTGATGGGGCAATTGGCTTGTGCAGTTTGGGTCTGCAATCCCATCTGGAAAACTCGATTGCGTTGGACCTCGCCGCACTTAACGAAGACCATCGCCGTTATCTCAACCAGGCTTACTATGAGCCAGAGCCTCGAATTGAATTTGCCCTAGCCGCAGCCGAGCTGATGACAGCTTGTATCGATATCTCTGATGGATTGGCGGGTGATCTAGGTCACATACTTAAAAGCAGTGGCGTGGGCGGGGATGTTAATAGCACCCTAATCCCTTATTCACCTGCCGCCATGGCTCATGTTAGTTTAGAGGGGCGCTTGCAGGCGGCATTGTATGGAGGCGATGACTACGAACTTTGTTTTACTGCACCGGCCGATGTGGAGGAGCAACTTTACAGGATTGCTGCCGGTCAAAATGTAGGTCTGCAAAAAATAGGTGAGATAACTAGTGGCAGCGCTCTGCGACTTTTAGATGAGAATGGCATTGAGATACTCCCGCTTAATCAAGCCTATCAGCATTTTGCTCCTCGCGGTTCTTCAAAGTAGTTTTGGTATTAATTACCTTAAGAGCGAGCTTTTCCCCAATGACTCAACTGCTATGAACAAGGCTCCAAAATCAGTGTGGCGCAATCCTGTGCACTTCCTCGCCTTCGGTTTGGGAAGTGGCGCCTCGCCTTATGCACCTGGAACTTTTGGCACAGCAATGGCGGTAGTAATTTATTGCCTACTGCCGGCAATGTCAGTGGTGGCTTACGTCATATTTCTGGTGATCACCAGCCTGATAGGGGTCTATCTGTGTGACAAGACTTCCAAAGATCTAGGGGTTCATGATCATGGCGGTATAGTCTGGGATGAATTTGTAGGTTTTTGGATCACCATGTTCTTAGCCCCTAGCGGCTGGATTTGGATTATTTTGGGCTTCATGTTTTTTCGACTTTTCGATATATGGAAGCCATGGCCCATAAAATGGGTGGACAAAGAGGTTCATGGGGGTGTCGGAATCATGCTAGATGACGTTTTAGCAGGTATAATGGCAGCTCTGTGTATTCAGGCTCTGGCATTTTGGTTGCTGTGAAGCCTAGGGATACGAAAGTAGTCGGCAATCCACATTGCCCGTAAAGAGGAAATTCTGTTGTCAGTAACTTTTGCCGCAACGGCTAAATTGCCCACTCAGTGGGGGCTATTCACTATCCACGGATTTGAAGAAACGACCACTGGCAAAGAGCACGTGGCATTGGTGTTTGGTGCTATTGATTCGGCAGATTCAATATTGTGCCGAGTTCATTCTGAATGCCTCACCGGCGACTGTATGTTTAGCCTGCGCTGTGACTGCGGGCCTCAGTTGCAACACGCCATGCAAGCGGTGGCACAAGCGGGAAGTGGCATAATTCTTTATCTTCGTCAGGAAGGCCGAGGTATCGGCTTGCTTAATAAAATTAAGGCCTACGCATTGCAGGACTCAGGCGCGGATACGGTTGAAGCCAACGAGCAGTTAGGTTTTGACGCCGATGGCCGTGAATATGCAATTTGCAAACCGATGTTTGAGCATTTTCAGGTCAGCAAGGTTAGGTTAATGACGAACAACCCTCGCAAGATCGAAGCACTCGAGAGTATGGGCGTGGAAGTGACCGAAATTGTTCCAATCAACATGGGTTCAAACCCGCACAACGAAAGCTACTTGGCCGTAAAGGTCGATAAGCTTGGCCATATGATGTAATTGAAGTTGACGCCGCCGTTGATAAGATTGAAATCAACGCCATTGAAAATAATTTTTTTTGATCCGATACGCCGAGGGCTATTTATTGAGCGCAATAGACTTACCCCCAACAAAGCGCATTACTATTGATTTTATTCGTCACGGCGAACCCGAGGGCGGAGATATTCTGCGTGGCCGAGTCAATCCGGTACTCACCACGTTGGGCTGGTCTCAAATGCGCAATGCTGCCGCGTTAGATGATAGTCATAAAACTTCACCGCAAACTCCGCCGTGGTCTCATATCGTTTCTTCACCGCTGTTACGCTGTCGCGAGTTCGCTGACCGCACTGCCAGTTCGGTCAACTTAACAACGTCTATACAAGATCAGTGGCAGGAAATTGATTATGGCGACTGGGATGGAATGAAAATTAGCGACTGGCGCAAGGTAGCCGCTGATCAGTTCAAAGCGTTTCAGACAGATCTTGCCGCATTAGCGCCGCCCAATGGTGAGGACTATCTTTCGTTTAAAGAAAGGATTCAATCAGCATTTGCTGGCTTAGCTGACCTGCCTGATAAAAGTCATGTACTGGTTGTGACACACGGTGGGGTACTTCGAGTCGTGCTGCCAACAGTCTTAGGTATGCCGCTAAATAAAAGCTTTCCGCTTTTTATTCCCTTCGCTTGCTACAGCCGTATTAGCGTGGATGTTTTTGAAGGGAAAATGCATTCGGCGCTCATGTTTCATAATGGCGCCGAATACGCTGCTGGCAATTACAAACTTATTAAAGACTAGCTAATTTAAGTTTAACCAATAGACGCAGCGCAGCTGGTCTAATGGCTAAACTAGTAGTCGATTCCTTTCTGAACTTTCACGCCATCATAAAACGCGTGTTTGGATTCACCTAACTCGGTAACCGTGTCGGCAATCTCAATTAACTCTTTTGATGCACTGCGACCGGTGACGATAACGTGCTGCATGGGCGGACGATTCTCCAATGCATTAATTACCATCTCTTTGTCGAGATAGCCGTAAGTGAGCATGTAAGTCAGCTCGTCTAGCAAAACCACATCGATGTCTTTATTACTTAACAACTGTGCGGCCTTTTCCCAGGTTGCCACTGCTGCCGCAATGTCGGCGTCACGATCTTGAGTTTCCCAGGTAAAGCCAGTGTTCATAACATGAAATTCAACCTGTGGATGATCTTGAAACAATAAGTGCTCGCCTGTTTCCCACACGCCCTTAATGAACTGAATGACACCGCAGCGCAGGCCGTGACCAACGCTGCGGGCAAGCATGCCAAATGCAGAAGAACTTTTTCCTTTGCCGTTTCCAGTTAGGACTATCATAAGGCCCTTGTCGATGGTCGCTTGCGCAATTTTGCCATCGATATGGGCCTTTTTACGCTCCATCGCTTTCTTATGACGTTCGTTTCTTTCAGTCTGCTTTGACACGTTGATCTCCGTTCGCTGCTGAATGTTAAAAAGGTTAGGCTTAGAAGTTTAACCGAAGCCCGACATAAGAGCCCCTGTCGGCTGAATTAAAATCAAATATTTCTTGATATTCTTCATCCAGAAGATTCTCAATTCTAGCGTAGACTTCTACGGCTTCACTAATCTTGAAATTGGCATTTATATCCAATACGCCGAAGTTTTCCAAGGAGACCACTGCACCCCTAATCTCATCAATGGAGTCTTCCGAGGTGCGGTAGAACGCGTTAACAGATAAGCGTTCATCTGTGCTCCTATAGGAGACGCCGATGTTCGTTAAGGTTTCAGGCCGGCGTCTGCGTTGCAGGCCGTTCGGGCGCTCGGTGTCATTGTAAGTGTAATTGGCGTTCACATTCCAATTATTACTGATTGCAAAGTTGCCAGACAGTTCAGCACCTTTAGACGTGCTGGTGCCGATATCTTGCAAATAGCCGCTGAAACCAGCGATGTCAAAAACGATTGCGTCTTCAATTTTTTGGTCAAAGTAGACTGCTTCCAATTTAAGGCGTGTACCGGAATAGTACTCGACGCCGACCTCAAAACCTTCGCTGTTTTCTTCTTTAAGCGTTACTAGCGAGGCCGGTGGAGATGCAAATGCGCCGGCGTTATAAGCGACCTCGGCAGGTGCTGGTGCTCGAAAGCCGGTTCCGAAACTGGATTTGAATTTAAGCGTATCGGTGGAATTAAGCTCCATAAGATAAGCGCCTGTTACTCGGTAGCTTGTGTGTTCACCGAACTCATCGTTGTCATCTTGACGCACGCCAGCGGTCAAAAACAGTGTCTGCGAGAACTTGCTAAGGGCCTCAACGTAAAAACCTTGATTATCGCGAGTCGCATTATTATTACTTTCTTCTTCTAAATCCACACCAAAGACAAGATCAAGGTTTTCGAGGCTGTTAAGTTGGCCAACGTATTCCCAGCGTTCCAATTCGCCAAGTGCAGCAAAAGTTGAAACACCAAGTGCAATGTTGTCACGGTCACTTTCTGTGTTGGAATATGCCAAGGAATGGCTCATAGATTCGGTAGAGTAAACAGCGCCGAGTCGGGTCGCTTGTAATTCAGAGATCGAATTACAGTCGTGAACTGTGCCGCCGGAGAAACAGCCATCAAACTGTGCGTTGGCATCGACGTCCCGGTGCACAAGGTCAATTCTCAGGTTTTCTGAAACGCTAAGACCGAATCGTGCGTGAATTGTGTCGTTATCGTAACCGTCATCGTCCATTAAAACGTTGTCTGAATCGCGGGTATTAAAGCCATCCACGTCTAAGGTGCTGGCAGATATAAAAAAGTCGGCGGTGTCATTGCCGCCGCTTATGTCGCCGGAAAGCTGGGTTGTTCCAAAGCTGCCGGATTGCACGTCTATGTTCCCGTCAAGCCCGCTGCTGCCGCGCCTTGAAGTGATATTGATAACACCGCCGGCGTCGGCTCCATAGCTTAAGCCCTGTGGTCCGCGCAGTATTTCAACTCTATCGATTCCTGAGCTCACGATGTGCTGAATCTGGGGGCTTACTTGGGTGCCACTGGGGTCGGCAAGTTTCAAACCATCAAACCGGACGAGGGTTCTAAAGCCTTCCTCACCGCGAATGCGTAAAGACGTCGCTGCACCGATACCGCCGTTGCGAGAGACACTTACCGCAGGAAGTTGACGAATAACATCAGAGAGAGATTGATTGCCGCGAGCGGTTATTTGCTCTTTTGTTAAAATTGATACAGACGTGCCAACTTGTTTGATTGGTACTGGTATGCGGTTTGCAACGACGATGATTTCTTCTAAGGGGTCGGTTGATTGAGCTAATGCTGACTGGCTCAACAGAAATGATGCCGCAATTGTTGAAAGTGTAAAAGGTATGTACTTCATATTATTTCCCAATGAATCTGCGCGCCTAATCGCTAATGCGAAGGCTGATAAGTTTCAGGTTCAGTAGGGAGGGAATAGGCAGGAGAACCTTAACTACAAGGTTCCTCCACTGATGTAGCCCTCCGCTGCATCTGGTAGTGACTTTATGTAGGCTGGTATCGGACTTGCTTTTGAAACTCTTATCCAAGTTTCAGTGGCTTACCGTTGCGGGGGCAGTGTTGGATTTGCACCAACTTCCCAATTAAGTCAGCCGGTCTTGCACTGGCACCTAATAAAGAATGTTCGTATTGGAAACCAAAGTGGCCCAACGCGAACAGCGCAGAGTCTATAGACAAGCATTTGTCGAGTCAATTGGCATCTATGGACAGGGCCTTTGACAGTTCGAAGGACTAGTCTCTATAATCACTACAGTTTTAGGTGCCTGTATGATGAATAGCATCAGTACAGGGTAAACGGGAACACAGGTTAAATTGAGCTTTACGGCTCACAAATCCTGGGCTGCCCCCGCAACGGTAACTTTTGCTGGCATTTGTCAGTGGAAGAAGCCCGATACCGGCCTGAGCTATGTGATTCTTATT
>Ga0208414_1001346_pt1 | contig 19191 bp, 13 predicted proteins | sample AntAceMetag02UKE_FD_184770 | JGI IMG/M metagenome (GOLD analysis project Ga0208414, IMG submission 184770) | Saline lake microbial communities from Ace Lake, Antarctica - Antarctic Ace Lake Metagenome 02UKE (SPAdes) (version 2) | ecosystem: Environmental > Aquatic > Non-marine Saline and... | reverse complement strand
CCAAACATCTGGTCTAATATTTCTAGAACTTTCAGATGTTATTGACACTAATTTAAATATCATCACAGAGCTCCTCAACATAAAATCAGATCTTCATATTATAGGATTGAATGCGTATACCAAAAAAAGCTATTCTAATCGAATTTTAGAAATGGGAGCAAAGGGATATATTCCAATTCACTGTTTTCCTACAGAATTTGAAACTGCTATAGAAACAGTTAGAAGCGGAGCCGTTTTTGAATCTAAGTTTACTCAAAAGTTCGCAGCATAGATGCAAAAACCAACAATTTTACTAGTCGATGATAACGACATTGATATACTCATCGCGAGAAAGTACCTTGAAATGAGTGATTTTTTTAGTGCTATTCATACAGCAGGAGACGGTGAAGACGCCTTGAGATTATTGGATAAGGTGCAACCCAATTATGTCCTCTTAGATATTAATATGCCTATTCTTGATGGTTGGGGATTTCTAGATTTATTTGAAATGCCAAGGAACAAAAAAATAATAAAACCTAAAATTATAATGCTTACGTCTAGCATCAACGAAAAAGATGAAAAAAGAGCTTTAAATAACCCAAATGTTAGCCAGTTTCTTGTAAAACCTATTAATTTGTCAAAAATCAATCAGTTTATAGAAAATCACTAAAACTCTTAAAGTTACTAGTGAAAGTATCCAACACAAACCGAGGTTTTATAGTTTTACCTTCTCAAGACATAAACTATGCAGCGTTTTTTAATTCTATTCTCAGCAAGCCTCTTTTTATCCTTTAACTCATTTGCACAAAAAACAGAATTCACTCTTTCTGATGCAGTAATTGGAGGCTATTCTAAATTTAAACCTGAGATAAAATCTCAACTCCAATGGTTACCAAATGAGCATTCGATTTCTTGGGTTATTACAGATTCTAGTAATACTCGTCTTGTAAAAAGAAGTGTAGACGCTAAAGATGAAATTAGTATCACCTCGCTTAGTGAACTCAAAAACTATGAGGAACTCAAGGAACTAAGTCGATTTCCTAGAATAACGTGGCTAAGTAATTCTCAATATAGATTTCAAGTCAAACAAAATCTATTTCTATTTGATTTTAAAAAGAAAGAATTAGATAAAATCATTAGTCTTCCAAAAGGAGCGGCGAATGTAGATATCTCCTCTAATAATGCTCTTATTGCTTATACCTATGAGAATAACTTAATAGTGAACGAAACACCAGTAGGTATTCCACAATCAGAGAATGTAGTTTTTGGACAATCGGTTCATCGCTTTGAATTTGGTATTTCTAAAGGCACTTTTTGGTCAAATAACGGAAATATGTTGGCGTATTACAAAAAGGATGAGTCCATGGTTACCGACTACCCGATTACCAATTATTCAATAAAGCCTGCATCATCAAATACGGTTAAATATCCAATGGCCGGAATGCCCAGTCATGAAGTTACAGTTGGAGTATGGAACTCAGCTACCAAGCAATCGGTTTGGCTAAAAACTGAAGGGCCAAAAGACCAGTATCTGACTAATATTGCTTGGAGTCCAGACGATAAAGCCATTTTCATAGCAATACTAAATCGTGATCAAAATGAAATGAAATTAAACCAATACGATCCGCTAACTGGAGAGTTTGTACGCACACTTTTCATCGAAAAACACGATAAATATGTGCAACCACTCCACCCCATGGAATTCATTGGATCTAATGGAGAAAACTTTATTTGGCAAAGCGAAAGAGATGGCTACAATAACCTTTATCTCTACAATAAAAAAGGCAAAATGATGAAGCAGCTTACTGCTCATGAAGCTCCAGTTACTGCTGTAGTGCAAGTACAAGGTGAGAACACCATAACCTATGTAGTAGCAGATAATAATGGATTGGATAGAATTGGTTATCAAGTGAACCTTGCAACTGGAAAAACCAAAAAAATAACTCCAGAAAGCGGAGTGCATGGAATCCGCATGAGTTTTGATGGAAACTATTATATCGATACCTACACCAGCCTATCAACTCGGAGAAACACACACGTCCATAACCTTAATGGTAAAAAAGTTATTTCGCTCATCGAAAACAAAAATCCTTATGCAGACTACTCTGTTAGACTGCCTGAATTAGGTACTATTAAAACTAGTGAAGGAATTGTCCTCAATACAAGAATGTTCAAACCTGTAGACTTCGATCCTTCTAAGAAATATAAAGCCTTGCTATATGTCTATAATGGTCCTGGAGTACAATTGATTACAAATAGCTGGATGGCTGGCGGGTCGCCTTGGATGGCTTATCAAGCAAATAAAGGTTATATTGTGTATACGGTTGATGGCAGAGGATCGGAAAATCGAGGACGTGATTTTGAGCAAAAAATCTTTAGAAATCTCGGTGAATTTGAAGTGGTAGATCAGCTCTCTGCCTCAGAATATCTAATAAATTTAGATTTTGTAGATCGCAACAAAATGGCCGTTCATGGTTGGAGTTACGGTGGATTTATGACCGCATCATTAATGCTAAAAGCTCCTGGAATATTTCAGGTTGGAGTTGCTGGCGGACCAGTAATTGACTGGAAATATTACGAAATAATGTATACCGAAAGGTACATGGATACGCCAGAACAGAATACCTCGGGATACGCAAAAGCATCATTACTGGACAAAGTTCAGAATCTAAAAGGTGATTTATTGCTTATTCATGGAGCGGATGATGACGTGGTTGTTCCTCAAAACAGTATCGACCTGTTGAAGCAATCGGTTGACAAAGGAGTTCAAATAGACTTCTTCTTATATCCTGGACACAAGCATAATGTTCGTGGAAAAGACCGAATACATTTGATGAAAAAAGTGCTATCGTATATCGACGAAAAGTTGAAATAATACAACAGGAAAGGCTCAATTTTGTTTTTTTTGCTTTCTTGAACCTTCAAAACAATTGTTTTGCCGTGCCGGAAAAGAATGTAGAATACAAAGACTTAATTGAGCAGTTTTATTCCTCTTTTGACAACTTAAACGCAGAAGGAATCGACAGATGTTATCACAACAAGATTCATCTTATGGGTTCTTCTTTTGGAAAGCTAAATGGCGAATAAACTTCGAAAATGTGGAATACGCTCATTCTGAAATCCAAAAGAGCTTTGGAAGTAAGCTATTCTGAGATTTGGTTAGAAGATGGATATGGCGGAGCCAGTTGGTTTGCGAAATATAGTTCTGGCAATCGGAATACGTAAAAAGTCAAGAAGGTTGCTGGATGATTTTATACAAAAACAGAGCTAATTCTAACTTTGTTGACTTAATGATTACACAGGCTTTTGTACTTTAAAATTTTAATCCAATGATGAGCATCGCAAGTATGCACCCCAATCTTATAGTTGTTGCTATACTAACTCTGTTTCTAATTGGCTGTAAAAAGGATGATACTCCCCCTTTGCCTAAATATCCTGTTGAAGTTTCCAATCCGAATGCATTGACCGGTGCCGAACACGCTAATCAAAATGTGGGGGCAAGTGCAAATGAGTTACTCTCTAACGCCAAGTACTCGAAGTTAATTGTTGAAATATCTTACATGGAGGGGTTCAAACCTAGCCAAAGAACAATTGATGAACTGACATCGTTTTTAAGATCCCGATTAAACAAATCTTCAATAGACATTCAATTAAAACCCGTGGCTGCATCAGCAAAGGACACTTATTCAGTCGAACAGCTTGCAGAAGAAGAGAAGGTGCACAGAGCACTTTTGACTGACGATACGACTTTAACAGCCCATTTGATGATAGTAGATGGGTTTTATAGCGCAAATGAGTCTGTCCTTGGAATCGCTTATCGCAATACGTCTATGGTGCTTTTTGGAAAGGCAATAAGCAAATACTCTGGCGGGCTAAGTAGACCATCAAAACCACTATTAGAGTCTGCTGTAACGCTGCATGAATTTGGCCATATATTAGGTTTAGTAAATGTTGGTTCAGCAATGCAGGATGAACATCAGGATGAAAAAAATGGCAAACATTGCGACAATGAAGATTGCCTAATGTATTGGGCTGCAGAAAGTGGCGATGCTTTTAACGCGTTGCTTGGAAGTGGTGTTGTTCCTTCGCTAGATCAAAACTGTTTGAAAGACTTAAAAGCAAACGGCGGGTTATAACGGTTTACATGAATTTGGCGCTATTTATTCTATTCCGTCTTTCGATGGTGTAATTCCAAAATAGATATTGGCAGGCTAACTATAGCAATCAAATTTGGGGCCTGCATGGCCTGAAAACGTTTAACCAACAAATCGTTGCCCATTTCTAAATTTACAAAACCAACTTTATTACCAAATGAGGCCTGATTGAAAGCCATAGAAAACAAAAAAGCGGTTTCCCCATGCTTGGTCTTGCTCATACAATAGTTAAACCAACCGGAATGCCTTTATTGAGTTTGTCCAATGCTTTAAACCCAGTTTTTACAGAATGTTCAACTTCCTCTTTTTTGGCCAACTGTAAAACTAATTCTGAAACAGAATCCACTTCATATACCCCAAATTCATTGGAATAAGAATGTATTTTCTGCTCCAATTCTTTGATGAGTATTTATGGAATTGCCCAACCATAAATCAGTTTTTTATAACTGTATTACAGTTAGTTAGCGAATTTCGTTTTTTATTGTTCATTCATATCTTAAAAATTTCACCAAAGGTTAATTGACAAAAAATTTCCTGCTGGTGATGTTAAAAACTTAAAGTGACGAAATACGGATACTACTTCGCCAAGAAGTGGCGATAGCTAAAGCATGTTTTAGTAATAATAAATTTTCTTCTTCTGTTTTTTCATGAACCTCTTTTGCTCACTAGCGGCTTTGTTTTGTTTCATCATAACCATATTCGTAGAATTTGGTCTTGGGCATTTGACTCGTGATTCCTTTCTTGAATTCTTTTTGCTGGCAGAACAACCAACATTAATGAAACTGAATTATTACTGGAAAGGCACGGAATTATCTAAGATTATTAGGCAAGCATATATTGGGCTTCAGGATTACCTTTTTCAGCTAGTGGTAGAATCCTATTCAAATCCTGAAAACAGAGGTCTCCACTTATCAAAAAAATGAAAATTAGAAGATTGAAATACTTACAGGTAAATGTTCACAAAAGGCTCTAGTTTTTCAAGAATAATAGAATTAATGAATTTTCTCACAAAAGACCAATTCAGAGCTAGACACAAAGCGTTCAAAACTAACTATTTCAGTAAATCGATTTTCATTTCCTCGAGTAATGGATCGTTTATTAACTGATCAATTTTCACTGCAAATGTCATCCCCTTACCCTCATCTTCCAAGCCGGCCATGAGAATTCCTATAGCTTCTGAAGTACGTGTATCGATGATGGGACCACCACTATTTCCTGGCCAAGCACCAGCATAAAGCTGAAGCACTGATTCATTGCCAAAAGCCGCATCGTTACTAATTGTTCCTTTAGTACTGCTGAATGAACCAAATGGATAACCAATAACAGCGACCTCATCACCCATTTTCGAATCTGTAGCACTTGCTAACTCAATTGGACTTAGATTTATTGGTGCTAATAGCTCCAACAATGCATAATCATCATATCGAGCTTCAGATCTTGATATGAATAACACTTTAGCCTCTACCCTGGTTTCCAGTAGCTTAGCTTTCACAAAGTCAACTTCAACGATGTCTCCAATTTCTAAATCGGCAACAACGTGTCTTGCCGTAATCAATTTTGTGGTTGAAATTAAAAAAGCAGAGCCTGTGCCATCACCAGAAAAAACCATCCCAACAGAAGACAATATTCCATCACCAGCAGCGGCGTTACTAGAAACCCACTCCATTTTAAATGATTGAAAAACGACTATTGGTAAGCCGATTAAGGTTAGAATAAAGATACCTCTTATTTTTTTAAGCTTATTCTCAACAACTATTCTATAAGCCAGTTTAGCCTTAGGTCCAACATGTAATATCATACAAGGTGTTTTTTTATTTGTTCAATAGTCAAGTAAGGAATTTTCTCTTTTTTATAAGTTTCGTCTAAACGATTACTTACATGTTTTTTGACATCTTTCATTGTAATTAAGTGGTCTAATGGGTTAAAATATGGATCATCTAAGTCCCCCATAAATCCATATTCCTGATACAGAATGATGACATCCCCCAAAGAAGGCAGGTCAACAGTATTGTCATTTTTATAGTCAATTTGATATTCATTAAACAAACCATTATATTGTCTATGATCACTTGTTAATACCATCAGTTTGGCGCACGAATCTTGACCAAATGAAAATTTAGTTGGCTCTAAGCTGACCATTGCAGGGACTTGTTCCTTAATTTTAAGCCCATTCCTTTTAAATAATTCTAATAGTTGCTGATTCTCAGGGTTGTTAGGTTTTACATCCTTTAATATTTGGATTAAAGACTTTGTATCAAATAATTTTTTACCTCTGACCACATCTAGAGAATTGTTAATACAATCACCATAAAAATCAGAAGTTGTGCTCGATATGTATTTCCAAATTTCATTCGTATTAAAAAGGCTCTCTAATTTCAGCTTCTCTTGATCTGGAGATTTATATTTTTTCATGGCAATTTGGAGGTCTTCTTTCTTTGTACCATGCTCGTAAACCATCTTAAAGCTTGTGCTAAATTGATCTAACCCATTATTGATCTCCGAATTACGCTTTTTAAAAGTATAATTACCATCCTCTCCTTCTCCTTTTAAAACTTCTGCAATCCTTTTTTCAATCTTATTAATTGAAGCTAGTGAGGGCAATTCAATTCGATTTCTATTATAAATTGGTAATTGAGGGTGTCCTAAATGCTCTTTTATATCTTTAAGTATAGGAAGCATAGAATGGATTTTTGTCGCACGTAATAACCTTGTAACTATGGTTTCTAAATGATTCTTTTTCATTCCCAAGAACTCATATTGTGTCTTGGACTTAAATTCAGAGTCAATTGTGTTTTGAACATAAGAATCCCACTTCAAATCTTCTCCAGAAATATTTAAATCCGTCACATAATAGTTTATAACGGCATCAATAGCGGCAGAAATTGAAGAAATTCCAATTCTAGTAATCTCTAAATTTTTTATTGAGTTTGTCTTATCAGCAATAAATTCATAAATCTCACTAATAAAAGCATCCTTAAAAAGTACATCATTGTTTTTTAATAAATGAAAATAACTCCCAGTGTTTTTAGTAGAAAAGCTATCGAACAGAAATCTCTTATTTGACGACTTATCGTGCTCTTTATTGATAATTTTAGATACTTGATTTAAGGCCGAGGCTTCAATGACATTCCCATCAGAACAAACAATAGAATCGAAAGACTTTAAAGCATTTTCAATGATAGACTCAATTTTCGCGATACCTTCATGCTGTATATTTATTTCTTCTCCCTTAATACTATTTTGATTTCCGTGAGCATCAAGAAAGTTTTGTCTATCAATAAGCGAGTTAAGCAACTCTGAAGTTAATTCAATGGATACAAGTTCTTCCATTTGTGCCTTTGGAAATTGAATCATATAATACCCAGAACTTATAAAGTTCTTGATTCGTCCATTTCCACTTGAATCAACTCTTCTTCTTTTTAAAAGGTCATAGAAATAATTTTCACTACCATCTGTATTTAATATATGTAAGTTGGTTACCATTCCAGCTACTTTTATAAGCTCAGGTAATGACGTAATCGAAGCTTCTGGCCCTGTGAAATCTTGCGAAAGAAACTGAGTAAATTGAAATGGAGGGCCATCGTCCTCCGTACTAGATCCGTCAGGCCATGTAATAGAGTATTTATTGGAAATATCTGTGTAGTGAGTGATGGCACTTAGAGCAGAAAATGAATTTTCATGAAGTGCCTGATTCGTTCCTAAAGAATTTGCGTCTGGTAAAAGAAGCATAGCGTTTACAGTCGAAGATCCTGTTATTTTTTTTACTAAATAAGCCACGTCCACAACAATGCCCGAACCAGTACCTCCCGTTAGACTTCCAACAATTAATATTTGAGTTTCTTCATCACCTCTAATTTTACCATATTTGACTCTTATAGTTTCCTTTAATGTATTGTAGTTGTCGTTTCCCCAAAATGCTAGCCTACCATAAGAAGGCATTCCTCCTGCACCAGAATCACTTTGTAATACAGCAGAGACCTCAGGAATCCAACTTGAATCAATTTGTTCCTTTTTTTTAAGTTTTGTAATATCTACCGCCATTCCACCTAATGGGAATTCAACAATTTCAATGTCTGTCTCTCCATTTTGCGTCTTCCTTGGCTTTTGCGATACGTCCGTTTCGATATAAAAAAACTCAACATTTGTGCCTGGTTTATTTTTACCAGTAAAATCAAAATGATATTGTTGAGCTTCTTCAATAATTCTGAGACCAGTTGTTCCGATGCCTATAATCAATGTTGATGCCATCTATAGCTGTTTTTTAATTTGGTTTTGACTAACGAAAAATAATATGACAGGAATAAGGTATGCTAACGCGAATGGCAATAGCATTACGTAAATGTTATTGTAAGACCACTCAAAACGACTCCAATCAAATAGGAATACTCCGTTTAATATTATGAGAAAAAAGAGATATACGTTCAAAATCAGAATGGTAATCAAAAAAGATATTTGCCAAGAAAATTTCACTCGAATAACAAAAGGAAAGTCAATTTTGGCAACTCTTACCATTATTAAATTTACTACCCAAATAACTATCAAAGTTATTACTGGAATCAAAATCATTCGGCTCCAAAACTCCATGTTATTTTGGATTAATAAGTTAAAAAATAAGTCGTAGAATTCGGTCATTGGATTGTTATTTGAGTCAAATATAAATTAATCTCATCAAGTTCTTTCATATATAAGATCACCAGGCGTAGCATTTCTTAAAGAAGAAAGTTGAAGTACTAGCACGACTAATGGGAGGATAACCATTACTGCAAACATTAATGCAAAAGAGTATGATTGAAAAAGTATTTCATTGGCTGACAATTTTAATTTTCCAAAAGTTAGAATTACATTTAAAATTGCCTGTCCAATTGTTAAGCTAATAGCATATGCTATTACAAACCCCAGTATTACCATTGTACCTGAAATTCCGGAATAAAGAAAAATTAAATGCTTATTACTCATTCCAAAGGCTTTAAGAGTTCCTAAATTCTTCTTGTTTTTATTAATATGGGAAATAACTAAATTTGAAATGAAAATAATGATGCTTAAAATACTAAATGCAACTAGGCTCCAAGAAAGAATGCGCACTAAGCCTTGAAAAAATCGAAAATTCTCTTTGGCTTCGATTACTCTTAAGTCAATATCCAATTTAGGATGAATCTTGTTTAAATGATTCTTAAATGCCCTTATACTATCTAACCTCGAAAATGAAAAATTGAATTTGTCAATGTGCCTTGGCTTTTTCTTTGCACCAAACCGTCCAGAAGGACGACTAAAATCATAGGTTCGTATTAACGAGGGAATTTCATTTTCAATTTTTTTGTCATAAGAGCCATTTTTAATCAGTAGAAAACCACCTGACTGACATTCTGCCTCAATAAGCTCAAAACCTAAAGCCTCAATTAATTTCATTTCAGGTTTTAGTTTGGAATAATACTGTGTATAAGTAGAATGATCATCAGAATTAATATCAAGAATCTCTAAATCTTTAAATGAATCATATAGTTTTTCTGAAACAAGCATATCCAGTTGCTCTGGAAGTTGCGAAACAACACCCATGACGGGAATAGGTATGGTGCAATCAACACCGTTAATCATTTTATAATAATACAAGTAAGGAGCTTCCTTCTTGACCCCTAACTTCTTAAGAAATCTATTGGTAACTATTATCCCTACCTTATTATCGTTAAAACTGCTTCCTGAAAGATTTAATTCCTGCTCTTTCATCAAGAATTTGAAAAACTCTTCATTAGAGTTAATTAGTCTGTAGAATGCACTCCTATAAGTCAAACCTAAGTTACCATCAATACTATTTTTAGCTATTCTGAAATTTGCATATCCATTATAATATGGAGTAACTTCCGTATACCCATAATCCACCATTAAGGAGCTATCCTGAAAGTAATTAATATCAACATCCTTAACCGATCGATCTTTCACAACAGTTAAAAATTTAATGTATGGGTTATCCATTTTAATCTTTAAATAGGCCAACACACCATTACCAATACCTATAGCGAGAAGAGAAAACGTAAATATTGAAATTAAAATTATAAGATTTGAAAGCTTTTTCCCCAAAAGAAACAAGAGTTCTGGTAAAGCAAAAAGTTTGATGAATGAGGTTCGGTTTTTAGGCTTCATTTATTTGAATTGATTGCATTAAATCAAAAAACACATCTTCAGACGAAATAGGTTTTTCATTTTTAATCCATAAGTTGTGATCCTTCCTAAAGTAAATCGTGTCATTAGAGATGTTTCCCTTAGATTTACCCGTTACATTTACTTTTATTTTTTTTATTAGGACAATTTGATCAGCAAATTCCATTGCTAAACTAATGTCATGAGAAACTATAATTGCTGTTCTATCATATAGCTGCATTTTTATATTGTTTATTAGCGCTTTCGCATTAGCTAAATCCAGATTTCCAGTGGGTTCATCAGCCAATAAAACTGTGAAATTAGAAATCATAGCCCGAATAAAAGCAAGTCTTTGTCTCTGACCTCCTGACAACTCTGATATTGATCTGTCCCCCTTCAATTCTGGTAGAATTTCTCTAAACAGCTTTCTTGATTTCTCAATTGCCAAGCTTTTTTCCTCGCCTTGAAGAACTAAAGATACAATGGCATTTTCGTTTGCAGAAAGAGTAGGGAATAGATTAGTATTCTGAAAAATAAAGCTAAGGTGAGAATTACGAAATTGAGATAAATACCCCTCACTTTCTTTCCAAATAGACCCTAATTCTATAGGATTTTCTTCTTTTAATGGATAAAAATTAAAAATTGAGTCAGTTGAAAGTACCGCAGTATTATTCATCAATCCTAATGTCTCTAAAATTGTACTTTTTCCAACTCCTGACGATCCTACAATAAACGTCATTGACCCAGAAGGGATGTCTAAGTTTGAAATTTCTAAAACGTCAGACTCAGAATTCGGATACCTGCAGGAAAGGTTTTTTATCTGAAATGCTAAAGGTCTATTCATGGTGCTACTCATTTCCTGGAAATGCATTTAATGGGATCCAATAATACAATACATCTGATAATTCAAATTTAGAATCGTTGAAATCTGACATAACAAATCTGTCGGCCTTATCCTTGAAGGGTTCAAAGAAATCATCAAATTCAATGTCTTCAATTTGATCCATTTCTCTTAATTTTCTATTTCCAATAGTTCGATCACCTTCAAAAGGAATTCCTAGAATTGTTTCCCAAACCTCGTTAAGTGTGATGTCTTCAGGAACTGAATTTTGCCCTAGCATTTCCGAACACTGTGTTAATAATGCCTCTTGAAAAGCCTTTTTTTGTTGAGTAGTTGACTTGGTCTTATTTACCAAAATGCTTAACACATCTGAGATCCTCTCCTTTTCGCTTTCGCTTAAAAAAACTACAGGAGCATAGCAGAAAGTAGCTTTTCCATACATTTTCATTGATGTATAACCAATAGCTGTAATTTCTTTTTCTTTTTTAAGAATTTCAATTTGGGAATCACTTAATCCTCTTCTTTTCAAAAGGTTAATAAACTCGTAGGTAAATACCGATTCTTTACCTGAACGCGCTTCCTCAAGCTTTGCTTTAATCATTGAGGCACGCTCAATATATTCATCAATTGCTTCTTCTATATTAACTTCAAGGATTGAAGTAGGCATTGGGTTTTTATTACCAGAGGCATATGTGTAACGACCAAACATATATAAATTTTCATTTCCTTCATCTTGCACAAAACGAAGACGATAAGTATTCCCATCTGTGGACTTCTCTAATTTAACATCCTTGGTACCTGTAACATATTTATGAGCTGTCTTCCTTAGCATTTGTTGGACATCAAGATTGAAGTTTGTATATGTAAAGTCCTCGCCCTTATGCACCTGGAAAGAAATAAAACTAGCCTCTTTTGAATATAATGCCTCGTTAACGCCTTTCAAGTTATACTTAAGATCGTCTTCGTGGTTTCCTGCATCTCCAACAAGTATTACAACATTACTTTTCCCCTTACTGAACCCACATTCATTAATTCCATTTATAAGGCCTTTAAATTGTGCTTCAGGAGCATCATTGTCTGAACTGAAACATTGCACTTGATTTACGGCTTGAATTATGGATTTATCGTCTCTTGTAAGTGGATATAATTCATAATCTTTACCTTTTCCATCAGGGTAATCCCTATAAATTGATAGCGCAAATCTTAGCTTGTATGAACTTCCTTGTTGTGACTTTATTATTTGTTCTATGCTCTTGGCTATAGATTCATAATACTTGCTCATGCTCTGTGTGGCATCGACGACAAAAAGAATATCAACGGACTCCATTTTATCAGAAATTTCGCTTATCAATTGCTTCACTTTAGCTTGATCCTTGTCCTTTTCTCTTGTGTCCGTTGTACCTATTCTCGCGATTGAAGCGACTTTTTTTATGTCATTTTTACTTGAATAATTTTCGAGAACAGGCATACGCATTTCGGTAGCCAATTGCCTTTCATTGGATAGTGTATACTTTTTTATTACGTTATTTTTAAGATAGATTTGACTTTCAAGAAAAAACGCTAAAGAGTCTTTCGAATGAAAAACAGGAATATCATTAGAAGAATAGTCTTGAACAGCCGATAATTTAGAGTTACTTTCTAAACAGACTCTATGATCCCATGGAGTAATCGCACCTTTAGGCATCCAACCGGGCACATCTGCACGAAGCTGCTCTAAATTATTATGTTTAAGATTGTCTGCCTGTGACAATAAAACAGAACCTTTCTCTTCTTTTAAGATGAAATAAATCTTAAATTTTTTCGCTTTGTTACCAGTTGTATTTTTCCTGTCGGCACTTGGCTTATTGTAGAAATTCTTACTTATGATTTCAGAGGCGTTTTTACTTCCAGTGATTAATTGATCAACGGAAACCAAAATCATTGCTTTTTTCTGAATCCTTTGCTTGTTCAAAAGTGAAAATCTGGAAAGGACAAGATATTTTGCATGAATCCAACCTCTTTCCAAACATTTATTATTGTTTTTATGGTGTGAATAAACATGAAGCCAATTACCCTCTACCTCTTTCACCTTCAAAGGTTCAAGAAAAGACAAAAAACTGCCATTTGTAACATCGTTGCGCCCAAAATAAAGTTCGTTATCATTTCTATCGCTAAAAACAACCCAATCTTTTTCAATAAATTTATCATTACAATACTCTTCAAGACTCATTGTATTCTGGCTAAAACCTTTGAGTAAAATAGAGCTCTGGTAATCGCTAAAAAAAAGAGGGGTCTTTAGAAATTCAATTTCTTGACTAAATAGGTTCACTCCAACTATAAGAACTATAATAAGGGATATTAAGTTTTTCATAAGTTTATTTGTAGAAGTTTGAAATAGTTCGCCGTTTTTTGAATCGAGCTGCTTAATGCATTATTATTAATTATCATGATTGTGGCTTTATAGCCATTGCGCAGACTTTCATTTTCTAAAATTCTATTGGAGAGCAAAAGAGGTTTGAGCAAATTTTCTTCAAATGATCGATTTTCATATTCATTTTTACTTGTAAAAAAAAGAAAATTGCATTGATCATAAGAGCTTTTGGGATTTGATATTGAAATCCCATAAACAGCTTTTTCATTTCTAATGATGTTGTTTAAATTTTCAATTTCGCCAGAAGTCCTCTTTCTTCCTGGATTTAAGGACGACATTTGGTTATAACGCGCTATAAACTCCTTCAATGATTCAGCAATTAGGGGGCTTTTATCATTACTAAAATAGACAATAGTTTTTTCGTTTTTTTTAAAAACATTTAGAATTTGCTCTTTAACTTCGCTCATACCCACTGTCAGTTCAGGACTATCCACATAAATTAAATTAAAGATATCCTGGCTCATACATTGGGTTCCAAATGTGAGGAATAAAATAAATAAAATATATTTCATATTGAAGAGAAGCCTATTTTAAGATAATTTCCACCTGCAGATATTTTCACCTTGGTTACTTTAAATGTAACACCTTCCCCTTCGTGTTTAATTGGGAACATATTCTCCATTCCTTCTTCACCATTCTCTATGTTTTTTCCGTCTAAGGAAATTGCAATATTTACAAACTGATTTAATAAAGATTTCAATTTTCTAAGCGCTTTTCTACTTGAAGGGTTTTTTCCATAATTGACAGCAGCTACTTCTACTGCCTTTCGAATTCCCTCAAGCATTGTTCCATCAACAGGGCAACCAATTGGTGTAAAGTCATACCCATTTTTATGATATCCCCTTTTCTCATAAGACATGTCTCCAATTAGCTTGTACACCCAAACATCAAATTTCGATATGTCTTTGGCATTAAAACGAGTTTTATTTTCGTATTTACCTTCTTTCCCCGTAATACTGATCATAACTTTTACACCCTCCATCTTGTCCAAGTTTGTTACAACTTTCATCCCACAGTCTTTAGTCTTAGCAACTTTTTCGATGGTTAACTTTGTTTTTTCAGGACCACAATCAAATCTAGTATTCTCTTTTTCAATCCTAAGACTCTTTCTATCCCCTCCTGTTTTAATTTCAGTTTTATCCAATACTGGTTTCATTAATATTAGCTGTTCTTTATTATCACAAGGGTATATTTGATTGTTGTTTCTAATTGTATACCGATCACCTACTTTATCTTCAAAATAGAATAGTTTATCCCTTTTTTTACTAGACAAGAATTGACTTCCTTTTTTATAATAACTTCCTTCCTTTTTAGTCCAGTAAGAAATATTGATCTCAAAATGGTTTTCAACGACAATGACATCCAAACTATATCTCTGAGGATAATTGGACTCAATCTTTTCTTCTGAATCACAGGTTGTAATTAAGATTAATGCTAATACAAATAGGCTTAACCCGTAAGCAATTATTTTATTTGCTCTAAACCACGAGCTGATGGTTGAAGTAAGGTCATTTGACTTGGTACTTTCAATATTATATCCACCACATTTTGGACATTGATCAGTATATTCATTTCCACTAAATTCATGTCCACAATCCGTTTTTTTACACTTAAAATTTGCCATTTATAATCGTATTAATATACCAAAATCGAATACAAAATAATTCAATTGAACGGTAGATGATAACTCTGAGAGATTATTTAATTCATCTTTATGAGTACTCAAAACAGAATTTTCAATGCTATACATTTTAGATAATGCGGATTTATATTGAACTCCAGCTTGAGCAGCAAAAGATTTACTGAGATAATATTGTAAGCCACCTGAAAATATCAGATGAAATGTGTTTTTATTGGGACTTAAAGTGCCTTTTTTATTAATATCATAATCTCCAAAGTCATACACTCCATTCTCAGCAATGACCAAATTGTAATATTGGCCATAAGACCCCGCATAGGTTGCAGTCGAAGCTGTTGTTACATTTGACCTTACAGCCATTGAATACATAGTTCCCGCACTAATGTAAGCTCCAAAGCCATGTTTTTTTTGATTACTGAAATCAAAGCCTTTTTCAAGTAAAACAGGAATATTTAAATAAGCGATGTCTACACTTTCCGAAATATCATTTAATTTACTTATCCTGAGATATTCATCACCATCAGAATCAACTGACTCGACTTCATACTCCCAGTTATTTAGGCTCAAAGAATAATTGTGCATAGAGTAGCCAATTCCAGTTTTAACCTGCCAATAGCTATATGTATTTTTTAATGCTTGATTTGCCCGATTAAGAATAACACCAAGCTCAATATTCATATTGGAACCTTTGTAAGTATCGTTTATTATTTCCGAAGAAGAAAACGTGGGTCCTTCACTTGGCGAGTAGTGAATCCCATATCCCAGTTTGACGGTGTAACGTGCTATTCGAAAAGAAGTATTATTTACTATTTTTTCTGGTCTTCTATCTTTAGAATCCGAAATTGGAACTATAATGGTAGTTTTTCCTAAAATATTTTTCGCATGATCCTTAATTACTATTTTATCTTCAAAGTTCTGATTTTTCAAAAGCAACTGGTGCCTCCTGTTAACCAACATAGTATCTCCGTTCACGCTAAACATTGGTTTAATTATAGTGTTGATTATAGCACTATCGGTTTTTGACCTAGATTTACATTTCCATTGCAAGGCAACGTAACTACCCATTATTTCTTGAGATGCAATTTTTGAAATTTTGACAATCATTTTTTGCCCAAAAAAATCAATATCAAAATAGAATTTAATTTTGAACGTGTCTTTAGCGATAAATACAGCTCTATATTCTGGTTTGACACCTATTTCATTTGTCCATTTATCTCTATATTTAGCAGATCTTATGACCTTAAGGGAGGATACTGACACCCTAGCTTTCTTACCTGAAGCACTAAATGTAATTGGGGATATGACTAATGGAATTATTTTTATTCCATTGGCTCTTTCATAACCATGTCGAGATTTATAGACATAATCTTTCAATAAAATCGAATCATTTAGACTGTTCCAAGGAATAATATCATTCTGTACAAAGACATTTTCATTCTTAAACAAATCTAAAAACGGTTCTTTTTGGTTTGGTCCAAGACTTACGTAAAACTGATATTCATTCAGAACATTCAGCAACTCTATGTTAACCACTTGGCATATACTATCTACCTTATTTTGACCGAATGAAGTCTTTGAACCCAGAGAGTATATCAGGACAAGTACCAACAATGTTTTAAATACTATTTGCATCACCTTTTGATTATTTTTTTAGTGACCAGCAGTTCTGCTCCATTAAATACTTGAATGAAATACATGCCCGAATCAAATTTACCGAGTTCATATTTCATCTTTTGATTTTGTCCCAGGCCCTCAAAAACTAGTTTACCGTAAAAATCAAACACTCTAATTGACAAATTAGGAATACCTAAATCATTTGTAATAGTGAATTCATTTTGGAATGGATTTGGAAAAATCTTTAGATCAGATATCGTTTCTTTTAAATTAGAAAAGCTTACTAACCAATCTGGGGTATTAATATAACCAACTGATGGGCAAGTCATTTCTTCATAATCAACGAAAACCCTCACCCAATAATTAAATTTTAAAGTGTCAAATGGTTCAGTAAGGTTTATGTATTGAAGATTTTCATTAGGATACTCAAAAGACTCATTAGTAGATCTATCAATGTATCCCCATTGGTAATAGACATCGTCTCTATCATTATCACAAACTAAAATATTAGACAACGATTTTCTTTCAATTACAGGGCGATCTGGAGATAGATTTTTGCTTAAGACAACTGGGAGCTTCATAATATTTGAACATTGAGTCAAATTATTAGTCTGTAGCACCTTCAAAGTATCTCGATTACTATCTTGCCCCCAATGCACATGAATAATTGGACTCCATTTACCTGAAAGAATTATTCCACCTGAAATATTCCAATCATAAGAGTACTTTGAAGTTGCGATCACCTCATAGGTAACAGGCTGTTGATTTTGGCATACCGTATCTAAACCAAGGATTTGCGAAGTGTCAGGCAATGCAAGAGCCTTTTTAAACACGATATTCGAAGAGTCTTCACCACAAGATTGTCCTGAGGTGGCTATCATTGTATAATATTTAGAAGAGACTAAAATACCGGGAGAATATAGGCTATTAATTTGATCCGTAATAGATTTCCACGTAGTTCCATTTGCTGATTCTAACCATTGATAGGTATAAGAGCCATTCCCACCGTTTGGCAGAGTTATAGTTTTAACAGTATCTGCAGCATACCCTATGCAAGTAGAATCTGAATATCCTATTTCAGCTGAAACAAATGGTGAATAGACTGTTATTTTAATACTACTGGATGTATCAGAACCGCAATCAGAATTGGAAACGACAATTAATTTATAAAACTGATCTATGGTAAGTAATCCAGGCGTGTAACTGTTACTTTTTGCTCCTGTTATATTGCTAAAAGTTAGGTTATCTGATGATACTTGCCAATGATAAGAATAACTGCCTCCACCTCCAGTAGGCGTAATATTAAGAACATTCGGTGCGGTATTAAAACAGATACTTTGCAAAGAATCAATTACACCACTTGAAAGTTGAGCATACACCTCAATATATACTGAAACTGAAGGGATACTGCCGCAACCGAAAGTAGAAGTAGACATTATTCTATAATAAGTAGAAGATGTTAGTAATGGTGGTAAATAAGTCATGCCTGTCTGACCTGATACATTAGTCCAAGTTGTTCCATTTGATGAGGATTGCCACTGATAAGTATAAATACCATCTGCCCCTGTCGCATTTACTGTCCTGCGCAAAGTATCTGGCTTAGTGCCATAACATATACTCTGCGAACTATCGATTTTAGCTTTAACCAACTGGGTTAACAGTGTTTTGAAAACTCTACTTGAGGTATCAACCCCACACGACTGGCCTGAACTAGTAATCATTCTATAATACTTCGATGCAGATAAAACTCCAGCCAATAAATAGTTATTGGTCTGTCCTGTAACCAAACCCCATGTAATCCCGTTGCTAGACTCCAACCAACTGTATGAATAAGTCCCGTTTCCTCCTGTTGGCAGTATAATGGTCTTGATAGTATCGGTTGAAAAACCAAAACACGTAGAGTCATTTGAGCCTATCTCTGCCCCAACAAATAGAGTATAAACTCTCACTTTTATGATATTGGTAGTATCTGATCCACAACCTTTGGATGAGGTAACCAACACTCGGTAATATCGATTGGCAATTAATGATCTTGGTGTATAGCTAATACCTGTTCCTCCTAAAATATTGGCGAATATTATACTGTCACTAGAAACTTGCCATTGATAAGAGTAGACACTTCCGCCACCACTTGGACTAGTTGTGAAAATTAAAGTGGTAGGTGTCGTATTGTAGCAGATACTCTGTCCTGTTCCTATCGTTCCGGAAACTAGTAATGGATAAACAGTGATAAAAACAGAGTCACTCGAGAGGCTACCACAACCGAAAGTAGAAGTAGATATTATTCTATAATATGTAGAAGATGTTAGTAATGGTGGTAAATAAGTCATGCCTGTCTGACCTGATACATTAGTCCAAGTTGTTCCATTTGATGAGGATTGCCACTGATAAGTATAAATACCATCTGCCCCTGTCGCATTTA
>Ga0208414_1001343_pt1 | contig 19220 bp, 10 predicted proteins | sample AntAceMetag02UKE_FD_184770 | JGI IMG/M metagenome (GOLD analysis project Ga0208414, IMG submission 184770) | Saline lake microbial communities from Ace Lake, Antarctica - Antarctic Ace Lake Metagenome 02UKE (SPAdes) (version 2) | ecosystem: Environmental > Aquatic > Non-marine Saline and... | reverse complement strand
TGAGAACGCAGGTGCGGCGGAATATTTTTTCCCTGATGGCAAGCCACTCCAAGCCGGCGCACTGATTCGAAACCCTGCTTACGCAGCGACACTTCGCCGCGTCGCCACAGAAGGTCCGGAGGCGTTCTATACTGGAGAGATTGCAGAATCCATTGTCGCTGCCGTGCAAGCAGGAGAAGACGGCGGCACTCTCACTATGAAAGACATGGCCAATTATAAGGTAATAGAACGTCCTGCTGTGTGTGGTCTCTGGCGTGAATTGAATATATGCGCCGCAACACCTCCCTCATCCGGCGCTATGCAGATTATGATAGCTAATCTGTATGATGAACTATTGCCACCTAACCCTACAACTACCCAGCGAGTCAAAGCCTTTGTGGATGCGCAGCGACTTGCCTATGCTGACCGTGACTATTATTTCGGCGATCCGGATCATGTAGATGTACCGCTGACAGAGCTGCTTGATCCACTTTATTTAAAATCACGCGCCAACAGCCCTGCAGCGCCCGGTACGGTGCCGGTCCATGGCGACCCTATGCTCGTCTTAGGCAAAGGTAGTGCAGCGATATTCGCCGAAGACAGTACCAAGGAGCCTGCTGGCACTACGCATTTTTCTATTGTGGACAGTGAAGGCAATGCGGTCTCAGCGACCATGACAGTAGAGTCAGTGTTTGGCTCCAAACGCTGGGCCGCAGGCTTTGTACTCAACAACGAAATGACAGATTTCGCACGCGAGTATCATCCAGACGAGCCGGAAGCTGCCAATATGGTGCGCCCCGGTGCCCGGCCTCGTTCTTCCATGTCACCAACTATTGTGCTCAGCGCAGACAATGACCTGTTCATGGTCACCGGCTCCCCCGGAGGCAATTCTATACCCGCCTATACAGCCAAGACCTTAGTAGGCATTGTCGACTGGAAATTGTCAGTGCAAGAAGCGATCAATTACCCCAACATCATCGCCCGTGGACTAACAGTGCGTGTGGAAGTTGGCGTTGAGCCAGGACCAGCCTTGTCAGACGCATTGTCAGAGTATGGCTATCAGGTGCAGGAAAGTCAGGGCGAGATTTCTGGATTACACGTTATCCTGCTGGGTGAAAATGGCCTGGAAGGTGCAGCTGACCCACGTCGACTTGGGACCGTAATGACTGCTGCACCACCGAAGTGAGGCGTGTTCGCAATATCTTTTCAGAGTCAGGATTAGCTATTTTTGCGTAAATTTCAAGCCGCTCATTGTCAGTTTGGAAGCCGAAGTGATAAGTTCCAACTTCGACAGCACTCCTTAGCGCAGTTGCCTCTCTTTTAAAAGGGCTATCGAGACACCATAGCCCTTTTAGCTATTACCTTAATTACCAGGCCTTTAACTACTATGACTTTAACTACACCGCATCGCTCAGCACCATTCAAGTTAACAGCACTGTCTTTTCTTTTAACACTGTTCGCTGCCTGCGGAGAATCTGCGCCAGCAACTGATGCCGCTATGCCAGGCATGGCCATACAAGCAGTCTCTGGCCAGCCGTCAACTACCTCTGCTGTTACCCCAGCTGTTGAGACTGAAGCAGAACTGATCATAAGAGCGCGAGGGATCCATGAACGAGTGATTACTCTGGACACCCATGCTGACATCAACACCAGTAACTTTACGCCTGACAATAACTACACCGATGATTTAGATACCCAAGTGAACCTACCTAAAATGGTCGAAGGCGGCTTGGATGTCGCTTGGTTCATCGTCTATACCGGCCAAAATACTCTCGACGATGAAGGCTATGCAGCGGCCTATTCTAATGCTATCGATAAATTTGAGGCCATCCATCGGCTTGCCGATGAAATCGCACCGGATCAGATCGAACTCGCTTACACCTCCGATGATGTTCGGCGAATCGACGCTGCTGGCAAAAAAGTTGCCATGATAGGAATCGAGAATGCCTATCCTGTCGGTTTGGACATGGCCAATATTGCAGATTTCCATCGCCGTGGCGGTCGCTATATGTCGCTAGCTCACAACGGTCACAGTCAATTTGCAGATTCTCAAACCGGCGAAGCCGCTAATGAATACCTGCATAACGGTCTTAGCGAGCTGGGCCGAGAAGCCGTTGCTGAAATGAACAGACTCGGCATCATTGTGGATATTTCTCACCCATCCATTGATGCTATTTCACAGATGCTAGACATCAGTCGCGCGCCGGTTGTTGCATCCCACTCCTCTGCACGCGCATTAACAAACCATACCCGCAACCTAAATAATGACTTACTGCTACGCGTTAAAGACAACGGTGGCGTTGTGCAAACGGTGGCGTTTGGAAGCTACATTAACGAAGCGCGCCGTGTATTCTTGCAAACAGGCCGCACGGAAATAATGGAACGAGTAGCTACAGAACTCAATTTCCAAGCACTTACCTCGGAGCAAATAGCAGCTTTAAACCCAGCCGCAACACTCGCATATACAACGGCACGGCAAGCTATGTTTCGCACCGCGAATACCGAAGTAAATAGGTTAGCGCCTAAAGCGACTGTGTCAGATTTCGCCGACCACGTCGATTATATTGTTGATCTTATTGGCTTGGAGCACGTTGGTATTAGTTCAGACTTCGACGGCGGCGGCGGGATAGACGGTTGGAACGATGCGTCTGAAACTTTTAACGTAACCGCCGAGTTAGTACGCAGAGGTTACACCGAAGAAGAAATTGGGTTGCTTTGGAGCGGAAATTTGCTTCGCGTACTGGATGATGTACAACGCATTGCCAGTGAGATTCAAGCACAAGCATAGCTAGTAGTTTTAGCCAAGCGTAAACCGGCGGAATCAGGCACAGAATGTGTGCGTTTTACCGCTGGCTTTGCCCTTGATCTGAGCAACTTTAAACCCCTTCCCCTCAGTTAGACCCTGCCAAAAAACCCATAACTCAATAAGCATAACGCCTTTAGCAAATTAAGCACTGGGCTTTACTGTGGCGTGAAAATTGCTTAATTGTTAGCGCACAGCCTTTTTTCGCCCGCCCTCTCAAAACTCTTGTAATTAGCCGAGGGGATAGATCCTTAATTCTGCCAAGTTTGGAGTATCACTATGTCTGCTAATGTTAATCGTCGGAAATTTCTTTTAGGCGGCGCTACTCTGCTGGGCGCGGCTAGCCTACAGGGCATCCCTGGCACACCTTTTTCTCCCCCAATCAATTTCACCAAAAAAGCATTTGCTGAAGTTTCAAGACCTGATTATATAATTCGCGCCAGCTCAAACGAGAACCCTTATGGTCCATCTCGAGTTGCACTGCAGGCAATCAACAACGCAATGGCTGATGCCAATAAATATGGCGGCATTACACAGCAGCTAATTTCTTTAATAGCCGGCATTGAAAATGTACCAGCCGACCATGTCACTGTCGGCACCGGGTCCGGTGAAATATTAAATGTAAGTGCACTCATCGCTAGTTTAGACGGTGGCTCTATTGTTGCGCCTTCCCCCACGTTCGAAGCACTGCCTCGCTATGCTGCCAATATGGGTACGGAAATAATTAGAGTTCCGGTGGATGAGAAAATGCACATCGACTTAAACGCGATGTACAACTCCATCCGCCCAGACACAAAAATGGTTTATCTCTGCAACCCTAACAATCCAATTCCCTCTATTATCGAAAAAAACGCCATGAGAGATTTCGTTCTTGAGGTGTCAAAAGATCGCCTAGTTTTTGTTGATGAGGCGTACTATGAGTTCGTAGAAAATCCCGATTTCGAAAGCATGGTGGGCCTAGTTAGAGAAGGTCACAATAATATTATCGTCGCTAGAACAGCATCCAAAATTCACGCTATGGCGGCACTTAGAGTTGGTTTTGGCTTTGCACATCCTGATCTCATAAAGGATATGAACAACAAGAAAACCGGCAGCCTTAACATAGTGGGCCAGCACGCCGCCTATGCCAGCTACCAAGACATGTCATTCCAAGACTACTCAAGAGCACGCAATAAAGAATCATTGGCTATGGTTGAAGGAATGTGCGATGAGCTTGGCGTCAATTACGTGAAATCCAACGCCAACTTTGGCTTCATCGAAACCGGAATAGAAATCGCCGATTTTCAGAAAGCCATGCTGAGCGAAGGAATAATGGTTGGTCGACCGTTCGCTCCCTTTACCAAGTGGGCGAGGGTGAGCATGCAAAAGCCAGAAGAAATGGCGTACTTTGTTCAGACCTACAAAAAGCTGTTCAGTTAATTACACTCTTAGAATGTAAACCTAGAATGTAAAGAGGGAGGCAATAGTATTGCCTCCCTTTTTTATAACATCAACATTAAACTTTATAAATCATTCCAGTTCAAAATCGCGTTATAGACAAAGCCATGGTCATGTAAATTAACGTGCCGGTGCATGGGGTTCCAATTGAACATCACCACATGACCGTCTCCCACCGGCTTGCTAATTAACGCCGGCTCACCATCTATAATACTCTCACCTTTGATGATTGCACCGGATATAACTAAAGGGATAGGGTCTTTTTTATCCTTATCGTTCGCCGCGGATTGTTCAGGTTCATCTTCGAATGGCTTAGTGCCAAACTGCAATGGTGAGTACTTTCTATCATAGTCTGCAACCGAGAAAATCGGCGCGTTGCCGCGCATCACATGACTTAGCTCTCCATAACCGTAAACTAGAGGCGAACTTAAATCGGTCACCATAGCCGTCATAATTGAACCAGGCGTATTCATCGAGCCGGCATCACGCTTAATGATGCCTCTCACAATTCCTGAGTCGCCGGCTAAGACACCTGCAGAGCCAAAGGTTACCAACGTCCCACCGCCGCGTATAAACCCGTCGAACGCGGCCATACCCTCAAAACCCATGCCGCCAGTAATATCTTTAGAGCTCAGAATATGACCATGACTCGGCGTGTCGGCGGTATTGGTGTAAGGCAGCGGTGACCACTTTGGATCGACACCGCCAATGATTTGCCCAAGACTCGTGCCAGCGCTCATATGCGGAATAAGAATGACATCGAATTCTTCAAGAAAGTCGCCCTGACGAGCCCTATCTTTTGAAAATAAAGTATAAGGAATATTCGCCTCATCAAGTGAATAGCGAACCCAGCCGGCGTTCTGAGTTGAAGTCCAAGATTGGTAAACACCTATCCTAGGCAAGTCAGCTTCATGCATTGCAACATCAGGCAGCGACCGAATATTTTTTACCGATAATCGAGTTTGTGCTAGCACCGCTTCAATTTCATCTCTGCGCGCGTCCGCCAAGTCAATTACCAAGCTTCCTGCTGGGAAATCAGTCCCTCCCCCCTCAAAGCTTTCTTCGACAATCCAGACCGGCACATCTTTTAGCGCAAACCGTGCTGGACCAAGTTCGCGCTGACCATGATTAGCGATAGCCCAGAAATTGCCTCCGCTAGGCAGTGACTGCGGCGGCAAAAACTGATCGCCATCGTCATAGGATTCCGCTCGATGCTCTAAAACATCAATATCCTTTATCTCAACAACATCAACTCCATAAATTAAACCAAACGTCCAAGAGACATCATCATAAGGAGGCACTTCAACATCAGACGGAAAATCCTGATTCTCCATCAGTGTTTTTGCCAGAGGGCCGTAGGGCTGATTCAACTTAATCAAAAGATCGCCTTGCTTTATCTCAACATCATCATAGCTGCCGGCACGGGTAACGCGCTGAACCTCTATTGCATGACGCTCTAAGGCACCTAACATATAGTTTGTTGAGTCTCGGTCAGTTTGGTCTTGGGGAATCAGATAAGCGTAAGGCGCTTCTTCAATGCCTTTTGCTAACGCATCCACACCTTTCTGGTAATAGTTTGATAGAAACATGAAGGAATTATTAGCGACCATTTCAAGCGATGCTATGACTCCGGTTTGCATATAATTGGTATTATTGCGCATAGACCAGTTAAGTTTCTCTGGCGGGGGCGACGCACGGTACCAAGTCCTTTCTGTTACAGGCTTCCCAGCATAACTTGAATCACCTAAATCTCTCTCCATAGTATCGGCGCTGTTGTTGCCAAAGGTTTCATAAAAACGACCCATACCATTGTGGTTGTTGGTAGCCCATAGCATATAGCCTGGATACCAACCAGTATAAAATCCCCAGGTCCAGACGCCCTCTAAACCCAAACCCCTCAAGCGACTGATCTCATAGTTCGACAAAAGCTGCCACTCACTGATCGTAATAGGACTAACACCCTCGTTGTATGGCCCAGTTCCGCCTGCAACATAAAGCAGCGGTACAGACTCATGCAAATCTAGACTTACAGTCGGTCTCCACTCATACACACCTTTAATATAATTCACAGTTATAGGCTGTGTTATGGATATCCCATCACGGTTGTTGTCATGATAGGTATAACGCCCCCAGAACGGGACACTCCTAGGAGGCATGTCATTGTAGTCAGTATGGCCTTTAATATTACGCTTATACCAATCCACTTGCCGGGCGCGGCCATCAACATCGAAGACCGGTGTAATCATGGTAATGACGTTGTTTCGGATAGTAGTAAAGGGCTCGCTAGTTTCAACTGCAAGTCGATACGCCAATTCCATTACCATTTCTGGAGGACCTAATTCCGGAGAGTGTAATCCCGCTGTCATCCAATAGATCGGCAAGGCATTTCCAATTATTTCTTCGGCCGCATCTCTATCGGTTAATCGTGGATCGGAAAGATCATTTAGGTACTTTTTATACGTTTCAATGTTTTCTAGATGCTCAGGCTCGGCAATTGCCACAACAATCATGTCGCGCTCTTCAAAGCTCTGTCCCAATTGAAATATTTCAACTCTATCCGACGCCGCTGCCAATGCTCTGAAGTAGGTGTATATCTCCTCAACTTGCGTTAATTCGCCGGGGGTGCCAATGGTATAACCAAGAATCTCCCGAGGACTTGGTATGGTTGGATGGTCTGGAAGCGAGTCCACCCATTGCGTCAAATATTTCTCATCGGTAGTGGAAGCTCGAATAGAAGCAGTGGCAACACTATCAATTGCTAAATTCTCACCTTGCGCCCAACCCAGCCCGTTTATCAAGCACCCAAGCGCTATGAGCGCTGCTTTTACTGCAAAAGAATTTTTCATGGGTTCTACCCTTTTTCGGCAATTATTTTGGTTTGTGATGAACGCTTTTAGCCAATTTATCGCGTTGGCCTAGCATGCGCTGAGGCTCTGAAAATCGCATTCATCAAGATAACGTTGAGACCATCCAAGTAGGCCCTCACCGTTGGGTCTTGAGTAAAGGCGACAATCTCGCCAGCACCGCTGGATTGTGAAATCACAAAAGGCTTGTAAGCTAACTGTTTGCGATTTTCATCCCAAAGATAACCGCTTGCTAGCAAGTCATCTGGCCCTTGAAACCTGGCAACATTGATCCCGTCGTTTATTCGAATAGGGGTGTAAATATCAGACCCCCTAACCAGCACATTAAGCTCGGGCGCCACGCCAGCACTCAACCAGTGTTCGGGATGCACATCGGCACGCACCAAGACTCCCGAAACGTCATAAGGGTTCGCCTCTAAAGCGACCACCTGATCATCATAGGCTTCAAGCTCAGTAAGATATTGCCCCTCCACTGTTGCCTCATCCTCATCGGTATCCGAGATCTCTTCAAGCTCAACGACAGCCCGTTCGCGGCGTACCGCTAACATGTCAACATCTGGGTCGGCAAGAAAACGAGTCGCATTGCCAAGAGAAATAAGTACCCCGCCCTGACGAACCCAAGTTTTGATATTTTCAATGCCTGTTTTACCTAGCGCAGCTTTATATCCAGCCCCATTCATTACGGGCAGTATCAACACTTGGTAGCGATTTAAATTGGCTGTTCGCAATCTATCTACTCTAACTGGGGTAACCGGATAATCGAATTGCCGCTCAATAACAAACCGTGTATTGCCAGCGCTGTATGATGCAGTTGGTTCATCCCAAGCCATCGCAATTTTTATCTCATTATGCCTAACGACATTCGCACTGCCAAAGTTTGGGCCATCAGTCACCCAGCTATCGTTGACAGCAACGACTCTAGCACCGGTTGTTTCGGCAATGGCTGTCACTGTTGAAAAAAGACTCGCTGAATTATCAGCCACGTCAATAATAAGAGAACCCGATGGGTATTCATTGCCAACGTTGGTAAAAGCTTTGTCGTTACTCTTAACGGCTAAACCGGCCTGCAACGCATGAGCCAAAAATCTAACCGCCGTAGCTTCCCCCCAAGGTACAATATAAGAAACACCGGCTTGCCCCCCTTCAACCATGCCCGCTTGAACCAGTTCAGTCCCAGCCAGTTCAAAATCACCATTAGGGACACGATTACACGTGTTGCTTTGAATATTGAACATAAGTGGCAAGGACCATCCAGTTACGTCATAAATCTCATCGGGCAGGTTGTCGTCCCGCCGGCGTTCTTGCTCAGCGAGGAAGTCCTCTGCCATCGGAACATCTAAATCCATTAGTGTGCGAATAAAACGCTTAGCAGGCTGATCAGTTCTTATGACATAGCTTCCCGCTTCATAAGACTCCCCGCAGGCACTAAATCTTGTTAACGCGCGATTAACTTCAACATCTTGACGTGACAACAAGCCGGCCAACTTATTAACTGCAGCTTGATCCTCTTGTACTGGCAGGATATAAGATCTGACATCCTCTTCTTGCCCTTCTTTAATTGCGCTTACTCGATAATTATAAAAGTCGTTAAGAAACTTTTCACGATTGTTAGCTACAGTCTCCGCAGTGGCAAGAGAGGTGACAAAGTGATTTCGCACCGTCTCACGGTAGTGAAGCTCATTGCCATCGTATTGCCGAAACACTAGACCTCGAGTCGACGCTTGCTCATAGGTCATAGCAACGCTGCCAAAGTAAGAAGGCCAGCTGGCGCCATATCCAGGGTAAAAAGCGTCGTAGACTTCACGAGTAAAATAATCAATACCAAACTCATCAAACCAGCGTGCATTATTGCGGCCAAAAATCTGCAAACTAGCTGTTTGATCTTCCGCCAAATGCGGATTATAGGGCACTGCTTCTGGCGCGAAGTAGTAAGTACCATCCGAGCCCATTTCATGCGCATCCACATAGGCTACCGGATACCATTCCAGCATCGATTTGGTTCGGCCTTGGGTTTCTGGTTGAGTCTGGATAAACCAATCACGGTTCATATCAAACAAGTAATGATTGGTTCTCCCCCCAGGCCATGGCTCGTCGTGTTCGGCAGAATTTCTGTCCGAGTCAGGGACCAATCCCTCAGCCGTTGTAAATTGATGGATGAATCGGTCACGGCCATCAGGATTTTGCATGGGATCAATAATAACCACCGTGTTCTGCATAATATCGGCCACCCGCGGATCTGAACGTGATGCCAGCAAATGATAAGCCGTCAACATAGAGGCATCGGTTGAAGATATCTCATTGCCGTGAACCCCATAGGAAAGCCAAGTGACCGCGGGCTGATCTGAAATAATCTGGGCAGCGGCACTAGCATCGGTTTCACGAGGGTCGCTTAAACGCTGCATCCCTATTTTAACTGAGTCAATTTTTGCCAAATTCTCTGGTGAGGAGATAACCGCATAAATTAACTCGCGATCTTGCCAGCTGCGCGCATATTCATTAAGAATAACTCTGTCAGGAGCCGCCTGCGCTAGTGCCTCGAAGTATTTAAGCGCATCTAAGTGCCACGTAATTTTCTCCCCCGGAGAGTAGCCGAGCACTTCCTCAATACTGGGAATCGATGGGTCATAGCTCGCATTAGGCCAAAACTCAAAATCGCCTTGCGACCAGCTGACATTGCTGAGGAAACAAAAGATCACCGCAAAGAATAATGATGGTATTGAAGAAAAAGTAGATTTCATGAAAGTGCCCTCGCCCGAAGTTAAAAGTTAGCCTTCGTTAAAACCGAAATGTAGTCGAATTAGGCTAACACTGGGATAAGAGTAGCTGTTTTTGTACGCGGCATCTAGGCCAGCTAATCAACCGTCACCCTTCGAAGCCATCCTGGGGAACGCGAACAGTGTAGCAATAGCTCAATAGTTGTCAGCACTGGGTTTGCTAGGTATAAATAACCTCGACAGCCAATCGCTTAAAGAGCCATTAATGAAACCTAAAACACCAAAAATCGATCTGAATTTCAGATACCTAAAGCCTGATGAAATGATTGAGCGGGCAACAGAGTTTTACAAATTGGTAAATTCTCGCAGATCAGTGCGAGATTTTTCAAAAAAGGAAGTGCCGGCAGAAGTCATTCGGCAGTGCCTGCTAGCGGCGGGTACCGCTCCTAGCGGCGCAAACCGGCAGCCATGGCATTTCGCTGTAATTAGTAACCCCCTTATCAAGAAGCAGATTCGTGAAGGTGCGGAATTAGAAGAGCAAAAATTTTATGCCAGCCGCGCACCACAAGATTGGCTCGATGCTTTAGCGCCGCTTGGTACAGACGCTGACAAGCCTTTTCTAGAGCATGCCCCTTACCTGCTAGTGATATTCGCTGAAAAATCCAGCGTGGATGCCGACAATAAAAAACACAAAAACTATTACGTAACAGAGTCAGTCGGGATTGCGACAGGCTTGCTAATCACAGCGCTGCATAGCGCTGGACTTGCTACTCTCACCCATACGCCAGCGCCGATGAAATTCCTCAATCAAATCCTAGGGCGCCCACAGTGGGAGAAACCCCTAATGATCTTAGTGGTTGGTTATCCAGAAGAAGGTGCTAGAGTCCCCGCCATCCAACGCAAGGACCTAAACGATATCGCCAGCTTTCATTGATAAAATTGGCGCTAGCTTTAGCTTTACCACTAACGTGGCCGTCTAAACCCTTTCGAGAAAAACAAACTATTCATGAACAATTTGTTAGTGCCAAAAAAATAAGCTCTAAAATTTGGGTTATCGGAAAATAAAATCACACTGCCCTGACCGTGCCGCTCAGCAATCGCCATCGCTTTGCCTGCTAACTTGGCCTGATTCTCATCTGATGCATATCCGGAGAGTAAAGGCTGGTCTGGAATTTTAATGACAGTTGCCCACGGGTTTTCAGGAGGATCAAAGGCAATCAATGTATTGCGATGACTCGCTATCTGGCGATTCGAAATCCCATAACCTATTGGATGGGTTATATCTAAATCTCCCGCCATGATCGCGCCACCGATAATAGCCTTAGCTTCGATATCTGCCTTATCGTCATAATCAAAACGCTGTTTTTCGTCATCACCGACAGCATCAGTTTTAGACTGTGGGTAAAGCACGTTATCGTAAGCCCACTGAGCACCCTGTCGCATCGCAACCAAAGTACCACCTTGTCGAACCCAGCTGTCTATCTGGGCTTTACGGGTATTTAAATCGCCGTGATTACCACCCACTATCACCAGGTGCGTATAGTCGCTTAAATCTAATGAAGAGAGACGCCGCTTATCGAACAAATGCACCGGCATGTTCATGCGTTTATCTAGCTGATGCCAAACCTCGCCGGCATCATAGGCAGTTGTGCCCTCCCCCACTAGCACCAAAACTTTTGGCTTTTCTATCGCTGAAAAGCTGTTGCTACCTAAATCCATTCCCGTTTGAGAGGTGTGGCCGGCACCTATCGCGTGGACCTTGATACCGTCTTCGCTGGCGATTGAACTCATCAGCTCATGCACCCGATCGTCGCTTAAGTCTCCTCCTTGCCAGCCCAGCGGAACTAAGATGCTGCCTCGCGATAGTGATATTTCACCCTCGCTACTTACCAGCGCCAATGGCTTGTTCGCAAATTTAGGCCGCAATCCTGCATCGAGTAATTTGTACAATGCTCTGGGTGCATAATAGTCAGACCAAGAAAAAAGATAAGCGTATTGCGCTTGATCAGGCTCGGCTTCGACAGGAAATTCAGCAAAAACCTGCTCGCCAAGAGTGCCACGAATCTCACGGCTTGAAAGAGCCGCAAAATCAAAATCAAATGCCAGCGGCAGAGTCCATGCCGACACATCATAGAAAGTGTCGTTCTCAAATGTTGTTATTTTCTCGAACAGGGCTTTTACCATGCGATATTGAGTCTGATTTGTCTCAACTATGTAAGAATGATCAGCCGCGAAACTCAAGCCATTAATCGTTACATCATTACTTAGCTTATTAACGCGTATTTGATGTCGATTCAGAATATCAAGCGCGTGGTAGGCTCTAGCTTTATCATCAGGCACTGAGAACACATAGCCTTTAGTCGAATCTTGTTCAGCGAGGCCCAAACCATCCTGATAAAAACGGCGCTGGTAAGCAAGTAACTCTTGCCGCATTTCAACACCTGCTCTTATCATTTCCAATGAGGTGCGATATTGAGTTCGGATATTGTCTCGAAAAGACAGCACCCCATGGACAGTTTCTAACAGACCTTCGGAACTCGCCTGCTCGAATAGCATTCCCATACTGGCGTGCATATGCGGATAGGTAGAACCCTTGCCGATATAATAGTTGTCATAACCTTCTTCGTTAAAATAAAGACGCTGTTCAGAGTCCAACCATGAGCGCGGGCGATCGGCAATTCGATCTAACAACTCCATCGATTCTTTGGGAATAAGAGGAAATGTTCTATCTGGCGCCCCTGGGTGAAAATAGTAAGTGCTATTAGCGCCCATCTCATGGTAATCCACCGTGATATTAGGTTTCCACTCATGAAACTTTGCTACCCATCCCTGCGGCTCCGGGTGCTGCAGAATTAACCACTGTCGGTTTAGATCGAACCAATAGTGATTTGTTCGCCCGCCAGGCCAAAAGGTATTGTGCAGCAAATGATTAGGATCCGTTACCGGGACATTGGCTCCATGCATATGGTTCCAAGCTGACATCCGACTATTGCCGTCTGGGTTAAACACGGCAACTAAGATAATGACGCTTTTCTCTAAGGTAGCTTCTATCTCATCGCCTTGAGCGGCAGCCAAGTGATAGGCCACTGCCATAGATGAATCCGTTGAACTAACCTCTGCTCCGTGAACCCCATAGTTAAGCCATGTGACCACAGGCATATCATCTAGCAATTGTTGAGAACTATTGGGGTCGCTTAGCGCGACATGGGCAGCGCGTATTTCATCGATCCTGCTGTGATTTTCCGGAGACGTTATGGTCAGCCCGATAATGGGACGGCGCTCATGGGTATAAGCAATAACGTCAGAACTCACCCGCGGTGAAATTTCTGCCAGCATTTCCATATAGCGAACCAATAGATCATTACGGGCAATACGGTGCCCCAGCGGGTGACCAATAATCTCTTCTGGGCGCGGTATTGCTGGATCAAAACTTACCAAATCGGAATAAAAAGGAGTGTCTCGGGCAACTTGAGACAATGCAAAAGGTGACGCCAAGCATGACATCAAAACAGTTAGCACAAATCTTTTTCTATAAATCATTGGGTAATTAAGCCTCGTACTTGGAGTTTTAAAGGCCGCAACTAAGCTGGGGTTGCGAGTCTATAGCTTTAGTCTAGTTGCAATTAATAGACTATTCACAGATCAATAAGATGCAGGGAATATCGCTGCATGTCCAGCCGCATCCACAAGCTCCCTTTTCAGCGGGCAAAAAAAAGGCCCGACTCTTACGAGACGGGCCTTAGATTCGATAACGCTATTTTACTCAGGATTGCCTATTGGCGTGCCTTCCTTTCTAAACTCACCGTAAAGGAACTCTTCAGAGAACTCGGCACATTTAAATTCAAGTATCTGCATGCTCTCATCCAAGTGGCGATAGATAGGAAAGCTTACTGTCCAAGGCGCAGTAAAGGTATTAGGATCAGTCATCGTCGCTTCATACTGGATATGATTGGCGCCCATTGGCGTCCAACGCTCCTCTACAACCATTTGATAGCTATGGTGGTTACCAGCGCGATCGAACCAAGTATTTTCCATTTGGCCGCTTACGCTAACAACCAAAGTATCGCCTTCCCAATGAGCATTTGAATGCCCCATCCATGCGTCTACCTGTGATTCAAGTTCAGGTTGATCAACATAAACAATTCGATTTGATTCGGCATACTCGTAAGCCACTAAAATCACATCGGTTGATTGAACAATCTGAAAGGGAAACGGTAAATAGTTAGCGCGAGGTACACCGGGCATGTAGCACTTTGTCAAAGGATCAAGATTATGAGCATCGGCTTTATTCAAATCTCTTTGCCGACGACCTTGTTCGTTATAAGGAATACTACCACCCTCAATTATGCCAATACTCGCAGGCACGGCAGAAGCAGCGCCCATTTGACGCGGATGAGGGCCATATGAAGCCGCATGTGGCTCAACATTGTAATGCGCTGTCGTCATAGCCTGCCAAATACCGCTTAAATCGGGCTTGCCTGATGGAGTACGGGCTATCTCGCCACTTTGCGCTGCTGCTTGTAGGGACACAAAGCCTGTCGCCATAATTAAAAGCGATGTTGTTAGTGTTTTTGTAAGTATAGTTTTCATTGATAATCCTTAATTCAATTACCTGATTTTAAAGAGATGTTAGTAAGATATAAAAACTAGCGCGAACCACCTTCGGCGGCTCTTTGCTCTTCCATACGTTCACCACGAAGAATATTTACCATTCCATAATTACCTTCATGGCAGGCATATTCATAAATCTGACCTGCTAATTTAGTCATTGGAACAATTGCCGTAATTTTGTCTGTAAACGTAGAAGGGTCGTCAATGGTGAATTCATAATCAACATTGTCGAACGCAGTTCTTGTAAATTTTTCTGTCAGAACCATGTCTTCGTTAGAGCCAGTACTGTTGAATGTTTGACGAAGACCGTTAAAGTTCTTAGTCACAACGACTAAAGTGTCACCGTCATAATAGCCGCGAGAATCACCTGAGTATGAAGTAATGCTCTCATCAAGTTCCGGCTTATCACCCAACTGGACAATACGCGCATCGTGAATCATTTCTGTCATGATCACGGCAGTGTCTTTGTTCTGAATAATTTGCAAATTATTATTGTACAGACTCGGTGCGAAAGGAGGTCCTGAATTAAAGCCGACAATGCAGCGCTCAGAGAGACCGCGATCTTCTGGGCCATCTTTGGCGATGCCACCAACTACATAACGCACCGGTCGCGTGCTTGGAATATCAGGGCCAAGACCACCATATTGACGTGGTGCGCCTTCGACTGTCGCTGGGACTCGACCGTCAAGCGGATAGATAATATGTGATGATCTAACGGTATCACCAAGGCCTCTAACTTCTAACCAGAAATCGTTGTAGCCGCCAGGGTTATCTGTGGCATCTGGAGCGTCTGGGTTAACCACTCGCTTGGCCGCTAACGCATCGGCTGCGTCTGCTCTGGCTTCTTGTGCCGCGATTGCTTCTTCAATCTGCTCACGAGTCAGAAATTCTTGATTGCCATACTTTTTAGGACGCTGCATTGGCGTGTTGGAGCTAAAGTTCCAAACACCCTGCAAATCTGGCTGTCCATATTCAGTTTTAGGCACTTCGTAGCCAGCATCGGACTGAGCTACTACTGCGCCACTAAGAGCGGTAAGTGTCGAAAATATAAAGAGTTTTTTAAAGTTCATTAATCTGTCCTACGAGTTTTCCAGCAGAGGGGGGTAACTTAGAGCTTTGCTGGGCAATAATCAATAGATAGTCGACTAAATGCAGCCATGAGAGGAACAGCTGCATAAAGCGCCTTCGCCGGAATCATCGGTTTAACAGCACCAAGAGCTCATCGGTCTACTCTGAGTCTCTGGTGAAGCGAGTAAGCAAGCTCGAGGTGTCCCAGCGCCCCCCGCCTTGAGACTGAATCTCACTGTAATAGGAATCAACAATTTCAGTAATTGGAAGCTGTGCGCCGTTCTCTTTCGCTTCCGCCAGCGCTATACCAAGGTCTTTGCGCATCCAGTTCACAGCAAAGCCAAAATCATACTGATCGGCGAGCATAGTCTTATATCGATTCTCCATTTGCCAAGAACCCGCAGCTCCTTTGGAAATAGTCTCTATCAGTGCTTCACCATCGAGACCGGCGCGCTTTGCAAAATTCAATCCCTCTGCCAAGCCCTGCACTATGCCGGCGATACAAACCTGATTTACCATTTTTGCCAATTGACCGCTACCCGCAGGCCCGAGCAATTTACTAAAGCGAGAGTAACAATCAATAATAGGCAGGGCTTTGTCGTAGTTTTTTTGATCACCGCCAAGCATGACGGTAAGCGCGCCGTTTTCAGCACCAGCCTGGCCACCGGATACCGGACCATCAAGAAAGCCAATCTTTTCTGCCCCAAGAGTAGAGTCCAGCTGCCGCGCTAAACTAGCAGAGGCAGTAGTATGATCTAATAATAATGACCCCGCTGCCATGCCAGACAACGCGCCGTCATCACCAAAAATAACTTGCTTTACATCTTCATCGTTTCCAACACAGCTAAGCACCACATCACAGCCGCTGGCAGCCTGCGCTGGTGTGACCTTAAAACTGCCGCCAAACTCTTGCACCCATTTTTCAGCTTTTGATTGAGTGCGGTTATACACACAAACATCAAATCCAGCTTTTGCGACATGACCGGCCATGGGGTAACCCATTACGCCTAAGCCGATAAATGCTACTTTCATTTTTCTCTCCTACAAATCCTAAGATGGTTTAAGCACAAACAGTTGATTGCAAATTGCTAGCGTTGGTAAATGCTTTTGCCGCGAGCAAAAGTCTCTACTATTGCTATGTCTTGTAGCTGTTCAGGTTCTGAACTCAATGGATTGCTTTCTAAAACAACAAAATCTGCCCGTTTACCCAATGTGATCGAACCTTTCTCTGCCTCTTCAAAATACTGATACGCGGCCCCAAGAGTAATCGCTTTCAAAGCTTGTTCAACTGATGCTCGCTGATCGGGGCCTAAAACATAGCCACTTCTGGTTAACCTGTTAACGGTAATCGATACCAAGCGCATCATATCTGGCGGAACTACAGGCGTGTCATTGTGGATTGTTAAAGGAATATCTAACGCCGCCGTTGCCGCAACTGGGCTAATAAACGAAGCCCGCTCTTCGCCGAAACTTAATCGATGCCAGTCACCCCAAAAGAATGGATGTACTGAATAGTAGGACGCTATGACGCCCAATTCTTTGAACCTAGGCAGGTGATCTGGGCGCATCAGCTGAGAATGGATTACCACCGAGCGATGATCAACGTCCTCGCCAAGGTTAAGCCCGCCTTCTACTCCGTCCAACATTAAATCAATGGCGGCATCACCGTTTGCATGGGCCAACACGGGCACACCACGCGCGATTAAATCGGGCATTCTCTGGATATACGGCTCGGGGGCATAGCTGGGATATGCAACGTAATCGGGCTGCGCCCCAGACGGCCCTTGAGTATAAGGCTCAGTTAGCCATGCTGTGCGGCCCTGAGGAGATCCGTCTAAGGTGAATTTCACGCCTCCTAATCGTATGCCTCCCTCATACTCAGTCGGAGCGACAGCAGCGAGTTGGTCGTCACTCATTACATTGGCCCATAGGTAGGCAACAATGTCCTGAGGGAAAGGGTCGACCCTGGCCTCTTCTATTAATTGATTGAGATAGTCCTGGCCGATGTTACTGTCTTGGATCGTTGTGATTCCGTAGCTGGCGTAAACCTTTAGCGCCTGACGCCTGAGTAACCTGCGTTGCTCGTCATTTAAATCAGAGCTTTGGCTAGGGAAAAGCCTCATTGCAGTTTCCTCCATTACGCCGTCCGGATCACCACTGCCATCGAGACGTCGGATCACTCCGCCTTCCGGATTCTCGGTTAGCGCGGACACATTGGCATTGGACAACGCTAATGAGTTCGCCGCAAGTAAGTGGCCAGACACATGTCTAATAACGATAGGATGTTGTGTCGAAGCGCGATCCAGATCCTCTCTGGTTGGGTGACGTAACTGCGCTAGCAGTGAATCGTCATAACCCACTCCATGAATCATCTCTCCAGCGGGAATTTGCCGAACCTCAATCCAGCTTCTTATTTCACTTACAATATCATCAATAGAGTTTATGTTACCCACCGGCGGGGAAGATAAATCCAATGCATCGAGCCTGCTAGCAAACGCGGAAAAGTGCCCATGAGCATCGATAAAGCCGGGCAATAAAGCTTGCTCGCCAAGCTCAATAACTCGAGTGTCCCCGCCTTTAAATGCCATAGCATCCTGCGCTGACCCGACGAAACTAATTCGATCACCTTTGACTGCAACCCCTGTAACATCAGACTGATCCATGGTAATTATATTTTGACCTACAAAAATAATATCCACCGAATCGATAGCAGGCGCGGGCGCCGAGGCTCGATCAGGGCTCGGGCCACACCCGATTAATGCCACGCAGAAAACCAACGTTATAATTTTCAAAGTTCGTCACCGATTAGTATTATTGAGTATTATTACTTATCACGGCATCACAGCATAACCCTGACAAAATGAACTTTCTTTCCCGGCTGGCCTGGTGTGGAGCGCATCAAAAAATCAAGGCTTCCCGATTATTCACACCCTTCCTGCCACTAAATCTAAACGCCAGTCTTGCTGAAGCATTATTAGCAACTCATCCATCGACTGAAATCTTGCGCTAGGATCTTTTTGTAAACATTTCATAACAACGGACTCTAATAGTGCCGGCACCCGTTGGCTACATCTGGCCGAAGGCATTTCGGGCGTATCGTTTAAGACACTTGAGATCACCTCGTGCATTTTTTCACCAACCGCTGGTGGCTGCCCACACAATATTTCATAAAGAATCGCGCCGAAACTAAAAATATCGGTTCTAAAATCAATTGCTGGATCGAGGTTTATCTGCTCCGGAGACATGTAATGAGCCGTGCCTTGCGCCTTGCCTTGACCGGTCAGACTGAGATTTTCGATCACACTGGGTTCTGGCTCTTCTTCATCCACCGCGGTGCCATCAGGGTGCCATACCTTAGCCAACCCCCAGTCGAGCAGCAATACTTCACCGTAAGGTCCCGCCAATATATTTTCAGGTTTCACATCGCGATGAGCGACGCCATGGGTATGGGCGTATTCCAATGCGTAACCAACTTGCAATACCAAGTCCATGAGCTGAGTTAAGTCATAGCGGTCACGGTAATCCAATATTTCACGCAAGGTGTATCCGTGCACTAGTTTCATTGTGAAGTACGGAAAACCGCGACCATCTCTGCCTAATTCATAGGTAGGAACCGTGTTAGGGTGCTGCAGCATTGCCGATACACGGGCTTCCCGAATTAAGCGCAGCCGCTCGATCTTGTCATTAGCAAATTCCGGTTTAAGGGTTTTGTAGCAAACAAAGCGAGAAAGGTGCAGATCCTTG
>Ga0208414_1001327_pt1 | contig 19337 bp, 18 predicted proteins | sample AntAceMetag02UKE_FD_184770 | JGI IMG/M metagenome (GOLD analysis project Ga0208414, IMG submission 184770) | Saline lake microbial communities from Ace Lake, Antarctica - Antarctic Ace Lake Metagenome 02UKE (SPAdes) (version 2) | ecosystem: Environmental > Aquatic > Non-marine Saline and... | reverse complement strand
AATGCTTTACCAATAAATACTGTTATCGTAGGGTAGCGGCCAATAGTTAAAAATTTAGTTGTTAAGGTGAATTATCAATGGAAGAGTCCTTTTTAAAAATCATTCAGGAAATAGGAGAAGATCCTAACCGCCCCGGTTTAGTGGACACTCCAAAGCGTGCCGCCAAAGCAATGAAGTTTCTCACGCAAGGCTATGAAATGGACCTTGATGAGGTCATTAACGGCGCTTTGTTTCCCACAGAAAATGACGAGATGGTCATTGTTAAAAACATTGAACTGTATTCAATGTGCGAGCACCACATGCTACCGTTTATCGGAAAGTGCCACATCGCCTACATTCCCAATGGAAAAGTTATTGGCCTATCTAAAATCGCGCGCGTGGTTGATGTGTTTGCGCGCCGGCTACAAATTCAAGAGAATTTAACCACTGAGATAGCAAATTGCATCGTTGAGAAGACCAATTCCAACGGCGCCGCGGTTATCATAGAAGCTCAGCATATGTGCATGATGATGCGAGGAGTCGAAAAACAGAATTCGGTAATGACTACTTCATGCATGTTGGGCGCGTTTCGTAATAGTTACAAAACGCGCAGTGAGTTTCTCTCGCTAATCAAGTAGCTAACGCCGAACGATATCAATCCTGTTCTTGCACGCCGTGCTCACGCAGCTTGGCGCCAAAGGCCCAACACCGTGTGAGGACAGCCTCGAAGCAGATATTCCCGATTCGATCAAACGCTGCATAATTGTTTCGGCGCGCTTCTGAGCGCGCTCTTGAAGCTCGGACAAACTCATATCATCTGCAATATGGGAAACAATATAAATCTCAAGCAACGGATTTTCATTTAATACCGCTATCAGCGTGTCTAACTGAGTACTTTCGATTACGTCATTGCCCTGAAACTGAATATCTCTGAGCGTGCTAAACCCCTTCTCTGTTATTTCTTGAGCTAGGTTTCTTTGATTCGTTGTAGGAAAACTTCGCAGCGTATCTGTGGGCTCAGTAATTTCCACATAGGCGTAGAGACGCCGATTTCCTCTGGTGATAATGTATACTGTTACATAGGAAGAAGCATCGCCGCCCGCAGATGTTTGATAGGCAAGATAGAATTGGTTCTGCACAGGACCGTAAAGTATTCTATTTTTAAAAACATCATTAGCCCAACCGCTGCTGCTACCGCAGGATCTTCCTAAGCAGTTAAACAACAGCTCAAAAGAATTATCCTCAAATTGATTCCGAAAAAAGCGATAAACATCTTCCCCTGAATATTCCGACGGTATTTCAAACAGGGTTTTACTTAAAACACCTGTCACCCGTCGAACCGCTTCTGGCCCATCATTCTGAAGAATACCCAGTGCGACCTGATGGATTGTATTAGGAGTAACAGAGCTAGAAACGATGCTCGAGTTTGGAAAAGCGTCTATAAGGTCTTCAACAGGGTTTTGCTGCGCTCCTGCTAAATTTGCTTGAATTAACAGAATACCCGCTGACAATAATCTCAGTGTTTTATATCTTAACAGTCTTATCATGGTGAAAGAGTATACAGTACCTTGCCGCATCCGGGGGCTACAATGTCCATTGACACGCAAGCAATATGACTAGTCTCCATATCACTGCTTGTCGCTAACGTCCCGTCTACCAAAAGTGCCAGTAAGTTGGATATCAGGGGATTATGGCTAATCAGGAACACTTGCATAACATCAATTTTTTCAATTTCATCCAACAGGTCATAAACGCCTGCCTCAGGCTCCAAAGCTTTGCTGACTTCAAAACTAAGCTGCGGATAGCTTGTTTGAAGCGCTGAACAGGTTTGCCTAGCGCGTTGATAAGGACTCGTTAGGGCACGGTCAATCTCCGGGGCATGTTGGCTTAATTTAGCTATTACTGAGCGATTGTCCATTACACCTTTGTGGGTCAATTCTCTTGCAGGATCTGATAACGCTTTCTGTTCCGCCTCTCCATGGCGCATCAAATAAATCATCATTTTCTGTTACTCACCATTATGAATTTTTAATAAAGAAAAATACTCTTCCAGTATCCCCGATTACTAAAATAGCACTGTCTGCTAACTTAGCTCTGAGTCAGTGGCTTCAGTTGGGGAACCCGCTTGAGTTGATGCCCCGTCCGAATCACTAGGTTTGGATGCTGCAGCAGTCACTTTCTTTTTTGCTGGTTTTTGAGTGACCGTTGGAGTGTCGCTAGCGGAGGCTAGGCCGGTTTTTGATTTCGCCGTGGACTTGTTCGCTTTCCTACGCGGTTTTACTGCTTTGGGCTGCGTTTTTCTCTCTCCCAATTCAGTGTCTGGGTCTGGCTCAGGATCGAAATCTTCGTCCTTCACCGCAGGGTCAGCCTTCTCGAAAGCAGAGTTTTCAACCACCGAAATATCTTCTTCTGGGAAGTCAGAAAACGGAAATGGGCGCTCATTGGAATTGTAAGTAATATAGTCAATTATTTGTGAGACGTATTGCTGCACTACTGACGCCAACCCTCTGAGATTGCGATTGCTTTGCCCTGTTATGAGAGCGAAAAGTATTTGCGCCGCCATCACTACAATAACGACAGGAACAAAAATCAGGTAAAGAATAAAGCCATAAGCCAGCATAAAGGGCAGTCGCACCCAGTGCGATGATTGCTTTAGGTTATCGACTATCTCTTCAAACTTGTCTGTCATTATATTTCCTCATTGCTCAATACTTTCTTTTGACTGGCCTCAAATTCAACATCCAAGGCCTGCTCACCTAGCATTAGAGAGGCTATCATAGTCTTTATAGATTGCTGCTCATAGATGATTTTGTACAAGCCGTTAACTAGAGGCATATAAACTCCCAGCTCATCGGCCTTTTCTTTTACGTGCTTGACCGTGCTAACCCCTTCAACAACCTGTCCAATTTCCGCCATTGCTGCCTCGACTGTTCCGCCTTTGCCAAGTGCAAAACCCAAACTGTAGTTGCGGCTAAGGGGAGTCGAGCAAGTAACGACAAGATCCCCTACTCCAGCCAGCCCTAAAAACGTCATAGGGTCTGCGCCGAGCTCACGGCCAAATCTGGCCATTTCAGTCAGACTGCGGGCGATCAACATACTATTAGTGTTAAAACCCATCCCTAGAGCCGCCGCAATACCCGCAATAATGGCGTATATATTTTTTAGAGAGCCACCTAGCTCCACTCCAAACATATCGTCATTGGCATAGACTCTTAATGTCTTGGATTTTAACAGCGCCTTAACTTCGTTTCTAACTTCCTCGTGGCTACTGGCAATGACAGTGCCGGTTAAGTGCCCTGCCGCTATTTCTTTAGCCAGATTAGGGCCACTAAGAACGCCAATCTTGGAATTTGGAGACTCCTCGCTCAACACCTGACTCATCAGCAGGAAAGTGCCCGCCTCAATACCTTTTGTGGTACTGATTAGCATCGCATCGGAATCTAATTCGCTTACGACTGCCTTAACAACCTCTCTAAAAGACAAGCTGGGCACCGCCACGAACACAACAGCACTGTCGTGTACCGCCTGCGCCATATTTATAGTCGCGTGAACACGGCTATCAAGTTTATAACCTGGTAGGTACTGAGAGTTTTCGTGCTGGCTATTTATTTGCGCTACTTGTTCGCTACTACGCATCCAAAATTGAACGTCGAAACCGTTGGTCGCGATGATATTTGCTATGGCAGTACCAAAACTACCACCACCAATGACCGAAACCTTATTGTTTTGCATGTTTACTCATTATGAGTTGAAAGTAGTTCACATCATCATGATAGTCTGCCCACATAGCAATACCAAGGCGGGATGATCCTAAAATCAGGGTTTACGGCATAAAATAAACATCAAGGGCTAGACCACTATCTTAGCGAGTTCATTTCTTCACGCGAGTTTGAGTTGATCTGAAGGCGCAGCCGCCGGATCACAGCCGTTAGCCTAAATGTATTTCGGCACGGCAAACCCGCTGCGAAGATATTCTTCCCGCTGATCCTGGGGCCAGGTTAAGGACATCGTGAAATCTGGGCTGGGGGATTCTCATTGGGAAACGCAATTCTTTTGTATGCCTGCTCACTTAAAAACCGCTCTTGCGGCCAATAGCCAGTGAGAAATTGCCTATACTGCTCGCCGATAGCCTTCTCATCGATAGTGCGAATACCATAGGATCACACCGCCAATCCTCCACTTGGTTTCAATGTGGCATTGACAACCTGAAAAAACCGCTCTATTTCAATCCAATACAAAGCCTGGAACACACCAATTCGATCAGCACTCGCGGGATCAAGAATAACGTCGTGGGCTAAAGCCACTAGACAATCAATACCGGGCATTTTTTCGCCGCATCAATTTGAGCGGCACAAACAGTAAAATTAGATAAAATCAGACGCAGACTTAACCAACGAAACCAAGGGTGAAGGATAAACACCTAAAAGAATTAATAATAAAAACAGTAGCGCGATTACAAAGTAGGAGCTCAGGCTTTCTATACCGGCAATCGGAAAAGAAGTTTGCTGCTTTGCCTTCAACGGCTGCAAAATAATATACACAATACGTAAATAGTAATAGAGCCCAATGCCACTGCCGATGACTAGAGCCGCTAACAAAACCCAAAGAGAGGATTCCACTCCGGCAAAGAAAATATAAAACTTACCGATAAAACCAACCGTCAAAGGAATGCCTGCTAACGACAACACCATAGCGATAAGCATTGTCGCTAACCAAGGAGATCGCCAAAATAAACCTTGATAGTCGCCCACCTGATCAATCTCATTCTCGCTCGAAGAGAGTGTGGATAAAATAGCGAACGCACCAAGAGACATAACAACATAGGCTATCAAATAGAAACTAATTGCTTCTACACTAATCCCCCCGCCTGAGACGTTACTGGAAACAACCGCAATCAATAGATACCCCATGTGAGCTATGGAGGAGTAAGCCAAAATTCTTTTCAGATTCTCTTGTCGCAAGGCCAATAGATTGCCAACAATTATTGATGCTATCGCGATCAATGAAAAAACCACAGGGATCGCACCGAAAGACAAAGCCTCAGTACTGGTCAGAAACCTCAATAACAGCACCGCCATTGCCATTTTTCCAACAGTGGCCAAATAAGCTGTTGCCGGCAATGGAGATCCCTCATATACATCCGGCGTCCAAAGATGAAACGGTGCCAGAGATAATTTAAAAGCCATTCCGGTAGAGATTAATAGAAGAGCGACAACTGTGTAGCCTTCACTTAATCCAAACTCAGGATCAAGGACGGCAAGACTGGTAAAACTTAAAGTCCCTGTCTGAGCATAAACCAGCGCCATACCAAAAAGGATAAAACAGGAGGCGCAGGCAGATAGAATTAAATACTTCACCGATGCTTCTAACGGATAGTTTACAGAGTCTTTACTGTGCAGTGGATAAGCGATCATTCCATACAACGACATACTTAAAGTTTCCAGACCAAGCACTGTACTAATAAAATGATTACTGCTCACCATGACAATAGCGCCAACTGTGGCAAGCCCTATAAGCAAGTAAAACTCTTCCTTTTGATCATCCAATCTAAAAAAGTATGGAAAACTAAAGACGGCGATAAACATGGACGCAACACACGTGATTATGGTGAAAAGTAAGCTGTATTGATCGATAATAAGCAGCGGGGTTACCTGCTGATTGGTCCAAGATAACATCACCATTGCCACGCAAGCGGCTAGCAATAAACCCAGTATTGTTAATGCCCCCGAAACAATAAAGCTTCTTCTAATACCAATCATTATCATTGTGACAACAACACTCAGTGAAACGATAAGCAATGGAAGTAATGGCAATAAATCATCGAAACTAATCATTAGAGCCCTGCTCCCGTAGTAGGGATGAGAGTAGAGGTGAAAGTAGAAGTAGGAATAAGAGTCGCAGCAACACTCTGAGTGCCAGCGAGCAATGAAGTCAGCACCGGCTCCGCTAAATCCAGAAAGGGCTGCGGGTATAAGCCCATCCATATCAGCCCGACCATCATTAAGGCGTAATAAGTCATTTCTCGATGATCTAAATCCCTGAGCTTGGAGACTTCAAAATGCGCATCTGAGTAGCCACCTTGAAAAATCTTTTGAATAACCCAGAGCGAATAAACTGAAGCCAATATTAAGCCGAAAGCCGATGCGACGGTGGCCAAGACATTAACCTGAAATGCACCTAACAAGGCCAGAAACTCGCCAACAAAATTACCTAAACCCGGCATGCCTAACGCAGCGATGGAAAAAAACATTGTGACGACAGCCATGCGCGGAGCATGAATCCAGAATCCACCCATCTCATTCATATTTCGAGTATGAATGCGATGCTGCAATCCACCGGCCAGCATAAACAGAGCTGCCGCACTTAAACCATGGGCCAGCATGGTCATGATCGCCCCTTGTAAGGCCTGCTCATTCCAAGCATAAATTCCTAGCGTCACAAACCCCATATGACTGACACTGGTGTACGCTATTAAACGCTTAATGTCTGACTGCGCAAAAGCTACCTTGGCACAATAGAGAATACTAAAAGCGGCTACGCCCATCGCAAACGGTGCAAATTGAGCGGACGCTTCGGGGAACAAAGGGATTGCAAACCGAATAAGACCATAGGCGCCTGTCTTGAGTAGTACCCCAGCAAGGATAACACTACCGGCCGTTGGCGCTTGACTGTGTGCATCAGGCAGCCACGCATGAAAAGGCACCGAGGGTAATTTAGTTGCAAAACCAATAAAGAAACCCAGCATAATCCAGAATTGAAGCGGGTTAGCGACTGATAAATTGAGCAAGTCTTGATACTTAAAACTCAAATACCCAAACTCTATAAAATGCAAATAGGCCATCGTCACAATTGCGATTAGCATCAGCATGCCGCTCACTTGAGTGAAAATGAAAAACTTCATAGCCGCGTAGTTTTTGTTTTCATGCCCCCATATCGCAATAATAAAATACATTGGGATTAACATGATTTCCCAAAAGAAGAAAAACAGAAATAAATCAAGAGCGGTAAATACGCCAATTACACCGGCTAAAGTCCAAAGCAAATTAAAATAGAAAAACCCGGCCCGCTCATGAATCTCAGACCAAGCCGAACCGACCGCGATCAAACCTAGAAAAGCGGTTAAGGCAATCATAAGAACACTGAGTCCATCTGCTGCCAAATAAAAACTTATACCAAAACGTGGAATCCACGCGGCATTAACGCTTGCCACCCACCCCCCAGCGCTAGAGTCCTGAAGTAATAACAGACAAACCACCGCCAGCTCGACAATGACAGTGATTAGAGCAATAACTCGTGGAAAGTTTGCATCCACACTTTCGGAAGCCCAAGCAATAAGTCCACCGACAAAAAGGATGCTAATTAGCGCTAACAGAATCACAGATAAACCCCCGCGGCTAAGACAACTATCAAGCCGGCCGCCATGCTTAAGAGATACCAACCTAAATAGCCAGTTTGCGATTTGGCAATTAACCCATGCGCTGATCGTGAAATAATAATGACCGAGTTATAGAGCGCGTCAAAAAAATCGTTCCGATTCAGCCTAGCCAACCAAACAAATGGGTTTACCAGCACGCGTTGGTATAAGGCATCCATATACCAGCCGCTAAACCAAACACGATGCAGAAATTTTGCGAGCTTATAGGACATAAGTTTTTCGACAGCAAGCGCACCACTAACAAAGAAAAGGTAGCTAACACCAATACCTAGCAGCGGAACAGCGATCATTATTCCATGAATTAAAGCGCTAACGTGGCGCGCTTCATCCGCCGCCCCATGGTTAAACACCGATTCAACTGGTATTTGAATCCAGCCGCCCACTAACGACAACAACATTAAAACAAGAAGCGGTGTTGCCATCGCAAACCCGGTTTTTTCTTTTTCATCATGATGTCCCCGGCTGGCACCGAAGAACACAACAAACACTAACCTAAAGCTGTAAGCCCCTGTTAGGAACGCGCCAAAAACGCCTCCTACCCACAGCCAAACGCCTGAACCGCCCGAAGCATAAGCGGCCAATAAAATCTCATCTTTACTGAAATACCCAGACGTGAATGGAAATGCCGCCAAGGCCAGACTGCCGATTAGGAAAGACCAAAATGCGATGGGTAACTGCTTACGTTTGCCCCCCATCTTAAAAATGTCGTGCTCATGATGCAGGCTGTATATAACCGTACCTGCTGCCAAAAACAGAAGTGCTTTGAAAAAGGCATGTGTCATCAAATGAAAGACTGAGGCAGACCAAGCCCCCACACCCAAGCCCAGAAACATATAGCCAATCTGGCTGATTGTTGAATACGCTAGAATTCTTTTAATGTCATGCTGAGTCAATGCCGTAAAGCCTGCCATTAACAACGTTGCCAAACCGATCCAAGCGACAAGCATCTGCACCCAAGGCGCCAGCTCAAACAATACATGCGTTCTAGCAATTAAGTAGACTCCAGCGGTAACCATGGTAGCTGCATGAATAAGCGCGCTGATTGGCGTAGGTCCGGCCATCGCATCAGGCAGCCACGTCTGTAGTGGTAATTGCGCGGACTTTCCAACAGCCCCGCCCAGCAGCAGTAGTGAGCAGGCTATCGCCATCTCAGAGCCTATTTGCCATTCGGTTTGGGCGGCGACCATTAAATCTTGAATGTTAAGGGTGCCTAATTCTCTAAACAGAAGAAAAAGACCTATCGCCATTGAGGTGTCGCCTACTCTGGTTACCACAAATGCTTTTCGAGCTGCATAGCCGTTGGCAGGGTTTTCATACCAGAAACCAATCAGCAGATAACTACAAAGACCAACGCCCTCCCAGCCCAGATATAGGAGAACCAAATTATCAGCTAAGACGAGCATCAGCATGGCTGCGACAAACAAATTCATATAGGAAAAAAAGCGGCTGTAACTAGGGTCATCAAACATAAACCCAGTGGAGTAAAGGTGGATGAGAAAACCCACCCCGGTAATGATCAGCATCATTACCAGTGACAAACCATCTAAGTAGAAAGTAATGCCGGGCGTAAAAGACCCAACAGACATCCAAACCCAGGTCTGATAAACAAAGACTTCTTCACCAGAGTCCAAAAACTCAATAGCGATTAAAGCCGCTGCAATAAAAGCCGCACCTATACTGCCAGCCCCTATAGCTGCTACAGCTCTTTTAGGCAGCGAGCCACCAGTCAACGCTAGGCTCAAAAAGCCCAGCAGCGGTAATGTTGGTAATAGCCAAATAAATTCTTGCACAGTCGTGTCTTATCGCTCTTTAGTTAGTATTATTTTTGATAAGGATTGTGTCAGCCTTTCATTTCACTCAGCACAGAAATGTCTACTGTATGAAATTTTCTATACATTTGAATAATTAGTCCCAAACCTACCGCTACTTCAGCTGCAGCCAAGGTCAAAATCATTAAAAACATAATATGTCCTTCAGCATGTCCGAATCGTGCGGCCGCCACAATAAAAGCAAGACCGCTAGCATTGAGCATGATTTCCAGAGACATAAGCACAAACACTATGTTGCGTCTTGTTAGCACGCCTATTAGACCGAGAACAAAAAGAATCCCAGCTAAAATAAGACCATGCTCTGTAGGTATCGTTTCCATTACGTGATTCTCTGATTCACTTTCATTATTATTTCTTCGCCAAGTGATATGCAGAAACTAAGCCTGCCAGCAAAAGAATAGAGGCTAACTCCACTGCCAGCACATACGGCCCAAATAACAATGCACTCACCTCTAACACTCCGACAGTTTCTGGATTCATGGTCACGTCATAGCTGCTAAGCACACTGATTAATTGAGCAAGTAGGACTGCCGCTAACAGGCAAGGCAAAATCCAACCTGTTAAGCTCAGCCATTTTTTTTCTTGATCACGAGTGTGTTGGCCTAAGTTCAGCATCATAATGACAAAGAGAAACAGCACCATTATCGCCCCCGCGTAAACAATGGCTTCGAGTACTGCTGCAAATGGGGCGCCCAGCACATAAAATATTACCGCTATCGATAGCAGTGACAAAATGAGATAAATAAGTGCATGGACGATATTGCTCTGCAAAATAACCGCCACTGTAGAAATGATAGCTATTGCCCCTGCCAAATAAAATAACAGACTCATGGTAGTAAACTCCTCACATTGACCGGTTCAGCTTCGTTCTGCGCTTCTCCTTTGTCTTTACCGCTTATTGATTTACCCGCGACACGGTAAAAATTGTAGTCGTGATACTTACCGGTGCCATTAATAAGTAAGTCTTCCTTTTCCCAGACCATGTCTTGCCTAGAGTATTCGGCCATTTCAAAATCAGGCGTCAATTGAATCGCATTGGTTGGGCAGGCTTCTTCGCAGAAACCGCACATGATACAGCGGGAAAAATTAATGCGAAAAAACTCTGGATACCAGCGCCCATCTTCATCTTCAGCTTTTTGCAGAGCGATACAATCGACCGGGCAAGCGCATGCGCACAAATTACACGCCACACAACGCTCTTCGCCGTCTGGGTCACGGCTAAGTATTATACGGCCACGCCACCGAGGTGCCATATTGGGCGCCTCTTCCGGATATTGAACGGTGTCCGCTTTAACGAAGGCATGTTTAAAGACAAGCCACAGGGTATGAACCTGACTGATTAGCGTATCTTGTATTAACTTGAGCATAAAATACTCCGTTGCTGATAATTTTTTATCGAGCCATTCAAGTCAATTTTCAAATAGACTAAGTGGCTTCTTAATAATTCTTTTAGAGAATCTAGCATTCAGGTGCTCAAAATTATTGCGCCAGTAACCAGCAGGTTAAGCAACGATAGGGGCAGCAAGAAAAGCCATCCATAACTCATTAGCTGATCATAGCGAGGCCTCGGAATTGCGGCGCGCAGCAAAATAAAGAACGCAATAAAAATAAAGGCTTTGATCACGAACCAAATTATAGGAGGAAGAAATCCAGGCCCTAGCCAACCGCCGAAAAACAACACAGTGATTAGGGACGAAATTAAGACCAGCCCTAAATACTCTCCGACAAAGAACATGCCGAATTTCATTCCAGAATATTCGGTATGGTAACCAGCGCAAATCTCCTGCTCGGCCTCCGGAATGTCAAAAGGCAATCGATGACTCTCGGCAATTCCAGCTATAAAAAAAATAACAAAGCCAATAAACTGCGGGATCACATACCAACCGTCTGACTGCGCCAAGACGATTTCTCGCAAATTAAAACTGCCACTTAACGCGACAACCCCAAGCAAAGAGACGCCCATGAACACTTCATAACTTATCATCTGTGCTGCAGCGCGCAAGCTACCGAGCAAGGCATATTTATTATCCGAAGATAAACCCGCTAGCATAACGCTATAAGCACCAAGGGATGCCATAGCGAGAACAAACAACACACCAATATTGGAATCGATAACCCCCACCCCGGGAGCGAAAGGGACGACGGCGAAACTCAGTAAAATTGCCACCATAATAATTGCTGGCGCTAAAACAAAACTAAATCTGTCAGCAAACGGAGGTACCCAGTCTTCTTTGGTGAATATTTTTATCATGTCAGCGACCACTTGCAACAACCCAAAAGGTCCAACGCGGTTTGGTCCTAAGCGCTCTTGCCAAAGGCTCAATAGGCGCCTCTCAACCCAAATCAACATAGCGGCAACAACGATTACGGTTCCCAGAATAATGCCAAGGTTTAAGCCTGATCCAACTTCCCAATTCATAGGCTAATCATCCTCCCAGCGATCACTTAACTGTAAACCGCCAAGGCTGTCGGCATTTTGATTACTGTCAATTTTACTAATCAAGCTAATTTGCGTGACGTCAAATGGGTTGATTTCCCCAGGTGCGCAGTAAAGTGACGCCGTACCGGTCTTTTGTTTTCTGCGAATAATGACGGTGGCGGTAGCAGAGCTCTCCCCGAGCTTTATTGCATCTCCTTGAGCCAGGTCTCGCGTCTGCGCATCCTCTAAACTTAAGCCTATGTAGGAAGTAGTCATACGCTCGGCAATCGGCGCAGTTTTGGCACTGAGCTCATCACTTCCAAATATCTGCTGAGCGAAACTAATCTGCAAATCCGATACTAGAACTGAATTTTCATTGCTTATTTCAAAGTAGCCTAGCCCCTTGGAAGCCTTCACAAAAACTTGTGACCCAGGATGTCCTTGCTTTAGCTCGCCGTTAACCTCTTCTTGAAATTTAGAAATTGACTGGTTGGAATTCCAGCTAGGCGCCCAGCTCGACGCCAGAATGTTTGAATCCTTCGTAGAAGGTACCCCCTCCATAGAAAATGACATTTGAGACTCTTCATCTACCGCTTGTTTAGGTTCATGAACATTGATATTGGCTTTCATAGCCGTTCTTCCGCTATAGCGGTGAGACTGCCTAGGGACCTTGATTCCGCCAATAATATCGGTGCCGGAGATAAGCTCACTCAGTGCTGTTAATCCAGAAATCTGCGCAGCGCATTGGGTAATCAGATCATTCACATGCGCGGTGTCTGCTCCCATAAACCAGCGCCAGGAAGGTAATGCGTCGCTATGGCAGCGGTGCACTTGGTAACTTAGCTGTGCCCTCCCCTCAAAATTCACATAGCTTGCTTCATGTTCTGAAAATGCTGTGCTTGGCAATACCAATGTCGCCTGATCTGTTGTCGGTGTAGGCAAGTGATCAGCCACTACAACCATCTCGGCTTTGTGTAAGGCCTCATCAACAAGCGCTGTACTAGCACGGCGATACAAATCATTTTCAAGTACGACGATATTTTTAACTGCACCGCTTCGAACTAATTCTAGGGCTTTGCCTAAACTGTTTTCAGGATCCACCATAAGACCTAGACCAACAGAATTGACCTCTGGGCTAAGTAGACACAAATCAGTAATTTTCGACCTTTTAGTAGACAGTGCTCGGGCAATATTAGCCGCTGCTTTTATCGTAGCCGGATCACCCGCGGTGCTGCCTGCAATAATAAGAGGTCTTTTGGCAGCGCTTAGCTCAGACGCAATCTGAGCGATCAGATCACTCACGCCAGTATTAGGCTTGCTTGGTCCGGGGGCCTCTGCACAAATCTCACTTGCGATACTCTGAGCTAGACTTATAAGGCTAGTCATTGAATCGACAATGCTATGAGTCGTTACATCTTCGAGTCTTGTTGCGTAAGGGGTCATTACTGTCAGAGGACTAAGTTCACGCTGAGCAAGCTCGCGCACTGCCGCATCTTGCCACTGAGGAATATTATTCGCCGCCGCTAATTCTTGAGCATGCTGACGCACTGATTGGCGTAACGCCAGCGCAATCCTTGGCGCTACATTAGTGACATCTTCGCCAAGTATAAGAATCGCATCGGCCTGCTCGATCTCCCTAATGTTTGGACTATGAAAAGCCCCATCTTGCATGAGCTTATTAATCAACTGCATGGAATCGTGTTCCACGTCAGAGTAGCCAGCAAAAAAGTTTTCTTTACCTACCAAGCTGAGCAAAGCGAAATTAGATTCGTTACTTGCGCGAGGCGAGCCGATACCTAGCAAGCTTTCCTTTTTAAGATTGCCTATGAACGCTTTTACGTCATCAACCTCAACTTCTTCAATCCATTGCCTATCGTCTCTATTGCGCTTAAAAGGGGCTGTAATTCTGTTCTCGCTATTGACGAAATCGAAACCAAATCTGCCTCTATCACACAGGAAATAGCCATTCACTTCGCTGTTATAGCGGTTAACAATTCTACGTAGCTCTCCATATCGCTCGCCGGGGGATGTGTTACAGCCAACAGCACAGCCTGTGCAAACGCTCGGCGCGACTTGTAAATCCCACTTCCTGGTATAGCGCTTACTGAAGGGTTTGTCTGTAAAAACGCCGGTTGGACAAACTTCTACCAAATTGCCACTAAACTCATTTTCTAACACCCCGTCTTCCTGACGTCCAAAATAAACGTGGTGGTGAGATGCCTGAGCTGAAAGATCTGTGCCTCCCGCATAATCATCGTAATAACGCACACAGCGGTAACAAGTTATGCAGCGATTCATTTCATGATTAATAAAAGGGCCTAGATGTTGATTGCGATGAGTTACTTTCTTTTTATCGTAACGGCGGTAGTTATGCCCTGACATTTGAGTCATATCTTGAAGATGGCATTCACCTCCCTCTTCGCAAACGGGGCAGTCGTGAGGATGGCTAATCATCAAGCTCTCAATCACCTGCGAGCGCATTTTCTTGGCTTGCTCATCCTCTATGGAAATGATGGCCCCATCGGTTGCCGGGGTCATGCACGCCATCACTATCATACCGTTCTCATCGTTCTCATCTCGATACTGTTTTACAGCGCATTGACGACATGCCCCTACCGATCCCATACACGGGTGCCAGCAGAAGTAAGGCAAGTCTAAACCTTGAGAAAGGCTTTCTTGCAACAGATTGTTACCGGGATTCACTTCGTAAGTGACTCCGTCTATAACAATTTTAGCCATCTAAAACTCCAAAATTCTGTATCAATGTAGTATTAATGTTTATAGGGACAACACGCTTCGCTTATATGTTTCTCAAAATCTTCAGCAAAAAACTTTAAACCACTACCTAACGGCGCTGTCGCCCCTGGTGCCAAAGCACAAAATGTTCTTCCTGGCCCCAAATACTCAACATGATCGTGAAGAATAGCTAGGTCTTTTTCATTACCAGTACCGGCCTCAAAGCCTTTGAATATTTCATCTACCCAAGGCAGGCCATCTCGGCATGGCGTACAAAAGCCGCAGGACTCATGAGCAAAGAAAGTCATCAAATTTCCAACCATGCCAACAGGGCAAGTCTGGTCATCCAAGACAATCATCGTACCGGTGGCCAATCGACTACCCGCTTTTCCGATTTCATCGTAGTCCAAATTTAAATTCAAATGCTCTGGCAGCATAAAATCAGTTGAGCCGCCGCCTGGTAAGAACGCACGAAGTTCCAAACCATCGCGCATTCCACCGGCGTGACCTTCCAATAATTCGCGAACAGGTGTGCCCAGTGGTAACTCCCAACAACCTGGGTTTTTAACCTTACCACTTACACCAAAAATTTTGGTGCCGTGATCAACTCCCAAGGAAAGCCCCTGATACCAATCGACGCCGTAAGCCAAGATGCCGGGCAAATTACAAAGCGTTTCTACGTTGTTTACTATGGTCGGCTTTCCCCATAGACCACTGACCTGTGGGAACGGTGGTTTTGCCCGCGGATTTGCCCTTTTTCCTTCAAGCGCATTAAGCAACGCAGTTTCTTCACCGCAGATATAACGACCGGCACTGGTATGCAAAACTATATCTAGATCGAAGCCAGTCCCTAGAATATTTTTACCTAGAAAGCCTCGTTCGTACGCTTCCTTAACCGCTTTTTTAAGCGCGTTTTCAGCGTCGATGTATTCGCCTCTGAGAAAAATATAAGCCATGTTCGCTTGAATTGCATATGCGGCAACCAACATCCCATCAATGAGTAAATGAGGATCGCCTTCCATCAACAGCCGGTCTTTAAACGTACCCGGCTCCATCTCATCGGCGTTAACTACCAAGTATTTTTGCCGTGGAGATCCTTCTCCTCTTGGAACAAAACTCCACTTCAATCCAGTTGGAAAGCCAGCGCCACCGCGTCCTTTAAGGCCAGAGTTTTTGACGATATCTAAGACATCATCCGGGCTCAACCCTTTGGCAATTGCGTGCATGCTCTGATAACCATCAGCGGCTTCATAGCCGGCTATATCGAGAGGCCCACGATTGAGGTCAATGTTTCTTGTTAAAGGCCTATCTGTCACTGTGCATCCTTAATCGATTTCTCAGTCATTAACTTTTTAAATTGATCTACTAATTCAATCAGTTATTTTGGTTAAGCTCTAACCTGAGCAACTATCTCGTCTATTGTGTCTCGGGTAAGTTTGCGCTGCATTTTTTCACCTACCATCATTACCGGCGCCTTATCGCAATCACCAAGACAGGGAACAGGGATGAGTGTAAATTCCCCATCAGCGCTAGTCTGTCCAAAATCAATACCTAAAGTGTCTTTAATATGCATTCTTAAATCATCACAGCCCATAATCCAACAAGACACGCTGTTGCAAAAAAGAATCACATTTCGGCCGACCGGTTGGCGAAAGACCAAATTGAAAAAGGTGGCTACACCTTCCAAATCACTGGCTGGCAAATCTAGATACTTAGCTATCGCCAGTAAGCTTTCATCGGACACCCAGCCTTGATGTTTCTGAACTATTTTGAGGGCCTCCAAGCCCACGGCTTGCTTGTCTGGATATAAAGTCATCTCGTGCTCTATCTCAGAAATCTCTGCAAGGGTAAGCCTGCGAGCACGGGTTGAAGTGCTTGCTATCACTGAAGAGCCTGAAGACATTTGCACACTCATCGATCGACATCCGCCATAACAAAATCAATACTCGCTATAATGGCAATTAAATCAGCCACCATAAATCCCCTGCTTATTTCTGGAATCATTTGCAAATGCGCAAATGAAGGCGTTCTTATTCGGGTTCGATAAGAATTCGTACCTCCGTCGCTCACCAAGTAATAGCTATTGATTCCCTTTGTCGCCTCAATCGCAACTGTCACTTCATTAGGAGGAATGACTGGCCCCCAACTCACACTTAAGAAATGGTTAATAAGGGTTTCGATATCTTGCAGGCTATTTTCTTTACGTGGCGGGGTAGTTAAAGGGTGGTCAGATTTATACTGGCCGGACGGCATGTTATCAGCGCACTGTTTAATAATTCGCAAACTTTGACGCATTTCTTCAACGCGCACTGCACAACGATCATAGGCATCACCATTGGCCGCGATAGGTATATCAAACTCAAAGTTTTCATAGCCGCTGTAAGGCCTTTGCTTACGGAAATCCCACTCAAAACCTGTCGCCCGAAGCCCTGCTCCTGTGACTCCCCAGTTAAAAGCTTCTTCGGTGTTATACGTACCTACACCTTGGGTTCGACGTTTTACGATGCCATTATTCATCACCATACTGTCGTAATCTTTTAGACGGTCAGGCATGAATTCTAGAAGCTCATATATTTTCTTTTCCCAGCCATTGGGGAGATCTTGAGCGACTCCTCCAATTCGAAACCAGCCTGGATGCATCCGCGCACCGCAGATCGACTCAATAATATTAAATATCCGTTCGCGCTCTACGAACATATAGAATATTGGGGATAACTGCCCTACATCTTGAGCAAATGTTCCATAAAACAGGAGATGGCTGCAGATGCGAAACATCTCTGACAACATAACTCGAATCACCTGCACTCTAGACGGAACAACGATACCCGCCATTTTTTCAACCGCCATAACGTAAGGCAGGTTGTTCATTACCCCGCCTAGATAATCGATACGATCTGTGTAGGGAATGAAGGTATGCCAAGATTGTCTCTCGCCCATCTTCTCAGCGCCGCGATGGTGGTAGCCAATATCCGGCACCGCATCGATTAGAATTTCACCGTCTAACTGTAAAGCAATTCGAAATGCACCATGAACACTAGGGTGATTGGGGCCTAGATTTAGAAACATAAATTCAGATTTATCGGATTTTCGCTTCATCCCCCATTCTTCTGGCTTAAACTTTAGCGCCTCCTGCTCAAAAGTTAACGCTTCGTCATCGAGAGAAAAAGGCTCCATTTCGGTCGCCCGGGCGGGATGTTCTTTACGCAACGCATGACCTTTCCAAGTTGGCGGTAAAATCAACCTGATCAAATTTGGGTGGCCCTCAAATCGAATTCCGAACATGTCCCACGTTTCGCGCTCGTACCAGTTAGCATTGGGCCAAATATCGATAATAGTAGGAAGAACCAAATCATTGTCTTGAAGAGGAACTTTAATTCGAACGTCACAGTTGCCACTAAATGACATTAAATGATAAACGACAGTAAACTCACTCGCGGGCTGCCCTTGCCGGTTAGACCTTAGGCGCTCATCTATTGCCGTCAGATCGAACAGCATCTCAAAGTGTGGGCTTGTATCTTCATGCAAGGCGTTGAGAAGGGACTTAATATTTTCACGCGCCACCCAGACGGTTGGAATTCCATCGCAAGTTGTCTGCTGTGCCAGAATTTTCCCAGCAAAGTCACGGCGAATTTGACTGAGCAAATTTTCGCTTTGAGAGTGATCTGTAGAGTTAGTGCTGGCTTCTGGCATTTCTAGCTTCTTATTTGAATTTGATTTTTAGTAACGCTTATCTTTTTATCATTTAAAACCAATCAGACGTCATCTGGGGATCGCAACTCCGTCGCGTTGATGCGATCGCTGTGCTTAACCTTGCGCTGAACTGGCCTGGGTTCTTTCTCTATAATCCCCTGATCATTTATCATCCAACTTAACGGCCTTCTCTCGCGGCCAATACTATCCTGCAATAATATGAGTCCCTCTAATAAGGCTTCTGGCCGCGGTGGACAACCTGAAACGTAGACATCCACTGGTAAAAATTTGTCTACACCTTGTACCACTGAGTAAATGTCATACATCCCGCCGGAATTAGCACAGGAACCCATAGAAATAACCCACTTAGGTTCAAGTAACTGCTCGTGCAGCAGCTTAACCACAGGCGCCATTTTACGAAATACCGTTCCAGCAATAACGATCATGTCAGCTTGCCGAGGAGTTCCCCGAATTACTTCGGCGCCAAAACGCGCCAAATCATGACGAGACGTAAAGGCTGTAGCCATCTCAACATAGCAGCATGAAAGACCAAAATTAAATGGCCATATTGAATTTTTCCTACCCCATGCAATCATGTCTTCAAGATTGACCATCATCACATTGCGGCGGATAAACTCATCATAAGAACTTCCCCCGGGCTTTACTGACGATGCCTCATCGGCCGGTTGCAACTCCCAAGTCATAGCTTAAATTCCTTTCTATTGGTAACCCCACCAGGGCCAACCATTGTCTTAAGTTCACGTTTTTGAGTTTGCGTGCGCCAGTCAAGCGCGCCAATTCTCCAAAGATAAAACAGCGCAGCAAGTAGAATTCCGATAAAAACACTAATCTCAATAAAACCGGGCCAGCCAGCCTGTTTAACGGCGACCGCCCATGCAAAAAGGAATACGACCTCAAGGTCAAAAATTATGAACAGAATAGCTGACAGGTAGAAGTGCACAGATATCTTAAACTGAGCACTGCCAACGGAAACAATTCCCGACTCAAATGGTGTGTTTTTATAGGGGCGAGAGATTCTTTGCCCTAAGAAATAAGACAGACCTAACATTGTTGCTACAACGGCTAATACTAACGCCACGTAGAACAAAAACGGCCGTAGATCGTTCAAGAATTCGCTTGTTACTTCCAAGTCCCCAACTCCATTTTCAAACCTTCACATGGCTGACATAGCTTATACAGCTAACAAAGTTCAGTGAATGTAGAAAAACCATCTTCCAGAAATTTAGCG
>Ga0208414_1001324_pt1 | contig 19347 bp, 12 predicted proteins | sample AntAceMetag02UKE_FD_184770 | JGI IMG/M metagenome (GOLD analysis project Ga0208414, IMG submission 184770) | Saline lake microbial communities from Ace Lake, Antarctica - Antarctic Ace Lake Metagenome 02UKE (SPAdes) (version 2) | ecosystem: Environmental > Aquatic > Non-marine Saline and... | reverse complement strand
AGACCACCACTTGGCAGCAAAGTTACGATGGTCGGGCCTTGGAGCCAGTGACGTTGCCGGCGAAGTTCCCGTTGGTGTTATTGGAGGGGGCCGAGGGAATTGCGGTGGGGCTTTCGACCAAGATTTTGCCGCACAATTTCAACGATCTGTGCCGGGCTTCGATCAATCACCTGCAGGGTAAGACGTTTAGGATTCGGCCGGATTTTCCGAATGGTGGCACCGCAGATTTCGCGGATTACAAGGACGGGCTCCGGGGCGGAAAAGTGAAAGTGCGGGCGACGATTGAGTCGCCGAGCAAGTATATCTTGGCGGTGACGCAGCTCGCTCATGGCACCACGACGTCGTCATTAATCGACTCGATCTTGGCGGCCAACACCAAGGGAAAAATCAAGATCAAGCACGTCGACGATAATACGGCCGACAAGGTGGAGATTTTGGTGCATCTGCCGCAAGGGGCGGATCCGAAAAAGGTGAAGCAGCAGCTTTATGTGTTCACCGATTGTCAGGTTTCGATCTCGCCGGCGGCATGTGTGATTGAAACGCATGAGGGGGAAGATCGGCCGATCTTTATTGGGGTGTCCGAGATCCTGAAGCGCTCGACGCAGCGGACGATGGATTTGCTGCGACGAGAGCTCGAAATCAAATTAGGCGAACTCGAGCAGCAGTGGCACTGGGACTCGCTGGAGCGGATATTTATCGAAGAGCGAATCTACCGTCGGATCGAAAAGTCGACGACCTGGGCGAATGTGTTGACGGAGATTCGCACGGGGTTGGAACCGTTCTTAGAGCAGCTCCGCCGCGAAGTCAGCGATGAGGATATCACGCGACTGACCGAAATTCGGATCAAACGGATTTCGGCCTATAATCGCTTTAAAGCGGACGAGAGAATTAAGCAGATCGAAGTGGATATCGAGGAGGTGAAGCATCACCTCGCGCACTTGGTGGATTACACGATCAAGTGGTATGAAACGCTGCAATCCAAGTATGGCAAAGGCCGGAAGCGGCGCACGGCTTTTGACGAGATTGAGCAGATCAATGTCGCGAAGATTGTGGCGAATAATCAGAAACTTTATATCGACCGAGAAGGCGGGTTTATTGGCCTGAATTGGCGCCAACACGAATTTCTCACGGAGTGCAGCATGCTCGATCAAGTGCTGTGTATCATGGCGGACGGTTCGCTCAAAGTGACTAAGGTGGCGGATAAGGTGTTCATGGGCCGCAATATTCTCCACGTGACGCTTTTCCGTAAAGAGGGGCCGTCGGAGTTCTTCACGTTACTTTATCAGGACAAGAAGAGCGGGAAGTGTTTCGCCAAACGATTCACGGTCGGCGGGGTAACTCGCGATAAACTCTACGCCCTCACGGCAACGCCGGGGTCCAAGGTGGTCTACTTCGATGTCACCAAGAACGAAGCGGCCATGCCGAGTGCGGTGCGGATTCAGCTGAGTGGTCGGTGCAGCGCACGGGTGAAGGATTTCGAGTTTGATCTCTCGCAGATGTCCGTGGGGGCACGGGGCGCCAAAGGCGTGACCGTGACGAAGTATCCGGTGCGCAAAGTGACCAAGGTGCTCGGTGCGGGAGAAACTGAAGCCGAGTGAGGCGGAGGGTATCCTGTTTTGAGTCTAGCGGTTGGGCGAAATTAAGTAGCTGAAACGGTAGTCGCGGGCGGGGAGTTGGTAAGCGGGATGGGGGGGAGCTCCCCAACTATTGTCGCCGCCGACGCCCATCTGCTGGTAGTCAATGTTGAGACTGACGAGGTCGCGGACGGGCACGTCAATACGGTGGCGTTGGGCCTTCTTTTCTCCGGGGTCTAAATCGCGGTCGTAGTGGTGGCGGGCGTTGAAGCCTAGGAGGTGGGACGTGCCTGATACTTGGATACCAAGGCCAACCTGATCGAGAATGGTGAACCAGCGCACGTCGGTGCGGTAGCCATTTTCTTGGGGGCGGGCGTAGACGAAACCAAGATCCTCGACGCTGGATTGGTAGGTCGCGACGAAAGCGGTGGTCTGGCGGTCTTGGTAGTTTTCGAAGGGACCACGGCCGTAGTAGGTGACCTGGTCGTAGCTTTTGGTCAGCACAAGGTTCGTGCCGAAGCGAGGTAGGGGCGGGGCATCGGACCGGGGCGGGCTGAGCGCGGTCGTGACCTTAATTTCGCCCTGCGCGTTGACGTCGTAGGTGACCGTGGCGGTGGCCTCAACGGAGGCGAGGGTGTAGGTGGCTTGGAGAGTGACCGCGTGAGGGGAACGCTCAACAATGGTGAAGCTCTGGAGCTTCTGATCCTGGGACGCCTGCTGCCATACCTGCCACGTGGTGGGCATCTTGAAACCGAAGTCATTGTCGGTCGGGGCGCGCCAGAAGTTCGGCTTCAAGCCCTCGCGCAAAACCTCTTTTCCGTTGATGGCGTATCCGGTGAGAGTGCCGCTGGCTTGGTCGAAGGTGATGGCCACGTTGTTGGCGGTGAGGCGAACGGACTGCGCGTTTTCTACGAGGTTAAGTTCACCGGGAGCGTGGGCGTCGAATTGAGGGAGCGTCGGGGCGGAGAGGGCGAATTGTTCACCGGCAAGTTCGTAACCGGCGGGGATGAGGGGCGAAGCGGTCTTAGCCCGCGCGGAGAGATTGAGTAGGAATTCGCCGTTGTTCGGGGTGATGGCCGGAAGCGGTAGGGTGATGCGGGAGGTTCCGTGGGGCGGCGTATCCAGATTCTCAATCTGCCCAGCGGCATAGAGTTGTCCGTCCTTGAGGAGCGTCCACGCGAAGTTGAAGCTGGAGAGGTCGATGAAACCGTAGCCGTTGGAGATATCGAGGGTGCCGTTGGTCGGATCGAGATCACGGAATTTGATGTGCTGATAGACCTTTTTGACCTCGTAGAGCGAAGGGTGCGGGGTGCGGTCGGCATTGACCAAACCGTTCAGGCAAAAGTTGTTGTCGTGCTGCAAGTGGCCCGCGCCGAAGTCGCCGCCGTAGCCCCAGTACTCGCGGCCATTTTCATCGGTGGTGAGGAGACCTTGGTCAACCCAGTCCCAGATGAAGCCGCCCTGAAAGCTGGGGTGTTTCGGGTCCTCGATGAAGTCCCAGTAGTCCTGCAGGTTGCCGACACTGTTGCCCATGGCGTGGGCGTATTCACACATGATGTAGGGGCGGGTGGGACCCTCCAGTTGATACTGGGTCATGCTTTTGCCCTGGGGGCCATCGATCCGAGGATACATCGGAACTTGGATATCGGTATTATCGGCTTGGGTGGCGCCCTCGTATTGCACCGGACGGGTGGTCTCATTGGCCTTGAGCCAGTCGTAGGTCGCCACGAAGTTCTGACCGTTGCCGGCTTCGTTACCGAGGGACCAGATGATGATCGAAGGGTGATTCTTGGAGCGCTCAAACATCCGAATTGTTCGGTCCAGGTGCATGGCCTGCCACGCTGGTTCGTAGGCAGGATGTCCTCCCTCATTCACCGGGCCTTGGTTAGTGGCGCCCATGCCATGGGATTCGATGTTGGCTTCATCGATCACGTAGAAACCGAGTTGATCGCAGAGGGTGTAGAAGATATCGGCTTTGGGGTAGTGGCTGCAACGGATCGCGTTGATGTTGTGCTGCTTCATGATGCGTAGATCGAGTTCTATGGTTTCGGCCGAAACCACATGTCCCGTGGTCTCATGGTGATCATGCAGATTGACGCCCTTGAGGTAGATCGGAACGCCGTTGACCAGTAGCTGGGCTTTTTTGATTTCGATCCGACGGAAGCCGACCGCAATTCGGGTGGTCTCGGCGGTGCCGTCGGGTTGCTCGACGGTGACAAACAAGTCGTAGAGTTCCGGGGTTTCGGCCGTCCACCGGCGCACGTTCGGGATTCGACCCTCAAACTGGAGGGGGGCATCCGATAAAGCGTCCACTTGCAGTGATTGCGTAAAGTCGAGCACGGGTTGGGCACCGTCCATCAATTGCGCGGTGATCTTCAGTTTTCCCTTTTGGGGACTGGTGTTGCGGAGGGAAAGATCGAGCGTGAAAAGACCTGTTTGATAGGCGTGGTCGAGATCGGCGGTCACGCGGAAATCGCGTAGCGTCACCAGTTCGGTGGCGTAGAGCCAGACGTCGCGCTCGATGCCGCTCAGGCGCCAGAAGTCTTGGTCTTCCACGTAGGATGCGTCGGACCAACGGTAGACCTCGACGGGGAGGGTATTCTCACCGGATTGCAGGTAGGGCGTGATGCGGTAGTTGGCCTCGGTCTTACTGCCCTCGTTGTAGCCGACCGATTGGCCGTTGACCCAGATGAACATGGCGCTGCGGACCCCGCCAAAGCTGAGGTAGATTTCTTTGGCGTTCCAATCGGCGGGAATACTGAAGTGACGACGATAGCTGCCGACGGGATTATCCGCGTGGTCGATGAAGGGAGGGTTCTGCGGGAACGGGTAAACGATGTTGGTGTAGATGGGGATGCCGTGGCCCTCGAGTTCCCAGTTGGCAGGGACCGGAATCGTGCCCCACGAGGAAACGTCGAAATCGGGGTCTTCGAAACCGATGGGCCGATCGGAGGGCTGGGGCACCCAGTTGAACGGCCAATCTCCGTTCAAGGATTGGTAGAAGGGTGAGACGGATCGATCGCCCGTGGCGGCGAGTTTGCGGGACGGGAACGTGGTGAAGTTCGCCACCGGATACTCGCGGTTGATTTGGAAAACCCCCGGGTTCTCCCAGAGTTCGGGAGCGCTGGGGGCGGCCGCGCCGGCGGATGTTAGGAGGCCGCAGATCCAGAGAGGAATAAGGCCCTGTTTTAGGAGACGAGAAACGGAGGACATTTATCGAGAGGGACGAGGTTTTGCGTGATTTTAGCTATGATTACACCTCCTGCCGACTAGGGCCATCGCGGCGCGGTTAAAGCGTTTATCGTGGGATGTCTCGACTCGGAACCTTGGTGAGCGCGTGAGCAACTCGACTGAGGTTGTTTGATCCAAGTAGGCGGGAAAGTGAGCTTGCTCGAGGTTCCACCTCGGCTTCGCGCCAGATTAGGCGGTGGAAAATCGGCGTCGGGCCGCGTGCTTTAATCCCGATTGGCAGGATGGGTTTTTGGCCGCAAAAAGGCGCAAAGTTCTCAACTGGAAGGGGGGCGTTGGGTGCGCAGGGTTGGTGCTCTGGGGGATTTGCCCGGTTTTTCGTGCCGTTTTGTGGCGTTGGGGGAGACTCTGGTGCGGCCGGAGCGGGTGGACTCTTGGTGACCGACCTCGGCGGACCGAGCACTGGGTGGTGGTAGATTGGTCACGAAGTCGGTTGCCCCGCGTTTCATGGAATCCACGGCAAGTTCTTCACCCCCGGAACCGGAAATTAGAATAAATGGAAGATGGGGAGCCGCGATTGCGTGAAATTTGGACAGGTGATCGTTGGCCCGAATCAAGTGGGGCTCAAAGTCGTCCAATGCCGGTTAGAAATCGGCCCGGATTGAGAGCCAGCGGGACGTGAACTGTAGTCCGTCGCGTCGCAGCTCGTGCTCGGTGAGTTCAGCGTCGGTGTGATTATCCTCCAGCAGTAGAATACGAATTTTGGAGTGCACAAAAAGACGGACCGGTGAGGACGTTGGGGCCCCGTTTGAATAAGTTGGAGGGGGGGGCCGGGGGGCTGAATCGCTCAAGCAGGGCGGGCGGGAGGGGAAAGGGGAGTGGGGGGCGAATGGGAAGGGGCTCCTGGCCGCCGTTAGCCAAGGCGGCGATCACATCGGCGACGTTCTCGAACTCCATGGTTTTGCTAAAAAAGAAGTCTGCCCCCAGTCGGAGCGCGTTGGTGCGAAATTCTGAGTAACTGTAGGTAGTCAGCATCAGCACGACACATTGCGGATCCTGCGTTTTAAACTGGGTGAGTAGGTCGAAGCCACTGATGTCTGGCAGGGCAATATCGAGCACCACGACGTCGGGGGAGTTTTCCTGAAATCTTTTGGTCGCGGTAGCACCATTCTCGGCGGTGGATACGGCGATGGATTTTTGTAGCCCGTTGGTCATCGCGACCAGCCGCTCGCTGACGATCTTCGAATCCTCGACGATGAGAACCCGGAGGGGGTCTTGCGGAGTGATTTCTCGGTGCGATAGAGGCATGGGGGCGGATTTGGCGGGTGCGGGATCCGCTGGGACGGTCGAATGGCCGGGGTCGGTTTTTTCGCTCATGCCCTAAGATAACGCTGAGGGAGACATCCGGCTAGATGGTAAAATTCTGATTCGATTGTGGGGTGTTCACCCGACGTCGCCGGGATGAATGAAACTTGAAATCGACGAGAACCGGCTTGATGAGCTTTCCGGGGAGGGCCGGTGGGGGGATGTCGGGCGTAAAGCCCGACCCACATTGGCGCTGGTTACTTGGTTGGGGACGGTCTGCTTTTTCGTGCCGGTTTTTGGGGTAACTCTTCTTACGGATGTTTTTTATGCTGCTTGGTGGCGGTGGTGGGGATGTCGGGCGTAAAGCCCGACCCACGTTTTGCCTTGTTTGCTCTCGGGCGGACGGACCAGCGGCCTGTCCCTACCTCGGAGCTGCTCGATGCAACCGGGGGGGGGCGAGCCTTTTCGGCTGATGGCGGAATTTTGGTTTATTCGACCAACTTGTGTTGGAGGGCGTAGCGAGTGAGTTCGACCTTGGTGCCGAGGCCCATTTTTTGGGAGATCCGCGATCGATAGGTGGCGATCGTTTTTTCACTGAGCACCAGTTCGGCGGCGATCTCCTTGAGAGTTTGGCCCAGGGCGATCATCCGAAGCACTTGTAATTCCCGGTGGGAGAGCGCTTCGTGGGGCTGAGATGGGATCTCGCCGCCGAGGGTGGCGGCCATGCGTTCCGCGAGGGAAGTCGTGATGTATTTGTGGCCGTCCAAGACGCACCGCACCGCGGTGATTAACTCATCCGAGGCACTTTGCTTATTCAAGTAGGCGGCGGCACCGAGTTTCATCGAGCGCATGGCAAATTCCTCCTCGGGATACAAGCTGAGCATAATCACCGGAGTCTGGGGTTGGAGCCGCCTCGCATCCTCCAAGACATCCAGGCCGCTGCGACCGGGCATGCTGATGTCGAGCAGGATCAAATTCCATGTCTGCGCCATCAGGAGGTCGGTCGCTTCGCTGGAATCTTGGGCCTCACTTATTTTCGCGGTGGGATGCTCTTGCTCCAGCAGGCTGCGTAAACCGCGGCGCACGATGGCATGATCGTCGGCAATTAAAATTTTCATCGTGAGTCTTCGGCTCAGTCGAGCGAGGCAAGGGGAATATTGACCTGCACCTGCGTGCCCCCGTCGGGCCGTGGTTTGATTATGAGGGCTCCGCCCAGCCCGAAGGCGCGTTCCCGTATGCCCAATAGACCGAGTGAATGCTGATTGGTCGCTGCGGCCGCTGATAGGCCTCGGCCGTCGTCGCGCACTTCGAGGCAATACTGGTCGGTCTCGGTTCGGAATTCGATTTCGACCGATTTTGCGGCCGCGTGCCGCGTGATATTGGTCAATGCTTCCTGAGTGATGCGGTAGCAGGCGACGGCGATGGCTGGAGTCAAGTCTGGCTCTGCCTGAGGGGCTATAAACCGGCACTTTAGACCCGCCCGTTGCTCAAATCGCTGACACTCATGGTGGAGAGCGGCGATTAATCCGAGTTGATCCAGAATGGCCGGCCGCAGTTCGGCGGCGATCCGCTGCACCGTTTCCACCGTTTCGTCCATTAGGGCGGCGCAGGACACGACTTTATCCATTAAGGCCTGGGTTCGTTCATCGCCGAGTTTTTCCAATCCGCGTTCAATCCACTTCAGGTCCATTTTCAGACCGGTCAGTTGCTGGCCGAGTTCGTCGTGCACGGTGCGGGCGATTCGGCGTCCTTCTTCTTCGCGCACAGTCTCCGCGCGAGCGGCGAGGGCACGGAATTGGGTCTGAGAAGTGGTTAATTTCTCCTCCATTTGCTTACGCACCGTGATGTCTTGGAAAGTGCCGACCAGCCCGACAAACGCTCCCGTGGGGCTGACGACCGGGAGCGTGTGCCGCTCGACCCAATCGACCCGACCATTGGATCGAATCAGGCGAATATCTTCCCTGAGACCGGCGGGATCGGACAATACGCGGGTCTGAAGTTTGGTCATGGATTGACGATCTTCGGGGTGGGTCATGGCGATGAGCTCGGCAAACGGCAACGGACGGGTGGGATCGAATCCTAACATGCGAAACGTTTCGGCGGAGCCCGTGATGAGCTTGGTGGCGAGGTTCAACTCCCAGTTGCCGATATGGGCGATGCTCTGAGCGGCAGCGAGGTTGGTTGCGCTTTGGCGCACGGCTTCGATCGCCAGCCGGGAGTCGTTGATGTCGCTGTGGGTGCCGACTACTCGCAGCGGTTTACCGGAGGCATCGCGGGCGGTGACCAAACCCCGGGCTAGGATCCATTTGTAGCCGCCGTCCTTGCAACGCATCCGGTGCTCGGTGGCGTAGGCCGGCTGCTGGCCGTCGAGGTGCGGTTGCAGGTCGACCATCACGCGCGGAAGGTCATCGGGGTGGATCCGGCTGGTCCATTCCGTGAATTCGGGGGAAATTTCATCCTCGCGGTAGCCCAACATTTCTTTCCAGCGGACAGAGAAAAAGACCGCGCCGCTGGGCACATCCCAATCCCAAATACCATCGCCGGCGCCTTCGAGGGCGAACTGCCAGCGCGTCTGGCTCTCCTGTAGCGCTGCCTCGGTCTCCTTACGTTCGGTGGCGTCTTCGAGGATGAGGCGACATTCCAATGCTTCGGTGGGGGCGAGGATAGCGGTGATGCGCAGGTCGCGACGGAGCCGATCTCCGCGGGCCAAGCTCGCCTCGAAACTTTGCTGGTCGCCTCCGGCAAGGATGAGAGCAATGCGTTGGGCAAAAGCCCGCTGTTCCTTCGGCGCCAAGTAGAGGACAAAGGGTTTGCCGGTGAGTCGGGCACGCTCGGTGCCCAACAGCAGGGCGGCGGCCAGATTCGACCGGGTGATTTTCTTTTCTCGGTCTAGGGTGATGTAGCCAATGGGGGCAAAGTCGTAGAGCTCGGTGTAACGCGCCGCTTCGGCTTCTAATTCGTCTCGCGCATGCCGAATCTCTTCTTTCTGCCTCTCCAAATCGATCTGGTGAACCTGCAGTTCGTGCCGCAGGCGGAGGCCCGACAGGTCCGACGGCTGTTCTGCGGTCGAAGGCTTCTTTTTAAGCAGCGGTGCCTCGGCCGGAAGATTTCGTTCAGCGGGAGTGGCGGGCGAATGAGACTTCATCTGGCGGTTTGATCAAGGGGCGGGGCGGCCCGGGGGCCGGCGTAATCGGGGGGATTTCACGGATAGTCCAGCTGGCGGTGGCGGGAGTTCAAGGGGTGGGCCGAGCGGAGTTTTTCGCCGGGGGCTTTTGATTGGTTTTGATCTCCTTACGCAGTTCCGCTCGGGACACACTGAGTTCGTCGGTTTGGAGGGAGAAGCGTTGCTCCAACGTCTCGTGGGTCTTTCGCAGCACCTCTTTCAACTTTTCGGCCAGAACGAATTCTTTGTTCTGGGCCGTGACCCGGGTTTCCAGGATGGATTGAGCCTCGCGCAAGGTGGCCTCCAGCGACCGGGATACGCTCAAATCGGTGAAGGTGATGACGACACCCTCAATGTTATCGTGCTGGGTCCGGTAGGGCATGATGCGAATGCGGAACCACTGTTCGTCCCGAGCGGCGACAGAAAATTCGTGCAAAATTTGAGAGCCCAGCACCTGGCGGACATCAGTCTCCAGCGACGGAAAATCGAGACTGTTGACGATGTCGGTGATGGGTCGCCCGACGTCGTTGGAGAGCAGACGGAATAGGGAGGTGACTCGGGGAGTGAAGCGCCGCACGTTGAGATTATTGTCCAGAAACAACGTGGCGATATCGGTGCTGCTGAGCAGGTTTTCCATGTCGTCGCTGGCCATCGACAGTTCGTTTAACTTAGCTTTGAGCTCGTCGTTAACCGACTGCAGTTCCTCGTTAACCGACTGCATCTCTTCTTTCGAAGTGGTCAGCTCTTCATTGGTGCTCTGCAGTTCTTCGTTGGTGGACTGAAGTTCCTCATTGGCTGATTTGAGCTCCTCCTGCGCAAGCTGCATTTCCTCCCGGGAGGTCTGCAATGCTCCCCGCAATTGGACAATCTCTTGACCCTGGACTTCGCCCTGAGGGTCGCGAGTGCTCGCTCGCTGGTTTTTGCCCGGTGGTTTGTCCTCGAGCGGCCGAGTGGCCACGTGATTAAAGACCACCAGCACCTTGCCGGCTAATGGCGCCGGCTCTGCGAGCTGTTGGACCGTAATATTCACAATATTGATACGATCATTGAGAACCACCCGCAGTTCTCGTAATTCGACGAGGGATTGGGAACGCAACGTCCGGGTGAAGGCTTCATTCAAGGGGCTGGCGAGACCTGCGCGCGCCATGGCGAACAGGTTCAGGTTGGCCTCGCCGGTAGCCGGTTCGAGGTAGTTGCCGGTTTTGCCGCTGATGTAGATAATGTCGCCCTGATGCGTGGTGAGAACCGCCACGGGGGAAAAGTGCTGTTCCAGCAGCGCAGTGGTCAGCACCTTGAGGTTGGTTTCGGTCTTGGCCACCGGAAGAGGCGCCGCAATGGGGGGGGCGAGTTTATGGCGGGAACGGGGGCGGTTGAATTCCGCGGGTAAATCGACGAGTTCCTGCCCCCGCACGGCCTCCTTGCGCTGGTAGATCCGAGTGCGACCGGGCACCGCTGCGAACAATTCGTTGGCCGAACCGATCGTCTCGGCTGCGCCCAGCACCAGCACTCCGCCGGGATTGAGACTGTAGTGAAAGAGGGGGAGGAGTTTTTTCTGCAGATCGGGTTCGAGGTAGATGAGCAGATTGCGGCAGGTCAGCAGGTCGAGTTTGGTGAACGGCGGATCCATCACCAGGTTCTGGGGGGCAAAGATCACCATATCGCGGATTTCTTTTTTTACGCGGTAGCGGTCTTCCTCTCTCAGGAAAAAGCGTTGGCGGCGGAGTTCACTGACGTCGGCAGAAATATTCGCCAGGTAGACGCCACTGCGGGCCATGTCGATGGCATCATCATCGAGGTCGGTGGCAAAAACCTGCAGGCCATAGTGCGCGGTGGGTTGCATCTGCTCCAGCGCCTCCCGGAAAATAATGGCGAGCGTATACGCCTCTTCTCCAGTCGAGCAGGCCGGCACCCAGGCACGGAGAGTGCCGCCGTGGGGCAGCGCGGCCAAGAGCGATGGAATGACATCGGTTTTGAGAAGTTCCCAAACCGTCGGATCGCGGAAGAAACTGGTGACCCCGATGAGCAGCTCCTTGAATAACAACTTCGCTTCGGAAGGATTCTCCTGCAGAAAGCGCACGTAGAGGGAGAGCTTGCCGAGCTGGTGCAGTCCCATGCGGCGCTCGATGCGACGGTAAATGGTGTTTTTTTGTAGAGGGAAAAATCGTGGCCGGTCTGGTTGCGCAGGATCAGCACAATTTTTTCAAACCCGCGGTATTCGTCGTCGGTCAATTTCTGATCTGGGGGGACGACGAGCAGGGGCATGTGTTTGAGGTATTCGACGATTTTGCCAGCCAGCGCGGGGGCGGGCGCGACCACATCGGCGAGGCTGGAATCGATCGCACTGAGGGGCATGCCATCAAATTTGGCGGAAGCGGGTTCCTGCACAAAAACCGCCCCGGCTTGTTCCTTGATCGCGCGCAGCCCCAACACGCCATCCGAACCCATGCCGGAAAGGATCACGCCGATACTGTGCTCTTGCCGATCTGCGGCCAATGAGCGCAGGAAAAAGTCAATCGGCAGGCGCAACCCCCGAGCACCACTGGGGGCCAGGAGATGCAGCACGCCGTTCAAAATCGAGAGATCGTGGTTAGGTGGAATGACGTAGACGTGGTCCGGCTCGACGGGCATGAGGTTCGTGATCTGCCGCACGGGGAGAGGCGTGACGTGCTGGAGCAGTCCGACCAGAAGCCCTTTGTGTTTAGCATCGAGGTGTTGCACCACGACGAAGGCGATGCCGCTGGCGGGGGGGACGCCTTGAAGGAATTTTTCGAGGGCTTCTAGCCCACCCGCCGATGCGCCAATCCCCACAATCGGAAAAGTGGGTTTGGTGGTCGGCCCTAGATCGCGGAGGGGGGAATCCGGCTGTTTTTTGGGCGGCGGATTGGTGACGACGCTGGAGGCGGGGCTTTTTTTAAGCGACTTGGCGGGACGGGAGAGCGGGGGGGGGCGGGCTTTTTCATACAGTTTCCTTCGGAAGCAGTGCGGACCCTGAATAGTGATGGTCCGACCAAGCTCTTTCCCTGCGGGGGAACACGGCTGTCGTGCGTAAGGGATCGTAGAAAAATGGGGGATGACCGTCGATACTATTTACGGACTCGGGGAATCGGTGGCTGGCCGGGGTGAGCGTGGGGTTCACCACGTCAATGAACGAAGTGAATGGCCTGACATGGACCCTAGAGGATTCGTCTATCGACTACGCACGGGGAAGCCGAAGGGCAGCATGTCATTTTACAGCAGGTAACAGAGGCAACGAAGGTAATGAAGGGGACGAAGCGAGATGCTGCGGGTCGATGGTGTGATCAAAGTTCACGCAGGACCCAGAGGTTAAGGTGGGGCGTGGGGCGTGAGGCGTGGGGCGGTGGTGTGGTGTGGTGTAGGGCTGAGATCGAATTTAATGCCGTGGGGCAGCTTGGGTTTGGCCGCAAAAAGGCGCAAAGATCTCAACTGATGTGGGATGGTTGCGTGCGCCGATAGGCGCGGGGTTTGTTTTATGGGGATGGGGTTTTTTGGGGATTTTTTTGGGCGTTGGGAGGAGACTCTAACGGAGAGGGCGGTGCGGCGGGTTTAGGCGGTGGTATCGATTTTGATGCTGCGGGGCAGCTTGGGTTTGGCCGCAAAAAGGCGCAAAGATCTCAACTGATGTGGGATGGTTGCGTGCGCCGATAGGCGCGGGGTTTGTTTTATGGGGATGGGGTTTTTGAGGGCTGAGATCGCGTTGGAAGGGGAGGGAGCGAGGCGATCTATCACTCGCTTGATCTCAGAGAATTATTTAACGCAAAGGCGCAGAGAGCCAAAGATCGCCAAGGTTTGAAATTAAGCCGCTGGTGCTTGGTCTGGGTGAGTTGGGGTTAAAGTCTGATGCTCTTGGGCGGTTGGGATTAGGGTTGGGCCGCGCCGGACCAGCCGGCGGCGTAGGCGTTGAAGACTTTTTGGATTTCGTCGCGGACGCGGCGGAAGACGAGGAGTTGAGCCTCTTGGTCTCCGGGGGCGTGAGCGGGGTCGTCGAAGCCCCAGTGATGTCGGGCCATCTGGCCGGGGAACATGGGGCAGGCTTGGTCGGCGTTGCCGCAAACGGTGATGACGGTGTGCACGTCGCGCGCCAGAAACTCGTTCATGTGCTTGGAGGAGTGGGCGCTGATATCGATGCCAATTTCAGCCATGGCTTTGATAGCGAGCGGGTGCACGTAGCCGGCGGGGTTTGATCCCGCGCTGTGAACGTCTAGAAAGGGCCCGGCCGCGGCGCGGAGGATGCCTTCAGCCATGTGGCTGCGGCAGGAGTTTCCGGTGCAAAGAATGAGGACGAGGGGGGCGGACATTTTGGAATTTGGAATGGTGATTTGCGATTTTGGATTGGGCTGACGCACGGGGGTTTTTTAACAGGAGGAAACGGAGTTGAGGGGCAGGGTTGGGGCTCAGCTTGGTGGGGTTCTTGGGTTTGATGGACTGGGGTGGTTCAGTTGGATGGCTCTGTTCTCGCTGTTTCCTCCTGTAAGATGAATGGAGGAGTGGCTTTAAGGGAGGCGGGCTTACGTTGATTTGTAACCGGGGGCGAGGCGGTGGTGGAGGAGGCCGCCGAGTTGTGCGCCAATAATGGGGGAGAGGACGTAGACGGTGAACCAGCCGGTGGTGCCGTTGGCGCGGAATACTTCTGGTCCCCAGCCGGCGATGGCAGCGATGATGCGGGGACCGAGGTCGCGGGCGGGGTTGAAGCCGGCCATGGTGAGGGGGGAGAAGAGTGAGATGAGGACGGTGATGGTGAGTCCGATGGCCCAGGGAGCGTGCGAGGTGGTGGCGCCGCGGTTGGAGGGATTCGTGATGCCGAGGATGACGAGCATGAGCACGGCGGTACCGCAGATTTCCACCAACATGGCGCGCCATTCTACGATGGGCGCGGGGTGGTCGCGGAGCGGAGCGCCTCCGGGGTTGGGGAAAAACTCGGTGAGGATCATGGCCGAGGCTTCACTGCCGGGGTGTCCGCGGATTATGTCGTGAGTGGTTTCGAAGGCGGCAAGGGTGTCGCCAAAGAGGACGAGGAGCAAAATCGCCGCGAGCATGGCCCCAAGGAATTGGGCGATGATGTAGGGCAGGATTTTGTGCCGAGGGAATTTCCGCCAGGTCGCGAATCCGAGGGTGACGGCGGGGTTGAGGTGAGCCCCGCTGATGCCGCCGGTGAGCTTGATCGTGAGGGCGATGCCGATGCCCCAGACGATGGCGACCTGGAAGATGCCGACTTGAGCGCCCGTGAGCACGGCCGCGCAAACCGATCCACAACCGAAGAGCACGAGCAGGAAGGTGCCGACGAGTTCGGCGGTGCAGGCTTGGCGGAGCGTAACAGTTGAAAATTGGTCCATGATGGATGAAGAGGAGTCCGCTGGGCCGAGCGCGCAGCGAGAGTCCCCTGACAGGTTTAAGTTCGGACCGACCGGTGCGAGCATTTTTAAGTTAGAATCGGGAGGGGCGAATTTCGATCGATCGCCGCATCACGACGGCAAAGGGGGACAGCGCGGGGCGAACTTATCGCTCTGATCGGTGGGGGGTGGAGATTGACCGCGGGGGGAAGGGGGCGTTACTTAACCGGATGTATAGGACATGGCGCTGGTTGTTATTGAGTGGATTTTTGGCGTTATTGGCGGCGGCAGGTGAACCGACGAATCTTACGCAGGCGAAAACTGCCGTGCGGGCGTATGTGGATTCAGGCGAATATGCCCAAGACATTGCGGAAGTCGCTGAAAGCGTGACGGCTTGGATCAAAGCACGAGTGGAGCGGCGGGAACCGGATGAGAAGCTCGCGATCGTGCTCGATATTGATGAGACGGTTTTATCGAACTACCCGCAAATGGACCGGGAGGACTTCGCCTATAACCGGTTGGACTGGGTGGCGTGGGTGGATAAAGCCGAGGCTCCGGCGATCGAGCCGATGCGGCAAGTCTACCGCGAAGCGCGGCGACGCGGAGTTGCCGTGATTTTTTTGACGGGGCGCAGTGATCCGGCGGAGAAGCCAGGCACCTTGCTGAACCTCGAGCGTGAAGGCATGGATGATTTTTTGCGGATATTTTTCAAAACCGATCAGGACACCGCCCCGACGGCGGCGGAACGAAAAGTCAAACGGCGGGCAGAGATGGAGGCGCAAGGCTGGACCATCATCGCGAGTGTGGGAGATCAGTTTAGCGACTTTGCCGGAGGGCATACGGAGCGGGGGTTCAAGCTCCCGAATCCGTTTTACGAAATACCGTAGCGGGCGGAGGTGGGTGAGGCAGGAGACAATTGGATACGGCGTCGGGCTTTAGGGGCTGGACATCGATTCGATCGCTGAGAGCCGGCTGTTTTTTTGGCCGCAAAAAGGCGCAAAGATCTCAACTGATGTGGGGTGGTGGCGTGCGCCGATAGGCGCGGGGTTTGGGTTATGGGGTTAGCGGTTTTTTGGGTATTTGGGGGGGCGAAATTTGCGTCGGAGGCGAGACTCGAACAGCAAAGGAAACAGCGCCTAATGTGGGTCGGGCTTTATGCCCGACAACTCCTGCCCCTCAGGAAAAGCGAATCAGAAAACAACCTGCCTTTGTTCCACCGCTCTGGGGGCAGTGTCCCGTAATCCTGCCCCAACGATTTGTTCCCCTGCCACCGTAGTCCCGATCCGCTGCTCCGTTCGCTCGATGAGAGGGAGCCAGTCGCAATGAAACTGTCGGGCGTAAAGCCCGACCCACGAGATTGGTTTAATTGGTGTGGCTACGCGGTGGCAGCGAAGAGGGTGCTGCAGAGGTTGGGTTCGTTTTTAAGCGGCTTCGTGGGGTCTCGTGCCGCGCACATGAAGTCGGTTAAATGTTCTGGCCTGATGGCGTGGGCCCATAATTCACGGCGCAGTTCGTTGAGTAGATCCTGGGTTGAGGGTCTGGTTTTTTTCGCAGGCCGCCGCCACTTCGCTTCCGGGATGATGGCGGGCTTTCCGTTTTTGCCGTAGGCTTTTATCGCCGCGAGCAGGAGCATGGAGTAAGCGGCCACCGCGGTGGCGGGGATGCTTTGGACGGAGTGTTCATTGCGCACCTGCGCTTGGCCGACGCCTAGGATAGTTTTCTCGTCCCGGTGGTTGACCTCGATATCCCAGCGCCAGACGTATTCTTGGATCAGTTGCTCCAGGGGCAACTGCATGTCCGTGCAGATCAAATAGGCCGGTTGGGTGTAGGATTTTCTGGCGCCTTGGCGCGGCCGGAAACCGACCGGGCGAATGATCACTAGGCGAAGGTCCTGTTCGCCGGCGGACCGCCAGCGGATCGGGGCGAGCGTCTTGACTTCAAACTGGCGACATTGGCCGTTGACGCGCGCCGACACCGCCACCCAAGGGATGTTGGGATCTTGGCGGATTTGCTCCGGGGTGGGCAGGTCTTTTCCATAAAAGCGCCTGCGCCCGCGGGTGGCTTGCGCGTCGGGCTTGGCGCTGAGTCGGGCGTCTTTGCGGATGCGTCCGATCAGCGTGGTGTTCGCCGGAAGGTGGCGCAGCATTTTCTTGTTGGTGTAACTGCCGTCGACCACCACGTGCAGCGCCGGCACCGTTCCGTTGTTTTCCTGCGTCCGCTCCTGTTGAAGGGCTTCGAGCTCCTGCACAGCTACGGTGTTCAGGTTGCGCTGTTTCATCTGCTCTTTGTAGAGCCGCACCGTTTCAGGCAGGGCCGTTTTGCGGGGCTTGCGCGGGGTGGAGGCGTTTTTGAACACCACTGGCACCATTCGCACGTCGTTGTTTTCGTCTGCCACCGCCGCACTGAGTTGAATCACGCGCTGCGCCCAGACCAAATTGAGGTTGAACGCCGGCCCCAGTGGATCCTTGCGAAAAGCCGTTCCCGGGATGGCCTTGCCGGTCTTGCGCAGAATAGTGTCGTCGAGGGCCAGGCAGAGCGGCCGGTCGGCCAGGCCAAGCGCTTCAGCCTGCTTTCTGACCTGTCGAAAAATCACCTTCTCGTCGACTCGGTCCTTGGCGTAAAGCGAGTAGTCTGCCGTCCAATCCCGGAACTGTTTGCCGAAGATCGTGATCAACGCGGAAACCGTGTGTCGGCCCGGACAAACCAATTGCGCAAGCAGGTGTTCGCGCAGCCGTCGCGTGCACGAGCGTGTCGTGGAGACCTCGTCTTCGCACAGACGCCACAGTGACTCCCATTCGTTTAAGAGCGGTGTGGCGTTTTTTTTTCACCGATCGTAACCGGTGAGGGCGGCACGACGGGGCGGTGGGCGATGATGTTGGCCTTGTTCTCGATGATCCACTCGATCGTTTCGCCTTTTTGCAGCTCCAGCGCTTCGGCCACCGCGGTGGGGAAGTTGATGTAGTATTGGTCGGCTCCCTTTTTGCGGGAGATCAGTTGAAGTTTGGTCGGGTATCCCATGGAGAGCACTAATACATAAATCTAGCATATATACTAGATTAATATTCACGGCTACAAAAGAAAAATACTAGATTTTCAATCTAGAAAAACCAATCTCGAGTGTCGGGCGTAAAGCCCGACCCACGTCTGGCGCTCGAACAGCGTACCGCGGGGGGGGCGGGCAACTTTCGGTCATCAGGAAAATTGAATCAGAACACAACCGGCCTTTGTTTGATCGCACCGGGGGCAGGGTCCCGGAGTTTTGCGCTAACGATTTGTTTCGCTGCCGCCGTAGTCCCGATTTGTCGCTCTGCTCCGCTCACTCGATGAGATGGAGCCAGTCCCAATGAAACTGTCGGGCGTAAAGCCCGACCCACGTCAGCAGTCGAACAGCCTACCGCGGTGGGGCGGGTTTAGGGGGCCTTTCGGCCAGGCATTGTTCTTAATGGCGAGGGGTAGCGTGGTTTTTGGCCGTAAAAAGGCGCAAAGAGGCAACAATCGCCAAGGTTTGAAATTTAACCGCTGGTGCTTGGTTATGGCGACTTGGCGGTAAAGTCTGATGCTCTTGGGCGGTTGGGATTAGGGTTGAGGCGGACGAGCGGTGCCGGACCAGCCGGCGGCGTAGGCGTTGAAGACTTTTTGGATTTCGTCGCGGACCCGGCGGAAGACGAGGAGTTGTTCTTCTTGGTCACCGGGGGCGTGAGCCGGGTCGTCGAAGCCCCAGTGGTGTCGGGCCATTTGGCCCGGGAGCATCGGGCAGGCTTGGTCGGCGTTGCCGCACACGGTGATCACGGTGTGCACGTCGCGGGCCAGAAATTCGCTCATGTGCTTGGAGGTGTGGGCGCTGATATCGATACCGATCTCAGCCATCGCTTTGATGGCAAGAGGGTGCACGTAGCCGGCGGGATTTGATCCGGCGCTGTTGACATCGAGACGGGACCCGGCCGCGGCGCGGAGGATGCCTTCAGCCATGTGGCTACGGCAGGAATTGCCGGTGCAGAGAATGAGGACGAGGGGGGCGGGCATATTGGAATTTGGAATGGCGATTTGCGATTTTGGATTGGGCTGACGTACTGCTGTTTTCCAACCACGTCTGAGCGCGAAGCGCATCGATGGTGCGCCGGGACCGCGTGCCCCGGAGGGGTGATGAAACGGGTGCCCAGAATGGGCGGTTGAAGAACAATGAACACGAATGGCTCCGTCTACCGACTACACCCTAAAGTTATTTTTTTGGGCTGGGAGGGTAGGCGCGGTCACAGGGAACACGGAGAGAGCAAAGGAGGAGGGGAGACGCGCGGAACGCGCTGAGGTTGAATTAAAATGGAGAATGGAGAATGCTTGAGAGGCCAAGGTGCGAAGGGCTGACGCACGGTTATTTTTTTACAGGAGGGAACGGAGGCTGGGGATGGGCTTGGTTGGGGGGCTTAGATTTGAGAGAGCGGGGTGGTTCAGTTGGATGGCTTTGGGCTCTTTGTTTCCTCCGATAAAATGCTTGGAGGAGTGGTTTTAGGACGAGAACGAGCGTTACTTTCTTTCGTAGCCGGGGGCGAGGCGGTGGTGGAGGAGGCCGCCGAGTTGAGCGCCGATAACGGGGGAGAGAACGTAGACGGTGAACCAGCCGGTGGAGCCGTTGGCGCGGAATACTTCTGGTCCCCAGCCGGCGATGGCGGCGATGATGCGGGGACCGAGATCACGGGCGGGGTTGAAGCCGGCCATGGTGAGGGGGGAGAAGAGTGAGATGAGGACGGTGATGGTGAGTCCGATGGCCCAG
>Ga0208414_1001316_pt1 | contig 19389 bp, 15 predicted proteins | sample AntAceMetag02UKE_FD_184770 | JGI IMG/M metagenome (GOLD analysis project Ga0208414, IMG submission 184770) | Saline lake microbial communities from Ace Lake, Antarctica - Antarctic Ace Lake Metagenome 02UKE (SPAdes) (version 2) | ecosystem: Environmental > Aquatic > Non-marine Saline and... | reverse complement strand
CCCCCCCCCGCCATAACAACGGCGGATCACCACCACTTCCGCTCCGCTGCCATTCCCAGCGCTTCATCCAGTGGCGGCAAATACGGGTGCCACTTCCTCCCCCACTCCAAACTCAGCGGCCCAGCATAACCGTCTGCCTCCAAGCGCGCCCGGAGCGCCGCCATCGGAAAATCACCCGAGCCCGGCAACGTATGCGTAAACGCCCGTCCTTCCGTGCCGCCAACCACTCCGTCCTTCACATGGATATGGCTCACTAACTGACGGATTCCCTGCCACGTTTCAACCGGCGACTCCCCGCCCTTGCTCCAGGTGTGAAAAGCATCCCACAAGATCGTCATCGGCTCATCCGCCCGCGCATTGAAGCGGTTCACCGCCTCCGCCGTGATTAAGGTATCGTGCGTCTCGATCATCAGACCACAGCCCCAGCCGTTCTGCTGGCGTTGCTCCTGCCACCAGTTCCAACGCCGCAGCCCCAGCTCGATCTCCGTATCACTGAGCGTCTCACCTCCATCGAATACGCGGATAGGGATTCCGCCCAGCGCCTCTGCCCAGGGAGCAAGCGCCAGTAGCTCCGTCTCACCTTCACGGTCATCGGCCATCAACCGGCAGGACGCATCGAACCCTACGACCGCAATTCCAGACGTTAACACCACTTCCGCCAATCGCTTCGGCGTCCCGAAGTTTCGCGTAAAATACTCCTCCAGATCGATGGTTCCTCCCAGTGCCCTGAGCTCCACCGCCGCGATCCCGTGCGAGGCCGCTAATGCCAGCACTTCACTCAACTCCAGCTCCTCACAGCCCAGACTCGAAAACGCACGCCTCATCCGAACTCCACCTTGATTTCCGGCACCTCTGCCTGATCCTCGATCCAGCAGGTCGCCGCTTTCCCACGATGGCGGAGCGAAACTTTGATCCGTGATTCATCAGACTCGAAACTTACTTCCGGCGAAGCATCACTCGCGCGCCCCAGCCCCACCACCGAAACTAACGTTGTGGCCATGGTCGGTTTCATTTTCACCGTCACGAACGGATTCTTCACCGCCCGCTCTTCCGGAATCGGCAGCAACGCCGTTTCCACCTCGATCGCATCGCGGGAGAATACCCGCCCTTCCGCCTTCGCTCCCGGCCGTTTAATGGTGAATCCTGAATCACTCGCCGCCAACTCACAGGCCCCGTCAAAATTATCACCGAAGAACCGAGCCTCGACTTCCGCCGGCGTATTCCACCGCGACACGCAATCCACCACCACGACCACCGGAATATCAAACAGCACCACCGTAGCGCGGATCACCTTGCGGGTGTGGTAATCCTCGATCCGGTAGGCCTGCGTCGCGTCGCTCACCCAATACGAATAACCGGTCCCACTGCCCTTGGACCTCAACCGCGCCTGCGCTATTGTCGCGTTGGTGCCCTCAACTCCGTTGTTGTGATAGTGGCCCTTCCCTCCGACCAACACCGCACTGTGGCCCGCCGTCTCCCGCAGGATCCAGGCAGGATCACGAAACCAATACGGCGGCCGGAGCGGATCAACGATCAACTGCTCCCCGAAGCATTTCACAATGAGACTATTGCGGTCCGCGTGTTCGTGGTTGTAGCCGTTGCCACTGCGTAAACTCACCACCAAGTCATCCGCCGTAAAACCGGTGCGAGCCACGATCCAATCCAGTTCCGGATACCAGGTCTGCGCGCCGGCGGTCGGAGCGGTCTCCGCCACCGAATCATCACAGAAAATCAGGGCCCAGATGTCGTGGGACGCGCCCAAATGCTTCGCGAACCATTGCGACGGACCATCCCGAAATTCCCGCGCCACCCAATACGGTACCGCCGTGCGGGTTTCCGGTCTTCCGTTGGGATGCTCAGACTGACCGGGATCCCGCCGCTGACCATTGTCGCCGATGTTCACGACTTCATCCGGGTTCTCCGCGGTCGCCATCGTCATGTTTTGCATAAACCGAATGTGCCCGACCCAATCGACCTCCACCTCCAGTTGCCGCAGTCCACTCTTCCGCAGCGCCTCCACTCCCACCAAAATACTCTCCGACGTGTAGTTCGCGTAGTGGATGCCTTCGCCGTAAGACCCATCCGGCAGGTAGATGCGTTCAAACGCTTTTAGACCGTGCACCGCCATCTCTAGCCACCGTTCGACGTGACTGCGCGGCCCCCCATACAGCGCGACCACTGCCGCTCCCACCGCCAGTCCACCCGCTGGCGCCGCTCGCAAATTCGTGTCCTGGGTGATCTCCGCCCGCCGGGCCAAATCCGTCGGAAAGAACTTTCGTTCAGCGTAAATATCACTGTCTGGGTTAAAATCCCACCCCAGGTTCTTCCGCGGATTCCTAATGCTATCTAGCCCCCGAAAACACGGTTCACATCCTCGCTCCCCGATCGCGTCCAACCACTCCCTGCGCTCCACATCGGATACCCTGTCACCCAACCAATCGATCGCGCACGCCATCGAGATCGTGCTGCTCGGAGCCCGTTGCACTCCGACCACCTCGCGATGCTCATCGGCGAAGAAATCCCACCGCGGAAACCGCCGGAGCGTGCGAGCACACTCGATCGCCAAATCCGCCGCATCCTCGTCACCTGTCATCAAATACAACCACGCCATTTCCTCCGCGCCTTGGCCAACTCGCATCAGGTTTGTTAGCTGATTATTGAAGTTGATGTCGCCCCGCAAAAACGCGCGTTCCGCTTCCCGATCCCGACCAATCAATTCGTGCCGCAGCGATGCGAATCGTTCATCCGCGGCGAACAATTTTCTCAGCCGCGGCAAATCCTCCGCTCCGAAGAACAGCCGAGGGCCCGGACCGCTCCGTAGACCCGCCGCCCCCGCGGTGACCGCAATCATTGCAGCGCCGCTCAATAACTTGATGAGACCCCGACGGGTTGTTTCCTTAGCCATATTCCTTGTTGCCTAGCGGTTACCCCACCTCCACCTCAAAGGTCGGCACCATCTCCGCATCGTTGATGCGACAAACCGCCCGCTGCCCTCCTCGCGTCAGCGTGACTTCGATCACATCTCCACGCGTCGCGAAATCCACCTCGACCGAGCGATCACCATGCCGTCCGAGCCCAATCGCCGACACCAGCGTCGTCGCCATCGTGGGTTCCGTCTTCGCCACCGCGAAGGGATGCTGCACCGCGCGTTCCGACGGAATCGGTAAGTGCTCGCTGCTCACCGCGAAGGCTTCTCGGGAAAACACCTTCCCCTCGGCCCAAGCCCCCGGTCGCTTGATCTTAAAAGTATCTCCCGATGCCGTCACCTCGGCTTTATCTCCCCAGTTATCCCCAAAGAAACGCGCCTCCACCGTCGACGCCTGTTTCCACTTGGCCACCCGATCAACCACGATCACCGCCGGCAGATCGAAACACACCACCGTCGCTCGCACGACGCTCCGAATCTCGTAGTTCGCGATCCGGTAGGCCTGCGTCGCATCACTCACCCAATACGAATACCCTCGCCCCGCGCCTTTCTTCAGAATCCGGGCCTGCGCGATAGTCGAATTCGTGCCTTCCACGCCGTTGTTGTAAAGATGACCTTGCCCATCAACCAGCACCGCACTGTGCCCCGCCGTTTCGCGCAGTAACCATGACGGATCGCGAAAATCATACGGAGGCCGCATCGGATCCACAATCAAGGCCTCCCCGTAACACTTCACGATGAGACTGTTTCGATCCGCGTGCTCGTGATTGTAACCCACCCCGCTCCGCAAACAAACCAGCAAATCATCCGCCTGGTAACCCGTTCGCGCGACGATCCAATCCACGTCGGGATACCACGTCTTGGTTTGCCGTTCAGGTGCCACCGCCTTCACCGTATCGTCCCGAAACGCCAGCGACCAAATACTCTCCCATCCCCCCAAGTTCTCTCCAAACCACTGCGCGCGTTCATCCCGATATTTTTGGGCCACCCAATACGGCAGCGCCGTGCGCATCTCCGGCCGCCCTTCCCTATGGTTGTCGTGCATCGTGTGCCGGTAGCGTCCATTGTCGCTGATGTTCACGACTTCATACGGGTTCTCCGCCGTCGGCATCGCGAGATTCAACATGAAGTCCACGTTGCCCGGCCAGTTGATCTCCAACTCCAACGCCAGCACCCCACTCGTGTTCAGCGCGATCAATCCCATCATAATGCTCGCCGAGGTGTAATTTCCGTAATTAACCCCTTCCCCGTATCCACCATCCGGCAAATAGATCTCTTCGAGCGCCTTGAAATGCGAAACCGTCATTTCTAACCAACGTTCCAGCGGCGAAGTGTCATCTCCATACAACCCGATCGCCGCCGCCCCAATCGCCATCGCGCCCGAGGGCGCCGCGCGCAAATTCGTCGTTTGCGTAATCTCCGGCCGCCGCGACATCTCATTGGGAAACTCCGAACGACTCTTGCCGATTATCGTGTCTTCATTGAACGTCCATCCTATCGTCTCTCGCGGATAACGCACATTGTGCATCCCCGTGTAACAGGGTTCGCAGCCCCGCGCCGCCATTGTCTTCAACCACAATTGTCTTTCTTCATTGGACACCTTATCGCCCAACCAATCTACCACACACGATACCGTGATGGTCGTGCTTGGTGCCCGCTGCACGCCCACCACTTTTTCACCCCCTTCGAGGAAAAAGTCCCACACCGGAAACTTCATAATCGTGCGGACCGCCTCGATCGCGAGCTCAGCCGCATCATCATCCTGCTCCATCAGGTAAACAAACGCCATCTCCTGCGCCCCCTCCCCCGCAATGCTGATATCGTGCAGTGGATCGTTATACTTGATCTCCTCGCGCAGGAACTTTCTCACTCCTGCCCGATCCCGACTCATCATTCCCTCGCGCAGCGAAGCAAACCGCGGATCCTTCGACCAACGCTTCCGCATCGCCGGTAATTGCGCCGCCGTAAAAAAGAGCTTCGGCCCCGGACCGGAACGAATCGCTTTACCCCACCAGGGTGAGCTTTGCGCCACCAGCGCACTCCCCGCCGCTGCGACCAGGGGCGTCGCCCCCATCATTTTTAGAATCGAACGACGTGAGTAAAATTGCGGCATGATTGAGGGTAGTTTTAAGCCTGCTCGAGGCAGAGGAGTTCAGTGGGGAAATTCACTCCGAATTTCGCATCGGGTTAAGCGAACTAAGAATGACGCTTCTCTAAATTTCGCAAGAGTAACCCATCGGTTACTTTACCGCCCTCCGCCCACCCGACCTCCGCAGCCATTTGGCTCCTAGTGAAGCTTGGCGTTCGACAGGTCTCGTTACCTCGCCCGTTCGGCATCGGCGGCCACTTCGCTCGAAAAGCTCTGCCCAAAGCCCAAATGTGGGTCGGGCTTTACGCCCGACATCCCCAGCCCAGCCAGTCTCGCCACAGTCCTGCCCTGCGGCACGACCGTGAATCACCACCAACTTCCCCCGCCTTCCTCCAGCCTGCCACCAAACAATTTCCTATCAGCCGTGGAGATTAAATGCTTACGCGGTTATCTGGAGTACTGCGCGAGATACCGGGCACCGTCGGTCAACTCACCCGCGGTGCGTCACGCCAACGCCGTGATCTTTGGCGCTTCGCCCACTCCTACTCGGCCCAACCAAGGCTGGAAAACGCGCGCTGGGCCGCGGTCCCTCCAAAACTCAGATCATTGCCTCGATTTTCGGCCGATCCCCTTCGTCATGAATCCGCACCCAGGCTCTGCGACCCATCCCACCGATCGACACTTCAATCGCGTCGCCAACCGTCTTGATCTCGATGGGCATCGCCGATTCGCCGGTCCGACCCAGCCCGATGGCGGAAACCATCGTCGTGGCCATACTCTTCTCGGTCGACCGTTGGACCACAAAAGGATGCTGCACCGCGCGTTCTTCCGGGATCGGTAACTGCTCGACTCCCAATGAAAACGGATGCCGGCAAAACACCTTGCCGGTCGCAAAGGCTTCCGGACGGCGAATGGTAAAGGTATCGCCGCTGGTAGTCAGCGTGGCCTGCGCATCCCAATTGTAGCCGAAGTAGCGGGCTTCGAACAACGAGTCCTCGCGCCATTTGGTAAACCGATCCACCACCACCACGGCCGGTAGATCGTAGAAGACCACGATGGAGCGCACCACCGCGCGCGTATTGTAATTCCTGACCCGATAAGCCTGGGTCGCATCACTGGTCCACCAATCGAAACCCGGCCCCGTCCCGCGATCACTGATCCGAGCCTGGCAGATGGTTTTGTTCGTGCCTTCGACCCCGTTGTTATAGAGATGGCCTTCGCCATCCACCAGCACCGCACTGTGTCCGGCGGATTCCCGCATCATCCAAGCGGGGTCGTGGAAATTATAGGGGGGACGAATCGGATCGGCGATCAGTTGCTCGCCAAATGCTTTCACGATGAGGCTATTGCGGTCGCCGTGCTCATGATTGTAGCCGACTCCACTTCGCAGGCTCACCACCAGATCATCCGCCGCATATCCAGTCCGCGCTACAATCCAATCGAGATCAGGATACCAGGTCTTAGCCTCCGCTTTCGGCGCGATGGGTTTGACCGAATCATCGAAGTAAATAAACGACCAGATCGTCTCATGCGCGCCGAGGTTTTCCCCAAACCACTGCGCCCGGCCGTCACCAAATTTCCGTGCGACCCAATACGGCACCGCCGTGCGCATTTCGAAACCCCCTGTCTGGTGGTCGTTCTGCAACATGTCACGAGGGCGACCGTTATCGCCGATGTTGACCACTTCATAGGGATTCTCATTGGTGGCCATTGAGAGCTGCAGGGACGAGTCCACGTGCCCCACCCAATCGATGTCCAACTCCAGCGGTAACACGCCGCTCGCGTTGAGCGCCTGCACCCCCATCAAAATACTGCGCGAAGTATAATCGGCGTAATGCACGCCTTCACCATAACCGCCATCCGGTAGATAAATTTGCTCGAACGCCTTCAGATGCGAGACCGCCATCTCCAACCACCGATCAATCGACGAATGATCCTCCCCGTAGAGCGCGATCACCGAGAGGCCCACCGCCAACGCCCCGGCCGGTTTAGCCCGTAAATTGGTGTCCTGCGTAATCTCCGGACGACGCCAGCTGTCGTTGGGGAACTTCAGCCGCTCCGCCCCCACGGGCGTGTTGGGGTTGACGTCCCACCCCCGATACTCACGCGGATACCTCACGTTGTGCAGACCGGTAAAACACGGTTCACACCCCTTCTCCGCAAGATGCTTGAGCCACCCGCGGCGCTCGTCGGCCGACACGCGATCACCGAGATAATCGATCACCGCCGATACCCCCATGGTCGTGCTCGAGGCCCGTTGCACCGCGACCACTTTCTCGCCTCCCTCCAGAAAGAAATCCCACACCGGAAACTTCATGATCGTCTGGGTGCATTCGATCGCGAGCTCAGCCGCGTCCTCATCTCCGGTCATGAGATAAATCCATGCCATATATTCCGCCCGTTCACCGGTCCGGACGATATCGCGCAACGGATCGTTGAGGTTAATCTCCTCCCGAATAAACCGGCGCTCTGCCTCCCGATCGATGCCCATCAGGCTTTCGCGGATGCCTTTGAACCGAGGATGATTCGCCCACCGCTCCCGCATCGCGGGCAACTCCTGGGCGGTGAAAAACAACTTCGGCCCTTCCCCTTGACGCATCCCCTGGCCCCACCACTGCCCCGTCGCCGCGATGGCGCTACCCGCTACGGCCACCATCGGCGTAGCCCCAAACAGTTTCAGAATATCACGACGGGAGTAAAAATTAGGCATGGCAGGCGGACGACGACAGTCGATTTAAGGGATGAAATTTCAGAGCAAAAACTGCTTCGATCTTTGGCCGTAAGCAGTGCCAAATAGGAATGCCGTTTCTCTCGATTGCGCAACAGTAACCCATCGGTTACTTTGCCCTCGCCGGTCCTTGTTTCCGGCTCCACGTTGCACCCTCCCACCATGTCCGATCCCTCCACTTCCCCCATCGTTGACGAACCCTTTCCCCTTCCCCGTCGTTGGGGCGATGCCGAGGTCGCTCGCCTCACCGCCGCGATGCAGCAACAGTCTCTGTTCTACTGGAAGGGACCGCAGACCGCCGCGCTCTACGACGCCTTCCGCTCGATTTACCCGCTCAAGACGATCTTCCCCTGTTCTTCGGGCACGGCCTCGGTTCACTTGGCGGTCGCCGCGTTGAAGTTTAAACCCGGCGAAGAAATCATTGTGCCCGCCATCACCGATATGGGTTCGGTGCTGGGTATGCTCCACCAACTCCTCGTTCCCGTGTTCGTCGATATCGAACCCCGCACCTACAATATTTCGCCCGCGGCAATCCGAGCGGCGATCACGCCCAAAACCCGCGCCATCCTCGCCGTCCACCTGTGCGGCAATCCGTGTGACATGGACGCCGTCATGAGCATTGCCGAGGAACACCACCTGGTCGTGATCGAGGACTGTGCACAGGCTTGGGGCACGCGCCGCGGCGACGATTATGTGGGGTTGCGCGGTGACCTCGGCTGCTGGTCTTTTAACGACTACAAACATCTTTCCTGTGGTGATGGTGGCGTCGTGGGGACCAATCGCGAAGACCTCGGTGAACACCTCGCCAAGTGGGGTGACAAATGCTACAATCGCGTCACCGGCATCCGCAATCCCGACGAACTCGCCTACAACTACCGGATAAGTGAACCGCTCTCCGCGATCTGCACCGCGCAGCTCGAAAAGCACGATGCCATCGTCGCCCCCCGCACCGCTCTGGGCCTGCGGCTGACCGCCGGCCTCCGGACGGCGCCGGGAGTCCTACCGCCCATGATCCGGGCCGCAGATACCCCGACGTTCTACAACTACATCTTCCGCCTCGATCTCGCCCAGCTGACCAGCACCCAAGATGAATTCATCGCCGCCCTGGTCGCCGAGGGCGTCAACGCCAACAGTTACCTGCCCGATCCCGTCTACCGCTACGACCTGTTTCAAAATCATAACTTCTTTGCCGATACCTGGCCCGTGCGTGATTTCGGTCTCACCACCATGGACTACACCCAGGTTTACTGCCCCGAGTCCGAAAAATTCCTTCACGACTGCGTCCAACTGCCGTTCAACGAAGCCATGACACCGGCCTACATCGACAAGGTCGCCCTCGCCATCCGCACCGTCGCCCAACGCTTTACCCGATGAATCCGTCCCTTTCTCTCTCCCGCCGCGACATGATGAAATTTCTCGCCGCGAGCCCGTTACTCCTGGCCGTGAACCCAGCGCATGCGCTGGAAGCCTTCACCCCGACCGTCGCCATGCCCGATGTGTCGCTGCAGACCATTGGCCTACCCGCCGACACCCAAATCCCCGTCGCCAGTAACCACGAATACTGGAAGCTCTATCCCACCGCCGAAACCCTCTCAATCGAGAGTATCGAGCGTTTGTCGAGCGGAGTCGGACTTCGCTTCACCCTGGCCTCGACAGACTTCGCCCTCAGCGAACTCGCCGTGGTCGCCGAAGGTGATGCGAAGGTCACCACCGAAGGTCGGTCCTTCACCATTCGGTTCACCAAAGAGGTCAGCTTGGTTGCGCAAAAGCAGCGCGTGGACCTGCACGGCCTGACGTCCAACGGCCAAAAATCTCCCCCCTATTTCCTCAACCTACAATACAACTCCAACGCGCAAGACGCCGCCGCCGGTCGCACCATGTTCTCCCGCATCGGCGTGCGGGATACGAACCTCCAGTTGGCCTACTCCTTCGTCAACGATTGGATCATGGACGACCCCACGGCAACGGATCGCGAATACGCGCGGGAACGTTGGGATAATCTCGCCGCCGCCGATGCTTCGCCCTACCAGCAAGCCCGCGCCATCACGCGCCGGTTGATTGAGGAATTCGAACCGCGTCGCGGCACCCCCTCCGACGCCATGGATGGCCTGCATCCCTTCCGCCAATACGAACGTCTCTTGGCCGAACAGGACCTTTGCTGGTGCGCCAACATGGTCGAGATCATGAGTCTCGCCCTCAACTCCTTGGACCTCCCCTGCCGCCTGGTGCGGATGAGAAACACCTATTTCAATGCTACCCCGGGGCAGCCCGGCCAGGACTTTGAACTCATGCTAGCCGGAGGACACACCATCGCCGAAATCTATGATAAAACCCTCGGTCAGTGGATTTACATGGATCCGAATCAGCGCCAGCTCGGCATCCGTGACGCCGCTGGCGAATATCTGAATTTCTTCGAAATCCACCTGCAGGTAAATCAACCTCACCGCTCCTCGGGTCTCACCCTCGACGCCTACGACCCCATCACCCAAACGGAGTCAGTCGAAACCTTCGCCGAGAGCAAAATCCACGACAACCTAGCCCACTTCGCCCGCCGCGAACAACGCTTCTACTACTTCAAACGCGGATAAGTAAACGCCTGCCTCACCGCCCCCAACCCCACGCCCGCCACCTGCCTCACCGCCCCCAACCCCGGGTAGGGGCGAGGCTTGCCCACGCCCGCACCTGCCTCACCGCACTCCACGTGAAACACCCCCAAACCGGTCCTCGAAAACACGACAAAAATTCACTCATCCCCGTCGGATTCTTTTCCTAACCCTAACTCACGAAAGCGATCCTCCGGGTAATTTTGCCAATCCCTCGGCGGAGTTCCTCCTTCGTCGAGAGCCGACGCAAAACGGAAACAGTTTGGATCCGGCCACCACCATCCCGGCCACGAAGCACCGGCTGACACCAAACCCGCTCGATAGGGATTGAGTAGCATATAGAGTCCGTAGTCTTCCATCGACTCGCCCGTTCTGACGCGATGCTCCCAAAAATCACGCTGCCACTTTCCCTCATTACCACTCGCTTTCTGAGACTTATTTTTCCACCGCGAAACGCAGCGTCCGATGGTCAATTTCCGACCCAACACAGATAAAACGTGAACATGATCAGGCATCACTACGGCCGCTCTGATCGCGCCATCACCTTCATTATGCCAATCCCGTAATGTGGTAATAACTGCTTCGCGACCCGCTTGGGAAGCCAACCAATGGGCGCGATTCTTTGTCACAAACGTGACGTAGTAAGTCGCGCCCTGCGCCGAGACTCGGCCGCGGTGAAGTCGTTCCGTTCGCCTCACAGGTAAGTCCGACATCTCCACCAGCGTCTCGCGTATGGGTCGCAGGCGTCAACACTTTCAACCCCGTAGGGGCGTGGCTTGACCACGCCCGCACCTGCCCCACGGGGAGCAGCCTCCCGCCACGGGAACAACGCCCAAGGCGCACCCCTACCCAACCCCGTAGGGGCGTGGCTTGACCACGCCCGCACCTGCCCCACGGGAACAGCCTCCCCGCCACGGGGAACAGCGCCCAACGCCCCCCCTACCCAACCCCGTAGGGGCGTGGCTTGACCACGCCCGCACCTGCCCCACGGGAACAACGCGCACCCGACCCCGTAGGGGCGTGGCTTGACCACGCCCGCACCTGCCCCTCGGGAACAACGCGCACCCGACCCCGTAGGGGCGTGGCTTGACCACGCCCGCACCTGCCCCTCGGGTGCGCGCCCGCCAGTTTAGCTAAATCGAAAACCCAACCTCCCGGCCCGCCCCAACGCAATCCGCTCACTCGACTTTAACCTTCGCCAGTCGCCGTAGCGCCCAGCCGAGGATCACCAAGATCATCGCACCGATCGCATTGATCGACGCCGGAGCGACCTCCGTCGCCGGCAGGAACGTGCAGACCGCCAAGACCGCGCTCAGCACGAAGCACACGTTGCCCACCATGCCGTAGACCTGCATCGCCGCCGGATCCGTACCGCCAAGTTCCTCTTTGACCGGGGTGCGCAGATCGCGATCGAGTTTGATCGCCTCCGCACTACGAGGGTCATCGGCCCGATAGAAGAAAGCCGAAATCACAAACACCAAGGTCGTCGAAATCGCCGTGCCGATCACATTGCGCGGATACACATCGTTCGGAAATAGATCCAAGAAAAACAGCGTGAAGGTCGTGACCACCCCAGCGACCAAACAGGCCATGCCCGACCACCACGGAGTTTTACGATAAATCATTCCCAGCATCACCGGCATCAGCATGGAGGGCATCACCATCGAGAAATACTTGAGGTTGAACTCAAACGCCCCCCCCAACTTCGCGATGAAGAAGGCAAATCCCACTCCCATAACCCCGACGATCAACATGAAGACCTGCGCCGAACGCATCTGATGATGATCACTCGCTTCGCTCAGCCCAAACTTCTTCCGCATCGGCACGTAAACATCCTTCGTCATCGCCGCGGACAACCAGTTAAACGCGTCATTGGCATGGCCCAGCGTCGCCGACAAAATCGCCGCCACCACGAACCCGATCATGCCGTGCGGGAGTAGCAACATCGCCAGACTCACAAACGACGCTTCTTCCGGCGCTTCCAGATTAGGCCACAGCAACCCGATCTCCGGGAAGATCAACTTCGACGCCATCACCGGCAAAATCCAAAGCAACGGCCCGAAGAGCGACAGGAACGCGCACAACATCGCCATCTTCTTCGCATCCCGCTCGGTCGGCACGCTGTTGTAACGCTGCACCACATGCCAAGCGACATTGTAGCCCAGAATCATACTAAAAATGTAGGACCCCAAAAACAGCGGATTCGTCGGATCACCGTGCGGCCAGAGATACTCACTCGGCAGATCCGCCACGAGCCGATGAAAACCCGCAAATATCCCGCCACCTGCACCACCATCGCTACCCAGATAGTGTAACGAAATCGGTAGAATCAAAATCGAGACCACGAGGATCACCACCCCCTGCACGGCATCGGACAGCACCGCTCCCCACAGTCCGCCGATCACACTATAAACGATCATAACGATGCCGACGACGAGCATAGTCATCTGCAGCCCCGAGAGGGTGAGCCCGAAAACATTGAAGGTCTCGATGTCCAAACCCACTGCGGCCGAAACAAAGATCGCCAGAATGTAGAGCCCCTGCGCCAAGCCTACCACTTGGATCGGGATCGAACAGACCGTGAAAAAATACGTCGTCGAGGCCGAAAACCGCCGAGTCATGAACTCCAACGGCGCTTGCAGGCGCGCCCGCCGCCACATCGGTGCAAAATACTTGTAGCCAAACAAGTAGGCCCAAAATGCCGAGGTGAACAGCAACGCCGCGCTCGTGCCGTTCTTATAGGTGTATCCTGCCGCCGCCACAAACATGAAAGCCGAAAAACCCGACACCCAGTTCGACACGCCCGCCATAAACCAAGGCACCTGCCCACCCGCCTTGAAAAAATCATCGGTGCTCTGGTTTTTTCGCGCCGCATAGATGCCGACCCATATGATGATCGCGAAATACAAAAGGATCATCGCGTAATCGATCGCGTTGACGGTGCTCAGTTCTGGCATTGAAGTATCCACTTGGGCAAAAATCTGGATGAAGAAAACTAAGGCATGTAACCGTCCGGTTACTTTCAGCACCCTGACCACCTCCCCCAAATCCAAGCGAGCAGAAAACTTCGCCGCCCGTCTGGATTCGAAAATCCGCCTTCCAAATTCCGTAATCCAAAATTGAAATCCCCCATTCCCGTCTGCTGCGCCCTGATCAAAAAAGAGGGCAAAGTTCTCATTGCCCGGCGCCCCCCCAACAAGCACCTCGGCGGGCAATGGGAATTCCCTGGCGGCAAGATTGAGGCAAACGAATCCCCGACCGAAGCGCTCCATCGGGAAATCAAAGAAGAGCTCGGTTGCACCCTTTCGATAACCGGTTCTCTTGCGCCCGTGATTCACGCTTACCCCCAAGCCACCATTCAGCTCCATCCCTTCATCGCTCAACTCTTACCCGACAGTCCCGCGCCTCACCCCTACGAACACGTTGCGTTCCGCTGGCTGGACCGCACCGAACTGGCAAAAGCTGCGCTCGCCCCCGCCGATCTTCCGGTTTTGGCTTTCTACCTCCGACAGCTTTCCTAGTCGCTGCTCATCTCATGCGCCATTTCACCACCCCAAAATTCATCCCCAGTATTTCCACCGGTCTGATCGGCATTTTGTTGGCCGCTTCCTCCCTCGCCCAAAGTCCTGCCGTGCCCGTCGTGGCGGTTGAGGCCAAACGTGAGATCGTTACCGAGTCGCTGTCCCTTACCGGCACCGTCACCGCTCGACAACAGGCCTCCCTGTCTTCCCGCATCACGGGGTTAGTGCAGTCGGTCGCCGTCGACGCCGGTTCGTATGTCAAACAAGGCGACGCTCTCCTCACGCTTGACCCTACTCTCGCCGAACTCGCCGCTCAATCCGCTGACGCCGACCGGGCCCAAGCCCAAACTCAACTCGCGGAAAGTAAACGCCTACTCGAAGAGATGCGTCGGCTTTTAGCGAGTCAGTCAGTCCCTGAAACCCAGTTTCTCAACCGCGAGGCCGCTGCCAACATGGCCGCCTCAGCATCACGACGAGCTGATGTGGCGCACCACCAGAGCTTGGAATTACTGGCCCGGCATACCGTCGTCGCCCCCTTTTCCGGCGTAATCACTCGCAAACTCACCGAAGCCGGAGAGTGGGTTTCGACCGGAGCGCCCGTGTTGCGCCTCGTCGCGCTCGAAAACGCTCGGGTCGATGTTCAAGTCCCCCAAGAGCGACTCGCCGCCATCCTAAACGATACCCCAGTGGAATTTACCCTCGATAGCGGATCCGACCAATCGATCGAAGGTCGGATCACCGCCCGGGTGCCCGTCAGCAATCCCGACACTCGCACCGCGTTGGTGCGCATCGAGCCCGTCGATACCACGATCGCCCTGCCGCCCGGAAAATCAGTCCGCGTCACCTTCCATCTGCGTAGCGATCGCCCCGTGCTCACGGTGCCGAGAGATGCCCTAGTCCGACGAGCTGACGGCACGGTTACCGTCATGCTCGCCCAACCCGACGGTGACCAGTTCAAGGCCACGGCTTCCCGCGTCGACCTCGGCCACACATTCTCCGATCATATCGAAATCCTCGCCGGTCTCGAACCCGGCCAACTCGTAATCATCCGCGGCAACGAAACCGTCCGCGAAGGCCAACTTATCCGCCTCGTCGATTCACCGAACTAAGCCCGACTCCTCTCTCTTGCCCCTCGGAATCAATAAAAGAACTCAGTGCGTCAGCGCCCAGCGCGTAGCCGGTAGGTGAAGCCTTTCGTGTCCATTCGTGGTTAAAAAAGCCCTGCCCTCTCGCTCAGTGCACACCCTCCCCTCATGCTTGAAGCTCTCCTCCGCCGCGGCACCCTCCTCACCGTCGTTCTTCTGATCGTCTGCCTCTTCGGCGTGCTCGCCGCCCTGCGTGTGCCGGTGCAGATGATCCCCGATCTGGAGATCCGCACCATCAGTGTCGTTACCTCCTGGCCCGGTGCCACGCCCCAGGACGTCGAAAAAGAGATCATAATCGAGCAGGAGGAATATCTCCGCAGCATCCCCAATCTGCAACGAATCGTCTCCAACGCCTCCACCGGGCAGGCCAATATTCAACTCGAGTTTCCGTTTGGCACCGAGATCAACGACGCCTTGGTCCGCGTCAACAACGCGCTCAGCCAAGTCTCCTCTTATCCCGAAAACGTCGATGAGCCGCGATTGCTGACGAGCTCATTTTCCAACAACGCGTTTCTTCACTTCGGCATAGCTCCCCTCGAGGGCAACCCGCGCCAGTTGGATATGACGATCATGCGCGATTTCGTAGACGATTATGTGCGCACCCGGCTAGAGCGCGCCCCCGGTGTTTCCCAAGTCAATTTGAGTGGCGGAGCCGAGCGGCAAATCCAAGTGATGATCGATCCGGAAAAACTGGCCGCCCGTGGCCTCACTCTCACTCAGATCCGTAGCGCAATCCGTGAGCGCAATCGCGACCGTTCCGGCGGGGACATCGATACGGGTAAACGTCGCTACCTCATTCGCACGATCTCGCGGTTCGACTCCCCCGAGCAACTGGGGCAGCTCATCGTCGCCCAACGCGACGATATCCAAATTCGCCTGCAAGATGTGGCCACCGTGCGCCTTCATCATGCCGAGGTGCGCAGCATCCGTCGTTTCGCTGGCGTGCCTATTCTGCTCGCTTCGATCCAACGGGAAACTGGAGCCAACGTCATCGACGTTCGAGCCGCCGTATTGGACGCCGTAGTCGACGTAAACCGCGAGTTACTCGGACCCGCCGGGATGAAGATGGAGTTGTTCAATGACGACGTGGTCTACGTCGAGGACTCGATCGCCAACGTCTGGACCAACCTGTCACTCGGGGCCGCCCTCGCGGCGTTCGTGATGTTTCTTTTTCTCCGTTCCGTGCCCCTGACGTTGGTCGGCATACTGGGGATTCCTATTTGCACTATCGCCGCGTTCCTCGGCCTGTTTATCGCAGATCGCACCATCAACGTCATCTCACTCGCCGGAGTCGCCTTCGCCATCGGCATGACCGTCGACAACACCATCGTGGTGCTCGAAGCCATCGAGATCGAACGACGGCGCGGACTCGACCCCTTCAAAGCGGCGATCGCGGGTCTGCGTCGAGTCTGGACCGCCGTGCTGGCCTCGACGGCAACGACTGTGCTCGTGTTTGTGCCCGTGCTCTTTGTGCAAGAAGAGGCCGGGCAACTTTACTCGGACATCGCGATCGCCATCTCCGCTTCGATCATTCTCTCGATGATCATCGCCGTGACCGTCGTGCCGGCAGCGACCGCCCGCCTGAAATTCACTCCGCGGGCCCTCAAGTCAGGTGATCCGGCTCCCGCGCCTTTCAAACAATCCTTCATCACTTTAGTGCATTGGTTGGTCGCGACTTCCCGTCGGCGCATCGCCTTCATCATCGGCACCATCGCGTTTACCGGCACCGCCCTGTTCCTGCTGACTCCGCCCGCCGAATACCTCCCCGAAGGTGAAGAGGCCAAAACGTTTGCCCGCATGATTGCGCCTCCCGGCTACAGTCTCGAGGCGATGAAGGAAGTCGCAGCCGAAGTGGAAGCTAAGTTCGTTCCTTACGTGGATACTGACCCCGCTGACTTCGCGGCGGGACGAGCCGACGTGCCTTCCCTCAAGCGCTTTCTCCTCTTCGTGAACACCGGTTCACTCATGGTCATTGCCACCACCCACGACCCCGGGGACATCGATGCTCTCATGGTTATCCTCTCCGACTACTTCAAGTCGTTCCCCGGCATGCGAGCCTTCGCCTCCCGCGGATCCATCATCTCCAGTAATGACGGAGGCACTCGCAGCGTAAACCTAGAGATCAGTGGTTCGAATCTACCCGAAATCTACACCACCGCCCTCGCCGCCTATCGCCAAGCGGAGGAGGTGTTCGAAAATCCTCAAATCGGTTCGTCTCCCTCGAATTTGGTGCTCGGCCAACCCCTCGTGGAAATCCGTCCCCGTTGGGATCGCGCCGCGGAGTTTGGCGTCACCAATACGGAATTTGGCTACGCGCTCTCTGCGCTAGCGGATGGGGCCTACGTCGACGAATTCTTCTTCGAGGACAACAAGATCGACATCTATCTCTACAGCCAAGAAGTGAGTAATCGTCAGATCGGAACCTTGGGCGAAATGTCTATCCACACTCCTCGCGGCGGAGTGCTGCCCGTCAGTGCGCTGGCCGACATTGTAGAGACGGTGGACACCGACGCCATTCGACGAGTCGACGGTCGACGCACCGTGACGCTCAACATCATCCCCCCCCGTGAGATCGCACTCGAAACCGCGGTCGAAATCGTGCGCAAAGACGTCGTCGACTACATGCGCAAGAATGGCGAAATCCCTCCAGCTGTAACCGTTTCGCTTTCCGGCGCCAGTGATCAACTCGAGGCAACCCGAGCATCCCTCGGATCCAACTTCATCGTCTCGATCGTCCTTTGTTTCCTCCTGTTGGTCGTGATCTTCACCCACTGGGGTTACCCGTTTATTATTCTATTTACGGTGCCTCTCGGCATCGCCGGTGGCATCATCGGCCTGTGGCTTTTTAACGTGTTCGGATCGATGCTCCCCTTCGTCGGTCTGAAGGCGATCAGCCAACCCTTCGACATGATCACGATGCTAGGTTTCCTGATCCTGCTCGGCACCGTAGTCAATAATCCGATACTCATTGTCGAGGAAACGCTCGCCAACCTCCGCGCCGGTGCGACCAGCACCGCCGTCGCCGTCGAAGACGCCCTCGCCTCGCGCCTCCGCCCGATCATGATGACCACCATCACCACCGCCTGCGGATTAGCGCCGTTGGTCCTTATTCCCGGAGCCGGCACCGAACTCTACCGCGGAGTAGGCGCCATCGTCCTCTTCGGCCTCCTCTTCACCAGCCTAGTCACCCTCACCTTCCTCCCCGTCCTCCTCGTCACCGTCCTAAACTGGATCAAGCCGAAAGTCGCGTGAAACACGTCGGGCATAAAGCCCTCCCCCCACTAAGATCCGTCCTGCACGTGGGTCGGGCTTTACCCCCGACAGTTCCATCCTCCCGCGCCCTCCACGTGGGTCGGGCTTTACGCCCGACAGTTTCATCCCCCCGCGCCCTCCACGTGGGTTGGGCTTTACGCCCGACAGTTCCATCCTCCCGCGCCGTCCATGTGGGTCGGGCTTTACGCCCGACATGTTCCATCCTCCCGCTCCCGACCGTGGGTCGGGCTTTACGCCCGACATCCTTGCGGTCACAGTCGTCGCATGACTGCCCCTCCGTATAAACCCGGTTATTCGGCACTGCGAAGAGGACGAATCGATCTCAAAGAGGCGCTCTACTTCCTCACCATTACTCTTCAGCGACCTCTGCCCAAAGACTCATCAGGACTCGCCGATCCAGCCCTGCAACAGGAACTAATCACTCGAGCAAAGTCCATCGACGAATGGCAGTTACTGAGCATGGTCGTGATGCCGGATCACCTGCACCTAATGGTGCGACTACAGACCGAAAAGGTCGCCAATCCGGTGCGATTACTGAAGGGTGGATTCGTCCCGCGCCTCCGAATCCACCGACTCAATTGGCAACCGGGTTTCTACGACCACCGCTTACGACCGGAGGACAAGGTCAGTGGAGTCGTGCGCTACATGTGGCTGAACCCGTATCGAGCAGGAATACGTACAGTTAATGAGTCTTGGGATGGCTGGTGGAGTAGCCCGGAAGCGGCTCAATGGATTAGACCCCGGGCACCGGATTCACCACCGCCTGAATGGTGGAGATAATGGTGCACCGACTGTCGGGCATAAAGCCCGACCCACCCACTGCACTGCTCCCAACACGTGGGTCGGGCTTTACGCCCGACAGTTCCATTCCCCCGCGCCCTCCATGTGGGTCGGGCTTTACGCCCGACAGTTCCATTCCCCCGCGCCCTCCATGTGGGTCGGGCTTTACGCCCGACAGTTCCATCCTCCCAGTCCTAGACAGTTCCATCCTCCCGCTCCCGAACCGCGTGAGTCGCCCTTCACTCCCGACATCCCTCAGTCTTGCTGCGTCGAGCGAGACCCAACCAACAGGCTCACCCCCACCGGACCAATCCGAGGAGACCC
>Ga0208414_1001295_pt1 | contig 19579 bp, 17 predicted proteins | sample AntAceMetag02UKE_FD_184770 | JGI IMG/M metagenome (GOLD analysis project Ga0208414, IMG submission 184770) | Saline lake microbial communities from Ace Lake, Antarctica - Antarctic Ace Lake Metagenome 02UKE (SPAdes) (version 2) | ecosystem: Environmental > Aquatic > Non-marine Saline and... | reverse complement strand
ATTGAAACTGGAGTTTGGCGCGGGGGCGCGTGTATGTTGATGAAAATCCTCTTGCAACAAGCGGGCGATACGTCTCGGCAAATCTGGTTGGCGGATTCTTACGCTGGCCTGCCTCCACCGAAGAATGAGTCGGATGGTTGGGACCTCAGCGGGCACCCTCATCTCAGTGTATCGGCGGACATAGTCCGGGAGAATTTTGAACGGTTCGGACTATGGGATGAAAATGTGCGGATTCTAAAAGGCTGGTTCCATGAAACGCTTCCTTCGGCTCCCATCCAGAAACTGGCGATCCTTCGATTAGATGGTGATTTGTTTGAATCGACCAAAGTCGCGTTGGAAGCGCTTTATGACCGGGTGAGTCCGAATGGTTTTGTGATCGTTGATGACTATCATGCATGGCCGGGCTGTCGGCGTGCGGTGGAGGAGTTTCGTCGGGATCACAAAGAGCGAGGAGCGATTGTGAAGATAGACGGAACGGCGGTGTTCTGGCGCAAACAAAGTTCTAGCGGGTAAACAAATGGACGATTCGATAGACGAAACCCTCACTGTTGGCTCTACGAATACGTTGCCACGTTGCCGGGCTTGCCACGCTCAGTTGACGGGAAAACAAATTTGGGTAACAGAAAAGCAGCTAGGATTGGGGGGGGACTTCGACTACCGCGAATGCTCGGAATGTGGTGCGATTAGTATCGTATCCGTGCCCACGGATCTGGGGAAATACTACGGTCAGGGATACTACTCGTTTAAATCTGATTCACCGGAACTGGCCACGGGTTGGCGAGGACGGGCGGAACGAGTGAGGTCGGAAATTTTGACTGAGACATGGGAGGATAGGTTCGAGCGGCGGACCTGGAAAAGACTGGGACTGCCCCACGGTGCACGAATTTTAGATGTCGGGTGCGGGGCGGGGCAGTGGTTGGATTCATTACACAGCAGGGGTTACCGGAATTTGAGTGGGATTGATTCGTTTCTTGAACCTAGTCTTGAAGAGACCGTGCCATTTCCAATCCAACGGAAACAGATAAAAGAAATGGATGGAGGATGGGATCTAATCGCCTATCACCATGTCTTGGAGCACGTCCCTGACCCGGTGAGAGAGTTAACGCTGGCCATGGATCGCCTGCGCCCGGGAGGCGCGTTGTTAGTGCGGGTGCCGGTGGCCGATAGCTGGGTGCGGAGGCGTTTCGAGACTGCGTGGGTGCAGTGGGACGCTCCTCGGCACCTTTGGGTTCCGACCCGCAGGTGTTTGCAACTGTTGTCGTCCAAGCTCGGCTTATTGATCGAATATCAAAAAGATGATGCGATTGCGTTTCCGTTGTGGGCCAGCCAAGGTTATGCAATGGGTTACTCTGGTTACAGCCACCGTTTAAATCCGAACCGCGGGGCGCTGAAAACTTTCATCCCACATATCCACCGGGCGATCTGGCGATGGATCTTTAGTGCTTGGGTGAATTGGCGAGAGCACGGGGATCAAGTCACGATCATATGGAGGAAGCCAAATTGATCGAACGGAGCGACGCGGAGTTGGCCGTGGTGATTCCGGCGTGGCGAGGTCGTTTTCTCGCCGCCACGCTTGAATCTTTACGAGCGCAAACTGATCAGAGGTTTCGAGTCTATATTTGCGACGATTGTAGTCCGGACGATATCCGAGGTATAGTTCGGCGAGACGGCGCTGGTTTGAATATCGTTTACCATCGGTTTCCATCGAACCTCGGAGGCAAAGATCTGGTGAAGCACTGGGAGCGTTGTTTGTCTCAAGTGAGTGAAGAAAACTGGTTTTGGCTTTTTGCTGATGACGATGAAGCGATGCCGGAAACAGTGGCTGCGTTTTATCGCATGCGAAAACAACAGCCGACCGCACGATTGTTTTGTTTACCGGTGCAGATCATTAATGAGTCGGGTGCGGTGATTCGAAACGCAGTCGATCCCCCAGCAAAGGAAAGCGCGGACGCTTTACTGGGGGCATTCTTGGCCCGGCAAGGACGAGAGGGCCGAGGGGCGGATCATTTGTTCTCTCGGTCGCTTTATGAGGAGTGTGGCGGATTCGTGTGGACGCCTCAGGCGATGTATGCCGATTTGGCATCTTGGGTCGTTTTTACCGAAGCGGCAGGAGCCATGTATAAGTTGAGTGAAGGCGGTTTACGGTGGCGGCAACACTCGGATTCGGTGAGCCAAGGGGAATGGGAAGGCAGCCGGATAGTTTTTCTCGATGCACTGATGGCATTCACGGAATGGGCAGATGGTTTCATTGCCGAGTATCCTGGAGATCGTCGACAGCAATTATCTCGCGATATCTTCAGAAATTATCGTGGGGATATTCGAAGTTTACCTAGTCTGCCGGTGAAAGGGGAAGGCATGAAAATATTCAAACAGCTCTGGGGTTTACCGCACGTGGGAGGCAGGTTCAGAGCTGGCAGAGTGTGGCTGACCTGGTTTCGAACCGACATTCGCAGTTGGCCTTTGATCTCGGTCTGGTGCCGTTGGAAATATCGTCGTGACCAATTGCAGCCTCCACCTTAGCCAGCCTCTAAATCAAATTTGTATGAAAATTGCCCTTTGGAACAATCTTCCTAGCGGAGGAGGGAAGAGAGCATTTACCGCGATGGCGGCAGGGCTGCTAAAACGAGGTCATCAGCTGGAATCTTGGTGTCCGCCTACCGCAGACATGGCGTTCGATCCGCTCGCGGAAATTATGCCTGAACATGTCGTCGAATACGTCCAGTTTCGTCGTCGGCGGAGATTAAGATTGATGCCGGGTAGACTGGGCTACGGGCGACAGTATGCCGCGATGGAACGGCACGCCGAGAAATGTGCTCAGCAGATTGATGCGCAGGGTTTCGATGTGTGTTTGGTCGGAAACTGTCTCGAATATGCGGTCCCGCCAATTGGCCGGTATCTCCGGACTCCTTCGGTGCATTATTGCCAAGAACTCTCGCGAGCGATCCATGAAGGAATTTTGAACGACGTGCGCAAAGTTAGGCCTGGAATTCGCCCGCGAATTTCGAGCTTTGTCGCAGCGTATTGGCAGGCTTGGCAGAGAAACTGCGAGCGCGTGGATTTGGCCGCATTTGATTCGGTATTGGTTAATTCATTTTACAGCCGAGAGAGCTTGTTGAGAGCACATGGAACGGAGTCACGGGTTTGTTATTTGGGTATTGATGTGAGCCGCTTTCGGTTGGACCACGCGGAACGCGAACGGGTGGTCGTTGGTCTCGGGGCACTGCAACCGCATAAAGATCCCAAGACCGCGATTGAGGCAGTTGCCTCGATACCTGAATCAGACCGCCCGGAACTGATCTGGATCGGCAATTTGTCGCTCCAGAAATATGTGGATGAATTACGGGAGTTAGCGCTGCGTCTGAATGTGCGTTTAACGCTGAAAGTAGGAATTTCGAATGAGGAACTCATCGCCGAGCTGAATCGAGCTGCGGTGATGGCTTACACCTCCCGGCTGGAGCCATTTGGCTTCGCACCGTTGGAAGGCAATGCCTGCGGTCTGCCGGTGGTCGCCATTGCGGAAGGCGGGGTTCGAGAGACGGTCCGCCATGAGTTCAATGGTCTTTTGGTCGCCAACCGAGATCCGGTGGCGTTGGGGGCAGCCTTGAGCCGTCTGCTATCAAATCCGGAGGAAGCGAAAAGGCTGAGTGAGAATGGTCGAGAGTGGGTCTCGCGGGACTGGACGTGGGAAAGTTGCGCGCAGCAATTGGAACAGGCCCTCTCAAGTGTTGCTCTTTCAGGCGAAGCCCGGGAGTGATACTATCCAAGGGGGGGCTTCCAGTGACCGGAACGGATTCCCTGGCATTCTCGATTTCGTGAGTCGAGAGATTTGACTGCGACGTCCCTGCGGATTTCGATCTTTTCCTTATTTTGAGTAAACTCCCTTTATCGATTTTAATTCCGATCAAGAACGAAGCAGGCAATTTGCGTCGCTGTCTCGAGGCGGTGGCTTGGGCCGACGAGATATTTGTCGTGGATTCCCAGAGCACAGATGGTTCCGTTGCGATTGCGGAGTCGTTCGGTGCTCGGGTCGAGCAGTTTCAGTTCAACGGGACTTGGCCGAAGAAGAAAAACTGGTCGCTGGAGAATTTACCTTTCAAGCATGAATGGGTCTTTATCGTGGATGCGGATGAAGTGTTACCACCGGAAACCGAAGCGGAGGTTCGAGCCATCGTCGAAGACAAATCGCATCCGATCCATGGATACTGGATTAATCGTCGATTCATGTTCATGGGACAGTGGCTGCGTCATGCTTATTACCCGAACTGGAACTTACGCTTGTTTCGACATGAGCACGGTCGATATGAGCAGATGACCGCGGTGCCGACGGAAAGTGGAGATAATGAAGTGCATGAACACGTGGTCGTGCAGGGTGAAACGGGGCGGCTCCGTTCGTCGATGGATCATTATGCGTTTCCTTCGGTTGAGGTATTCGTCGAGAAACATAATCGGTATTCGAATTGGGAAGCCCGCGTAGCAGTTTCTGGCCGAATGAACTCGGCAGATTTGCAAAATGAAAAGGTGGGGTGGCGCCGCCGGCTAAAACGCTGGTCTCAGGTTTTGCCCTTTCGCCCCTCCCTGAGGTTTTGCTATGTTTATTTTTGGCAACTGGGGCTACTGGATGGTCGAGCGGGTTACTACTTCGCAAGGCTACACGGTATGTATGAATTGATGGCGGTGGCTAAGACTCATGAACTGCGATGCAAAAAGTAAGACTGGTTCGTTCATCGCTCGACCGTCAAAATTTTGAGCGGGAGTCGTTTACCGCTTGTTTTATCGTAGTCGTGAAACCAAATGCCGGGTCGCGGAAAGTGAGTCGATGCCAACGGTAAAACCCGATCGTCCGGTGAAGTTGCTCCGGATCACTCACACCCTGCGGAGTGAATCTGGTGGGCCTTCCGAATCGGTGCGTCGTTCGACGATGGAACTTCTGCGTTTGGGGCACCACGTCGAGATCGTCGCCTTGGACCTACCGCAGGATTATGCGGAAGAGTCTGACCTGACCATCCATGCGCTGGGCTTAACCCGAAGTAGTTACGGCAAGACCCCGCAATTGGAGACTTGGTTGAAGGAAAACCGCTCTCGGTTTGATGCGGTGTTGGTCCACGGGCTTTGGCAGTATCAAGGGTGGGGGACCTACCGGGCTTTACGGAACACTGATACGCCGTATTTAGTTTTCCCGCACGGTATGCTCGACCCTTGGTTTCGACGCGCTTATCCGGTCAAGCACTGGAAGAAGCAGATTTACTGGTGGTTGCGGGAGTATCGTGTTCTACGGTCGGCGGCAGCGATTTGTTTCACTTGTGCGGAAGAGCGCCGACTCGCTCGAGGTAGTTTCAAACCCTACCGCGTGAATGAGCGGGTGGTTTCTTACGGCACCGCTGATCCGGCGGGTGATTCGACGAGTCAGGTGGCGGCTTGGCATCAATTTTGCCCTGAGCTGAAGAGGAGGCCTTATCTGCTCTACTTGGGGCGGATTCACTCGAAAAAAGGGGTCGAACTGCTTTTACAAGCCTATGCTCAGGTATTGGGGAGGGCGTCCGACGCTCCTGCATTGGTCATTGCCGGCCCCTGCGAGTCGGAAGCTTACCTCGATGAGCTTAAAGCGTTGGCGACGCGGATCTGTCCCGTGGGTTCGGTTTATTGGCCGGGCATGGTGAAAGGGGACGTAAAATGGGGCGCAATGCGTTCCTGCGAAGCGTTTTGTTTGACCTCTCATCAAGAGAATTTCGGTATTGCCGTTGCGGAGGCTTTGGCCTGCGGGCGCCCGGTCTTAATCAGTCGTCAGGTCAATATTTGGCGTGAAGTGGTGGATGATGGCGCGGGTTTTGCGGAAGAAAATACCGTGCAAGGGGCGGTGAAATTGCTCCGAGCTTGGGCAGAGTTAGATGTCACCGCGAGGGCCGAGATGGGACGGTTGGCGAGAGCGTGTTTCCTGCGGCGTTATGAAATCAGGCGGGCGGCAGAATCCTTGGTCGAGACAGTGCGGGCGTATTTGAGGTAGGTTGCTTGAATTCGAGAGGTAAAGCCGGCCGAGGTTTTGGGGGACTCGAAAGTCGTTTGAGGGTGTGGAACCCGGCTTGGGCAGAATTTGCTCGATCGAGGAAGTTGGCGTTTTTTCTGGTGACGTCTCGGCCATCAGGATTGCCTTCGCTCCAGTGCCCGAGCCTGAAACCCAATTGACCATCCACGACTCCAGTGCGTCTCAACGCGGAGCCTCGCCTTGGAGTGTGGGGCAGCGAATCGCGATGGTGTTGTGGGAGTATACATGGTTTCTGACCTGCCAGTGGACCCCTAAGCCGGCGAATGCCTGGCGATTGATGTGGCTGCGCGTTTTTGGAGCCAAAATTGAAGGCCGCCCATTTGTGCATTCTCGGGCTAGGATTCAGATCCCGTGGAATATCCACCTAGCAGACGGTGCGTGTGTGGGAGACCGAACGAACCTTTATAGTCTCGACCAAATCAGGCTCGGGGAAAATTGCGTGATCGCCCAAGAAGCTTATCTTTGCACGGGGACCCATGACCTCAGTCACGAAGCGATTCCTCTCATGACGGCGCCGATCGTGGTGGGCGAGAAAGCCTTCATCGGGGCCCGGGCGTTTCTGATGCCGGGGGTGACGATTGGGGCCCGGGCGGTGGTTGGAGCTTGTGCGGTGGTGACCCGGAACGTGGATCAGGGCGCGCGGGTGAGAGGGAATCCGGCTAAAAGTAGTCGGAATACTGACAGCGGTGAAATTGATGAAACCGAGGCCTAAGGAAACTATTCTCGGTATTCGCTTTTTCACGGGCAGCGCGTCGGAAGCGGTTGAAGCTGCCTTGGGCGGCGAATTGGTCTTAGCGCCCTCAGGCCCCGGCATGGCGGATGACTTGGTCGATTCGGAGGCCTATCGGGAGGCGTTGCTCAACGCCGATATTAATCTGACTGACAGTGGTTTCATGTTGGAACTCTGGCGCTGGAGGACCGGTCACCGATTACCCCGACTATCCGGACTCGGGTTCTTGAGAACCTTGCTCGATCACCCGTTGGCAAAACAAGCGGGGAATACGTTTTGGGTCATGCCTAGTGAGGGGGAGCAGAATATCCATTTAAAGTGGTTGAACGCTAACGGCGTGGCGGTTGCCCCGGAAGATTGTTATATCGCCCCGCGTTACGCTCCGGGTGTGATCGACGATCAGGAACTCGTCGCGCAGATAGCTAGGCGGAAGCCGCGAACGATTATTGTGGCGATAGGAGGAGGCGTGCAGGAGCGCTTGGGTCTTACTTTGAAACGAAGATTTGCGGATGAACCGAATCGACCCGGGGTGGTTTGTATCGGGGCTGCGATTGGGTTCTTGAGTGGAGCACAAGTGAAGATACCGCCGTGGGTTGATCGAAGGAAATTGGGGTGGCTTTGGCGAACACTGTCATCTCCCCGAAAATACAGTTCGCGGTATATTTCGGCTCTCGGGCTCTTTAATTTGCTTTTTCGTTATAAACACCGACTGCCGCCCCTTAGAGTAAATTCCCGAGCCTAGACAGTAGGCAGCGGGGCTGGGGGGCTCAGGCCCAAAAACCGGTAGGCTTTGGGACCGAGCGGGCTGAAATTGAGTGCGGGGTTTGGATTTAAGCCAAGTGGCATGGAGCTGGACCAAGTGAACGGGGCCGCCACTCAGTTTTAGATCGCTAGTTATCCCAATGTTGGTATCAGGCGTGGCCCCCTCCCTTTTGACCACTTTTTCGCCTCCGTGTGTTGGGACTCCTCAAACGACGATTCATTGATGGTCGGATTGACCAAACGGGCGAAGAAAAGCAGCCGTTTGAATTTGGTGGCTGCTGCGTGATCACTGGTTTCCAGCCGAGCCGAATTAAATTTGAAAACGATCTTGGGCAGCCTAGCTGCGAATATCGTGAGGTATCCGCCAAGATGAGTGAAGTCTTAGGCCGAGCAGTGTCTTAAAAATCAGACGGTGTCGCTTCCGCGAGGCTTCGGAAGTAGGTCAGGCTTTTTCGACTGGGCCTTTGCTTCTTCTGCCGATTCGCATCAAGTGGTTTCCATGTCGTCCGTGGATTCCCGCCAATCTTCTCAGCAACCCACCTTGGTGGTGGATACGGTGGTCAAGGCTTATGGTCGCCGCAGGGTGTTGGATGAGGTCAGTTTTAAGGTTTTTGCTGGTGAACGCGTGGCCCTCACGGGCCCTTCGGGCAGCGGCAAAACGACTTTGCTGAATTGTCTGGGGGGCGTTGATCGACCTGACTCCGGCGAAATCCGGATTGGAGACCAATCGATTCAGACCATCGATTCGGACACACTGGCCGAAATGCGCCGCCGAGATATTGGCACGGTCTTTCAGTTTTTTCATCTTTTACCTACCCTCACTGCGGCAGAAAACATCGAGCTTCCGCTGCAGCTGGTGGGGGTTCCGGCCGCCGAACGCCGGGAACGTGTCCAAAAACTCATGGCGCGAGTGGGCGTGAGCCATCGGGCAGACGCGTTGCCTGCTCAGATGTCTGGAGGCGAGCAACAGCGGGTAGCGATTGCTCGGGCATTGGTGCATAACCCCGTGCTGGTTTTGGCCGATGAGCCGACGGGGAATCTGGACACGGCGAATGGCGCGATCATTTTGGAGTTGTTGCGCGAATTGACCGATGAATTGTCCACCACGCTGGTGTTGGTGACTCACAGCGAAGAGGCCGCGGCAATTTGTCATCGGCGGATAGAGTTGCGGGATGGCCGGATCGTTTCGCCTGCCGCATGAAGTCGTTCCTCATTTTACTCACCCTGCTGCGTCGGTGCGGGCTGCGGCATTGGCGCTATGAGCCGGGGTCGACGGCGTTGCTCCTGGCGATCGTGGCACTGGGGGTGGGGGTATTCGTATCGATTCGTTTGGCGAATCAAGCGGCCGTCGCCAGCTTCACCCGTTTCACTGATACGCTGACGGGTCAGAGCGATTGGTTGGTGCAAGCTCCGGTGGGAACGTTGCCGGAATCGGTCCTGCCAGAAATTAGATCAGCGTTGGGGGCGCGTCCGGTGCACATCGTGCCGGTGCTTCAAGCAACGGGATCGTCGCCGGCTGCGGCTGACGAAACGAATCGTTTTGGGCGCCCCAGTTACACCCTCCTCGGCGTCGACTTATTAGGGGTCTCCAATCTGGCTCAGCAACTGGCCGCTGGTCAGGGTTATTTCGGGACTACGGTGCAACGTGGTGGAGAAGCAGCTGGGGGGGATACCCTAGACTTTTGGGCGTCATTCCAATCAGGTCCCCAAGTATGGCTCAGCCCGAGATGGGGGGAAACCTTGCCGAATGAAATTGAGTTGGTGCTGGATGAACGAGTCCTGCCCTTGCCGGTGGCCGGTTGGATTCCCACGGCGCCGGGCGCACCCGAAGTTCCGCCCAACCTCATGGTGATGGATTTACGGCAACTCCAGCAGTTGACCGGAAAAGTAGGCCGGATTGATCGCCTGGAATTTGTATTAGAGTCGGGCCCCCAAGCGGACGAGCGCCGGGCGGAGGTGCGGCAAATTTTGGAACGACTGGGGGACGCGGAGACCCGGTGGATTGTGAGCTCTCCGGGCGCGGAGCGAGAGACGGCGGCCACGATGACCCGAGCCTTTCGGCTCAACCTGACGGTGCTTTCCTTGATCGCCCTTTTGGTCGGGCTCTATTTGATTTTTCAGGCCTTGGATGGAGCGGTGGTGAGGCGGCGAGGCGAGATCGCGGTGCTGCGATCGTTGGGGGTCGAAATGCGGATGATTCGATTGCTGTGGTGGGTGGAGTCGGCGGCGATCGGTTTACTGGGCGGTGGGCTCGGCGTCGGCTTGGGATGGTTGGGAGCCCAAGGTGCGGTGCGCGCGGTGGGGCAAACCGTCAACGCGTTATACTTTGAAACGACGGTGCAGGCGGCGAGCTTGGCGCTGGGTGATGTCGGATTGGGTTTGGGGGTAGGCGTGGTTTCCGGGTTGTTTGCGGGGTGGTGGCCAGCCCGAGCCGCGTCGCGCACCCCTCCGGCTCAGTTGTTGCAGCGCGGACTCGCGCCGGCCGAAGGCAGTTGGGTGCTGCGGAGCGTGCCCTTAGCGGTCGGTTTGGTCGTTTTGGGGGTGATACTCACTTTCTTGCCGGCGTGGCGATTTGAGGGTGGGGGGCGCTTTCCCGTGGCGGGTTATATCGCGGCGTTTCTGTGGATTTTTGGTGGAGGCATCTTGAGTGCTTGGCTACTGCCGCATGCGGCCCGGGCCATGGAAGCCTTGGGTCTGTCGGGTCCGGCGGCCAAATTGGCCTTGAGCCATTTACGCCGACCTTCGGGGCGCCATCGTTTGGCGGTCGCGGCGCTGCACTGCGCCGTGGGCATGACAGCAGGCATGGCAATCTTGGTGGGTAGTTTCGATTTTACGGTCCAAAACTGGGTGCAGCGCTCCTTGCAGGCGGATCTCTATATATCGAGCAGCGGTGCTCAATCGGCCAACGCTCGCAATATGATTAGAGCCGAAGCGGTCGAAGCCATCGTAGGGCATCCAGCGGTTCTGGCCGCCAACCCGCTGGTCGCCTACACGCTCCTCCTCAACCAGCAAACGACGATGTTGACGGGGACCGATCTCGCGGTGTTGCGCGAGCGGAGCCAGTTGCCGTGGGTCGATGCCCCTCGCGATGAGGCGGTATTTCTTGCCTCGACCAATTTGGAATTAGGTTTGGTGAGTGAGTCTTTCACCGAGCGATTTAATGTCGGAAGAGGGGATCGACTGGAAATCCCTACGCCGAGTGGCGTGAAGCCAATCACGATTGCCGGAGTGTTTGCTGATTACGGTAACGAGCGCGGATCCATTCTTTTGGAGCGCGAGCACTTGAACCGATGGTTTGACTCTGAGCAGGTCACCAATCTGTCCCTTTGGCTGCAGCCCGGTGCGGATCCGGAAACGGTGCGGGCGGATATGCTGGAGCGGCATCCGGGGTTGGCCGTCTTTACCAATGCCGTGTTGCGCTCCGAAGTCTTGCGCATCTTTCGTCAGACATTCGCGATCACCTATGCCCTTGAGATCATCGGTGTGCTGGTGGCGGTGATCGGTTTGGCTCTCACCCTGACTAGCGTCTTGCTCGATCGCCGGGATGAACTCACCACGTTGCGCGCCATCGGTTTCAAGCATCGCGAGATTGCCCGAGCCACGGCCATCGAAGGTGCGACCGTGGCGACGGCTGCTGTGGTGGGTGGGACCGGGTTGAGTTTGGCGCTGGGTTGGTTGCTCATTTACGTTGTCAACAAGCAGTCGTTTGGTTGGACCTTGGGCTTTGCCATTCCGTGGGCTCAGTTACTCGCTCTCGCCGTGTTGGTGGTGTTGACGGGCGCCATCGTCAGTTGGGTCGTGGGTCGATGGGGTGCAAATTTACCCGCGGATCGAGAGGAATGATGAAAATGCGATTACTGATATTTCTAGCATGTTTGCTGGGGCCGATTTGGGGCCGGTCTGAGTCCATCCCGCTCCTGACCGAGGATGGGTTCAAAGTGCCGCAACCTGGGTATGCTTTCGCTTTTCCGCGTGATCATGGATCGCATCCGGGATTCAAGATCGAGTGGTGGTATATTACCGGACACCTCTACCGGTCGGAAGAGCCCGCTGCGCGTTTCGGATTTCAGGCTACGTTTTTTCGGCAGGCTTCACCGGACGGGAAAAGTGATCTCTTCCTGTCTCACATGTCAGTGGTGAATGTGGGTGCGGAGGAGTTCTTGCATCAAGAGCGCCTCAATCGTCCGGGGTGGGATGCCGATGCGGCGGAAGGTCGGTTGGCGGTCCACAACGGGCCTTGGTCACTGGAGATGCTGGACCCTCAACGAGAGTCGATGCGTCTTTTAGGGGGAGTCCGGGCGGAGGCTCAGTGGGACCTAGAGTTGGAGCCGATTAAGCCGTTGGTGATCTTTGGTGAAAACGGCGTGTCGCGCAAAGGAGCGGGGCCGACCGCGGCCAGTTATTATCTCACGTTTTCCCGATTGGCCGCCAAAGGCGTTCTGCATTGGCAAGGCGAGTCGTTTGCGGTCTCGGGCAGTGCCTGGATGGATCACGAAATCAGCAGCAGTCAATTGGGTGCGGATCAGATCGGCTGGGATTGGATCAGCATGCAGCTGGATGATCAGCGTGAGGTCATGGTTTACCGACTGCGTAAACGAGACGGCACCAGTGATCCGGCTTCGTCCCTGACGTGGGTGGACGCTGCAGGAACCGGGAAGCGTCAGCCCTTCGTGATGAAGGTCGAGTCTACGTGGACGAGTCCTCACAACGGGGCGGAGTATCCGGCTAAAGTGCGGGTGAGCACCACGGATCCAGAAACGGGCGAATCGGTGGACCTTTTGATCGAGCCGCTGGTGGCGGATCAAGAGCTCACGGGAGAATTGGCAGGGATTGCGTATTGGGAGGGGGCCTGCGAAGTGAAAACCGAAGCCGGGGTTGTTATTGGCCAAGCCTACATGGAGCTCACGGGTTACGCCAAAGACCTCGAACTTTAGGCCTGCGTTTCGTGGCGGACGATATCGTCCAAGTGAACAATCCAAAGCTTTTCTCTGACTGGCAGGATTGGCCTTACCGTTGCCCTCTTAAATCGCCCGCTCGGGCGATAGAATGGTCGACACGAGGGGATCAGAGTAAGCGCGGGTATTCTCGGCAGGAAGCAAAAGGTGATGAAGTGCGATTCTCACTCCATTTCATTCCTCAGTTCCCGAGGTCCCCGTCTCCGCCAGTTGTTTTGGTCACTGGATTATTCCCACGGACTGATGTCGATCCTGAGGTCAAGGATTGTGGCGGGTGATCTTATGGGTCGAGCACGAGATAAGTGGGTGAATATACAGTATATCGATAATCGTAAGTAACACATAGTGAGAGAGAAAAAGTAGAATTTGTCAAAAAACAGAGTAGAGTATTGCGGTAAAACAGAGTTGATTAATGCAATAGAACAGAGTTAGAAATTTCTACTGTAGATTCAACCTAACCTAGATGCCTAGTCCTCAACAGGCCCTTGCGGCTACCTTAGATCGTGTGCGCACCCTGTCGAACGACGAAGTCGTGCGGGGCGCGGCATTGGCGCGGGCTGATCGGGTGCTTTTATTGAAACGTGGATTCCTCGTCGAAATTATTAGAGGATGGTATGCGCTAACGACCCCTCAGGCGGCGTCTGGCGATACGACTTTTTGGCACGCGCACTTTTGGGGGTTTGCCAGTGCTTATCTCCGCCATCGTTTTGAAGGGGACTACAGTTTATCAGCGGAGCACTCGTTGGATCTTTTGACCGGAAATACCCAGACTCCCAAACAACTGACTATTGTCGCTGGTCGAGGGGGCTCTTCAACGGTGCAGTTACCCAATAAAACCTCGCTGCTGATCTACACCGACTCGAAGAACTTGCCAGACGTGACAGAAGTTCGGTTGGGGGTGCAGGTCATGCCTATTGCTTTGGCGTTGGTTCGAGTCACTCCGACGTTTTTCACGCATTCAGCGACGAATGCAGAGATCGCGCTGCGCTTGGTGAGAATGGAAGATTTGAGTCGGGTCGTTTTGAGTGAGACTCGGTCATTGACGGCGGCTGGTCGTCTCATCGGAGCACTACGACATTGCGGGCTGATTGATCAAGCTGACCGACTCGCGGCGGATTTGATGGCAGCTGGTTTGGCGTTCGTTGAAACTGATCCTTTCACGGGGCCGCTTCGTCTCCCGGTGGGCATGCAGTTTTCATCTCCTTACGTCGGGCGGCTCAAGGCCATGTGGGCGCAGATGGCTCCGGTCGTGCGTGAACTGTTTCCGGCTCCTTCTTCAACGGCGATTTCGCCCGTGAGTTATCTGAAACGGGTGGATGAAATCTACACCCACGATGCCTACCATTCACTTTCTATCGAGGGTTACCAAGTGACCCCGGAGTTGATTGAACGCATAGCGACTAGCGATTGGAACCCAGACCTGGGGGGGGCTGATCAAGCGCAAGTTAGTGCGATGGCGGCCAAGGGTTATCACGAGTCATTCAAGGCCGTGCACGAGAGTTTGAGGGAAATCTTGGGAGGTCGGGATGCCGTAACGACGATCAACCATGATTTAGCGACATGGTATCGAGCCCTTTTCAGTCCTTCGGTCCAATCGGGGTTGATTCCGGCTTATGCGCTGGCGGGTTATCGTAATCGTCCGGTTTTCATCCGAGGGTCTCAGCATGTGCCGCCTCCCCATGACGCGGTGGCAGAATTATTGGATACTCTGCTTGAACTACTCGCGCAGGAATCTTCTGCGGGAGTTCGAGCGGTGTTGGGGCATTTTTGTTTTGTCTACATCCATCCTTACGCGGACGGCAACGGCCGGATCGGACGGTTTATCCTTAATGCGATGCTGGCCGCCGGGGGATACCCTTGGACGGTAATTCGGGTCGAGCATCGGCCGATTTACATGGCAGCACTGGAAGAGGCTTCGGTGCGGCATGACATCCGAGAATTTACCCGATTTGTGATCGCGGAAATGAAGGCGTCCGCTCAATTCAAGTGAGCATTCGCTGGTAGGGGAGCAGGACATCGGTTACCCGAAATACTGATGCCGAAGCGAAAAATTCCGCCATGTGAATCGTCGGTCGCTCCAGCCTTCGCGTAGTGCTTCGATGGGGACGACGGTGCTCTGTTTGTTTCGATATTTGAAACTCTCAGCTGGATGGCATGCTTTCACTACAACGTTTTGCACCTTGGTCCCGGCAAACAACATGCCGATTGAACTGCTTCTAAAAATAACGGGGAATAAGGCGGTCGCGATTGTTCGGCAAAACTACAACAGACTTGGTGTATTTGCACTGGCTCGTGCTACGAGCGCGGCAATGCGATCAGAGTTGACGGGGGAAAAAATTGAGGGTGCAACGACCGCTCGCGAAATCGTTTCCGCTATGAACTCGGAAAATTGGGAAGAAGGCCCGTGAATTACTTCTGCGTCTTTTAGCCTAAGTTCCCGCACTTCGTCAGATTATAGCCGCCGGTTGCCCGCTGGTGGCTTTTTTTGCCCAAAATTCAGGATGTTTTCAGGCTATATGTCACCATTGGCCATGGCTGGTTATGGTTGAACGTCCTGTTCAATGTCCAAGTTTCCTGTTTTGTAACTCGTTCATTAAAAAACCCCACCGCGGGGCGAAGGGGCTTAAAAATTGGGTGCAAGGCTTGGATTTGAACCAAGGACCTTCAGGTTATGAGAGCGAAGGTAAGTTAAGGATAATACGCTGTAATCCAATAGGATAAATGGGTTATAGTCATTCTGGAAGTCAATTTTGAGGCTGGATTCAGGGTATCTGTCACCGTTGAGCATGGCTGGCTATGGAGTATCCACAGGCTACAGCTACGTTGCCCGGTTGTGGCACCAATCGATGGATCGAACCTATCGTTGTCCCGTGAGTATGGCGAAACTGTACAGCAGTTACCGAGGTAAAGGGAGAGGCTGCTAGCTATTTTTAGATCCTGCCGCAATCCGTAACGAATCTGATCACCCCCAGGAGTTGTTGATCGCTCCCCCAATCGTCTTAGGTAAGCGTCCTCTGGTTTATATAGCCAAAAGAGCTGCGGATGGAATTGAATCCAGTTTTTTGGGGTTTCTAGAGGCCTGTATCGGAAGTAACAATACAATTCGTTCGGTGCCGATTTCAGAATGCCACCGTCTTTTCAGGATACTTCTCACACAATCAATTTCCATTGGTTGAACCTTCCCTGATGATGATCTCCACTCCTGCTAGGGTGATTTCCTTAGTAAAATAGGAAACACTACCTAGGGAAACACCAGGGAGTCTTGGTCGACAGAGGAAAAGCGTGAAATAAGTGACACGTAACGCAGGAGCTGTTTGCACGAATATACATATAATTACACAGGCATCCCACAGAGTGATTGGGAAAGAGGTTGGAGTTGGCCAGGTTCACCGAGCGGGTTAACGGTCGGGTGTGAAAAAAAGAACCCAAAAGAGACCAACCCCAACCAGCGGTAAGCACACCATACTAGCCCAACTTTACAATCTCATACCGGGCCACCTAGTGTCCAAGATTGCGCGCGTGACCGGGATCGATACCAAGGTGCGCACCTTCAGCGCGTGGAGCTACGTGGTGGCGATGCCTACGCTCAGCTGACCCACGCGATCGGACTCAACGACGTGTGCGACGCGCTGCGCCACCACCAGGGCTGGCTCGGATTGGTGGGGCCACCGCGCCGAGCCGCAACGGGCTCTCGCATGCGGGCAAACATCGCGATGCGGTCATGGCCGAAAAGTTGTTCTGGCGCGTGCTCGCGCACCTGCAAAACCTGCAACCGCGCTTTGGAGACGGACGAAAGGGACGCGGGCTGACGCGTCGTTTCAAGCGCACCATCCACGTGGTCGATTCGACCGCCATCCAATTGGTTGGCCTCGTGCGTCGACTGGGCTCGGCATCGTCGTCGCAAGGCCGCCGCCAAGTGCCATCTGCGACTAGACCTACACAGCCTTTTGCCGCGCTTCGCCATCGTCGATACCGCTCGCCACAATGATAACGCCCGGGCCCGCGAAGTCTGCGCGGGCATCCGCTTCGGGGAGATCGTTATCTTCGACCGTGCCTATGTCGACTTCGCGCACCTCTTTGAGCTGGGGGTGCGCGGGGTCAGTTGGGTCACCCGTAGTCAGGAAAACCTCAAATTTCGCGTGGTTAAAAAGCGCCTGCGTCGACCTTGCGGTAGCATCCTGCGCGACGACGAAGTCGTCCTGATCAAGCCCAACTCCCGCAGCGCGTATCCCCAGCGGATGCGCCGGATCACCGCCCGGGTCGAACTCGACGGCAAAGAGGTGGTGGTGACGTTTTTGACCAACAACTTCGAGTGGGCCCGGGCCACTATAGTCGACCTTTACCGCAGCCGCTGGCAGATCGTAGGTGTTCTTCAAACAGATCAAGCAGACCCTGCAATTTTACGACTTCATCGGCCACAGTACCAACGTCGTGCGCTGGCAGGTCTGGACCGCTCTGTTGCTCTACGTGCTGTTGCGGTTCTAGGCCTTCCTTCATGGCTGGTCGCACAGCGTCACCCGGTTGTTCACCCTCGTGCGCGCGCTCACTTGGGACCGAATCGATCTGCCGGATCTGCTCGACTTCTTTGGGACAGCCGGGGCGCGATGGCGCATGCGTGCCCAACCCGAACAGACCTATCTGCCGGGGCTCACCCCGTTCTCCATGGGACAGCACCCCTGAGTTCATCGCCAGTGTTTCCCCCGTAGCTTCTCCAAATTCAAGAACGCCTACTTCACTTCCCGCTCACCCTTGTTGCACCGCAAGCACTTGCGCTGTGCTAGCTCCTGCTATGGGATGCCTGTGCTTCAATCCCCACAGAAATGTGTTGATGGCGAAACCCCGGGTTCTTGCGTTCTCGATCCCCCAAAATTGATGTAATCACCGTGGATTTGGAGGATAGATTGCCTGAGGTTCCCGATGAGGATCCTCCAACAAATGAGTGAGACGTTTGAGTCCTTTCCCGGGCACCAGATATCGGTGGGAGACTAGCCTCCCTTGCTGACTCCTCGACTCCTCCTTGGAGGAAGGCTGCCGAAACTGGAGGCGGGCAGGCAGACCTTTCTAACACTATGAATGGCTCAGTTTTCGTATCCCTGACCACGGTCATTGGCATCATTGAAAAGCATTTGAGCATTCACGCAGGATAACTTCTTTGCGATGGTTTCTTATGCGCGTTCGGAATAGCGACCTCCCAATTGGGCGTAGACGCGGAGCTTCCCGAGGGCGCCTTCGTGCGGACGGTCGACGATTTCGCTACCTCTGATGCTCAGTCGCCGGCTTTGGCCAGGCCGTAATCCGCTGCGTGTTTGATTTTGGCCATGGTTAGGCTGACGTATATCTTCGAATCCTCATAACTGATTCGGTCGATCTTTCCTCGCGGGATCACGATCTCCTGCCCCGAGAACCAATGGCCGGTATCGACGATGAGTTCGCTTACCGCCCAGCTCTTGTCGTTCACCATGAAGCCGCTTACCGAACCGATCTCACCATCGGTTGCCTGAATATGGTAGCCCTCCAAGGCCTTGGTGCTGCGCAGATGCACATCGTCCCGCTGATTGTGGCCGTGATGCTGGATGGTTTCCTGTTCGAGCGGCGGCATGGCCACGGGAAAGCCCGTCGCGCCCCACATCTCTCTTCCCTGCCAGTAATTCGACCACCCGTAAAAACGGTAGAAGTCCTCTTCATATTGGCGCGAGACCGGCCGGTGCCTGTCGGTGGATGGACTGTCTTCTATCTTTTTCCGTTTTAGGTTTACCTGCAGAGTTTTCCCGTCCTGATCCAGTGAACCTATGGCGTGCGGTGAAAGGAGCACCAAACGGTCGGTTAACCAGCTGCCGGTATCAACCACGAGGTAGCGAATCGCCCAGGCTTGATCGTCAAAATAAAAATCCTTAACCTGTCCGATTTCTCCGTCGGTGGCGGCGAGTTTACAGCCGTAGAGTGCTTTGATATTTTTTAACATAGAATGGTGGGTCGGATCGCCGATTTACAGAGGTATTCTGCAGGCGGGTTTCCAATATGGGGACTTTACGTCGAAAGCGCGGTTTCCGCTATGGGGTGTTACCCTCCATCGATAACGAATCGGCAGGCGGCCCAGTCCCCTCCATTCCACCGCTGGCCGAACCATCAGACAAAATCGGCACACCGAGAGCGTTACAGGTTTTTAGGAGTGACAGGACTTGCCCCCGTTCCAGACCTAGAGATCTCGGAGGAAACGAAGTTCCTCCTGCAGTCGGTCAATCTTGCGCCATAGCGTGTGAATCAACCGTAGAGTCTTTCGATTGATTCCGCATTGCTGACGAAAGTGCTCGAACCGCCGCAATTCGTAGGGCGCGTCTGCATCAAATCTGATCAAGCTGTCAGATTGATTCCGAGCTTCTCCAAACAGTCCCAATCCACAGTAGTGCCGGAGCATCGAGGGATGGATGCCCGCGATTTCAGCCGCGGTCTCAAGGGAGTAGGTCACAGGTGAGTGCCTCGTCACGAGGACCAGCGTAGACGTTTTCTGATCCGAAGGGGGAGGGCTGAGCTCTTTCATGAAACACTCCTGGGGTTAAACGTGGAGGTGCGCGCCAACTGTTCCCCAAGGTCGCGTTCTTCAGCCGAAACCACCTTGGGGAGGCTGACTTGAAGCGTGGTGAGGAGGTCGACCCGCACCTTTTCGTCGCGCGGCAAGCCGTGTCCGGGCATCCGCAATTGGGTGCCGGCCACGGAACTCGCTGGAACCCGCAGATTGGCGAAGCCCCCGAGGGTGGGGACGGTAACCTTCACGCCGAGCGACCAGTCACACTAGCCCGCATATTTCACCAAGTTTATTGAGGGGGCGTAAAAGTTGAAAAGATGCTCCATTTTGGTCTTAAGGAAGCGTCAGATTTGTCGTGACGGTATCGGCCCCGTCGATCAGCCCCGGTTTTGTTAATCCAGGGACATTTTGACGCTTTTTTGGGATTATAGAGGCATGGCTCCGCCCGAGATTGGTCGTTAGCGTTGCAATGGGGTTGGAGCAAAAGCCGGATTCAGCCTGGCAGGGCTCGTAACTTTTGCCAGACGTGGGCAAAGAGCGCCCGGCTCGGGCTCGACTCGCTCAATCGC
>Ga0208414_1001287_pt1 | contig 19705 bp, 13 predicted proteins | sample AntAceMetag02UKE_FD_184770 | JGI IMG/M metagenome (GOLD analysis project Ga0208414, IMG submission 184770) | Saline lake microbial communities from Ace Lake, Antarctica - Antarctic Ace Lake Metagenome 02UKE (SPAdes) (version 2) | ecosystem: Environmental > Aquatic > Non-marine Saline and... | reverse complement strand
AAGGCGGCGGCGGCGGCGCCACCCGCCTGCTTGCCCGCCTGAAAGACGCGGGGATCAAGATCGAGACCTCACCCGTTACGCGCGGCGTCGTTCACGAACCGGAATCCCGCGCGGTTACCGAGGCCGTAACGGCAGGGCGGTTTGGAGATAGTCAAAAAAGTAGACTTTTAAAGTCGTTGCGTTCAAAAACAAATTGCAACACTAACCATGAGGTACTGTGTTGCGATGAAAACCAAATACAAACATCTTAATGGCGAAGAGCGAATTTTGATTCAGCTAAGCCTTGAGAAAGGATGCACCATCAGGGCCATTGTGCTTAGCCAAAACCGAAGCGCGAGCTCGGTGAGTCCAATGGCTTCAACACCTGCATGATCCGTATTGGCGCACGGGTGTTCATCGATAGGACACAGCTCGAATGCTGGATAGAAACTCAGAGAGTGGGCTCCCTAACACCCGGCCCGAATGAGTGATCTATAAATAGGGCGACAAGTTACTTAAAGACCTATTTATAGAACATAACATGGCGATGCTGGCTGAAACATGCTATCCTGATCCATAAATGATACCTAAAGGGCGTATACGCCCTGTTAATGGAACACGAAGGCCAGCCATGGCAAAGTCAAACACTCGACCATACTCCCGCTATGGGCTGGAAGCAGCAGAGCTGCTGGGGCTGCTGATTCATGACGCCCGCACGGCGCGCAAGCTGACGGTAGCCGAAGCTGCCGAACGTGCAGGCATTTCGCGCGGGCTGGTCCACAGGATTGAGAATGGCGAGATGGGCTGTTCCATCGGTGCCGTCTTCGAGCTCGCCGCCATTGTAGGCGTGCCGCTCTTTGAAGCGGAACCCTCCACCTTGACCCGCCACCTTTTAACGGCACGAAGCAAGCTGACCCTGCTGCCGAAGACGGTGCGCAAAAGTACAAAGGCGGTGAAGGATGACTTCTAAACCTCGCCATGATGAAACCCCCAGAGCAGCCTATGTCTGGGTATGGTTGCCCGGCGCAACCAAGCCGGTTGTCGCTGGCCGCCTCGTGCGTGATGGAGAAAGCCTGATTTTCAACTATGGCCGCAGCTACCTGGCGCTTGAAGGGGCTATTTCCCTCTATCTGCCTGAGCTGCCCTTGCGCCCTGGCGCAATCCCCCCTGTTCCTGGCCTGAGCATGGCCGGATGCCTGCGTGATGGCGCACCAGACGCTTGGGGGCGACGTGTGATCCTGAACAGAGCCTTTGGCATCAAGGGCAAGGACGCTGATATCGGTGCAATAGACGAGCTGACCTATCTGCTGGCATCAGGCTCCGACCGTATCGGGGCGTTTGACTTTCAGGAGTCGCCCACGACATACGTTCCCCGTTCGGCTCAGGCAGCCAGCCTAGAAGAATTACTCACTGCTGCCGAGATGGTCGATAAGGGCTTTCCCCTCACCCCTGAGCTGGATCAGGCCCTGTTTCATGGCAGTTCGCTGGGGGGTGCACGGCCCAAGGCCATGATCGAGGATGGCGATAAGAAGCTGATCGCAAAGTTTTCGTCGTCTTCGGACACCTACAACGTGGTCAAGGCAGAATTCATCGCCATGCGGCTTGCCACCAAAGCAGGATTGGACGTTGCGCCAGTGCGCCTGGCCCATGTCGCCGGTAAGGACGTGTTGCTGGTTGAACGCTTCGACAGGCTGCGCACCAATGATGGCTGGCAGCGCAAGGCCATGGTTTCGGCGCTAACAATATTCGGGCTCGATGAGATGATGGCTCGCTATGCCAGTTATGCCGATCTGACCGAAGTTATTCGGCATCGCTTCAGCCAACCTAAGGATACGCTGCGCGAACTGTTCGGGCGGCTGGTTTTCAACATCCTGTGCGGCAACACAGACGATCATGCCCGCAACCATGCCGCCTTCTGGGATGGTAAGGCGCTGCGGCTGACACCGGCCTACGATATCTGTCCGCAAAGCAGGGCAGGCAATGAGGCAAGCCAGGCCATGCTGATTACCGGCAACAATCGGCGCAGCATGCTCGCGACCTGCATCGAGACGGCTCCCAACTTCCTACTCGACAAGAAAACCGCTGTGGGGATTATTCAGGACACGCTGGCAACCGTGCGCACGGAATGGGAAACCACCTGTAATGAGGCCCGCCTATCAGATGTAGACCGCAACCTGTTCTGGGAACGAATATTCCTCAATCCCTACATTTTTGAGGGCAACGAGGGTTTCTGACGCCGTGCCTGTGCGGTACACCAAAAGGACTTATGGGCAGAATCGGTGTTCAGGCCTATTGGGAACTGTTGGCTCTCACTGCCACCAAATGTGCCTCAAATGCGCCTCAAATGTGCCCGAACGACAAAAAACCCCACTCTTGAAAGTGAGGCGCTTTCTTAATGCATTTTGTTTTTGCATTATTAATTTAGTTGCGGGGGTAGGATTTGAACCTACGGTCTTCAGGTTATGAGTTGTGGGCCTTAAGCTTTTAGCTTTAAGCCAACAATTCCCGCAAACCGGACTCATCAAGGATGGTCACACCGAGCGTTTGGGCTTTCTTCAGTTTACTGCCGGCGTCCTCCCCGGCCACCACATAAGAGGTCTTGCGAGACACCGAGCCCGTGACTTTGCCGCCTGCAGAAACAATGGCTTGAGCGGCTTGCTCGCGGGTCCAATTGGGCAATGTGCCCGTTAAGACAAAGGTCTGACCAAAAAGCCCGGCTTGCTCAGATTTGGGTGCCGGTTGCTGCGGTTGGACACCTTCATCTAGCAAGGCCCTCACCACCTCGACGTTATGTGGTTCCGAGAAAAAGTGCGCGATTGATTTGGCCACCACGGGCCCGACGTCCGGCACTGCCAGCAGCGCTTCGCTTTCAGCCGCCATCAAGGCTTCAATCGACGCAAAATGTCGAGCCAAATCGCCCGCGGTGGCTTGCCCCACATGACGAATGCCCAGCGCAAAAATAAAACGATCAAGCGTTGGGCGACTGGCCGTATGCAACGCTTCTACCAAATTCTGCGCAGACTTGGTTCCCATTCGATCGTAGGCAGCCAACTCATCAACGCCGAGCGTGAACACATCGGCGAGCGTCTTGACCCGCCCCCGATCAACGAGTTGCTCGACCAGTTTGTCACCCAGCCCTTCAATATCAAACGCCTTGCGGCTAGCAGCATGGATCAGGGTTTGCTTGCGTTGCGCCGCACAGAACAGGCCCCCGGTGCAACGAGCAACTGCCTCACCTTCGGGCTTTTCAATGGCGGAGCCGCAAACTGGGCAGGCTGTCACCATTTCAAACAACCGTGCCGTCTCGGGTCGCTCTGCTAGCACCGGTCCAACCACTTCGGGAATCACGTCACCAGCCCGTCGAACCACCACTTTGTCACCGATCCTGACATCTTTGCGGGCGATTTCGTCTTCATTGTGCAAGGTGGCATTGGTCACCGTTACCCCGCCAACGAACACCGGCGCGAGTCGCGCCACTGGGGTGATGGCCCCTGTTCGGCCCACTTGTAAATCGATACCAAGGAGCGTGGTCATCGCTTCTTCGGCCGGAAACTTATGCGCCAACGCGTACCGGGGCGCTCGCGCCACAAAACCCAACACACGTTGCGCAGCCAAGGCGTTGACTTTGTAAACCACCCCATCAATGTCGTAGGGCAGCTGCGAGCGCTGCTCGCCAATGCTTTGGTAGAAGCCCATCAGTCCTTGCACGCCCCGCACACTCGCCTGTTGCTTGCTATTCACGGGCAGCCCTAAGCTCGCTAACCACTCAAGCACTTCGGTGTGACGCGCGGGCAAAGCGTCATTGACTTCCCCCCACCCATACGCAAAGAAGCGCAGTGGTCGCTGTGCGGTGATGTGCGAGTCGAGCTGACGCAAGCTACCTGCCGCTGCATTGCGCGGATTCACAAACACTTTTTCTTGACGTTTGGCCTGCGCCTGATTCAATCGCTCAAAATCCGCGTGATTCATCAACACTTCGCCGCGCACCTCCAAGATAGCCGGTGCCTCAGGCGCCAAACGCAGGGGGATTGATCGGATCGTGCGGACATTGGCCGTGACGTCTTCGCCGGTCTGGCCATCGCCTCGGGTGGCCGCCTGAACCAGTTGCCCCTCCTCGTACCGCAAGCTAATGGCCAATCCGTCTAGCTTTAGCTCGCAAGCATAGTCAACCTGCTCGCCAGGCTTGAGTAGCCCAGCCTGCTTGAGGGTGTCAGCGATGCGTTTATCAAATGCCGTTACCTCTTCTTCGTCAAAGGCATTGCCCAAGGACAACATCGGCATCACATGAGTGACGGCGTCAAAGGCAGCCAGGGGGGCAACGCCCACTCGTTGAGTCGGTGAGTCATCAGTCTGCAAGTCCGGATAGCGCTCTTCGAGGGTTTGCAACTCACGCATCAACTTGTCGTAATCGGCATCGCTGATGGTGGGCTCATCACGCCCGTAATAGGCTTGATTGTGTTTATTGATCTCTAGGCGTAATTGCCCCGCACGATCGCGCGCCTCATCAAACGGCAATGGGCCTGAGGCATCCGACATTAGGCAAACACTCGCCTTGCCCGATCACTGCCTGCCGCCAAACCGGCCGCCTCGAGCTGCTCATAGAGGGTTTGTAACTGCTCGTCGATCGCAACATCGGCGCCAGGCGCCAACGCTTTGCCTTGATCATCGACCACTTCGGCGCCCACGCGTCTGGCCAACTCAAGGGCAATTTCTAGCATGTACCCAAAGGACTCACCACTTGGCGGACTACGGGGCACATCTAGCAATAGTGTCAAACTATCAACGCCCGCCACACTTTCATTCAATGGTGCGCTATCGCCGAGCGCTAAAGTGAAACACTCCAGACCATGATTGCCAATCCAAGCCAACTGCCCTGATCGTTCGATAAAACCCATGGCTTTTGCGCTGCCAATCACATCAGACACAGCCCTTTGTGTTGTCAGCAGCAAAGTCAGACCGACCTGTGCATCAAGCGTGGCGCAGGTACTGTCGAGATGGGCCGCTTGCTCAAGCACATCGTTTTGTTCTGGGCCGTCGACGGTGGCGTCAAGCTGCTCGGCCAGTGATTGCGCATTGCCCCAAATTTGAGACCATTCAATGGCTGTGATCGCGCCGCTCCGGTTGGCCACTTGAACCGCCAGGTGAACGGCTAGGTATAACGTGTCGTCACCGATATCGGTGACCAAACGACCATCGGTTGCCTGCAAGAATACGCGCACAGGTCGCCGTCCCACTGCGCGCAACGCTCTTAGCGCGGGCAGCAGCTGCTCACCACTGACCGGACTGGGCATGTCGACCTCAATGACCACCTCAGCGACCAAGTCTGGCTCTTCAATGGGCTTGCCCGTCAAAAGCGGCTCGGTTTCATCACTCGGGTCTGTCGGCGACTCGGTGGTAGCAGTGGTTGTGGGTGTTGTGGGGGTTGTAGGTGTTTTGGGGGAGCGCACCAAACCCAGATGATTCAAACCAAAGCCGGGTTCTTTGCGCGCTTCGCTGGGCTGGCCATCGTTCAGTAACGGGTCCTCATCGACCACTGGCAAGTTATCTTGCACTTTGCGCTTGATGCGTCTGTCCTGCCACCAATTAAAGGCAACGACCACAACAATCACAATAATACCGAGCACGATCAGGCTAATTTGTAACTCGCTCATGCTTTCCTCTTCTATTGAGCCTCGGGTTAGACCGCTTCAGCCGCCAACTGCAGCGCCGAATCAATATCCACCGCCACAATGCGTGACACGCCTTGCTCCTGCATTGTGACACCGATCAAATGCCGCGCCATCTGCATGGCAATTTTATTGTGCGATATGAACAGAAACTGTGTGTGTTCGCTCATGCCGCTCACCAAGTTGGTGTATCGCTCGGTGTTGGCATCATCGAGCGGTGCATCAACCTCATCGAGCAAACAAAACGGCGCCGGATTGAGCTTAAATAGTGCAAATACGAGCGCTGTAGCCGTTAGTGCCTTTTCTCCGCCAGACAGCAAGTGGATGGTTGAGTTGCGTTTGCCGGGCGGTTGCGCCATGACTTGCACACCGGCGTCTAGGATTTCTTCACCAGTTATAACCAACTTGGCTTCGCCACCGCCAAACAACTTAGGGAATAATTGTCCGAAGTGCCCGTTCACTTCATCAAAAGTTGTTTGCAAGAGATCGCGGGTTTCACGATCGATTTTCTGTATGGCGTCCTCTAGAGTCCCAATGGCCTCTTGCAGATCATCGTATTGAGACTGCAAAAATCCTTGGCGCTCGCTTGCGGTTGTTAACTCATCGAGGGCAGCCAAATTAACCGCCCCGAGTGCGTCAATCTGACGATTGGTCCGCTGCACCTCACCTTGCAACCAGCCAATCTTGCCCCAATCCTCAGACGACTGAGCCTCAATCGCCTTGGCCAAGGCCGCTCGGTCAACGGACTGCTCTTCGAGCTGTTGACCAAATTGCTCAGCCGATAAACGGGCTGCCTGTTCTTGCAGCTGAAGCTCAGTGATGGCGTCTCGCTGCGGCTGTAAGGAGCGCTCTAACACCAGTCGGGCCTCTTCAGCCTCTCTAAGTTGGGCCGCGAGCGCATCCATCTCGGTTCGCAGGCGACCAAGCACGGTTTCCTTCTCCAGCCTTAACGCCAGAGCCTCTTGCAAGCCATTTTGAGGGGTTTGAGCATCAAGCGCCACCAGTTCGGTGACCAACCCTTCAAACTCGCTCGCCGCACGCGCCTGTTGATCCAAGGCGAGCTGACGGTTGCGTTCTAGCTCGGCAATTCTGGCTTCTGTGCCGCGTCGGGCGAATACGCCCTCTTGTTCAGCCCGCTCACGCTCACGTACCTGTTCGCGAATCTGCTGCGCTTGATCGGCCAGTGACTCACCGCGCATTTCAGCTTCAGCAAACGCTCCCTGTTGTTCAGCAAGCTGCTCATCGAGTTGTGAGAAGGTCTGCTCAGACTCGTCGCGTTGGGCTTGCAAGGCTTCAGACTGGCTCGCCAACTCGGCCAAATCTTGGTCAAGCCGATCAGAACGCTGAGTGCGTTGTTCGATCTCCTGCTGCAGCTTGGTATGCGCCAATTGCAAGTCGTGCACTCGCTGCGTTAATTCGGCAGTGCGCTGACGGGCGGGAACCACAGCCGCTTGGGCCTGCTGCCAAGACACCTCGGCTCTTGTGGCCTCAGCGCGCACTTGGTCGGTGACCAGTTGTTGCGCTTTGAGTTCACGTTGCAAATTATCAATTTCCTGCTGGCGGGCCAACATACCCGCTTGTTCGGAATCAGGGGCGTAAAAACGCACCGAGTGGGCGTCAATAAGATGCCCTGCTGACACCACCCAGGTGCTACCAGGCGGCAACTGATCACGTTGAGCAACAGCTGCATTGACACTCGGGGACGTATAGACATGCCCCAGCCATTGCTGCAACAGGTTCTTTAGCCCCGGCTCGGAGGTTTGCACCAAGGAAGCTAGCGACGTCAGACCTGCGTTATGTGGTGCCGACGCGGGGGCTTCCGGTATCTGAAAAAATGCCAAGCGCGCAGGCGGCGTATCGTCAGAGAAAGCTTGGGCCCAAGACAGCTGACTGACTTGAACGCCCGTCAACCGCTCGTTAAGCACGGCCTCTAAGGCGGCTTCCCATCCTTGGGAGACGTTCAGTTTCTGCCAAAGGCGAGGAAGCTGCGATAGCTCGTGACCTGCTAACCACGGCTCTAAGGTACCCGAACGCTGCACGTCTTCTTGTAACCGGACCAGCGCCGAAAGGCGGGCTTCAAGCTGGGCCAGCCTGCTGGCTTCTGCCTGCGCGAGATCCCTGGCTTGGCTACGTTTGTCGTCGGCTTCAGGCAAGGCGACCTCAAGATCTGACAACGTGGCTTGCGCCTCCTCGAGCTGCTGATCACCGGCGGCTTTATCACCTGCCAGGCGCTCTAGCGCGTGCGGATCGGGTGCGCTTAATTCCTGACGCTGTGCCTGCAAACGCTCTTGGCGTTGCTCAATCGTTTGTAACTGACGTTGCGCGTCATTCAGTCGCTGCGAGACCAAGGCCATGTTCTGTTCTAGCTTGGCCAGTGCGCTGCGCATTTGATCGCGTTGGGCGGCCGCCTCGCGCACGCTCGCCTCGGCTGAGGGCAGTTGCGCTTGTACATCGGTGGCGGCTGCCTGCGCCTGCTCCACCGCCACCGCCTGAGCCTCTAGCGCGCCGTGCTCCACTTCCCATTGCTCGTTGCAATGGGTGATCTGAGCACGCCACTCTTGTTCTTGTGCCTGCAATTGCGAGCGCCTTGTCTCAATGCGCTGGCGGGCATCAACGATATGCCGAATCTCGGCCTCTAAACTGCTGACCTTGGCATTGACTTCATACAGCGCACCTTGAGCTGAGTGAACCGCATCGCTCGCGGCATAGTGGGCTTGGCGACGGGTCTCCAGGGTGGCTTCTGATTGACGCAAACCGGCAGTGGCTTGCTCTAGCGTGGATTGCGCTTGTTCAATTTTTTGAAAGAGACGGGCTTTGTCATCATGCGCTGCCTTTTCACGCCAAAACCACAGCGCCTGCTGCTTGAACTGTCCCTCTTCTTGCAGCGACCGGTACTTTGCCGCCACTTCGGCTTGTGACTCGAGTTTGTGTAATTGGGAGGTCAGTTCGCGCAAAATATCATCCACCCGCGTCAAATTCTCCCGGGTGTCGTGCAAACGATTCTCTGTTTCGCGGCGACGTTCTTTGTAACGCGAGACCCCGGCGGCTTCTTCTAGATAAACACGCAACTCTTCAGGACGCGCTTCGATCAGGCGACTGATCATGCCTTGGCCGATAATGGCATAGCCCCGCGTGCCCAGACCTGTCCCTAGAAAAATATCGTGCACATCACGGCGCCGCACCTGCTGGTTATTAACCAAGTAGCTGCTGGTGCCATCCCGGGTGAGCACTCGACGTACTGAGATTTCGCTAAAGGCACTCCATTGGCCCGCCGCACGGCCATCGCTATTGTCAAAGACCAATTCAACGGCAGCGCGCCCGGACGGTTTGCGATCAATCGATCCGCTAAAAATGACATCTTGCATCGATTCACCGCGCAGCTCGGTGGCGCGCGTTTCGCCCAGCACCCACCTGACGGCGTCGATGATGTTGGACTTGCCACAGCCGTTTGGTCCAACCACCCCCACAAGCTGGCTGGGTGTCGGGATGACGGTAGGGTCAACAAAGGATTTAAAGCCAGAGAGTTTTATTTGTGTGAGGCGCACTTTTTCTCGCGATAACAATCACTTTATGACCGCATATTAACGCACAGTTGTCAGACCTTAGGGCTATACTCAGCCGCTCTGCTTATATTGAGGGTTTCCTGTGACTCGGGGATTCTATGTGGTCATGGCGGCACAAGCGCTGTCATCTTTGGCTGACAACGCTTTGTTTATTGCCGCCATTGCTTTGCTACAAGAGCTGCACGGCCCGGACTGGATGGCGCCAATGATGAAGTGGTGGTTTGCAGCCACTTATGTGATTTTGGCGGCTTTTGTGGGGGCTTTTGCAGATTCCTTTCCCAAGGGACGGGTGATGTTCATGACCAACGCCGTGAAGATCATAGGATGCCTCATCATGTTTTGGTATGGCTTTTTTGGCTTATCGGAAACGGGCCAGACTTACCTTGTGGTGGCGGCTTTTGCTTTGGTTGGGGTGGGCGCTGCTGCGTACTCGCCAGCCAAATACGGCATCGTCACTGAAATGCTACCCCCACTGGATTTGGTCAAAGGCAATAGCTGGATCGAGGGATTAACGGTCTTGTCCATTATCCTAGGCACCGTTTTGGGGGGTGTATTAATCTCACCCACGGTTTCAAGCGTTTTGCTTAATCACGAAACGGTTTCGGCGTTCGTAGAAACGCCGGCTGAGGCCGCTATCCTCTGTATCGTCTTCATTTACGCCACTGCGGCAGCCTGTAACCTGCTGATACCGGCCACCGGTCTTCAATACCCCAAACAACATAAAAACCCTCTTCGCTTGATAAAGGCTTTCAGCGGATATGTTCGTATCCTGTGGGGCGATCGGCTAGGTCAAGTTTCCTTGGCGGTAACAACCCTTTTTTGGGGGGCCGGCGCGACGCTGCAGCTGATTGTGATCGAGTGGGGTAAAAGTCACTTAGGTTATCGCCTAGACCAAGCCTCTATTTTGATGGGGGTTACCGCTTTTGGGACTATTTTTGGAGCGGTGTTTGCCAGCCGAGTGTCTTTAAGAAAAGCCCTTGGGGTCTTGCCCATGGGCATTGGCATGGGTTTCGTGGTGCTCTTGATGCCATTGGTAACTGCGCAGTGGGAGGTCTACAGCCTGCTTCTGATCATCGGCGGTTTGTCGGGCTATTTTGTGGTGCCCATGAACGCCTTGCTGCAACACCGCGGTCACTTGCTGTTGTCAGCCGGGCATTCGATTGCTGTTCAAAACTTTAACGAGCAACTCAACATTCTTTTGATGTTGGGCACTTACGCCATCATGCTCTCGCTTGATCTGCCGATTAACACGATCATCGTCATTTTTGGGCTGCTGGTGTCAGTCATCATGTTTTTTATCATGCGCTACAGCCGCCGCACCTTAAAAAAGCACCCCGATTTACTCAATGAAATCGGTCGCCATGGCCATGGCACCGCCCTTTGATCCGCTGCCCCCTGCGAACAACGATATGAACTGAGACAGGCAGGCTGATAGGCCCTCAAAAGGCCGATGTTTTGCCGTCTCAGCTTTCCGTCCTATACTCAGACACACAAAGGTAGGCTGAGTGCGCATCCGAGTACTTGTGACTTCGATCTACTTTTTCACGCCATTTTTCGTGTATTGGAGAAAAACATGAAGCTATTTCTTTCTGCGGCCGCTCTGGCCTTGGGACTGAGCGCTTTACCCGCGTCAGCCCAACAAACCGAATTCATCACCATCGGCACAGGTGGTGTGACCGGTGTCTACTACCCAACAGGCGGCGCCATTTGCCGCATGCTGGCCCGCACTCGCTCAGAACATGGCATCCGTTGCGGTGCTGAGTCCACGGGTGGTTCTGTCTATAACGTCAACGCTGTGCGTAACGGTGAGCTCGAGTTTGGTGTGGCCCAGTCTGATGTTCAATTTAAAGCATTCAACGGCGTTGGTAGCTTTAAAGACCAAGGTGCCAACCCCAAACTGCGGTCGGTGTTTTCGATTCACCCTGAGCCTTTCACCGTCGTTGCACGCAAAGACGCCGGCATCACCACGTTTGAGGACTTAAAGGGCAAGCGTGTCAACATCGGCAACCCCGGTTCCGGGCAGCGTGACACCATGGAAGTGTTGATGAAGCAAATGGGTTGGACTGTGGACGATTTTGCCCTAGCATCTGAATTGCAAGCGGCCGAGCAGTCGCAGGCACTGTGCGACAACAACATCGACGCCATGGTCTATACCGTGGGCCACCCATCAGGCTCTATCAAAGAAGCCACCACCGCTTGCGATTCGGTCTTGGTCATAGTCGACAACTCAAGCGTCACAGAATTGGTCGATGGCAATCCCTTCTACCGAACGGCTGTTATCCCTGGCGGCATGTATCGCGGCACGGATGGCGACACCAAAACCTTTGGTGTTGGCGCCACATTGATCACAAGCGAAGATGTGTCTGACGAAGTTGTCTATGAGCTGGTCAAAAGCGTCTTTACCAATATCGATCAATTCCGTTCGTTGCATCCCGCCTTTGCCAATCTAGACCCCAAGCAAATGGCCCAGGATGGTTTGTCTGCACCTCTGCACCCCGGTGCTGAGAAATACTACCGTGAAGCCGGCTTGCTAAACTAAGCACGATCGGCAATATCGGTAAACGCCTCGGGGCAAGGCTCATGGTAGAACCGTGACGCCTTGCCCCGATTTTGTTTGCCGCTGGTTGTTTGCCGTTGATTTTCTGGGCTCTTCATGAACTCGTTATTTGCCAAGTGCGAGGCGTTTTGAGCCCCCTTTTTGTCGCGAACACCTCTTTTGTAACCCGCTTATCATGACCGAACCGACGCCAGCCGCTAGCCGTCAATTCAGCGACGACGAACTCCAAGATCTGGTGGCCAGCACCGACACCGGTGCGCGCCAACCCAAACGTCGGGCTATTGCCCGCTTGATCGCTGCTGTGGCCTTCAGTTGGTCGCTGTTTCAACTGTGGATCGCGCAACCCCAAATGTGGTTTGCCGAGTACCTGCCCGTATTGAATTCGTCACAAACACGACCGGTTCACCTGGCGTTTGCTCTATTGCTTGCCTTCCTCGTATACCCCGCGTTACGCTCCTCGCCGCGTGATCGGATACCCGTGACCGATTGGCTATTGGCGATTTTGGGCTCAGGATGCGCCCTCTATGTCTTCTTTTTTTACCGTGAGCTCGCGGTCACCGCCCGCTCTGGCCTGCCGATGATGTCGCAACTCATTGTGGGCGCCATTGGTATGGTGATACTGCTCGAAGCCTCACGTCGCGCGCTCGGTCCGGCACTGACCGTTGTTGCAAGCGTTTTTCTTGCCTACTCGTACATGGGTCAAGGCTGGCTAATTCCCGACATCATCGCCCACGACGGTCTGTCTCTAAACTCCATCATCAATGCGCAGTGGCTAGACACGGGTGGTGTCTTTGGTATTCCGCTCGGTGTCTCCACGGCGTTTGTTTTCTTATTTGTGTTGTTCGGCTCAATGCTCGATAAAGCGGGAGCAGGCAACTATTTCATTCAACTCGCCTTTGCTGGCTTAGGCAGTTTGCGCGGTGGGCCTGCCAAGGCGGCCGTGGTGGGCTCTGGCATGACAGGCCTCATCTCTGGATCATCGATCGCCAACGTCGTCACCACCGGCACGTTCACCATTCCGTTGATGCGCAAGGTCGGTTTTAGTGCTGAGAAAGCAGGTGCAGTCGAGGTGGCTAGCTCCGTCAATGGGCAAATCATGCCACCGGTGATGGGCGCGGCTGCTTTTCTGATGGTGGAGTTTGTCGGGATTTCATATTTAGAGGTGGTCAAGCACGCCTTCGTGCCAGCGGTTATTTCTTATATTGCACTGATCTATATCGTCCACCTAGAGGCGCTCAAGCAGGATATGCAGGCGCTAGGCCCCGCCAAAAGTCTGAGCAGTATGTTTCTCAAAACAGCCGCCGGATTCGTGGTGGCGGGCGTTATTTTCACGGGTATGGTGTATGGCATCAGGGGGTTGCAAGCAGCTGTCCCCAGTGTGGCTGACCCACTTGTCTTGCTCGTCGTGTTGGTGCTTTATGTGCTTGCCGTGCGGATCTCAGCCCAACAAGACGACCTCAGCCCCGATCAAACGTTGGCCGATGTTAACAAGTTGCCAACCATGGGGCAGGTGTTCCCGACCGGGCTGCACTACCTACTCCCTATCCTGGTATTGGTTTGGTTTCTGATGATAGAGATGCAATCGCCGGCCAAATCCGCTTTTTACGCAGTTATGACAATGATTTTGATTGTGTTCACGCAACGGCCGTTAAAAGCATTTTTCCGTGGCACTTCACTCGCTGCGGCACTTCGCGAAGGGGCTCAAGATTGGATTGACGGCATGATTGCCGGTGCGCGCAACATGATTGGCATCGGTGTGGCGACGGCGGCGGCCGGCATTATTGTGGCAACCGTGACACGCACACCCATTGGTACAGAGCTTGCGGGCTTGGTCGACACCTTAGCGGCTGGCCATTTGCTGCTGATGCTGCTGTTGATCGGTGCGTTTTCATTGATTCTGGGTATGGGACTGCCGACCACAGCCAATTACATCGTGGTCTCTTCACTCATGGCTTCAGTGGTTGTGACCCTTGGCGCGCAAGAGGGTCTGATTGTGCCGCTGATTGCCGCCCACCTATTCGTTTTTTACTTTGGCATCATGGCCGATGTCACGCCGCCGGTAGGGCTAGCAAGCTTTGCAGCGGCAGCCATCTCGGGCGGAGACCCCATTCGCACTGGCTTCACTGCCTTTTTCTATTCGTTGCGAACCGTTGCTTTGCCATTTTTATTCATTTACGACCCCACCTTGATTCTCTATGGCATCGACTTGGGAACGGGGTCAGGTATATTGCAAGCCAGTTCGGTGTTTGTGGTGGCAACCATTGCCATGCTGTTGTTCGCGGCCGCGACCCAAGGCTACTTTCTGGCGCCTTCGAGGTGGTGGGAAAGCATCGCCCTATTGTTGGTCGCTTTCACGCTGTTTATCCCTGGATTTTGGCTCAATAAAGTGCAAGACCGGTTCGAACAGCAAGCGCCAACCAGCTTGACGATGCTTACCGACGAACTAGAGAGCGGGCAGCGCTTGCGTTTTGTGGTTCAAGGGCCATCATTTACAACAGGTAACGCCACAAGCTTGACCATCTCTCATGTGGTCTCTGAGGACGCTCCCGCGACCGGCCGCTTGCAGTCAGCCGGGCTGCTGGTTCAAGCCGAAGGCGACCGCCTGTACTTAGAGGAGCCGGTGTTTGGATCTGACTACCAGTCGCGCCTTGGTGATTTTGATTTCTACATGGATACCCGGGTAGAGGTCACAGAGGTGCTCTTAGAAGCCGACCGTCTCCCGAAACAAATTTTCTATATCCCCGCCTTGTTGCTCTTGGGTTTGGTTATCATGATGCAAAGACGGCGACAAACCAAGCCAGCGTTTTAAAAGGTACTTTCATGCCTAATAGCATCCTGCTTGCCATAGATTTGTCTGATTCTGAGAGCAGCCAGCAGGCGCTTGATGGCGCGTTAGAGCTGTTAAGTGAGAGCGGCACACTGCATGTGGTGTCGGTATTGCCTGACTTTGGTCTGGCGCAGGTCTCGGGCTACTTCAAAACCGATTATGAAGAAAAAGCCTTGCTAAGGCTAGGTCATGCCTTGGAAGACTGGGCGCAAACCCAAGTGCCGAAAAATATCAACGTGCGTCCTCATGTTCTGCACGGCAGGATCTATCATGAAGTGTTGAAAGCGGCCGACAAACTCAGCGTCGAGGTGATTGTCTTGGGCGCACACCGTCCCGAACTCAAAGATTATTTTTTAGGGCCCAATGCCGCGCGCATTGTCCGTCACGCCAAACAATCCGTCTACGTTATCAGGAACTGAAAAACACCATGTCTAACCACATTTTTGGACGCACCACGCGCGGCACCATACCCACAGCCGCTAGAGGTGAAGGCTGCTATCTGATCGACACCCATGGCAAGCGCTACTTCGACGGTTCGGGTGGCGCCGCGGTCTCCTGTCTCGGTCATTCCGACCCCCATGTGCGTCAAGCGCTACACCAACAAATCGATCAACTGGATTTTGCCCACACCGGTTTCTTTACAACCGAACCAGCCGAGCGGCTTGCCGATCGTTTGATAGAGAAAGCACCTGCTGGCCTTGACCGGGTTTACTTGGTGTCCGGAGGGTCTGAAGCTGTTGAGGCGGCGATTAAATTGGCGCGTCAATACTTCTTGGAGGTGGGTGAGCCCACGCGGCACCGCGTTATTGCACGCCGCCAAAGCTACCACGGCAACACGCTTGGGGCTTTAGCCGCTGGCGGCAATGAATGGCGCCGCGCCCAGTTTGCACCGCTTTTGGTCGACACCACCCACATTGCGCCTTGCTTTGAGTATCGCGGTCGGCTGGCAAACGAGAGTCAGTTTGACTATGGTCAGCGGGTCGCCAACGAGCTGGAAACCGAAATCTTACGTGTTGGTCCTGAAACGGTCATGGCGTTTATCGCCGAGCCCGTGGTGGGCGCCACCGCCGGCGCCGTTGCTGCGGTGCCGGGTTATTTCAAACGCATCCGGCAGATTTGTGACCAATATGGTGTCTTGTTGATCCTTGACGAAGTGATGTGTGGCATGGGCCGTACCGGGCACCTTTTCAGTATCGAAGCTGAAGGCATCAGCGCCGACATGATTACCATTGCCAAAGGGTTAGGCGCAGGTTATCAGCCCATCGGCGCTTTGCTAGCAAGTAAAAAAATATACGATGCCGTGGCGGCAGGTTCGGGATTCTTCCAGCATGGTCATACGTACTTGGGCCATCCTATTGCCGCGGCGGCAGCCAATGCCGTGCTAGACGTCATTTTCGAGCAGAACCTACTGGCTCGGGTGACGGAACAAGGGCACAAACTGCAAGCCGCGCTTGAGCAGGCTTTTGGTGACCATCCCCATATTGGCGACATCAGGGGCCGAGGCCTGTTTCGCGGCATTGAGTTGGTGGCTGACCGCAGCACCAAAGAGCCGTTTGACCCGAGCCTAAAACTACACGCAAAAATAAAGGCCAATGCCATGGCTGAGGGATTGATCTGCTACCCCATGGGTGGCACGATCGATGGGCAACGGGGCGATCACGTCCTACTCGCGCCGCCTTTCATTATTAGCGACGATCAAATCGATGAAGTGGTCAGCAAACTGGACCGAGCCATCGATACGGCCTTGGCCCCTTTAGCCACTAGCGGTGTGCATTCAAATACGCATTGACCCGTTTCAAATCCTCCCAAGCGAGTCGCTTATCGACAGGACGTCGCAACAGATAAGCCGGGTGATAAGTCACCACGACAGGGGGTGCACCCGGCACAGAGGAGAGGACTTGGTTTTGTTGACGAAGCTTCTGTAACGGTTCGCTGGTATTTAGCAAGGCATGGGCGGCAAATCGGCCCATGGCCAAGACGACCTTGGGTTGCAAGACAGCAATTTGCTGGTGCAGGTAAGGCAGACAGGCGGCAATTTCTTCCTGTCGTGGATTCCGATTGGCGGGTGGGCGGCACTTGATCACATTGGTAATAAAAACCTGGCTCGATCGGTCTAAACCAATCGCTTTCAACATGTTGCTAAGCAATTGGCCCGAGCGTCCCACAAAGGGTCTGCCCTCAGAATCCTCTTGTTCCCCAGGTGCCTCTCCCACAATCAACACATCTGGTGCTTCTGCCCCCTCGCCCGCCACCGCATGTATTCTGTTTTCACAAAGACCACAGGCCCGACAAGGCGTGATTTTTTCGCGTAAAGCGGCGAGGCTTAGGCCCGATAAGTCAACCTTCGCGGGAGCCGCGTTTGCCTTTGCCTCGATGGCCGTTTGGGCTTTGGCTAACGCCAGTGCGTCTGTCAAAGAGTTTGGGCTAGCCGCTCTGGTTAGTTGGGCCGGTGGCGCTGGTGGGGCTGATGGGCCGTCAGTCTGGGCAGCAACAGGCTTCTTTTGTGGTGCGGGCTCACTCACAATCCAGGGCACGTCTACCCCCATGGCTGACAGCCATGCTTTTTGGACCGCTGACACCGGTACCGCCAATACCGGTTGGCGAACCGAGGTGGGCGTCGATTTCTGTTTAACCATGGACTGCCTCTTAAGAGTCACCAATCCGACGAGCCATCACAATAGCATCCTCGCGTCGATCTTTCGCTGCGGGGTAATAGCCCTTGCGGCGGCCAATTTCTTCAAACCCTTTGCCCTGATAAAAGAGCCGCGCTCGCTCGTTCGAGGGCCGCACTTCCAATAGCACGCGCGTCATGGCCGCCATCGTCCCGGCCAGTATCACTTGATTCAGCAACATCTCCCCTACCCCTTGGCGTCGATAATCCCCAGCCACGGCGATCACCAAAATGTGAATCTCGTCCGGGGTAGGCATTGCCACACAAAACCCGATCAGAACCCGATTTCGACGAATGATCCAGGCAGGGTAGCCCGTGTTGAGAGCCTCTTCAAAATTCCGGTAACTCCATGGGAAGGCTTGCGACTGCAATTCAAGCTCAACCACCTCAGCCAAATCACGGCTCGACATGGGCAACAACAGGTCTGTTTCGGGAGCGGCTACCCTTGGATTGCCGCCCAATCCCTGCCCTTGTGCGCGCTCTTGTGAAGTAAAGGCCACCTTGTCTCGCAAATAAAGCGGCAAGGCTCGCTCAGGCGTGATCGTTTGCCCTCTTAGCCATCGCTGATGGGCCACTTGAGCCACTGCCTTGGCGGTTGGCAACGCCTCTTGGTCAAGCCACTTTACCCGTTGCGTCATCAGGTTCTTCATCGCGCCAGCAGACAGACAGCGGGACACCACCTGCCAACCCTGCCCAACAAGCTGCGCCGGTTCCTGGGTTTTAGCGCTACGCAACCAATAAGGCAGGCGTGGCGTGATGAATCGATCAATATCAGCTGCGCTCAACAGGACGGGCGATTGCAGGGTCGCAAGGCCTGGTCCGTAAACGGCAAGATACAACTCGTCCATCCGGGCGTCTAAGGCAACGATTTGAATCGCGTCGCTATCGGCCGCAAAATGAGTTGCCACTGCCTCTAGGGCGCAGACGGCTACCAGGGGAAGGTCCAACGCAAAGGCAATCGATTGGGCCACACTGCATCCCAAGCGAATGCCTGTGAAAGCCCCAGGCCCCTGCCCAAAGGCCACCAGCCCCAAAGCGCAACGGTCGATGCCTGCTTGGGCCAAGACAGCGTCAATTAACGGCAGTACACTCTCAGCATGGCCTGACGTAGCTTCTAGGGTTTGCTCGTGCAATAAGGCTGGCGTGGCTTGCGTGGCTTGCGTGGCTTGCGGTTGCCAGAGGGCGATACTACATATAGGTGTCGAGGTCTCAATAGCCAAAATGGGTTTCATGCCATGATTGTAATGAACCTTCCCGAGAGGACGGCGTCCTATAGGTCTGTTCCGGACAAAAAAGAATGATTACGATGATGTCGCAACCGCTCAAAGCTTCCCCAAGACGCCCGGCTGCCAACATTTTGGTGGTTGATGACGATCCCCGCCTGCGCGATCTTTTGCGGCGTTACTTAACCGAGCAGGGCTTTCATGTCTTTGCTGCCGAAGACGCCGTGAGTATGGATCGACTGCGTGCCGTCGAGCGCTTAGACCTCATTGTTTTGGATGTCATGATGCCTGGTGAAGATGGCATGAGCATTTGCCGTCGATTGCGTCAGGCCAGCGATCAAACCCCCATCATCATGTTGACCGCCAAAACAGAGGACATGGACCGCATTCGAGGCTTAGAGATAGGCGCTGATGACTACGTGGCCAAACCTTTTAATCCGCGCGAATTGCTGGCGCGGGTCAATGCTGTTCTGAGGCGCCATAAAAAGATCGAACACCCCGCCGGCCCGAGCCATGAGTCGGAGATCTTTCAGTTTGGGCCTTACACTCTGAACCTATCAAAACGTACCCTACAAAAAAACCAGATTGACGTCCCGGTCACCACGGGTGAGTTCGCTGTGTTGAAGGTCTTTGCCCGTCAACCTAGGATCCCTTTGTCGCGCGACAAACTCATGGAATTGGCCCGAGGCAGAGAATACGAGGCCTTTGATCGAAGCTTAGATGTTCAGATTTCGCGTCTTCGCAAACTAATCGAGCCCAACCCCGCCAAACCTATATATATCCAAACCGTGTGGGGACTTGGATATGTCTTTGTCCCAGATGACGAAGTCTGAGCCCCGTTTAGGTCTCTTTGCTCGCACGTTCCTGCTGCTAGCACTGTTGATGCTGGCTAGCTTGGGGGCTTGGTTGCATGTGTTTTATACGCTTGAGCTTGAACCCCGTGCCGAACGCTCAGCAGCCGAATTGGTGCGGTCTGTTCAAGTGAGCCGAGCGGCATTACTCAACGCACCGAGCCAACAACGCGAATCTATAAGACAGGCCATTGATGCTCAACCTAATGTGCAACTGCGTTTGGCAAGCCCCTCTGATCGAACGGTCGGTTTAGATCAGGACCAATACTGGCAGGCAGTGCGTGAGTCGGTTCGCACCGGACTGGCGGCTGATCTGACCATGGCCGCCGCTTTAAACGGTGAAAACAGCCTTTGGATTCAATTCCCGC
>Ga0208414_1001283_pt1 | contig 19755 bp, 15 predicted proteins | sample AntAceMetag02UKE_FD_184770 | JGI IMG/M metagenome (GOLD analysis project Ga0208414, IMG submission 184770) | Saline lake microbial communities from Ace Lake, Antarctica - Antarctic Ace Lake Metagenome 02UKE (SPAdes) (version 2) | ecosystem: Environmental > Aquatic > Non-marine Saline and... | reverse complement strand
ACGGCTCGCACCGCCCGGAACCGAGCCGCCACGTCCGCCTTGGCGGCGACGTTGCTCGAAATCAACGCCTGTCTCGGGTCCACCGATCGCACCATGCTGCAAGATGCTGGTTGGCAATTTATGCAGTTGGGCAAGACGCTCGAACGGGCAACTTTCACGGGGAGCACGCTGCGTCATGTGCTTACCAGTGCGGCGCTGGTGGCCCCGCTCCAAGACCCCGAATCTGGCCTCTTCTATCAGGACAACCCCGAACTCTCCGCGCTACTGCGGATGTTGGGTTCCCAAGACGCTTACCGCCGCCTTTACCGCACGCGCAGTCAGCCTCTGTTTGTCGCTCAACTGCTCCTCCAACACATCACGTCGCCGCGTAGTATTTTGCACAATCTACGGGAAATGCGCACCAGCTTGCAGGCCATTCATGAGGCGACGGATCATCACGAGGAGACCCCACCGCTTCGCGCCATTCACACTCACATCGAGGCACTTTCTCACCTCAACTTGGCACCGTTTTTCGCCACCGGTAAGTCGGCCGCAACGACTGACCAGCGTTCCTTGCAAGACGTGTTGGACGAGACGCTGGGCGCGCTACCCGAGCTGCACCGATCACTCAGCGACCACTACTTCAGTCACCAAGCGAAGATCGATCCTACTCCGCCTCAAACGGAACTGGGCCTTTGAAGTTTCGCTCCACGTTCAGCGTTTACGCGGTGACTGACCCCCGGCGGGAAATTGACCCACATCCCCATCCGTAACTAGTTCTCCTTCCATGAATCTTCCCCGACTCTCGCTTCAACTTTGGTCTGTCCGCGACGACACCGCCAAAGATTTCGCCGCCACGGTCAAAGCGGTGGCCGACATCGGCTACGCCGGCGTAGAAACCGCCGGATACGGCAATCTCGAAGCCGCCGATGCAGCCCAAGCCATCAAGGACGCCGGATTAGTCGTCTCGGGCATGCATATCGGGATTCCGCAACTTCGTGGGGCGCTCAACGCCGTGATCGATGAAGCCCTGCTTTGCGGCACCCGCGACATCATTTGCCCGTTCGGGCCGGTGGATCATTTCCAAACCGCTGACGCCTGTCGCACGATCGGCGCCGAACTCAACGAAATCGGCGCTCGCCTCCGTGGCCTGGGTTTCCAACTCCACTACCATAACCACGCGCATGAAATCGCCTTGCAGGACGGCCGACCCGGCATCGACTGGCTGCTGGATTCCGCCACGCCCGCCAATCTGAGTTTTGAGGCCGACGTGTATTGGGTGCAGGTCGGCGGCCAAGACCCCGCCCGCATGATTCGCGAGCAGGGTCGCCGCATCCGCCTCATTCACATTAAAGACGAAACCGAGATCGGCTCGGGGCCGGTCGATTTTCCCGCCGTGTTTGCCGCCGCCGACAGCGTCGGGGTAGCCGAGTGGTATGTGATCGAAGTGGAGAAATATAATCATGCCCCCCTCGAATCGGTCCGCCTTTCCTTCGAACAGATGAGGTCATGGGGCCGCGCATAAAGCCCTGCCCTCCATCTTCCTTCACCAGGCCTTTCTTCCCCCCATGCCTAAATCCTCATCTCGCACCTTCAATGTAGCCGTCATCGGCGCCGGCGCTATCGGCCTCGATCACATTCGCAGTTTTCAACAACATCCCGCCGCCCGCGTCGTCGCCCTCGCCGAAGTTTCGCCCGAGCGGGGTCGTGAGGCCGTCGCAGCATTCGGTATCGAAATTTTGGTGACCGACTACCGGGAGCTGTTAAAACGAGCCGATATCGACGTCATTTCCATTGCGCTGCCGAATTTTCTGCACGCGTCGGTGGCAATTGAAGCCCTCAAAGCCGGCAAACACGTCATGGTCGACAAGCCCATGGCGACCAACGCCCGGGACGCGGCCAAACTCATCGCCACCGCGAGGCAAAAGCGCCGCCGCCTCATGGTGGGGCAGAACATGCGGTTCTCGCCCGAAGTTCAGACCGCCAAGCATCTGATCAATCAGGGCAAGCTGGGAGAGCTGTATCATGCGAAGACCTGTTGGTCGCGACGCAGCGGTATTCCCCGCATCGGATCGTGGTTCACCCAAAAACAATTTGCCGGCGGGGGCTGCACCTACGACATCGGCGTGCATGCATTGGACCGCGCCTTATTTTTGATGGGCGAATTCGACGCCGCCGCCGTCAGCGGGCAAACCTACTCGAAGTTGGGGCCACTCGGACGAGGGGACGGCAATTGGGGTAAAAGTGAGATCGATCAGACCGCCAAATTCGACGTCGACGATTTGGCCGTGGCGCTCATCAAGCTGAAAAGCGGTCGCACCGTCTTACTCGAAGCCTCCTGGGCGGCGCACCAGCCAGAATCGGAATTCTTTACATCGCAGATCTTCGGCACCGATGCCGGGATTGTCCTGAATCCGCTGCGTCTCATCCGGCCCAGCCGTTCTGGTTACGTGACCGAGCAAATCACCCCCACCACCCCACTCGTGAACGAGAACCGGATGGTCCACTTCATCGATGTGCTGCTCGGCAAGGCCGAACCCTACGTTCACCCGACCGAGTCCCTCGCAGTACAGAAAATCCTCGACGCCATTTACCGATCCGCCGCCACCGGTCGCGAAGTGCGGATCAAGTAACGGCCTCATCTAATGCCCCCCCACCTGCGCCCGGCCACTGCCAAGGATACCACGCTGATTCTCGATTTTATCCGGCAGCTCGCGGACTACGAAAAAATGTCAGACGACGTGGTGGCCACCGAGGCCACGCTGCGCGACCAACTTTTCCCCGAGCAGGGCGCGCCGGCCGCCCACTGCTTGCTTGCTTTCGACGGGGAAGCCCCGGTCGGATTCGCGCTCTATTTCTACAACTTCTCCACCTTCCTAGCCCGGCGCGGTCTTTACTTGGAAGACCTGTATGTGCGACCTAAATACCGGGGCGATGGCCACGGCAAGGCATTGCTGTTGCAACTCGCGCGGCAGGCGCACGCCAAAGGCTGCGGGCGAATGGAGTGGTGCGTGCTTGATTGGAATACTCCGGCGATCAAATTCTACGAAAGCCTCGGTGCTAAACTTATGGACGAGTGGACGACCTGTCGGCTCGACCGAGCTGCGCTGGCGCGGCTGGCGGACGCGGATTGATCGGTCGTTAAACATCCGATGGCCCGCCTCCCTTTTTATTGGATCGACGCATTCACCTCGCAGGCTTTCGGCGGAAACCCGGCGGCGGTCGTGCCCCTAGATTCGTGGCTGCCCGACGCCGAGCTCCGGCAGATGGCACTCCAACACGGGTTGTCCGAGACCGCTTTTTTGGTGCCTACTGAAAACGGTAACTACCACCTTCGTTGGTTCACTCCCGAACGAGAGGTAGATCTCTGCGGTCATGCCACCCTCGCGGCCGCAGCCGTTATCTTCGATCAACAACCCGATCGCGGGGAGATTATTTTCGACTCCCAAAGCGGTTCGCTCGTCGTGCGCCGCGATGCCGATGGTCGCTACGAACTCGACTTTCCCAGTCGACCACCCGCTCCCGTGGATCCTGACTGCACCCCCACGGAGCTCCTCCACGCCTTGGGTATCGAGCAAGCGGAATGGATCGGCAAATCCCGCGATCATTTCGTGGTATTGTCCGATCAAGCTGCACTCGCCGCCCTGCGGCCTGATTTTGACCGTATGATTAAATTCGATACGGCGTCCGTCATCGTCACTGCCCCTGGCGACAATCATGACTTTGTGTCGCGGAACTTTGCGCCCGGCTATGGCATCGACGAGGATCCCGTCACCGGATCTTCCCACTGCACCCTCACGCCCTATTGGGCACAACGCTTGGGGCAACTGTCGCTCCACGCTCGGCAGATTTCGGCCCGCAGAGGAGAACTGTGGTGCCGGCTAGATGGAGAACGCGTCAAGATCGCGGGCCACGCCGTGATCTACCTCAAAGGCGAATTGAACTACTAGGTCCGGATTACCCCAGACCGTTCTGGAGCACCCAGCGCACCAGACTGGCGACCTCGCGGACGCCGAGTTTTTCCATAATATTGGCGCGATGCTTTTCGACCGTGCGGGTGCTTAAATCCAAGTCGGAAGCGATTTCCTTCGAGGAACGACCAGCCGCGACCAATCGCGCGACTTCGAGCTCACGGGCCGAGAGCGCTGATGGCGGCACGCCGCTCGCCGAGGGCAGATTGCCCGCCGCTGGTCCCGTTTCGGCGGCCACGTGCGAAGCAAAAAACATCCCTCCAGCCATAACCGTATCAATCGCTTGAATGACATAAGCGAGTGGCGCGGTTTTATCGACGAACCCGGCGACGCCGAGCCGCATTAACTTGGCCGGCAACTGCGGCTCCGCGTGTCCGGTGAGGACCAAGACCTTCACTTCCGGATGAGCCGGAATCAGTTCGGCCACAATATCCAAGCCATGCTTACCCGGCAGCTGGAGATCGACCAAGAGTAGGTCGGGCGGATTATCCATACACGCCTCGAAGCCAATAGCACCGTCGGAGTAGTCTTCCACGTGCTTCCAACCCTTACGCTTCTCAAGGGAGCGTTTCAAAAGTTGGCGAAACACCGTTTCATCCTCGATAAGGACTATACGGGGTGAAGCAGCAGCTGCATCTGAGTCGGGAGAAGCCATGCGGACGAGCCAGTTCTTAAACGGAATCAAACCGCCGCCGCAAGCGTGGTCTTCATCCTAAGTCAAAAAGACTGGGTAATCTGCCTAGCGCATCATTCCGAGGAATTTAGATCAACCTTTTGGCGACCATCGGAAAATTCGATTTCATAACGAGAACCCGAGGCCATCTCGGCTTTTTTCATGACCGGTTTGCCCGCGTCATCTCGCACCATGGCAAAGCCCCGCCGGAGTGTCGCTTGCGGGCTGACCGATTGGAGCCGTTTCCACAGGCTCAACAGCTGCTGAGACTCTCGCTCCACCTTCCGTTGGGGATCGCAGCTGCGCCACGCCGCTTGATTCGATATCAGCCGCTGGCGGCTGTGTCGCAGACTACTCATCAGCCCGGCGCGGAGCCGGCCGGCCAGTTCATCTCGCCGCTGCCACCCTTGCTCGATCTGAGATTGCGGCATCAGCAATCGCAGCCGATCCCGTAAATTGGTCCAATCCCGGCGACGATCACGCAACGCCTGCTCCCCTTCCGTGCTCAGGGTTTTTGCCGCGCGCTCCAATCTGTCCCGCATTTCCTGATACCCGCTCGACAACAATTCGGCGGCGGCGCTGGGCGTCTCGGCGCGCACATCGGCCGTGAAATCGCTGAGCGTAAAATCTATCTCGTGGCCGACCGCCGAAATGACCGGCAATCGAGACCCCGCCACGGCGCGAACCACAGATTCTTCGTTGAAGGTCCACAAGTCCTCCAGACTGCCCCCGCCTCGGGCGATCACCAGCACATCGAAGCATCCCGCCGCGTTGGCCCATTCAATGCCAGCGACCACTTCGGCGGTCGCCTCCGCTCCCTGCACGCGGGCCGGCACAACGGTCAATCGACCACGCCATTTTCGGCGTAACAAAATGCGGACAAAATCCTGCACCGCCGCTCCGGTGGGAGAGGTCACGATCGCCACGCGCAGAGGCAACGCGGGGATGGACTGCTTACGCTCAGCGGCGAATAGGCCTTCATCGGCCAGGCTGCGCTTGAGCCGCTCAAACTCCCGCTGGAGTCGCCCGACGCCGTCCTCTTTGACGGACTGCACCACGAGCTGATATTGACCGCGAAGTTCGTAAAGACTCACGCGGCCGCCCAACACCAATTGCTGGCCATCGGCGAGAACGACGGTTTGCCGGGCAGCATCGCCGCGAAACAGGACGCATGAAATCTGCGCGCCGCCGTCCTTGAGCACGAAATAGCTATGACCGCTCGCCTGTCTCCTTAAGTTGGATACTTCGCCCCGCACCCACACCTCGCCGACTTGTCCTTCCAGCAGACGCTTCACGCGCCGCGTGAGCGCGGTGACACTCTCGACCGTCGGTTCAGGCTCCCCCCGATGCGTCGTCGTCTCTACCATGTCGCGCCAATCTGCCATTAGGATTCCGCGAGGGCTTTCTTTTTGGCCAGATGCCGCCGTAGCAAATGCGCCGCCAAGGTCAACGCGACCATCGCACTGGCCCCAAGTATGATCATCTTACCTTTGCCGGACAGCAGAGCCTCGCCGAACACGACAAATATAGTCGCGTAAACCGAGCCAATCGACGCCGAGCCGATGAGGTAGATGCGAAAGGGAATCTGCGCGAGGCCCAGCATCGCGCTTTGCACAAAGAAGGGCGGCCCCGGCGTCACCCGCGCGAGAATCGTGATATTCCAATAGTTCTCCGCATGCACCATCGGCCATTGGTAGCCGAGCTTGAGCACTAGTTTTTCCAGCCAAGGTCGTGCCAGCCAGCGGGCGGCCACGTAAGTGATCGAGACATTGACCGCGATGGCGAGCCAAGTGGCTCCCAATACTACCGGCCAACCCAACGTCGGCGCGAAGACTGAGCCGGCGGTCAACGTGAAGGGAGACAGCGGAAAACCGCACGCGGGCATCACCGCCATCCCCGCAAAGAACGCCCACGGGCCCGCTTCTCGCACGAGAGCGATTCCCCAGTTTAGCCAATACCGCACATCGAGCCCCCGCAGGACCAGGACGCCCGCTACCACTCCGATTGCTCCGAAAACAATCAGCTTGATCAGCATTCCCCGGCGGCGGGAGGACCCATCTTGCGCAGATGACATGGCCGGAACATGCGCAAGCGGTTAGGACCGGGTCAAGCGCGGGTCCGTCCCTGCGAATTGTTACGCTCGCCCGCCCGCTGGTGAAGTCTCATAACCTTGTGCTGCCAACGCGGACTCCGCCCGATTCTGGCCTCGATTTTCCCATGGATTCATCCTCTCCCTCAGTCGCCGTAGTCATGCCGGTCTTCAATGAAGAGGCCGTGTTGCCGGAGACCTTTACTCGACTCGTTCAGCTCTTCGACGCGCATCCTCAATATCACTGGCGGGCCTACTTGGTCGACGACGGCAGCAAGGATAGCAGCGGCGATTTAATGGCCCAATACGCGAGCGATGATCAACGCTTCGAAATTGTAACCCTCGCCCGCAACTTCGGGTTTCAGTCCGCGCTCGCAGCCGGCATTGGGTGCGCCGAAAATGTTGATGCGCTGATTACGATGGATGCCGATCTGCAAGATCCACCCGAGCTAATCCCCGCGTTACTGCAGCGGTGGGAGGACGGCGCCCAAGTGGTGCTCGCCGCCCGGCGGACGCGCCAAGAAACGGGGCTGCGGCGTTGGGGCATGGATCTGTTTCACGCGAGTTTCGGCCGCCTGACCGACCAGAAACTCACGCAAAACAACGCGGGCACCTTCGGGCTCATGGGCCGAGACGCACTGGAGGCATTCCGCCGGCTACCCGAGCGCAATCGCTTCTTTCCCGGTCTGCGGGCGTGGGTGGGTTTCGACGTCGCCGAAGTCATTTATGATCGGCAGGAGCGCGCCGCCGGGCAGCCCAAACAGTCGCTGCGTCGCTTAATCAGTTACGCCTTGGACGGGCTATTCAGTTTCTCGCGACTACCGCTGCGGGCCGTGACCTACGCCGGATTGATGGTGGCGATGATCGGATTTATACTCGGAGCATTTTATACTTTGCGGCGTCTCATCGGCATCGAAGTCGCCCAAACCGGCTTCACGACGCTGGTGACGCTGGTGCTATTTCTGGGTGGCATCCAACTGATCGGCATTGGCGTGTTGGGCGAATACTTGGGACGAATCTATGATGAGGTAAAACAACGCCCGCTTTACCTGATCAAGAAACGTTCGCGCCGAGAATGATTTCGCCGCGCATCAAGCTGGGGCTATCCGCGGTCGGCGGGGCGGGGCTGTTGGCCACCGCTTACCTCATGGTGATGACCACCTTCATGATCTATGATGATGAGGGATTCGTGCTGATGAGTCTGCGACGATTCCTCGGCGGCGAACCGCTCTACGACGCGGTGTTTTCGCAATACGGCCCTGCGCCCTATCTTTATCATTGGTTGCTGACACTCGGAGGCACCATCGAGCTGACCCACATGTTCGGCAGAGTGGTGACCGTGATGCATTGGGTGATTTGTGCCGTGAGCGTCGGTTGGATTTCCGCGCAGCTGGTGGAACGGTATCGGTTTACCACCGGGGTATTTGCTGGGTTGGTTTCGTTTAACTTGCTCTGGCAAATGATCGCTGAACCCACCCATCCGGGCAGCATGATCGCGGCCTGTTTAGCGGTTACCACGGCGCTCAGTGTCCGGGCGATCGCCCATCAGCACTACGCTCGGCTCGCTTTGATTCTCGGCTGCGCCGGCGCGATCCTGCTGTTTACGAAAATCAACGTGGGCGCGTTCTTCATCGCGGGAACCGGAGCCTTCGCGCTGTGCTATACCACGTGGCCGCAACGCTGGTCCCGGCTGGCGGAGGGTCTGGCTTTGGCCAGCATCGCCCTGTTGCCATTGCTGTTGATGGCGGGAAATCTGCCCGATCCCACCATCCTGATGTTTGCCCTGAAAGCATCGCTGGGGGGCGCGGCGATTTGGTGGATCTTGCCCCGCGTGGACCGCGCCGACGGCATCCCCCCAGCCACTTGGGGGCGCACCCTAGGCTGGTTCGCGGGGGGATCGATCATCCTCGTCGGGTTCGTGCTGTTGCGCGGGACCAGTCTCGCTGAACTCGTCGCCACGGTGTTCATCGATCCGTTGCGGCAGCCGGGCAATTTCGTGGTGGCGCCGCGCAGCTCGATCCACTCCGCCATGGTGGCGACAGTGTGCTTCATCCTTGTCGCTTGGGCGGGCTGGGAACAACGCCGCACGGGCGAGCTTAGTCCCCGCGTGCGACAAACGGTGGCGGCTGGGCGGCTCGCCCTGCTCGCGGGGTTTATTTGGTTTTCACTCCGTTGGCCTTCCCCCTGGGGCGCATTCACTTACTTGGATTACGTGCTGCCGATGCTGCCGCTCTGGCTGATTCGATCAGGCCGAGGGAACGCTATCCAAACTGCCGCCATCGCGTTACTCGCGTTCGTTGCGGTCACTCAGGTTTTGCATGCTTATCCGGTAGCCGGGAGTCAGATCGGCTGGGGATGCTTTTTGAGTGTAGCCGTTTTCGCCTGCTGCGTGCAGCGGGACCTGTTGGCGCTGCGGCCTAAGGTAGTCTCGGTCGGGATGGCGGGTAGCTTGCTGGTCGCCGCTGGACTCGGAACCGCCATCCTCGGCCAAACCGGCTGGGAGCGTTATCGAGATTCGAAGCCCCTGCCGTTTGCGGGAGCAGGCGATATCCGGCTCGATGATCGCTCGCGCATCGCGCTCACCATGATGGTTCAAAATGCCATGGTGCACAGCGATATGCTCTTCACCCGCCAAGGGATGTATAGTCTCAACCTCTTCAGCGAGGTGGCCACGCCTACTGCGAGGAATGCCACCCATTGGTTTTGGTTACTCGATGAAACGGAACAGCAAGATATCATTCATCGTCTCGCCAGCACCGACCGTTCCGCGGTGATCGTGAGTGAAGTCATCGATGAATTTTTCGTGGAATTCGATGTGCCCGTGTTCGGGCCATTACAGGATTTCATCGAATCTCATTACGTATCTGCTTTCAAACTACGGGGCTTCGATTTCCGCGTGCCCGCTGGTCGCGAAATCGCCGCGCTCGGCTGGGCTCGATTGATGGCGGACGCCAAGGCCAGTTCCGGCGAGGAAGCACCGGCCCGACTGGATCTCACGCTCAACGTCGTGATTCAAGGCACGCCTGCGACCGTGGAGTTGGTGGCGTTCGATAGTTTGGGCAATGCCCAGCCGGTAGGTCCCGCGCTTAAGGCAATCAACTACACTCCAATCCGGAGCGATGGTGCTGCCATGGCAGCACCTAAATCGTTGGATTCCGTCGGCAGACTCGAGGGAATCTATCGCTTCAGCGCCCAGACCGATCTGCCCGCTTCGCATTGGGATTTCCGGAATCGAGGAATCGTGATCAAAGATGCCGCCGGCGCGACTTTGGCCGAGGCCTTGTTCGAGTAGGGCTCAACGCCGACGGGCCACCAGCACCAAGCTCACCCCAAAGGGCATCGATCGCCGCGACATGGCGAGCTGCACGAACTGCCATTTCAGCAGGGAGTTGATCACGCCGATGGGCACCTGGTCTTCGGCCCGCGCGGGGCCTGCGTCGGATTTGCGGCCACGTTGCCAACGACGAATCAACCACACCAAGGGGAAGATCGGCACATTCGTGTAGTTGGTCTGCACCACCTCCCAGTCATCTCTTTCAAATAGGGCCGTGAGTTGGGATTTTTCGTAACGCCGATAGTGCTGCAATCCGACATCCCAATCGCTCCAGAGCGCCATGCTTGCCGGCACGGTGACCACCGCCACCCCACCCGGCTTTAACATCCGAGCGAACCCCCTCACCACGCCGCGGTCATCCGGCACGTGCTCCAAAACATCCAGCGCGGTGACGTATTCAACGGAATGATCCGGCAAGGGCACTTCCCCATTTTTCAAGGTAATGACGCGATCAGCGGGAAACCGTTTTCGCAGCATGTTGAGTGATTCCTCAAACGTATCCATCACCGTCACGTCGCAGCGCGCCCTCATTTCTTCGGCAAAAATTCCGGTACCCGCCCCACAATCGAGCAGTCGATCCGACTTCGCCAGCGGCCGAACCCGCTCAATCCAGCGTCGCACAAACTCCCGTTTGCCCACGTAATACCAATGCTCCTTTTCCACTCGGGCGAGATTCTCGTATTCAGCGGTATCCATGAACGGTGTTTCGGATGCCCTGCCGACCGCACAAACTCAATCCCGAATGCAGCACCCGTCCGACACTCGATCCTTGAGAATCCGTTGCAGGACGCTGAGCTCGAAGACCGTTGATGCCTGTGCCACCGTTTATTTCCCACCCTCCCCGCTGGACGTTTATCGTGACCATCGCGGCGCTATTGGCGATGCATGCGTGGATCGCGCTGGGGGCATCGCGGCACAAATCCACCACCAATGACGAGATCGCTCACATCACCGGAGGCTACACTTTTAATACTTTTGGTGACTTCAGGATCCAGCCCGAAAATGGCGTGCTCCCGCAACGCTGGCACGCCCTGCCGTTGGCTTGGACCGATCCCACTTTTCCTGATCTGACCGCTGCGCCGTGGACCCAAGGACTAGCCTACCAGGTCAGCTACGACTTCTTCTATCGTTCGGGTAATAATCCCGACGCGCTGCTGTTCGCGGGACGAGCCATGAACGTCTGGTGGGGCCTCGCCACTTTGGTCCTAATCGCCACCGCGACGTTGCGTAGCTTCGGCCCGGGGGCGGCCATTTTCACCACCAGTCTAGCTGCACTCAGTCCCACGTTTCTGGCCCACTCCGCCCTTGCCACCTCGGACATGGCGATGACGTTCTTTTTCGTCGCGACGACCATGGCATTCTGGCGCCACCTGAATCGACCCACCCTCGCAACCTTCGCTCTGAGTAGCCTCACCTTCAGCTTGGCGTGCGTCGCAAAATTTAGCGCAGTCATGCTACTCCCTATGATGGCAATCATGCTCGTAGTGCGTTGCTGCGCGGGCGCGATCAGATCAGAGAGGGATGCTCGGCAAGAGGCTTGGCCACGGCTGCTCGGGAAACTCATCGTCTCGATGGCGGGGCATGGCGTGGTCGCGGTGATGGTCATCTGGCTCTTTTTCGGCTTCCAATTTTCCATGATGTCGCCGGATGTTCCCGCCGGTGCCATGCCCTTGGCTTGGGCCGACGTTTTGTCGGCCCATCCTGGCTGGGAACCCCTCATCTTCGGTCTGCGCGATTTCTCTATTCTACCGGAGGCCTTTCTGTACGGATTCTCCTACGTTTTGGCTTTTTCACTGGCTCGTGGTGCTTTTCTCGACGGGCAACTGGGAACCGAAGGCTGGGTGGAGTTTTTTCCCAAGGCGTTCCTCTACAAAACGCCCACCTTCGAGCTTATCAGCTTGGTGCTGACGCTCGGCGTATTGATGTGGTGGTTACGTAAAAAACCCGCCGCTGCTGCCGCCATAATCTACCGTTGGGTCCCGGGTATTACGCTTTTCGTAGTCTACTGGGCATTCTCGCTCACCTCCAACCTCAACATTGGTCACCGTCACATCCTGCCTACTTACCCGCTGCTGTTTATCGCAGGCGGGTCCATCATTTGGTGGACTTATAATTACTTTCAAACCTCGAAGACGAGACGGGCTGCGGCGGCTTTGCTCGGCGGCGGCTTGATCATGGGTCAGGCCTTCAGCACTGCTGCAATTCACCCGCACCATCTGGCGTATTTCAATCCCCTGAGCGGCGGCCCCGCCCGGGGCTACCAGCACTTGGTAGATAGTTCGCTGGACTGGGGCCAAGATCTACCCGGACTTGCCCGCCGGTTGCAGGAACCGGAATCCGCCGCCACGCCCAACTTTTTGGCCTACTTTGGCACGGGGGAGCCCGCACACTACGGGATCGATGCTGAATTTATCGCTCGGCTACCCAATTTCGATTTTGCGCCTACTTGGGTTGACCTTCGCCCCGGCACCTACGCGATCAGTGCCACCTTGTTACAGCATGCCTATCGACAGGCCCATGTGCCTTGGTCGGCGGAGAGTGAACGCACTTTCCAAACACTCCGAAATGTCGAGTCCAGCTTTTGGGCAATCGAAGGGCAGCCTCAACAACACCTCGAACTTCTCGGCGACGCTTCCCCAGCCGAATGGCATCACGCTTGGAGCGTCTACAGCCAACTCCGGTTTGCTCGATTGTGTGAATATCTGCGATTGCGCCCGCCGGATGCGATGATCGGGTATTCAATTCTAGTTTTTGAACTCACGGGAACCGAACTCGATCAAGCAGTGCGGGGCGATCTACCGGCGCTCATCCAACTGATCAAAGACTCCGCTAATCGCCCGTTCGAGCCGGAGATCTATTGAGCGGAAGGCAGCAGTTCAAAAACCACAAAAACATCATTCGCCATCACCGCGCGGATACGACCATCGAGCCGCGACAACACCCCGGTTCGGACCAAGAAATCGTGAGAAAAATCGGTGCGGTGAAACACGAGGTGATTGATGCCCCGGGAGCGCAACCCATTGATCGGATCGCCCTGCGGATTCGCCGAAAACAGCTCGCGAACTTCGGGGCTCCACCACGGCACGTAGTCTCGATCTTGACGGGCAAAATACCGTTGCACCCCGGAATCACCGCCACGATCTCTTCAAAAAAAACCTCTTGTTCGCGCCAAAAATCGTGCTGCCAATCATAACCCACGGACGACCATTCCCGCAGCGGAGTCGTCCAAGGGTTCGCGACCGCCGTCAATGCCCGAGCCGAAGCATCAATGGTCCAGGCGGATAACACGACCGCCACCACCGCCCGCAAGCATCGACTCTCCACCTTGTGAGCCAATATCACGCCGCCCCAAGCCGAACCCAGCAGGAGTAATGGACTCAACACGCGCATCGAATAAAATATCCCGCCTGCCGTGTAAGACACCGACAACAACCACACTGCGATCGTAGCGGCACCTACGGCAACTCCCGCACTCCAACCAGGTCTACGTCGAAGCCAAAAAGCACCCGCTATCCAACCCGCCAGCGCCGGTGCCGCCGTCAGCAGGATCAGGCGGCCAATCTCCCACCACCCGGCGGCAGTCTGCAGACTCTCCCCATTAAATTGCCCGGTAACCCGCCATCCATTCGCTAAAATCGGGTTTACCGGGAACAGCCCTCCCATCGAAAGCGATAACCACGGGTTACCCGCGATCACCCACGTCCGCAGATACCAAATCGCGGGGAGCACAAGCAGAAGCCATCCGCCCAGATGTCGCCAACCCTTGCCGGCTTTCCAATTCATGCCAGCGTGCACCGCGAATCCAGCGACGACGATGGCCCAACCGTATTCGCGGGAGGAGGCCACCAACGCCGCCCCGGCTCCGGCCAACCAAGCAGGGGGTCCGCCCCCGTTCCCTCTCGATTGGACTATGCCGTAGACCATCAATCCTACGCCCAGCGCGGTGTAGCCGGTCTCCTGGCCGAGATTGACCGTAAACTGCAACAGAAACGTGGAGCCGCCCACCAACAACGCCCCATTGCCGCTATCTTTTCCTCCGCACAGATCGCCCAATTTCTTGAGCACCATGAGTATCCCCGACCATTGCAAAAGCACCGGAATAGCGGTCCAAACTCGATCCGTTTCACCCGCCACCAAATAACCCCAAGCGTATATACTGGAGACTAACGGCGGAATTCCATCGGCCCAAAAATACACCGCAAAATCTTCCGCCGTCGTCGGTGGGTAAAACTGTAATCCTCCCGTCTTTACCATCATCTCCGCCAGATGGTTCCATCGAAAATCCACATCCACACCCGAGAGCGGTTGGGCGAGGGCTTTCCAGATTGCGACGGCTACCAGCGGCAACACGGCCCATCCCACGCCGAGCTTAAGGTCCCACTGGACACCCCACTGCACCACGCCCGATCGTCGCGCTAATAACCATCCCATGACGCCGAATAGAGTTTGGCCCACGATCAGGTATCCGGCGCTCAGCGGGATCAACGCCACGGTCGCCAACAGGGTCCAGCCGAAGATCGCTAGCCACGATAGGACCATCGCAACCAAAACGCCCTCGTGCCAACGACGGGCCCACCCCCAACCGGGCAAAACGAGTCCAGCCGCAATCAAACTCGTTTGCGCAATTTCGATCATTAACGGGCCGCCACGGGTTCAACATTCTTTTCGATCACGATGATCATGCGTAGCGCCAAAAACTGCATCAGCGCTTGCGGGATGATCTTTTCGACCGCCAGCACTGCCTTCAACACGCCCGCAGGTAACATCGCTCGCTGCGAAAATCCTCCGGTGGCCGGATAGGCCACGACGTCCCGATAGATGACGCGATGCACCTTCAACCCCAACTCCGCCAAACGGCGTTCAGTTTCAGCACGATTTCGATTCAACAGCCCGACACCCATGCCCATGTTGGCGAACTCCCCATTCTCATCGGCGGGAAAATCAAAGGGCGGAGAAATGAGGTGTGGCAGACACGGCTCATGGTGAAACAATCGATAGAACATTCGCCCCCACGCCGTGCCCGCTGGCTCCATTAAAACGATGCGCCCGCCCGACGATAAAGCCTGCGCGGCGCTCGCTAGAAACGCAAAAGGCCGCTGCAGGTGGTGGAGCGTATCCATGGCCACAATGTTAGCCCAAGACTCGGGCGGAATATCATAGGCCGAGACCGCTCGATCTACGAATTCGGTCTTCACCAAATCGCTGGTCACGAGTTCCGGTATCACCTCACGTGCAACGCCGATGCCGGCCCCGAGTTCCAACGCCGGACCCGAAATGCACTCTGCCGCCATGGCGGCAAAAATATCACGATACACCACGCGCAGAGCCGCCGAGTTCCGCCATTTCGACTGACTTTGTTGCAACAGGCTCAAATTGTAGGTGATTTCCGCGTCACTCATCGTCAGGGGCCTCCTCAAGCATCGCCGGATTGATTGCGACCAACCGGCTTATTCGCGCGATGCGGGTGCCAAAGCGACGTTCGGTCAGCAGCTCTAACTCGAATTGCTCTGGCAGTCGCTCCTCCAACACCACTTCGTGAAATCCGTCGATCGAGGTGGGTCGCAACGACTGCGAAACTAAGATCTCATCGAATAATGGTTGAGTGAGCTGATGAGCGAGTCGGTCTTCCATCAGGATAGCTCGATCGAGCAAAATCGCCGGTGTCTTGTCGAGCAACCACACTATGCTCGTTTTATTGGTCAGCATCAGCCGGTTCTGCGGCGGTAGGGATGCTACAAAACGTCGCTCCCATTCGATTTCATCCACGCCCTTCCGGGAGTAAAAATGATGAGCGTGCCGGGGCACGCCCTCGCTTAGGTATGCGATCAAAACTATCGCAAAAAGGAGCTTCGAAGCGGGTAATCGCCGATCCAACCAGCGCACCAACAAGACCGCCATAAACACCATCAACAGGTAAGGTGGCAGACTAAAACGCGCGGCCACCGGATCGGTGAACCGGGACCAAAAATAAAAAAGCACCAGCGCTAGATTCGCGCCGATCCCGACCGCAAAGGCCAACCAAGCGATCGCCTGTCCGTCGAGTTTTTTAAGACTAGGTCGTCGCCAAAGTAACCACGCGGTAATCGCCCCCAATCCTACCAAACCCAGCGCACTCAATAGCACCGAGTTCGCCATCATCCAACCGGTGTGAAACCAAAACTCGAATGCGCCGGCGATGTTATCAGGGACGTGTTCCCAGCCAAATCGACTCAGCTGATTTTCCTTCATTTCCCACAGCACCGGCGACTCTGAAAGGACTTTATTGTGCAAGGCCACCGGCAATAGCAGTACCGGACTCGCGATGGCCGCCCCTGATAGCACCACTCGGCCCTCCCGCCACCAGCCGATCACGACCACCGCAATCCCTGAGACGACGAATATCGCCGATTCATAGCGGCACTGGGCCAAAAGGATCACGGTCAGAATAAACGCGCTGAGGTTATTCTCCTGCGGTCGGTGGACATAGATTCCGCCAATCAAAACCGCCACCATCAGCATCAACACGTTGATGATTTCCATACCTGAGCCGGTCGCATTCTGACCAAAAAGCGGCAAGGTTCCCAAGAGGACCAACGCCATCATGCCCCCCCGCCAACCGTGCCACTGCCGACCCAATCGGTAGGCCACCAGTAACGCCACCGGCATCAGGAAAACATTGAGCAGGTAGGCGTTGATCGTCCGATACCCCAACACGTCATGCACGAGAGAGATTAGAAAAGGGAAAAAATACGGTCGCTTATCCAGATAGTTATCAGTGGAGACGAAGACCCCCAACAAATCGTATCCGCGCACCATCGTCGCGACCTCGCGGAAGTAGTGCATGTTGTAAGCGGTCGATTGCAGCACGTATTCGTCGTAAAGCACTTTGCTACGCAGCGTTTCCATGCCCAGCAACGAAGCCATTAATGCCAGGGTGACCAATCCCACCCCGATCACCTCTCCTCGGGTCCAAGGGCGGTGAGCAGGCGAGCCGCCGGCCGGATCGGATCGGACGGTCTGCAACCAAAGTTGACCTACGCTCCACGCCCACCAAGCGACCGTCAGCGCCATAAAATGATAGCCCCAGTGCTTGATCAGGTATTCCGCCGTCGCCACCTCGAACCCCCAAAAGCCGACGTAGATGGCCATTATCCCCACCACCCCAACGGCCACCAGCCGCACCTCTGATCGACCCCCATCCGCCGTCCATGCTGTTCGCCAGTTATTCACCGTTTAGGGCAACAACTTGATGAATTTTTCCATGTAAGCCTCGCGCGCCGCCGCCATTTCTTCGCCCGACATTTCGGCAAACGTCGGTCGTTCGGATGACTGAATCCGAGACTCCCCCTCTTCGATTTCTACAATGCGACTTATCCGACTGAACGTAAACGGGGTAAACCGACGCTCCCAGACCGGTTCCAAAACATAAGCAGATCCGACGTCATACTCCACCGGCAAGAGCACCTCACCGGTCGCGGCATCAATCTGATATCTTTGGAAAACATACATTTCGCTGAACGTCTTATTCCGCCAGTTGAACCGCATGATATCAGGATTATCGACCGCGCGTTTCACCGGAGTGCTGGAGACCTGATGGATAATCCATTCGATCGAATTAGGATCGACTACGAGGTAGTCCTTCTCGGGATGAGCTGCGATAAACTCCCGCCGCCAAGCCGTTTCTTGCCCGACGTAATAATCGAGAGAGTAATCGTGGCGCGCCATCGAGGGCAAAGAGTAGGAGAAAAATCCTAGACCGATCAAAGCTGCGAGGCCCCACCACTTGCGACGCTTGCCCGGCAGTTCGGCCACCACCACCACCACGGCCATCACCATGAACAAATTAAGCGGCAGGCTCAAGCGCCGGATGACGGGATCATCGAATCGTCCCCAGAAGTAGAGCATCATCAAACCGGTGTGGGCCAGAAAGCCCAAGCTGATGGTGGCCCAGGCCATTTCAACCGGGCGGGCTTCCTTCCATCGCCCGATCAATTTGACCAAGAGCAGGACCACAAATGGAACGGCGATCACGCCGAGGGCAGCGATCACGAGAGAATTCGAGTTCGCTCCGGTCGTGTCGAAAAAGAAGGCCAAAGCATGCGCAATATTGTCAGGCACATAGCTAACCGAAAAAGGCGTATCAAAATCCCCCAAACTCGCCATCTCCCACGAAGATTCACGAACCGTGAAAACCTTATTGTGCAAGGCGTAGGGAATCAGCATGAGCGGGCTCAACGCCGATACCCAGCCCAACACCGGTCGACCGGCCCGGAACCATCCCCACAAAATCAATCCGGCTACGGGAAATACAAACAACACGGATTCGTAGCGGGTGAGCGCCAATAATACCGTGGTCACTACGAGAGCATCGACCGTGGCGGCATCCCGTTTCTCGGCGTAGCGCACTGCGGCCAAAAAGACCGCCATGATCATCACCAAGTTGAGTATCTCGAAGCCCCCACCGGTGGCATTTTGAGCGAGTAGGGGCAGGCTCGTCAGCAATCCTACCGCGCAATATCCCGCGCCGCGGCCAGCCAGTCGCAGACCCGCCCGATACACCAAAACGAGCAGCGCCAACGTTAGGCCCGCGTTGAGTACAAATCCATTCTCTGGTCGGTAACCGGTGAAGTCGTGCAGCACCGAAACGAGAAACGGTTGGAGTAAAGGACGTTTATCCAACTGCCCTCCCAACAATTCGAACGCTCCTTGGATGTCATGCCCCCTCATCGGCACGATCGCGATTTTCTCGAAGTGCATGCTCATCGCCGTGCCGGCCAACATCGCTTCGTCCATCAGGATCTTGAAGCCAAACGGATCGTGCACGATGAGCAGGATCCAGCACAATCCAATCAAACCTGCCGGGCCGCATTGATCCTTCCACGGCTGGGACCATACCGAAAAATCAGGCTTGAGCACCCGCCACCAACTCCACGCGGCGGTGGCCACGAGAGCCAACATCATCCAATATCCCCCGAAGGTCATCGCGCGCAGCGCTTGGTCGGGTGAAACTAAGACGAATCCGATCAGCACCGATAACATCGCGCTGATAATAAGGGTGATCATCCGACGATCACGTATCGAGGAAACCAAATCGATCATAGGGTTAGTTCGCGGCACCTTGGCTGGATCATGGAGAAAACGAAAGCTCGGTTTAATCGCAGCACGGCAAAAGTAATGGCGACAAAAAAACCGCCTCCCGAAAGAGGCGGTTTTGAAAAATTACCGAAAGATCTAACTTTACGGCGCGTAGGTGAGCGTGCGGACGCCAGCGATGCCACCGATAGTGATGGTGACACCTTGGGTGTAATTAGCTGGGTAAGTTTCGCCGGCTACGGTGTTAACCGCTTTGACGTAGTTAGCAGCACCAACCAAGTTGGCGAGAGCAACGGTCGAAACACCATTCTCGAGGAAGTATTGGTCAGCGGCAGCGGAGAGCTGGCGAGCGTTATTCAAGACTGCCTTGTCCTGCGAGGACTGGCGAACCTTCTGGAAGGCCGGAATGGCCATCGCGGCGAGAAGGCCGATGATGACGACCACGATCATGATTTCGACGAGCGTGAAGCCCTTGGAGGAAGTTTTGTTATTTTTCATTCGAACTGTATTTGGATTATTATGATATGAGCCCACTGCGGGCGGAATATCTAAAAGGCTACGAATGACATCTGACTTCAAGAGCAAATCCATGGGTATAACTACGCCTACCCCCAGTAGTGTTCGGCAGGGAAACTGC
>Ga0208414_1001277_pt1 | contig 19866 bp, 20 predicted proteins | sample AntAceMetag02UKE_FD_184770 | JGI IMG/M metagenome (GOLD analysis project Ga0208414, IMG submission 184770) | Saline lake microbial communities from Ace Lake, Antarctica - Antarctic Ace Lake Metagenome 02UKE (SPAdes) (version 2) | ecosystem: Environmental > Aquatic > Non-marine Saline and... | reverse complement strand
AGACCTCTTGGCGCACATCTCGCCCCTCGGATGGGCCCATATTCTCATCACTGGTGAATATAGATGGTCAAAATAGAGAGGTAGAAAAGCTTATGATACGATCCTGCCCCCTACCGGACTCGACCCCTTCATCTTTTCGCGAACTTCTGGATTATCCGGCGGCTGATCGCGACGGACGGTCTTGGGATCGACACCCCCTCTCGTGCATTGCTGCGCAATACACTGCCGGGCAGTGGACAAGCCTGCACGCTCGGCGTTGTGAGATATCATGATCCCGCATCGCCTTGCGTGCTGCAGCCCGCCGCACGTTCGGTATCGTCAGTTCTTTCCCAGCAAATCTTTCAAAACAACATTGTCCAACATGGTGTCTGCCAAAAGGCGCTTCAGCTTAGCGTTCTCATCCTCAAGCGACTTCAGGCGGTGGGTATCAGAAACGTTCATGCCACCGTATTTAGCTTTGAACTTGTAGAATGACGCGGGACTGAGGCCATGCCTGCGGCACACGTCAGCAGTTGGCATCCCAGCTTCCTGTTCTTTGATCATCCCGATAATCTGGGCTTCGGTAAAACGACTCTGTTGCATTTGTTTGCTCCTTCAAAGGTTGAGCAAACTCTACATTAAAGTGAAGGACCTTTCGGGGGGCAGGTCAGGATCAAACACCTAGGACGTTTAAAAGGTGGCGGGTTGAGCGAGCAATACGGTCGAATTTCAAGACGAGCACGCAATTGAGGTCGCGGTTTCGCGCGGACGCCATCAAGGTACCGAATTGGGGCAACCCCTCGCGCGGACCGGAGACGGAAACATCCAGGTGCTCTCCAACTACATTGAGTTTGGCGCGTTCGGCGTGATCATGAAGGTCGTCATATTGCAGATCCGGTTTTTGATCAGGGGTTGAGACGCGCAAATAAAGTGCAGTTCGATTTTGTATCGATGCACCGATACGGGTTTTTCGTCTACGAATGTATTCTTTCTTAGACGACGAATTGAGATGGGCTGCCCCCGTCAATTTGCTCATATCCTGCCAGCCGTTTGGAGGCCCCTTTTCTGGACACTCTCATGACTGCCATTGACCGTACCGCTTATCCGAACCTCGGCAAGGCGCTGAAGCGTGAAGAGCTTATTGCCCGACACTCTCTGAGCGATGTCGACAGAGAATTTATTAGTCAAACACTCGAGGCGAAGCTGGTCGCCTTGCAGTGACGGTGTTGTTGGCTGTCCGCCGCTACGTTGGTTACTTTCCCGCCTCGGGCGCGACACATGCAAGTGTCATTGACCATATTGCGGTGCAGCTTGAACTTACCGTCACAGAGCAGCCGTTCGCGTCTACCTTGATGCCCGCGTTTACGGTCAGACGGCCGAAAGCCTTGTCTCGGTGGCGATTACACAAGCAGCGCGGACCATGAGTGACCCGGCCGATTTTATCAACCATGCAATCGCGGCACTGGGTGCCACCGGCATCGATTTGCCCGCGTTCAGCACCTTGGACCGGCTGGTTGGTCATTTGCGCATCAAGGTACACAGGCAGATGTATGATGCGGTTGCAGTGCGCCTGAATCTTGCTGCCATCGAGGCATTGGACGTCCTTGCTCATTGTCCTGACCGGATCGGTAACAACGGCGTTCAATCGCCTGAAGCATAGCCCTGGACTGTTGCATCTTAAAACGATCCGGCAATGGACGGAGCGGTTGAACTGGCTGACAGGTCTGATCGACCTGGATCCAAGCCTGGTGGGGATTGTGCGCACTAAACGACGGTAATTTGCTGCCAAGGCGTCTGCGATGGAAGATCAGTGATCTTCTGGATGTGAGCCAGCTTGGCAAGCGCCACACCCTGTTGCTCATTGTCCTGACAGGTTCGCGCCAGGTGTTGCGATGAATGGGCGGAAATGTTGCTGCGAAAAGTGCGTGGGACGCAGCCAGCGGCAAGGAAGAAGCGGAAGGAATTTCAGGGGATCCAGCGTCTTGTAGAAGAAGGGCTGATCGCAATGCTGTTGGAAACTCTGCAAGGGACCGGAACCGAGGAGTCTGATCCAGCAGTAGGCGCCAGATCCTCACAGTATTTGCACAACTGGACGGATTCGAAGCCCTGGTGGAGCAGTGCGAGACGGTCTCGGCCGTTCACCATAACGATGACCTGCCGATGCGACCGTCCAATCCCATTCTCTTGCTGACCTGTTTGATGTCCGCCCCGGTGTGTTCGCACAGGGGCACGATTTTGTTGATGAAGGTAATTTTGATGGCCAAAAACGCGTTGGCAACAACAAAATCAAGGTCTGGATTGGCCTTATGCATTACCTGTTTGACTTTGCGACTGGAGCCCACGGGCACTGTCGTTTTAGTGAGGATGACTTTATAATCCTAGGTCGCCAGCGCAATCTTTTCTGTCACCGCCAGTACATAGGTCAGATCTGCATAGCTGTTACCGCGCCGCGTCGGCGTCCCGACAGTGATAAAAACAGCCGCTGCCCCGCCTCTCAAGCCTTTGAATCTTGGACAGGTCTTTGTCGGCGCATAAAACGTCATGCCCGAAATCCGGGAAAACTCCTGACACCAGACTGACACAGCTGTCCCAATCACTGAATTTTCATATTCTGTTCATTTTTTTATTAAGTTGGCACTTTTTGACGTCAGTCAGGCATTTTAACCTTGGGGTTATGCGGACCCGCGTTGAGAGATCAATGACAGCAAATAGGCGCCATATTCGTTTTTGGCGAAAATTTTCCCACGGGCAATCAAATCGCCATCGGTGATCCAGCCCTGCCCGTAGGCAATTTCATCAGGGCTGCCAGTTTGAAGGCCCTGACGTGTTTGCAGTGTCCGCACAAAGTTACCCGCATCCAACAAGCTGCCGTGGGTTCCCGTATCGAGCCATGCATACCCGCGACCCATGCGGTTCACTGTTAATGCTCCGTCATTCATATATCCCTCAAGCAGGTCCGTAATCTCAAGCTCGCCACGTGGCGAGGGTTTGACCCGTCTGGCCCGTTCGGGGGCCTGTGCATCCATAAAATACAGGCCCGTTATGGCGTAATTGGAGGGCGGCACGGCTGGCTTTTCGATAATTTGTATGGCGCGATTCTGATCGTCGAATGCGACCACACCGTAGCGTTCTGGATCCCTGACGCGGTATCCGAACACAGTGCCGCCTGTGGTTTGCGCATCGGCATGGGCCAGTAGTCCGGGCAGTCCGTGACCAAAGAAAATATTGTCACCCAGCACCATGGCTGATGGAGCGCCGTCTAGAAAATCCTCAGCAAGAATATAGGTCTGCGCGAGCCCGTCAGGGGTCGGTTGTATAATATAGGTCAACGTAATGCCCCACTGGCTGCCATCACCAAGCGCGCGTTTGAACTGGTCTTGATCTTGTGGGGCAGTGATCACCGCGATGTCGCGGATGCCGGCCAGCATCAGGACAGACAGCGGATAATAGATCATCGGTTTGTCATAGACAGGCAGCAATTGTTTCGAAACGCTGACCGTGATCGGATAGAGCCGGGTGCCGGAGCCGCCGGCCAGAATAATTCCTTTGCGCTGTGTCAATTGGGCCATTGGGTCTGCTCCGTGTGGGTTAATTTCGCAGTTTCAACAGGTCGCTTTTAGCGTGTCGCGCCAGTGATGCCACTTCTAGCTCACCCCGAGGCGTTTGCCGATTCCGTCGCGCTGTTGCAGCGCACGCCACCAGTCTTCGTTGTCTAGATACCACGCGACGGTACGCGCCAGGCCTTCTTCAACTGTTATGGACGGTCGCCAGCCCAGTTCGGTCTGCATGCGCTTGGGGTCAATTGCATAGCGCGCATCATGGCCGGGACGGTCAGGCACATATGTGATCTGGTCACGATAAAATCCGCTAGTCTTGGGGCGTTTTTCATCTAAAATATTGCACAGCGTTTGGACTATTTGCAGGTTCGTGTGTTCGCTTTCGCCGCCAATATTATAACTGCGACCCAATACGCCCTTTTGCAGCACTGTCAGCAAGGCATCGACGTGGTCTTCGACGTAAAGCCAGTCGCGCACGTTCGTGCCGTCGCCGTAAATCGGCAAGGGCTTGCCCGCTAGCGCATTAAGGATAATTACAGGCACGAATTTCTCAGGGAAATGATAGGGGCCGTAGTTGTTGGAACAATTGCTCAGCACGAAAGGCAATCCGTAGGTCACCCCCCACGCGCGCACTAGATGGTCAGATGCCGCTTTGGACGCAGAATAGGGACTACGCGGATTATAAGGTGTGGTTTCTGTGAACTGGCCGGTGGAGCCTAACGACCCGAATACCTCATCCGTTGAAACGTGGTGAAATCTGAACCCGTCGAACTGGTTTCGGCCTTGCCAGTACTGTCGCGCGGCCTCCAACAATATATAGGTGCCAGTTATATTTGTGTGGATGAAAACGCCCGGCCCGTCGATGGACCGGTCAACATGGCTTTCGGCGGCAAGATGCATGACAGCATCGGGCTGGTGCGTGTCGAAAATGCGCATCATTGCGTCGAGATCGCAAATATTGGCCTGCTCAAAGGTATAAAGCGGGCTGGACGCCACTGTCGCTAGATTATCCAGACACGCCGCATAGGTCAAAACATCGACGTTGACGACAGAACACCCCTGTTTCACGGCCTGTCTTACCACCGCCGACCCAATAAAGCCCGCGCCACCCGTCACGAGCAATTTCATGTTTCAACCTTCAAAATCAAACGGGGTCTCGATATTAGCGAGTGTTGGGGCGATCGCGTCTCTGAGAGATAAGATGGGTGCCTGAATGTCGCCCCAGTCGATTTCGATATCGGGATCGTTCCAGCGGATCGCCCCTTCGGCGTCACGCGCGTAATAATCCGAACATTTGTAGATGATTTCAGTATCAGCCTCCAAGGTGACGAAGCCGTGGGCAAAACCCGCAGGAACCAGCAATTGTTTGCCGTTCTCGAAGCTTAGGGTGATACCGAACCATTTTCCATAGGTTGGCGAGTTGCGCCGGATATCGACGGCGACATCAAACAGGGACCCGCGCCCGCAGCGCATCAGTTTATCTTGGGCATGAGGTGGGGCTTGAAAATGCAACCCACGCACGGTGCCCGCGACGCGCGACAGGGAATGGTTGTCTTGTACGAAGGGGACATCGATCCCCTGATCGGCCAACTTTAGCGCGTTATAGCTTTCGGAAAAGAACCCACGATCATCGCCAAATCGAACGGGGGTAATAACAATCACACCAGACAACGATGTTCGTTCGATCACCACCCGAAATGCTCCTATCAAAGCGCCAAGTCTTTGGCTGCGCATAACAACTGATCTAGCATGTGTCTACTTTGTTTGGCTCGCAAAAAGAAGTCTAGCTTGGAGCCTTGACTCGGATACCCGCCTGTTCAAACTGTGTCGCCACAGAATTGGGCAGTTCGATATTATGCGCCCTCAAAAATTGCGCTAGATCCATTGGCCATAACAGGTTTCGGGGCCCACCAAAGGGCTCGAACAGGGCCAGCGCTTTGTCGTATCTCTTGTGGGCGACATGCCATTGCATGACCGCTTCGATGAAATAGGGAATGGGCCCAAAGGCTTCAATGATCTCGAGCCCGATGTCTGGCGCTGTCATCGCCTCGTCGGGACTTTTGGCCTGTGCTAATTGCATCCTTGCCATTTCGCGCGCCAAAGACGGTACATTACCTTCGCATTGCACAATTGCTTTTGTTGTCGGCTGCATGCCATCTGTCATGATTTTCTGTATAGACTCGTCGAAATCGCCCAGATGCGTCAGTTGTGACAGGATATGGTCGGGCAGGCTGTTTGACGGCTTGGAATGCATTTCACGCGGCGCGCGATCAAACGTCATATGCATACCCATCAACGCTGATGCGGCCTCAATGTCGGCGAAAACCTGGTCGCGTGTCTCCTCGCTGAGAACGCCCGTGTCGCATTGACGTGTCAGGGTCGCCTGACGCATGGTGATTTCCTCAGCGAGTGGGTAGTGCATTGATTTACGCAGCAGCGAAAATTGCCGGTTCACCACCAAAAGTTGGCCTTTAGGCAGCAGATAACGCCCCCCCTCGAGATGAATTTCTGTGTCCATATTTGTGTTGTAAAACGTCTGCGGTGAAGTAAACCCCGGTGCCGGGTTAGACGATAGATCGAGGCCCCAGTCCGGTTCCAAATTCGCAAAATTGCGTAACATGTCTTCAAAGCTGGACATATCCTGACCAAAAGCGAACGGATGGACGTTATCCACGCCAAAGGCGTCCTGCAAATGTCGGATACGCGGTTCCATTTTGTAAAGATATTTCGCCAGAACCGGGGGCGACCAGAAACTGTAATCGGCGTGGCCTGTGATTTTTTGGTTTTGTGCAACATCATGGAGGTAATGCGAATATGCACGTTCCAGTGGGTCGCGTAAACACACGACGATGCAGACGTCATGCCCCTCTAAGGCCGCATGCATGTTTGCAGTATTTACCTCAACGTTGTCGAGGTAAAGCGGAGACGCGTCCACAATCACTTTGTCACCATTTGGGTCAAATAGACTAAGGTATTGCGTTAAATCCCGTCCCCGTCGAAAATAATCGACCTCTTTGGTATAGAGAGGCATTCCAAAAGCATCGGGCCGCTTTGCATATTCGGAATACAGAAATGTCGTGCCAGACTTAGGTAATCCAACTATAATTAGGAAACGTTTGCGAGCCATTCTTGCAGTCTTTCTAGGTCCAAGTATAGAGTATCCATTGGTTTAAGTCCGCGCGCTTTTTTAAGCTTCGGTGTGTACCTCATGGGACGTGGACAGATAAACCGAATTCAACCTGACTCCCAACAGTCTTTCATCTGCTGACACACCTATCTTTTTAGGGGAAATCACGCCATCGATTTCTATACTCAGGCGATAGACATCAGGCGTCACAACGTCCCCTAAGGGCAAATCAATCATGGTAGGAACGTCGCTTGTGACGGTGTATTTGATCTGCGCAAGTGCTACATTGGCCAGATCCTTTTGATCTGTGTCGAGTGTTTCCTGTTGTGACGCCGACATCAACGTCAATGTTAGGATGCGAGATGTCTTGAAATGGATCGTGCCAAAGAAGCCCAGTTCCAGCCTGAGAACAGGTTGTTCTTGTGGGCTGATCTTGAAATTCTCCGGTTTCAGCGAAATGAGCAGCAATGCTTTTTTTCCATGGGTCCAGACACCATTCTCTTCCAGCGGATAGAACCCGTCTGTGGCGGCCTTGAACGCACTATCAAGGCTTTTAGTGACCCGTAAAACGCGCTCTGGTGCCAGTTCAATCGCGTCATTCCATAGTGAACGTGCGGGATCATAAACGCCTGTGTTGTTCAGCAGCCAGATCGGATCTTTTATACGGCCACCTTTGGTCTCCGACACCGTGAGCTTGTAGTAGAGCATGTTGATCAGCTTGAGATTATGCCCCGCTTCTGACAGCAGCGCCTCGCTTTCTGTTTTGTTGCGCAACCACCAGCGTGTGGTGTTTCTATTCAAAATCTCGTAGGCATTACGGGCAGACACCAGACCGAACAGAGGATCGCGCGCGGCATGCATGAAAAAGTCTATTTCGTTCTCGTCGAATACAAAGTTTTCGTCGAAATTAGTGATCTGAATTCGGCCTTGCGTGCGACAGATCAAATGCTGCAATACAGCAACCTTGCCTAGGCTACTCATCATATGTTGCAGCCCAAGAATTTCGAGTGCTAACGGGTTTCGTTTGTTGATACAGCGAGCAGCGTTGAACAAGAACAAGTCACCCGAAAAGTGGATGAAATCTTCCATGACGTAATTGCGCACTAACGGATCGACCTCTTCCACAATTAAATGATCGAACACCAGATGATTGCCAAGCTGCAAACCTGCGTCGTTTGCCTGCGCAATCAGACGGTTCAGACGCTGCGAGGGCCGTCGAACGGCGTGCACATAATCGAAGTCGATTTTGGACAGATCAACCGGTGCCTGACGTTGTTGCAAGGTGTCTATGGGTAGAACAAGCAGCTGAACAAGATTAGAAATTTTAGGCTGCGCGCCAGTTGTGCCCGTCGCAGCAAGATGCACACTGATCTTGTTTAGGCGCGCGGCCTTGTCCTTTTTAAAAGCAGCGATTTTCTTGGGCGTCATTACAGCGCGCCAGTCCACCACATCGCCGCTTTCCAGAAGTACGATTTCCGGATCGTAAAACGGGCTACCACGGTTCTCCAACGCTAGAAAAAATGCCGCTTGCACAGTCTGCCCAAAGGAAAGGACATTGTCGTCTTGGTCGGCTTCCCAATTGACAACCAACCTGAGAAGTTCACCCAGAGTAACTGGCCGCTTGGCGCACACAAAAAAGATGGCGCAAATGCTTTCAAGGAGCGTGCCATGCACAAGATCGCCAATTTCGTAGTGCTTACGCCAGTATTGGCGTTGATCAGGTGTCCGCCACATTGCGGGGAACGCGTCGTAATCGGATCCATCCACGCCAAGTGCCGCAGCAAATTCAATCTGCTGTGCCTTTGGCAATTCGAGCATCCGTTCAACAGAACAGGCCGATCCAGCTTCCATAAGCTGTTGGCCAACTCCGCTGAGGCGGTCCGCAAGACCGGACATGATGGTGGTCGCCGTTTTCGACATCGCAGCGCGGTCACGGAATGCGCGGACGCGATCCACTGCCTGCTGGTAATGTCCTGGTTCGCGGAAATGTGCGACGATACGTGGCAAATCATCTTTTGAGGCGAAAATTGATCCGTCTTCCATATCAAGGAATGGATGATGCGGCGGCAGAAACAACGGACGATCAAGGTTTGTGACAAACCGTGCTGTCGCTGAATTGTTCCAATGGTCATAATCGTTTTGCGGCAGGTAAAAATAATCTGCATCAAGCAACCGTTCTAGCAATTTGGTATCATCGACCCAGCCGGACCCAAGATCGTGGGGCAATTTTAGGACATCCAGTGTTTTGTTGAACTTCTCAAGCTCGTCGACACTGCTTGTTGCGACGGACCCGACAAGGCGTCCACGCAACTCACGCACCAGATGGAACAGGCTATCAAAATCCTTGCCACCGTACTGGAAGAACCCAAAAAACCCAACGACCTCGGGCCGTTCGTCGCGATTGCTTTTGTAGGTATGTTTTGGCACCGGAACGGGCGATACGCCCAATTCCAGCGTGGGCATGAAAAAATGCCGCTCCGCCGAGCTGATAAAGGTCAGTGAAGGGATATGCGAATTGAGGATCTGGCTTTGGCGCGAGAACAACAGCTCGTGATCCGTGTCCAGCAGTGAATGGTGGATTATGACAGGCAGCGCGCCCATCGTGCGGCGCATCACTTCGAGGTTCTGCAAAAGCCGTGTGGTGGATTCCCCCTGTGACAAGCGTGGGTTTAGGCCATCGAACAGGCCCGGTCCATGGTTGATAATGACCAGTGCACGGTCGAGAAACTCAGCGCCAAGATCCATGGCCGCCGATGATGTCCGGACGACCTTTACCTCTTTTACCTGCTGGGCAAATTCACTCGCAAGATAACGCCCGTATTCACCGATCCCGCATTCCTTGAGATGGCTGGGTGAAATTATGACAACGCGGTCAATATCGCCATTTATGAGCGCCAGAATTTCACGCCCCTGTTGCGCACCATACAAGGTATAATGCAAATCGGGGTCTGACACGATGGACAAGGCCTGTGCACGCGCGACATCAGCAAAAGTTTCGCTGTATTTCGCCGGCGAGGGCACTAATCGCAAAGAACTCGGCCCAAGCCCCGAACCACTTGCGTCTCGTGGCAGTCGTACGGTCTGACGGGATAAATCACCTAAAAGTTGGAGGGCAAAGGACAGGATATTCTCGTTAATCATTATAAATTTCCATAATTTTATGTCGGACTGGTCTTCACCGCGCCACTTATGCTTGACCCGCGCACTGCGCGACGCCTGCAGCCCCGCCCAAGGCATCACTTATTGCCGCGTGTTTGTCAGGACTTGCATCGTACAGTACGAAGGATTTTTCAAGCATCTGCCTGAGATCAAAACCTTCGCCTGAATTGTTCGCCGCCGAAAGGCGCCAATGGGTCGGCCAAGCCTCTACGCCGAAATGCTCTGCTATTTCAGGATAGATCGGCCACAAAACACCCTTCGAGAGGTAATCGTCCATCCCCTCGCGTAAGGCTGCAAGCGCGGTGTCGTCGATGTCAGGCGGATATCCGGCCTGCCTCATCGCTAGATCGAGCATATCGAAGAAAAATTTTGTGTTGGGATGAACTGGATAATACAAAAACCGGTCCTGCTTGAGCCAGTGATCAATCAGGTCGGATACATCAAGTCCGAACCTTTCAGCCTTGTTGCACAGCGCGTTGCGGTCTTTGTTGAATCTGTCAAAGTAACCCACAGATGCAAAATGGTCTTTGTTGAACAGCGCGGCCGTCTGGTTGATCGTCAATCCGCTCAGATGCCCTGCTGCGGCAAGACGGGAATGGGCGTTGTTGTTTTCAAGGATGCCGGCAAAGTCGGCAATCCCTACGATATCAGGTGTGAACCCCCCAAAACTGAAACTTGGAACACCAATATGTTTTGCCTGCGGGTTCACGTGATCCGCGACCGTGTTGATGTTCACAAACCCGACAAACAGGTCGACATCTCTCAGAAATCCTATAAATCCCTCATGCCCCATGTCGATCCATTCTTTGGCCTTCAGGGGTATCACGGCACGCACGTCCCAGTCAGGATGCGCGCCTGTCAGATATTGGTGATAGGCGCGGTGGGCGCAATTCGCGAGGGTAAGGACCTTCATCAAAACCCCATCGAGTGTTCGATTTCGACGTCATCGCAGATGGCGTCGTCGTCGTCGTCGAACGATACTGTCACCGTGCCGATATAATCGGCCTCGAACCGTTTCATCACCGCGTCGATCACATCCGGGCGAACACCGCGTAGATTGTCGGCGTAGGCCGTTTGTGCGGTAAACGGGTTTGCGACCATCTCGTAGGACGGGAAATAGTACGCGTTGTCGATCCGCCCCTCGAGTGCGCCACAAACGGCCCTGAGGACCGATTTCGATAACATCGTCGCAGTCATCACATCGTCTGCTGCATAGGTTGCGGTCAACGGCACGGGCGACACTGTCAGCAGGACATTTACACCCGGATTTAGGGCTGACATCCTGGTGATGAACGTCGTCATATCGACCAGAATCTCTTCGTAAGAAAAGTTGTGAAACCGATAATCAATCGTAGTATCATCGGAATACACACCCGGACAAATCGGATAGACTTTGCCGGATGCCGGATTTTCCCAGCCCTCCGTTAGCCCCAGCGTAAACACGAATGCGTCAGGATCCTTGAAGATAGGTGCGATTGCCATGATGTGAGCAGTGCGGGCGTCAATGACATCTTGCGCACTGTCAAACCCAGTGGGTTCTATGAAGGGTCGATAGATATCGACCCAACGCCCGTCAGCGCGGCGGCGCAGCGCACAATCGGTGTCGGGTGTGCCTGATTGAACCTCGTCGAACAACTGCAACATCTGTCGCGCAGTATAAATATTGGCGAACCGCCCCGAAAATACCGGATCTTCGGGGCGCAACGTCTCAGCCTCGATGATCTGAACTGCCTGGGCCGCGCGCAGATATTTTGCAACATGCTGGGCGAAACAGCTTCCAGCGGTCGCAACGACGTCGGATTTGCCGAGCGTGAACCGTTTACCCGACTTCGGATGAATCTGTTCGGCCGGCATTTCTGCCACTGCTTTTTTCCAAAATTTAGAGCTGTCTAAATCAGCATAAGGGTTCGCCATGTTGGTTCTCACTCAATTAAAGTTGATTTTTAAAGCGCAGCAAATTCGTGAAATCATCTCTTTTTTATTGCACGACAAACTGGGCAAGGGAAGGCTCGTCTGGCCAAATGAATTATTGCAAATCTGAGATGTAAAATATATGGAATTATTAATTCGTAAAGATTAAACGTCTGCGGCTTTTGGGCACCAACACATTTATATTGAGGAACTCATGAAAAAGGCTTTTATTACAGGTATTACCGGCCAAGACGGTGCATACCTTGCGAAACTTCTTCTGGAAAAAGGGTATGAGGTCCATGGCGGTGTTCGCCGTATTTCCCAGCCCGAAACACCCCGGCTGGACATGCTCGGCGTCACCAAGGACGTTCACCTGCACGAGTTTGATCTGTCGGAACCCAACAGTATTTTCCGCACGATCCGTGACCTACAGCCGGATGAATTCTACAATCTGGCCGCTCAAAGCTTTGTTGGTGCGTCTTGGGAACTTCCTATCTATACCGCCGAAATCGATGGCATAGCCGTCGTTCGCATCCTTGATATCTTGCGCACGGTCAGCCCTGGCACACGCTTCTATCAGGCCTCTACGTCCGAAATGTTCGGCCTTGTCCAAGAAGTCCCGCAGTCGGAAACCACGCGTCTTTATCCGCGCTCGCCCTATGGGGTGGCAAAGGTTTACGGCCACTATATCACAATGAATTACCGTGAAAGTTTTGGCATGCACGCCTCTTCGGGGATCTTATTCAACCACGAAAGCCCGCTGCGCGGCAAGGAATTCGTGACCCGCAAGATTACATTGGGCCTTGCGGCCCTGGCCCACGGTGGCACCGATGCGATCGAACTTGGCAACATGGACGCCAAGCGCGACTGGGGTTTTGCCGGTGACTACGTTGAGGGGATGTGGCGCATGGTTCAGCAGGATATTGCTGACGATTATGTTCTGGCCACCAACGTCACAACGACGATACGCGACTTCTTTAGCTATGCGGGCGAGGCCATGGGCATGGATATCGCATGGAATGGCGAAGGGGAGCAGGAAACTGCAACTGATCGCAAGACCGGCAAATTGGTCATGAAGGTCAACCCGAAATTCTGCCGCCCCGCAGAAGTTGAGCTGTTGATCGGCGATGCGACGAAGGCGAAAGAAAATCTGGGCTGGGTACCAAAGGTAGATGTGCGTCAACTCGCTGGGATGATGGCGAAATCCGACTTCGATGCTTTGGCTTAAAAAGGCAACACGCCGCCTGCATCGTCTTAACACCAAATATTATGGCGTGCGTGGCAATGTGGACGGCGTTTTTAGCGATACCCTGGTCGGGTGGGCCCAACCGCTGCGCGGGAACCGCCAGGAGCTGAGCGTTGGTATTTATGTGAATGGCGCGATCATCGTGGAAGCTCCCGCCAACATCTATCGCGGCGATCTCGAAGCTGCAGGGGTGGGCGACGGTCGTTTTGGATTTACTATACATTTATCGCAGGGTATTAAAGGGCTTGTTGCCGCGAATGGTGGTATTGCAGACGTCCGCGCAAATGGCGCCAAGCCAGTTCTTATCGGATACTGGGACGTAGGCGACTGCGTCGTTTTGCAAAGGGAAGACGCAGCACTTCCCAGCAACAGCACCAGTCTACACAAAAGTCTGTACGCGGACATTCAGAAATTGGCCAGTCTTTTGGACAAACCCGCCTCGACGGTGTCGACACGGCCCACAAGCTCGCACACCCACCAAAAGCTGTTCGGTCGACACGATTACATCGACCCTGACGCGCAATTACCTGCTGAAATGTTTGGCTATACCGAATATATCCGTTACCGTGACCGTCTGGATGAAAAGTTCGACACGGCCAATAACGCAGACGATATCGCACATTTCTTCAAACGCTATTTGAGTGCATATAGCGCGATGCGGGGTGGTATTCGTGTGCCTCTTTCACGCGCGGCATTGGACTATCTGAACACGCCCATCACGTTTGGTGGCATCGGCAGAGGTTTCACGCGAGCCATGTGGGCCTTCGTGCTGGATACACCGCAAGTTATTCAATCAGCTGATTTCAAAAACGAAGACTGGTATGGCTGGGTCGTCTACTGGTGGGCCCAGGTTCAGGCCCGCGCCATTCATTGTGAAGACTGTCTTGTGCCGGAGTTTCTTGTAGATGTTCTGCGTATGGTGCCCAAAAATCTGGACTACAAAGACTGGCCAGTTTCTGACTATATGCGACGAATCGCAATGGAAAACCCTGCCCTCGCGGCTTTGAATATCGATACGACAGACGGGCGTCAGGACCTGTCGTGTGCTCTTTTGGTGCGGGCAATATCCTATCCTGAAACGCTGCGGTATTTGCCGCCGTCTGTATTTTCCGCAGCCTTTACTAAAACTGGTGGTACGTCTGTGTTGGGACGTTTTTGTGCACAATTCAATCCGTCGTTCGAAGGTTTGACACGTGCGCAATACGCCGCCGTGCTACGGCACAGACATTTCGATCTGGATGCGATGCAATCGTTGTTCTTTACGGCAGAAGGTCACCGTGTTGAATATGCGGGCTTGCCCGCGATTGATCAAACCCAGGAGACTGTCGATGTCCAGGTCATTGGACCCTTCAAAAAGGCGTCTGGCCTCGGGCAGGCCACACGTTTGTCCGCCCAGATGCTGGAACGCGCGGGTCTGAGCGTGAACAAGGTCGATTTTGGATTGGACAACCCCGCCCCCGAAGGATTTTCGCGTGTCGAAACCATGGCCGATTACCGCCCCGCAAAGGTGAACCTGATCCACCTTAATGCCGAAGCCATCCCGCTGACTTATGCCTACCAACCTGACGTCTTCACCAACGCATACAACATCGGTTATTTTTTTTGGGAATTGGACAGCCCCGGTGCGTGCCATTTCCTTGGTATGGATATGCTGGATGAAATCTGGGTCAGTACGCAATTTGGTGTCGACGTGTTCAAGCCCCACACCGACGTTCCAGTTACGAATGTCGGCATGAGTTTTGAGGTTTTGCCGCAGATAGACAAAGCAGAGGCGCGTAGATTTCTGAAGAAAATAGTCGGTACCGATGCCGATGATTTTGTGTTTTTAGTGACGTTTGACAGCTTTTCTTTCGTACAGCGTAAAAACCCGCTCAGCGTTTTGACGGCGTTTGCACTGGCCTTCCCAAAAGACGATCCCGCGGCGGCACGCGCACGGCTTGTGATTAAAACCCAAAACCGCACCAAAATCGCTGACCCCGAACAGATCAGAACATGGACTGCGGTCGACGCGATGCTGGCGCAAGATCCGCGGATCGTATTGATCAACAAAACCTTGTCTTACGAGGATCTGTTGCACCTAAAAAAAGGTGTGGACGTTTACCTGTCGCTGCACCGGGCGGAAGGCTGGGGGTTTGGCATGATAGAAGCCATGAACCTGCATGTTCCCGTTATCTGCACCGCCTATTCCGGCAATGTCGATTTTTGTGCCGATGGCACGTTTTGGCCTGTGGATTACACGCTCAAGCCACTTGCGCCCAATGATTATATTTTTGTGCGCCCGGGTCAGAAATGGGCCGAACCCGATGTTCAGGATGCAGCCCAACAAATGCGCAAGGTGTTTGATGATCCGGAAGCCGCCAAAGCTCGGTCGAACGCGGCATGGAACAACGTCCAGACCGCTTTTGGTGAAAACACTATATCAGAACGCTACGGGCAACGGATGCGTGACATTTTGGCCGGTTTGGACGATGCGCAAAAGGGTGGATCATGACGGATCTTTCCCCTCTCGCACTCGACCCTCTAATGGGTATTAGCTGGCCACGCAGCGGGCACCACCTGCTTGTGCGGCTTTTGCAAAACTACTTTGGCCCACAGTTCGGGTATTGCGAATATCACAAGGCCCCACCATCGCTATCGGACCTTGGCGTGTGTTGCAGACAGGTGCCGTGTCGCCACTTTGGCCGTATCCATTTTACCAAGAACCATGATTTTGATCTGAATGTACCCCAGATCGAAGGTCACCGATATCTGATCCAGTATCGCGACTTTGTCCCTTCTGCCGTGTCAAATTTCGAATTGTTCGTGCGCACGGGTGGTCAGGACACGGCGCTTGCCTTCCGGCGGTTTGCGTCAAACCAGTTCAGCCGCTACCTTGATTTTACCGACAAATGGGTGACGTCCGATTTTGCGAAATCGCAGGTAGTGTTGCACTATGCCGACCTTACGAACGATCCCCACGCGGCTTTGGCGCATATCGTTTCATGTTTTGACCCGTCCTGTGTACCCGACTCTGACCGCATCGACAAAGCGATCAAGACCGTCGATGGCCAAAAAATTGAACGCGCAAAGGCCGAACGTATAAAAGGGGCAGGTGTTCACACCGCCCGTGACGTGCAGGGTTTCCGGTTTTATGCGCCACAGTTGTTTGAGACTCTTGGAGCACTTTGTTTGCGCCGAGAGGATGTAATGCAGACGTTTCTGGACGTTATGGAGCGCAAACCGGCTGAACCGAATATATTAAAGCTACAGTGCCAACCGGATATCGACACGCTGGGGGCGCTGTTGCGCGCCGCGCCCGAATACCTCAAGAAACATGGAACTCCGTCCACCAACTGTTCGTGAAAAAAGGAATTCACTTTGCCTGATCAATCGCAAGACCACGCGTCCATCATACGCGAAGCAGAGGCGCACCGCTGGTTCCACTCCATCCCTTTGGGCAACGGATATGTCACCAAGGGCAAGGACCGCACGGGCGTCAAACTCGACGCGCTTGATGAACTGGGTCTGCCCCGCGACATGAGCAGCAAACGGGTTCTTGATATCGGTGCTTGGGACGGTTTTTTCACGTTCGAAGCGGAACGGCGCGGCGCAGCCGAGGTCGTGGCACTTGACCATGTGGAAAAATCTGTCACCAGATTCGAAATTGCCGCGCGCGCGCTTGGCAGCACAGCGCAGTGGAAGGTTCAAAACCTGTACCATCTGGACTCCGAAGAAATTGGCCGTTTTGATATCGTTTTGTGCCTCGGCGTGATCTATCATTTGCGCCACATCCTGCTGGGCCTTGACCGGGTGCGCAGCGTGATGAACGTGGGCGCTGATCTGTTTTTGGAAACAGCGTCCATCGACGCGCATGTGTTACAGAATGCGGGTAATTTTGGCCCATTGGGGCAGGCCGCCCCAAAGATCAACACAACCCCGCTGATGCAGCTTTATCCCGGTAAGGAACTTGGCGGCGACCCGACTAATGTGTTTGCGCCAAATCTGGCAGGACTTAACGGGTTGCTTCATGCGTCTGAATTTGAGGTCGTGAAATCCGTTGCGGCGCCAAAAGGGTTCCCGTCACGGGCCATGGCGCATGCGCGCGCCGCACAAATTGAAGAGATCGCATATCTCCGCGATCGTGACAGAGCGATCCTGACAACTCGGCAGACAATATGACATGCCACACATTCTTTTTGCGTCCGCAGCACGACACTTTTGCAGAGCTGCTCAAATGAACTCGGGCAGTGCAAATCTGGACCCTTTACGGCCAGACGCCACCCCCGACGCGATCGAGGCGTACCGGTTTTTCCTGGGGCGCAAACCCGATCCGGCACATCCGCCCCAATATGGCAATATTCACGATCTGAACCGGATGCTTGAACGATCAGTAGAATTTCGTAACAGTCACCGTGCCCTCAAGGCGCCGCTTGGCTGGCCGTTAGCCCAGGTATTCATTTCTAAATCAGCGCGGGTTCTGTACTGTCCTATTGGTAAAAATGCATGCACCTTTCTGAAATCTGAGGTCGCACGCGCGAGCGGGCTGCCACAGATGCCTTACATGCTGCGCGATATTCATTTTCTGACAGATCATGTGCGAACCGGTCTGCAGCTGAGCGATTATACCGAAGATCAGGTTGCACGGCTGATCGTAGCGAAGCAATATTTCAAATTTGCCGTTCTGCGCGATCCCACCGATAGACTTCTGTCCGCTTACATTGAAAAATTCGTTATAGGGCGGCTAGAACCAGCAAACATCCATCACACGAAATCCGTCGTTGATCCGGTTCAGGCGGCTGCGAAAATCTCGCCACCCAACTACGATCTAGGTATTACGTTCCGCCAGTTTGTACAGTTTATCGGGTCGGCGGATATAACCACGCTCGATCCGCACTGGCGCTCGCAAGCCAGTTATCTGCAAGGCATCACCTATGATCGCTTGTTCCGGATTGATCAGTTGGACGAATTGATTGACATTCTAGAGGAACGTTCCGCCACATCGCTTGAGCGCAAAGCCCGCAACGTTACCAGATCCGGTCGGGGCACGGCGAAATCTGGTTCCGCAGATTTTTACCCGGCGGATATCGCAAAAGCCCCGCGTATCCTACGCGATTCATTTTTTGACTATGAAATTCAGACCATAGTGGAAAATGTCTTTGCTTCCGACTATGCCCTTATTGAACAAACCAGAGGATTTAACTCATGATTTTTCCCGTTCTTTTATGCGGCGGTTCAGGCACTCGGTTGTGGCCGCTGTCACGCAAAAGCTACCCCAAGCAATTTGCGAATGTCATCGGTGATCAGAGCCTTTTTCAGGCATCGGCACAGAGGTTTTGTGGCGAGGGATTTGCAAATCCGCTGATCGTGACCGGTGAGCCGTTCCGCTTCATCGTGATCGAACAACTTGATAAGGTTGGAATAACACCGTCCGACATCATGATCGAACCGGAGGGGCGTAACACGGCCGCCGCCGCCGCCGCCGCCGCTCTGTTTGCGCTTGAACAAGACCCTGACGCTATGATTTTGTTGGTTCCGTCAGATCATGCCGTGTCCGCACCCGAAACGTTTCGCACCGCCGTGATGCAAGGTGTCGATGCCGCCCAAGCTGGTGATATTGTCACATTCGGGATCGTACCAAGCCGCGCGGAAACCGGATATGGCTGGCTGGAGATCGGCCAGCAAACCGATTCCAGTGTCTACAAACTTGAACGTTTTATCGAAAAGCCGAACGTGGCCAAGGCCGAGGAACTATTTGCGCAGGGGCGTTATCTTTGGAACGCTGGTGTCTTTCTGGCACGGGCATCGGTTTTGATTGAGGCATTCAAGGCCCATGCACCCGATATTCTTGAAGGTGTAGACGCGGCCATGAAAGCGGCAAGTCTAGACCTTGGATTTATACGTCTCGACCCCAAATTATGGTCAAAAATTCGCGAAAAATCAATTGATTACGCTGTAATGGAGCCTTCAAAAAACCTGTCAACTGTCCGTTTTGAGGGCCACTGGACTGATCTTGGTGGTTGGGAATCTGTCTGGCTCGAAACGCAGCGGGACGATGATGGGAACGCGCTGTCGACGCACACAACGGCGTTTGATTGCGAAAACACGCTGTTGCGATCTGAGAATGAAGGCATTGAACTGGTCGGGATTGGTTTGAAAAACATGGTTGCCATCGCGATGAATGACGCGGTTCTGGTCGCGGATATGACCGAGGCACAGAACGTCAAGAAGGCGGTCAGAGTGCTCAAGGCGCGCGGCGCAAAACAGGCACAACAATTCCCCGTGGATCGCCGCCCTTGGGGTTGGTTTGAAACGCTGGTTCTTGCGGATCGGTTTCAAGTGAAACGCATCCACGTGAACCCCGGTGCGGCCCTGTCATTGCAAAGCCATGTGCATCGTTCCGAACACTGGATTGTCGTCAGCGGCACCGCCAAAGTCACAGTTGATGACACCGTGCAACTGCTGACTGAAAACCAGTCCATTTATATTCCCCTCGGTGCAGTCCACCGCATGGAAAACCCCGGCAAACTGCCAATGGTCCTGATCGAGGTCCAGACGGGTGGATATTTGGGCGAGGATGACATCATCCGTTACGAAGACGTTTACGCGCGAACGTGATCAGTCCACGAACCTGAAGACATGGGAACCATCATTGTGAACGATCGAACCAATCCTAGCATCTACTTCATGCATATTAAAAAGTGTGCTGGCACGTCGCTTGTCGGAGTGGCGCGGCATCAGAAAGATTTAGTGCGTTTGCCAGAGAACCATGCGAATGCAATTCCAGCTTTTCCAAAAGAAGACCGCGGATTCAACTCGCCAGTGCAACATGCTGGTTATCTCCTATGAATAGCTGATGTGGGGTCTTGAAGCCAAGGCATTTTCTTGGCCGCTTATTTATTTTGTCGATG